>CAACVE010000028.1_pt1 | contig 26104 bp, 25 predicted proteins | sample 2381751 | NCBI WGS metagenome assembly CAACVE01 (sample SAMEA5211968, study PRJEB30684) | marine metagenome | biome: Marine; feature: Epipelagic; material: Water | collected 2015-10-15 | depth 2000 m | reverse complement strand
ACAGTTCCTCTGGCATGTATTGACGATACATCCGTTGAAACTCCTCGGGATTTGCCTTAAGCGCCTTCCCCCAGATTTTTGGACCTTCGGTAAACAGCGATTTAAGAATCCGACCACCCTGAGCAGCTTCCTCCCACCTTCCTCGTGCGGCCCCCTCTGCGACCTTTTCGAGTGCCGCCGACACCGCCCCGCCGATAGCCCCAAAGTTCCCGCGAAGAATAGTGTCTGGAGAAGACAGGAATGAGAAATACGTGTAATCAGTGAGTGCCCCCGCCGCCCCGCCAGCCTGATAGCCACGCTGAAGCGCCGCTGCACCCATCGGGAGCATCACTCCCCCGAGTGCGCCATACCCCAAAGCTCGTAAGGCGGGACTCTCGTCCTCTTCAGCCGTAGACGCGCCGTAGGCCGCCCCGCCGAGTCCCCCAATACCCCGTCCCCACCGGGCCAGGGGTCGAATCAAACTACCCAGCGGCGGCATTCAGACCTCTTTCTGGCATTAACTGTTCAGCCGTAAAGATACCCGCAAAGAGTACCCCAAGAGATTTCAAAATCGGACCGAGATAATTGATAAATTCAGGAATCGCCTCCATTGGTCGAAGCTGGGCATCAAGAGCTTTTCTTTCCGACGCGCTCAGGGCATCCAAGTCGATCTCGTCCAAGTTCTTAATCTCATCATGAGCGCGATATTTTCCAGTCCCTCCCACCCTTCCAACCAAGAAGTTACGACCGCTCTTGTCCGTGAACCGCGCTCCTGACGACGGGAAACCATGCTGGGCACGCAGGTATGCTTCGTGTATCAAATTCTGAAGCCTCGCCTCAGACTCAGGAGCTAGCACACCCTGTTCTTTTAGAATCTTCAGTACCGATTGAAAGCGGTTCTTTAACGCTATCGACGATAAAGTCAATTTATAGTCGACATACTCTGGATCTGTTTTACGTGGAGTTCGCCACTTACCTTCGACTTCCAATTTCAAACGCGCACGAGGATTTTTGAGCGAGTTGCTCGTACGAAGCTCTTTAAGCGCCTCGTCTTGTTCGGGTCTGGTAAGAGTAGGATAGTACTCTTCGGCTTTTTTCTTCACATTCTCTATCTTGGCTTCCTCTGCAATACGTAATTTTCCAGTTCCTGAGGGACGACGACCTAGTTCTGTTTTGCGTGTCGCAGGCAGTTCACGAAGCAATCCTCGCTTCAACGCTGTGTACTTCTGCACTCCACCTGTAGGTCGATGAGCTAGAGGGTTGGCAAAAAATCTGGCTGCTTCGGGAACGGCAAGGCTCTTCGCAAACATAATATCTGACAACGTCTCCCGTGTTACTTTCTCCCCAGCTTCACGAAAGACCTGTCTCCACCACATCATGGCCGGGACTAGATGCGCCCCTGTTTGGCCGAGCGATGACATAATTTGTGTGACAGCCGTATCAAATGGACCCTCCCCGATGTCTGAAACAACCTTGGTTGGGAGTGCTGGGGGTGGAGCAACCGTCTCGACGGCAGGCGTTGGTGGTATTTTCGGAGCCGCTGGAGGAACGACTGGACGAGGTACTGGACGAGGTACACGAAGTCTCTGGACAAGAGGCGCTGGCGAAGGTGGCAGAGGTCGAACAGCACGAGACTGACCCTCCAAGACCTTCTCTGTAGCTTCTTCGAGTGTCGCTTTTGTCTGCAACTCATCTAACTGATCTATATTCCAAGGTCGATCCTGTCCAATCGCATCGGCGGCGGCATTTTCGGCTTTAGCTTTATGCAGACGAGACCTGTGTGCCGTGGGCCGCGCTCTTGTCCACGGTTCACCGGCCCGTTTAGTGAGTGGAGAATAACGAACTACTGCCTTAGGGTTTATTGCAGGAACGCTTGTACCAGCAATTTTCCCCGTGATTTCATCACGAACTTCTCCTACTCGTATGGGTTTCAGTCGTGAAAGCAGGTTTTCTATACCAAAAGAACCTGGTCTTGGTGTACTCCTTGGAACTAACTTACCGCCGACTAAACCAGCGGATTCCACACGTTGATCTATAAGAGCCTTACGCATTGCCTTAGGAAGCGCACTGAGACCTTCGCCGCCAGACCAAGTACCTGTCGTGGGATCGTAGGTGCCTACCTCCCTAGGTAATCCTTCCCACTTGTCAGTAATCCTGATCGGATCACCACGTCCTATCCGAACACTAGCTCCTGGTTCAAATTTAGGCGGTCCCTTTTTTGGAACATATTTTCCTGGTTGAGGAAACGATGTCAGGCCAGGAGTAGGAATCTCTCTAAGAGCACGAAGCATGTCCTGGGCTTCGGGATCGAGTACCTCACGCAACTCTATTCCGGTTTGACCCGGACGAAACTTTCCTTTGAGATGTTCAGTTATTTGTTTGCGAAAGGGAGGATCATCTCCAACACCCGGTATTACCTTGTATCCTAATCTCCTGATCAGCCGTGCTCCTACCTCCGCAGGTTGTTTTGCCCCACGTAATCCACGAAGAATCCCACTCGCTCCTCGACCAACGGGACGCAAAGTTCGACCAACCGGACCCAAAAGAATATCGGCCGCACCAAATCCAGTCTGTGCCTTCCAGGGTAAATCCTCTTCTCGACGTTGGATCGCTTCGCCGATATTTACGGCACCATAGGCCGATAATCCAGCCCCGCCCAGAATCCCTAGTGGTTGTAATCCAGGGACAAACCCAGCAGCCGTCAATGCTCCCAGAGCCATCTGTGCCCCAAGATGTGGGCCAGATGAAAAACGCCCCCACTGGGCAATATCTCCAAGTTTCTGTCGATAAACCGGGTCTTTACGAGATCGTTCGATATCTCGAAGTATGCTCTGACGTTCCTCCTGAGACGCTGCACTATCCAAGCGTCGTTTCAAGAGAAGCGCAGCCCACTTGGTTGATTCAGACGGCATAACAACTACGGTCTAAGTCGAAGAGTGCTTTCAAATGGATTCCGTGGATCTTGGAATCTCGTGGTAGAAGTAGTCAAGGGAATCAATCCCTTTGGAAACACTCCCGATTCGACGATACTTCTCAGTTTCTGTAGATTATCCAACAGATCATTGTATTGCTTATTTCGTATCTCGAACTCAGGAGTTCCTGGTGATGTCCCGCGAAGAATCTTCACTATTGCTTCCATCTTCCTCTCTGTATCAGGTATCCAGTCGCTTTGAGCAAGTGCTAATCCCCGCTGTGCAGTCAAACGCGAACGATAAGCTCCACCCGTTTCACCAGGAAGTTGAGTAAGTTCTTCTACTACAGGTTCAGATCCATAAATCTGTTCCACCGCAGCGTCTCTCTCAACTGCTCCGCCTCTCTCAACTTCTCCGCCTCTCACACCAGGAGGCTCATTTAGCTGTCCTTTGACGGATTCCATCCATTGAAGAACAAACCCTGGATTAAGGCCAATATCTTTTGCCGCCTTCAGGATATTTTCCTGACCTTCCTGTGATCGAGGGTCCGCATTTTTTCCTTCTGAGGATAATCCTGTCACCACGCTACTCATTAAATGAGCTTCTTCCCCAAGACTTAGACCTAACATTCCCCGTGGTGAAGTACCACCATACCAGAGCTCAGTACCACCAAAAGACCCTGTGACATCAGAAAATCGCAATTGACCAGTCTTCCAGTCTCTCGTCACAGCATAAATGACCGGTTCGCCGGTCTGGGGGTTTCTCCGTTCAATCCACTCAGGACGTTCATTCACATAAGCACTTATTATCGCCAGTCTTTCATGCTGTTCCTCAACGGCTTTTGCGTATGGGCCCTCCAGCCTCATTCGATCATCTGCTCTTCGCACAGCATTTTCCTCACGAAGATCCTCTAACATTTCTTGCCGTTTCACTGGAGCCAACGCCTCGATTTCGAGTATTTGATCCTCTAGCTGTCGAGGGAAGAATTTTCTGTGCATCTCCTCAGTGATGCCTAAAGTTTCACGAAGATCCTCTCCACGATATTCTCGTAGCCGTGCTTCTTGTTCAGATTCCTTTAGGATCGCCTCTTTCTGTATTCCCTCAAAGATATCCGCCTGGGGGCCTCCCCATTCAAGAGGAGTTCCACCAGTCGCTCCCGGCACAAAAGGACGTTCTGCTTGAGGTTGTGCTACTAGCGGAGCGAACATCTTTCCGGTTGTCCGAACATCTCGAAGTCTTGGATCATAGGAACGATCGGAAGGATCAAACCCCGCTCCAATAGTCTGCGTGCTGGTCAATGGTTCAGGTCTTGTAGATAAAGCGCCGGTCTCTGGATCGTAGCCGCCAACAATCGAAGTACTCGGCAACGCACGTCTGGCCTGAAAGTATTCCGGTCTGCCCACATCCCCAGCGATAGCTCCAGCAAGTTCCCGAGTCCACAGTCTCGGATCGTCTCCTAATCGACGCCTAATCTCTGAGCCACGCTGTGATTCTGTCGGAAGATACTGTCGAAGTGATGTTAGGGCCTGCTCAGGGGTATCCCCGTACTCCTGTTCTAAAGCCTTAGCATGTGGAATCAGTTGCTCCTCGGTCAGAAACCCTTCCCGTATTTGCTCTCCGATACGAGTAAGGAAATTCTGACGATCGGAGAGTTTTTGTCTCTGGATACGCTCCTGCTGAAACTTGACAGGAAAGAATCCGCCACCAAACCCCTGAATAATATTTCCCAAGTCTCTACGGGTTACTGCCATTACCGATATCCCCCGTTCCCGAGCGATCGAGAGGAGGCCCAACTAGCCGTGAGCGGTGAGGACGGCGATGAGAGGGGACTTTTTGGCAGCGGAGCCGCTTCTGGCGTCCGAGGCATCGACGGAGGACCCCCTGGTCCTGTCGGTCGAGACCCTTTTCGTCGCTGATATCCAGGCATCCCCTGTGGCTTGGCTTTCTTCCGACGACGCACCGGAGATCTCCCTGGAGTCATCACGCCACCCGCTGGATTTATCCCAGGACCTGGAGCCAGAGGCTGTGTCGGCTGGGACCCTGTGAACGGATTCATCGTCTGAGGTCCTTGATCAAATGGAGTAAACGCCATAAGTTTGTATCCTTACCTGAAATCGGCCCCATACGGAGCGTCAGCCCCTTCTCTGTAACCCGCGGCCCCTGTCTGAATCCCCTGGAGAAACATAGTAAGCAATGGCGCAAGCTCGGCAAATCGTCCCGAGTCTATCAATTCCAAGAATTTCGCCCGATCCAAGTCGTAATTAGCCAAGAACTCGTTCCATTTGATATTCCGATCCAGCACATCTAGTGCTGCTCTCGTTCGAACTTCCTGAACACCTGTTGTGGCATTGATAAACGAGACCAGATTCTGGCTTTGTGCTTGGGTTAAGTTGGACGATTGATTAATCGCGTTCGCAAGACGATCATCCTGACGCCGCGCCATATCCAACGTGAGTTCGGTGCGTAGTTGATTCGCCTGGGTGTACCGCTCATCGGCCGAAGCACGTTGGAACTCTGCCTGACTGCTCAGAGCCTCTAGTGCCGTGTTGTACCGGGCATCAGCCCGAGTCGCTTCGTCCAGTTGAATCTGCTGCGCGGCTTGGGTGTACATCGGGGCCAATCTCGCTTCGAGACGCTGCCCATACTCGATCTCGGGACCCTGGCCGAGCAATCCTCTCCCTGCCATCGCCGCACGGCCTTCAGCCAACTGGGACTGGCGCAAGATATCCAGCGGTGATCGGGCTGTTTCAATTTCCATCGCTCGGCGCTGATCGTCAGGGGGCAACTGTCCCCCGCGAGCGACCAGGCCACGTAAGATATCCTGGGTTTCCTGCTCAAGCGGCGTGGGGGCCGAGACGCCACTTGCTCCTAAAATCTGGTCAAGTATCGACCGCTGCTGCTGTTCATCCGGGGTGAGGCCCAAATCTCCACCAGACGCTATTAGATCGGAAAGTGCTTGGTTGGTCTGGGCGGTTAGTGGTGTGCGTACCTGTCCACCGCCCTGGAATAGCCCCTCCGCAGCGAGATTTTGCATCCGAGAAAGAGGATCATCGCCCACGCGAAGCGTCAGATTTTCCTGATACTCCGGGGGATACATCGGAAAGCTCGATGGGTCCACCTCTGTATGTCCCAGAGGATCAATATCTGGACGAGGTTCAAATACAGAGTCCGTTATTCCAGTAGGAGTTCCACCAAGACTCCGATTCGGGGTCAAAGTTGGGGTCAAAGTTGGGGTCGGAGTTGGAGTTGGAGTTGGAGTCGGGGCTAGAGTCGGAGTTGGAGTCGGAGTTGGGATCGGAGTTGGGGTCAGAGGAGCTTCTTGATCAGGGTAAAACTGCCATGCTTCACCACCCCCACGATAGTTTCGCATGACATCTGCGATATTCGCAGGATCTGGGCCGAATTGAATACTCCCACCTCCGCCGACTTCGCTAAACGGGAGATCTGCCGCTTGCATTTGACGAAGCAAGTCTGAAAACCCGGCCACCGTCGCTGGGTAGTTTTGGGCAATATCTCGAAATCCACCGCCCCACTCAGATCCGAAGTCCTCATACCCTTGGAGATACTCAATATCTCCTGGCGTGAGATTGTACCCTTCCGTCTGATCAGGAAGAGGAACTTCATCTACAAGAGGAACTTCATCTACAAGAGATGTCTCAGGAGCTTCAGGGTAAGAGTAATACTGTCCAGATTCACCCGTCTCTTCTCCCTCTTCTTGAGGACTCCTAATAGAAAGTGTTTGATCCCAAGGTGGCTCTACAAAGGGGGAAAATCCTTGAGGGTCAGCAATAGGCGGAGGAATATACCCTTCTGCGGTCGTTCCCGGCCAGATATCCTCTGGCTCATCCCCTTCGTCATCCTCCCCGTACCCGTTAAACCACTTGTTGTAACTAGCCATCGTTATCCACCATTCTCATGTATCGAGATTCAGGTACTCATTGGAAATTGCTAGCCCTGAGGCGCTGGTTCTCTTGTGCCTCCATCATCCATTGGGTTGTCAGGCCATCCAACGGGAGTAGATTGAGGTTGTTCCTCATAACCAGGTCGATAGCCAGGAGGGGTATCTCTTCTCTTAATCCGTCGAATACTTTGCTGCGCCGTCGTGGGACCAAACTGGTTCGCTCCAAAGGTCAGCATCCCCGAAGCATCTCGCTTTATCCCCATTAACCCGAGGGCGTTTTCGACTTCCTGTAATCCGCCACCAAGCATCGGTTGTGGGGGTGACACCTGTTCTGCTGTCCCAAAAACCTCTTGACCAGACTTTGCACCTTCAAATGGTGCTGTTGCTCCCCAATCTACCCCAGACCGACGAAGGAGTTCAGGTCGAGATAGCGCCGGATCTCGACCGGTAACACCCACATCGACTACTCCGCCCTTGATAAATGGCGGGGACTGCACAAACGCTCCAGGAAGCGAGATATCTCTGGCGGCTCGTTGGGCCCCCACCGCCCCCACTCTTCCCACATCCCCCATATATCGCTGATACAGATCTGGAATCTCAAAGTCCGTTCTCCCAAGCGGCATACCAGTAATCTCATCAGTATCACCACCACCACTGAGGTAGCCGCCAACGCCCCCCATCGCGCCAGCCAACCACGGAAGATAAGAGGCATCGGCTCCGCTCATTTCTCGATCTCCTTAAGAAAGGCTCTTCTCGGGACTTCGTGAAATCCTAATCGCTTTATTATCGCCAATCCACGTCGATTGTCACGTTCCACAGAAGCCATAAAGTGTTTAATCCCTAACCGAGCAGCCTGTCGCTCGGCCGCGTGCGCCACCTGCAGGCTATATCGTCGTGAGTCCGGGGCGATATACAGATGTGGCTGCCCAAAGTCACGATTCGGCGTCACATTCGTGACACCCGTAAACCCAATTGTCTCATCCCCTCGATCTACCATCGCAAACACGGCCCAGCCCTGATCGGCAGCTTGAAGCAAACTATTCATCGCCAAGGTGCACGCGAGTTCGTCGGGAATGGATTGCCCCATAAACGACTCGAATCCCGTGCGATCGGTTCGATACCACGTAAGAATACGTGGAGGATCGCCAACGGCGTACCCCCGGAACTGGATGTCCGATTCATCCCTCCTCGGCAGTATATCACTGGGCTGTTTGGAAACTAATGGCACCACGAATATCCACGTTATTGGTCACACTTGACGGCCACGACGCATGATCCGTACGATAACAATAGAGCTTATTCGTTCCCCCGGTGGTGATGTACCCCTCTGTATCCACCGACCCTTTAATAATCAACGGCCCCGTGAAAGTCGTCGCAGTTGCCGATAACCCCTGCGGAATCTGAATACGGAGCTCGTTGCCCATCCCGGAACCGGTCGTCGTGTCTTCCAGAAAGAAGTTGATCGTGACGAACTGGCCCATCTTGATAAATTGGTAGAGCTTCTGATCGGCACTCGCCACGGTCCAGGTCCCTGAATTGGCGGTGAAATTGCCAGCCAAAAAGGGCGTGGTGCGCCAGCCTAACTCCTGCTGCATCCGCTGCAATCTCCGTCGCGTGTCAATCGACGAGAAGTAAAGTGACCGCATTGACCGCTCCGTGACAGACCCCGATTCCTCCCGAATTCTCGCAAAGTCAGGGGTCGGGAAATCCAGCGGGATATTCGATCTAGCCATACGGACTCTCGGTCCACGACTCAATCGGGAGGCAGTCGCAGTCATGAACATGCGTCTGATGCCTCACGCACCAGTAGTTCTCACAGTCCTGACAGGGTATCCAGATGGCTGTCATATGTTACGGCTTTCCCCGCACCCCCAACCTTCTGAGCAGGTTGTCTATGAATTCAGCCGTCGCTTCTCCTGGCGCTTCTTCCTTGATAACGCCACCCGCTTCTTCAAGAGCGTCTTCTCTGATCCTTCTCCCCATGACGTTCGCATGTTCGATGAGGTCGCCAAGGATTCCAGGCTTCTTCGACCGTGTTTCCGCTGCACGCTCCCATAAAGCTACTGACTTTTTGAACTCTGATCCCCTCCTGGTCTTATTTATCAGACCAGGACTGGTATAACCTGGAGTTGTTAGGCTTTTCCCAAAATTGTGCCACCCTTTGTCGTCTGGCAATAAGATATTCCGCCTCTGGACATTCTCCAGGGTGTCTTCCCCGAGCATCGTCCTGAGCGTCCGACGCTTCGTGGGGTCAAACGGAATATTCATATACTTCCGTATCGCCTTGATCGCCGGTTGGCTTACCCTTGAAACACCTTTCGCGGCAGCCTTCACTACCGGACCACCGAGTGCCGCCAGCAATAACTCAGTCGAAACCTCTCGGGGCGTGGACGGTATCAGCGTTCGGGCTACCCGTTTCACCCCGGTTTCCCAGGCTGGGTCAAACACGCTCGTGTCGAACAGTGGTTCCCACGGAAAGGGTCGATCACGCGGATCAGTTCTTAGACGCTCAGAGTCTCGCACAGGACGGAGCGTTCCCCGACCCTGCATCGTATCAGCGCGAGATCGTCGTTGAGCCACTTACTGCAACCGCCTCGTCGCCCCTGGCAAGACCTGGAAGCCGAGCGTCATCCCCTCCAGGCTCCATGATCCATTCTGGGCATCGTCACTGATGCGAATCCGACACCCAACATCCTGAATAAAGTCACCGTTGGTGCCTTCGAGGTTAATAATCCTCTGAACAGAGTCGAACGGCAGCGTGATATTGGACTCGTCATCAGTCTGAATACCGTTCCCATCACTGGTGATTAACTGCAGCCCCAGCGGTTCGAGAGACTTGCTGGCACTCCCACGTCCCACAGCCTCATCCGAGGAGCTCCCGGACATCCATTCCACCGTCAACGTCACATCTGATTCAGCTTCGGCAACGATATCGAGCCACCGAAATCGCTTCACATACGACATCAACTGCTGGGGCGACTGCGTGCTCCACGAGTTATCCGTGCCGTAAATCACCTTGGTAATCCACCGGGCCGGGATATTTGATCCGTCAAAGCTATCGCCGTCAAAGAACGTGTAACAGAAGCCGCCCTTGCTCGTCTGCGCTTCGCCGGTCAGAATCACCTGCGTATCGCTAGCGGTTTCAATCGTCGTGGACGCCGACATCGGCATGTCAGGCCACACATACCAGACTCCCCAGCGATAGTTCCAGACCACGACCTGGTTCGGTTCGGCCGCATCGCCGCCAATAGTCGGACCAGCCCAGAACCACATAATGTGGCCGTTTTCAATATCATGCGTAGCATGAACCTTGGAATGTTGGGCGTAGAGCGCCGTCTTGAGTGTCTCCTTGACCGGCGTCGAGATGATGGTGTCGTTATTCCCGTCAAAGAGACGAATGTCCCCGAGTGGAGTGAAATAGGCCAGCATCACACGAGGTGTCGTGACCTGAGTTCCTGACGAGTTGGTATAAACCGCTCCCGCTGGCACCGTCACCACCGACCGCTGAGAAACTGCGCCGACCACAGCATTGGACTTGGTGCGCGTCCAATCCATAATGTCCGAAACTATTTGTCCGGTGCCACTGACGGTCCAGATGGATCGTTCACAGAACACGACCAGCATTCCCTCGAAGTCCCCCACCATCCCGGTAACGATGTCTCCCACCGAGCTTTGATCTGTGAAATCGAGATAGTTGTTGACTCCCACCTGATCAGGGAGTCCTGGATCTGACCAGAAGACTCGTCGAGGATTGGCGTTGGTGCGCCCCCACCAGAGGCGTTGTTTGTGTGGCTCACAGAAGTAACTCCCGGATGCAGGAGCATCGCCATGTTCCTGATTGACCCGATTAGCCAGAATGTCAAGGTCTGACGCATTATCGGTATAGGCGACTGTCGTGCGTCCATCAATAAATGTCACAAAATAGAACGTCGTGCCGGTTCCGGTGGTGCGATACAACTCGTAGCCCGTGATGTCCGTGTCGCTATCGGCCGACCATGAAAGGTTGCTCTGCTCATCCTGAAGCTGGATGATATTTGAGGTCACGGACCCCGCCGATCGGGTCTCTGCCCCATCAACACTGACCAGTTTCCAACTATAACTGCCGTTCAACTGTCCCGTCGCCGTGTTGACCGACGCGGTGGGAGTTGGGGACTTTGCCGAGGGACCAGCGGTGGAAAGCGCCGATCCATTCCACGCTCGGGGGGCTACCACCCCATTTGCGAAGAACAGGGTATTATCCACCTGGGAAAAGTCGGGGATAGACCCCACGGACCCACTCCCGAGATCAATAATAAACGTCCACGCCGCCCCATCGTTGGTGCTGTACCACAGTTCATATTCGCTCGACGCCGCCTCAAACACCCCGATCAACTGACGTGTAAACGTCCCGTCACTATCGGTCTTTCGATAGGCCCGGAGCGCACGTAAGCGTGTGGCCGCACTCCCGGTATTAGTCGTCACCGCCGAGGAGTTCTGCTTGCTATAGCCAGGAATCTTCTTAGCACGGCCGAGTTTATCAATCCAGAGATTCCGACTTCCCGAGGAGGAATAGATCGCTGGCAACGCAACCGAATGAATCCCTTCCTGGGTGCCAAGAAAGACAGAAAAGACCTGGGTCTGGATGGGATACGACATTAAGTAGTCACCACGAAAAAAGCCGTTCCCTGCGTCGGCGTCAGGCGCGTCGGCCCTGAACCACGGTACACCTCATCCCCGGTCGCGAGCGAGAGTACCCGGTACGGACGAGATTGCACCTCATTCAACGAAAGATGGTCTCGAAGACCCGTGAGGGTCATCGCAAACTGATCGTCCTGGACCGCCGCATAAGATCGAGAAACTCCGTAATGAGGATGTGGCTCAAAGGTCCAATGCTGGGAAAGAAGACTCGGGAATGGATGGGGTCCGCCGCCATCACCCACGCGGGTTGATGTCCAGTTGGCAATATCGGGTGGCACCGATGGGAGCACCGATGAGAGCACATGCTGAAGCTGTGCGCCTGATCCGTGATGAGATTCCCCTCGGTCATTCAGTACACCGTAAACATCATGATGGGCAGACATCGCACACCCGCAGACAAACGCGGTCAGCAATGCCGATGCCGCCACGTCCACATCGCGTCCCTGGCGACTCCGATCCCAGCGTTGATGCTCATTATCAATCACTACTGATGGGCACCCGGCGATCCCATGCTTGGCGTGCCACGGCTGGCGCACCCAGCGCCACGGCCCTTCGTCGGTATTGTCTCGACGAGGAAAATGCACCGTCGTCACCGTCGCAGGACCATCACGATGAAGATCGACGAGCCGCTCCTCAAGATTCTCCCAGTCTGGGGCAGCCGCCGCCGAGAGAGCAAGCGGCACATCGCACCGATCACGAAAGACCTCGCCTAGTTGTCGAACCTCGTCATCTTCCCACCCATTGTCCCGATGATTCCACTCATTAGCAATTTCCACACACGCGACTTGCTCGGGATATTGCTTGGCGAGCTCGGCCCATTCTCGAACAAAATAGGCAGGTTCAGAGATAAGGTGTCGTCGTGTAAAGCAGGTAATCTCTGACCGCAAGCCATACGACGCAAGAAGATTAGTCGTCCGCTCCATTAACGAGAAATAATTTGGAGTCTGCACGTCAGTCCCACCAGGCCAGTCATGACTTCCAAACCATCGAACATAGGTCATTCCAGCCCCGGATGCCCACGCCGCAAATCGGTCAAGATGGCCCTGGTTATAACGTGTAGCCCAGGGAGCCCAGAATGCACTTACCCCAGCTAAGGGAAAGGGTCCGGTATCGTCTCGAAATGATCGACCTTCGAGTCGAAGGGGACCTTTGAGCGGCCGACCGGTCGTCGTGGGAAGAGGCTGAATCGCTTGGAGAATGTCAGAGACTGACCCGAAACGGTCTTGTTCCCAGATGGCTCTCCACTTCGCCTGATTAATGACCCCCTGCCGATCGAGTCGTCCCACCTCAGTCACGCGACTGATCACCGCCTGTTCAAAAGCGTGAGGAGACTCAGTTAGAAGTAGAAACGCCGAATCCTTATGGGCGTTGGCGATCCACCACTCATAATCCGGGGCATTCATGGAACTCGGTTTTCACATTACTCTGAGAGTTAATCTACCGATGGCGGATTCAATGGTTCGATTACGGGATACCCATCCTCGTCCGTCCACTCCGTCTCAAGCATGTGTTGATCCTGGCGATTCGCCACCACCATCCAACTCACCGTGTCGGTGCAGGTAGCTTCCTCACAGTCGATGGAGAGGGTCTTCCCACTCACCGATCCGCGCACATGCTTCCACCCTGTTTCATTGCTCGTAAAAACCTGTTCATCACGACAGAGCAACACCCAGGTGCCACTCGTCATCCCGGCCGCGACATCGAGATCCACGGTCGCCGATCCATCAACGAGATCGACCGACCCTCGATAAATCAGTAACGCTTCATTTGATTCGACGAAGCTATGGACGAGGCGATGTGTCTCGTTCTTTGACGGATGAGGATGAGCAATATTGAATGACCCTGAGCCTTTCGAGACAGACCCCACCACGACGAGATTTCCATCGAACTGGACATTCCCTTCATCGACCCATAGAGAATAATTACTACTGGCTTCAGAAGGAGCCGACGAGACATATAACGAGGCCGCAGCGGTCACAGCACCGCCTGACCCAACTGTAATATCAGGTTCGGCAACGAAAACTTGCACGACTCGAGTAACGGTCTCACTCGCAGGAGTCGTCACAGTCGTGGTGAAGTACGCGCCCTCGGTTTTATTGTCTCCACTCGCACAGGTGAGTGCGCCATCCACGAGCAGCCCCGTCACACGCGAGGACGCGCCGCCACTTGTAAAACTTCCGGTTAATAGAAGGCGAGCGTAATCGACGACACTGCCCCCAAACACATGCGGCCCCGTGCCGACCACCGTTAAATCGCCATTGAGTGTGGCATCGCCTGTGACGGCCACCGCGCCTGTCCCGTTACCGATTAAGAGGCGTCCGCTCGTAAATGTGGTCGCGCCGGTCCCGCCACGGGCCACACCAAGGGTACCCGACGAGATATTGCCCGCATTCAGCGTTGTGAGGTGCGCGCCACTGAGATCGTCAATAATCGTTGAACTCAACGGGCCGTTAATCTTGCCGTCCGTCCCGACCAAGGCCACATCCCCAGTCCCGATATTGAGTCCTCCCCCGACATCCAGCGCACTTGCGCCGGTCCCGCTAACCGTCAAGCCCGTGAATTGTGGGCTATCACCCGTGCCCACCCCGATGCTGGTGCGGAGCGTGGCCCCGCTTTCAGCAACCGGATCGCCGGTCCCGTCCCCGACAATCATTTGTCCATCGGTCAGGACGGCCATAGCGGTAATCGCGCTCGACCCACTGCCCAAGAGAACCCCACCATCGGTAAGCGTGCTGACACCAGTTCCACCGTAGGCCACACCAACGTCCGTTCCCTGCCACACACCGGTCGCCACCGTGCCAAGGATCGTGATCCCAGAAGAACTTCCGACATCCAATGTCGTAGGATCTCCTGACGCATCCCCAATCAGAATTACGCCATCCCCTAACACCGCCGTGGCCGTAATCGCACTGGTGCCACTCCCGAGCAGTACTCCACCATCCGTCAAGGAGGTCGCTCCCGTGCCCCCCTTCCCAACTGCCAAGGTGCCAGTCGCATTCGCGGCCGCGAGATAATACGTGCCTTCCTGGTCGTCCAGCTTGTCGGCGTTCAGATTGGTGCATTTGGTCGTGGACGCGATGACTAAGGGAATCGTCCCGGTAGCAACATCACTTTCAAAGGTATTCGACCGGATCTCGTAGCCCCCGGCGTCCCAGTTCGCAGAAAGCGCGATTGATCCATCGGCCTTTACGAAAGCCGTCGCCTGGAGACCATCGAGTTTGTCGGCATCAAGATTTGCGACGACCGCCGCCCCTGACACAATGGCAAACGGAGCATTGGTGCTCCGACTAAACGTATGGAGCCCCGTGATGGTATAGGCGTTCTCTTCCGTAACAACGGTGTTACCAGAGAGATCCGCGTCAGTATTAGCAACTTGAATGTCAGCCATCTATTTAGGCTTTCTCATGCCCCAAAATGAAAATTGATCTAATCCTCTTTCTAGTGCTTCTCTAAGTTCATCGTCTTTCTTCTTGTTCTCCATCATCTTCGCAATAAATCGCTCTTGTCTACTTGGCGGCTGATCAACTGGTCTCATCCCTAATTCTTCGCTTCCCGTTCGGTAAATACTCTTCCACCCTTGCGGGGCCTTAGAAAGCTTTCTTATCTTTTTTCGACGAATAGCAGATGGTTCCCCTTTTGCAACTTTAGGAGGATGTCGTCGTTTCATCATTACGCCTCGACATACACGAGTGCTCCATCCACCGACTGCGACCCGCCGAGCTCCAGATTCAGCAAGGTCGCCGCAGAGGTTTCAAACCAGCCCACCGGATTGAACGGTAGCACGATGGTCTGACCGGCCGTGGGTCCCATCTGTCCCGTTAAGGCCGTGCCATCCGCCCCATCCTCGAAGCGAATCGTGACGGCCGTACCCGTCATGGTCAAGAACGCCGCCAGCACCCGAATCTTTTTCCCCGTGACGGCCGCGACGAGGGTATTGTTTCCACTAGAGGCCGCATCAATCTTGGCCCGTTTAACAAGCTGAATACTCCACGTATCGGTAAAATCTTCCTGCCCCATGTGGCACTCCTATTCTGTGTGCATATACCGGTAGTCATACCCTGGCGCTCGATCACGATTAAACCGCGACATGGTCTGAATCACCGGACCAAAGACTTGCATCCCGAGATCAACGATCGGAGCCGCTTCATCATCCTTCCCAACCCGCAGCATTCGCACCGAAAACTGGGCAATGGGGAGTAGGACAATGTCAGGATAGGCAAATGTCCCACCAGCCGTGATATCTGATGCCGCTTTCATTCCGTAATAGCGAACGGTATGCGTGCCGTTCGGGAGCGGATCCCAGTAGATATTGCTCCCATTCGTCCAGTAGCGTGCCGGTCGTCCCGTCGTTTCCGACTGGGTGTATACCGATCCACTCGACGAATAATGGTCCCCGACTGGTCCGATTCGATCGAGATCCCAGGCAGGACGACTCGTGTCCGGGTCAATAAACTGCAGGCGGTCCAACCGCGTCAGGCCCGTAGGATAGGCCGTCGCCTCCGTATCGGCCGACGTTGTCACCGTACCGACTGAGGACCCCATCATATTTGGCTGAAGCGCCATCATGGACTCGAAGTGGTCCTGCGCGGCATTTAAGGCGCGAAGTCCTAGCGTGACCCCAGTTTCACCAGATTGGAGTTGGAGGCCACGATCCATTACCTCCATCGTGTCAAGTAGCGTCTGTCCCGTTGCCACGATCTAGTCTCCTGCGTGATGGTTGGCGAATTTACTCCCCGAGGACTGCCCACACATGCTGACCTTGATTTTCGTGTAGTCCCAATGATCAGATCCCGCATCCTCTAATCCCTGCTCACGACTCGCATCACGATCCGCCTGATCACGCTGCGCTTCGTCCTCAATCCGTGACCAATAAGCCTTCCCAGATCCCCACTTAAACCCACTCTGCTCATAGCACGCCGCCATGATGCGCTCATCAAGAGGGACGTATCGGTGCTGGGAATCTTCAGCAACAAAAAGAAGCAGCCAGCCGTGCTGAATGCGTGGACGCCGATACCACACTAACCAGCGTTCCTTGAGAGGATGCCAGGTGATATCGAGGTCGGGGTGCATTGACTGAAGGCGACGACGAAATCTCTCTGGCGCAAACCGCACCCCGAACCGATTGGGATGCCAGAATTGCAGAGACTCCTCACGAGGCGGGGCCAAAAAGGACGACACCGGTAAATGAATCTGGTCGTCCGACATCGTTAGCCGAAGATTTTCAATCCGAACTCACGCACCCGATCGTCCTTACTGGTCTTGCAATGGCGCGACATCCGGGCCCGTGCCATGTTGTAAGCACTACGGGATTCAGTGTTATAGCTCGTGCTCCATCCATCCACAGGACACTGAAGATTGCCCTTCTCAGCATCATGCACTAATGCTTCGGGGATCGGTTCTTCCTCGTGTACCCACGGAGGATTGAAGTCCTGTAAGGTCATTTCCTTCAAGGGGACGCGGAATGAATGTCGATTCCCCGTATCATCGATCCAGGTCGTGACCTGATGAGAATCTGATCCGATCCCCCCACGATGCGGACGCCCCTTGCCATCCCAGGCATGGAGCGTGGGAAAGCGTGGCGCACCCCGCTTCGACATCTCAATCCATTTGTCTGATTCAGTTAAATACGTCTTGATGGTGGAGATGATGGCCTTCTGACCCGTCCAGGTATTTCCTCGATGCTTCTTGAGTTCGTCCAGTTCATAGATCGCACCCAGGACTTCCCGCACCGTCACAGGATTGACCCCAGTAGGCAGCGGGTCCTGCAATGCCACCACCGGAGATTCCCCCATATGCGCTAGAAAGAACTTATTCTCAGCAATCGAATACTTGACCGGATCAAAAATATCCATAACCCCTCTAATAACTTGTATTGGTCCGAATGGGCTTCAGCACCACATGCACCGAACCTTCGTAGGCAGTGACCGTGCCAGTGTAATTCAACGAGAGTTGTTCCCCTTTGTCCATCTTCCGGTTGGCTAAGGTCGAGGTCAGCGTCGATTGAACCGGCGTGTTCGCCGTGCTGTCCAACGCTAGCGCCGCACTCAACGCTGTGGTCAGGCTCGCAGGAGCCGTCCCAGAGGCCGCAATGCCCACATCCAAAGTCGTACTGCTGGCTCCAGCAATACTATGGCATTCACGCACATCCATGATTTCATAGTCCTGATCAGCGACAAAAATGCCGATATCGGCCGCTTCTCCCGCTGAAATCGTATAGACGACATGCACTGGTGCAAGTTTCGCAATCGCTTTAATACCCATGAATTCCTACTTTCTGGCGAAGTGACGGGAGTTAGGGTCTCCCTCCCCAGTTCAACCCTAACCCCCCACCTACTCAGTTTACGACTCAGCAACGTCTTCGATCTTCGCGCCAGCTGCTGGGTTATCACTCAACAGTTGCCCCTGCCAGTACCACGCCACTTCAAAGGTGGCGTTCGAGGTCTGACGGAAGAACGCTGTTCCATTGAAGATTTCACTGACTGGACGCGGCACCACATTTTCCCCGTGACCGAGGTAGAAGTGCTTTTTGTCCATCCCGATAATGGTGTTCGCGGCAAAGTACGGCTCGACATGCCACGGCTGACCGCTGAAGCGGTAAATCGTGCGTCCGTCTCCCCCATCCTTGCCTTTTTGCTGGGCCCCACCATCGCGGCCCACCCCAGACCCACCGTCCAACGCTTTCGGAGAACTCATGGCGAAGTAGGTATCTTCGCGCAGGAGCTCATGATAGCGCCTCACGACGGCGAGATTCGAGATATACGCATTCAGCGATCCCCCGCCCTTCTCACGGACGGAATCCTCCAACTGCATGATGAGGTCTTCCGTGAGGGCACGGTTGGTCCCGCTGTTATCTAAGACCACGGACTCCCAGAACTCATTGCCCGCTGTGCTGCGATTGATCCCTCCGAAGTTCCCTGATGGGGGGTTCGCATCATCAATAATCCCCAGCAGCCCATCGGTATGGTAAATCGCCCCGGATTTCGTCGTATTCTCAATACAGAAGAAATCCCCGGCCGCCGTGCCACTGGGAGCCGATCCGCTAATCGTAACGGTTCGGTTCGGCACATCAATGGCCGTGACCGTCCGAGACGCGGCCAAGTCTGCATCGTTGTCAGACGCATCAATCAGATCGACCGTCATCCCGAGATCAATACTCGGAAGTTCGGCAACCGTAATGGTTGTCTGGTTGTCTGCGGCTGGCATTGTCGCCAACTTGCCCAACCCATCGGAAATCAGGTCGGCGTTAATGAGTTTTAGAATCCGACGACGAAATCCCGCTTCCATCATCTTCAAGGCCGTCTGGAACGCAAACTTCGAATTCCTGGCATCTTGGATGAGTTTCCACGACATGTTGTACAGCCCCGCAAATTCTTGCAGGCTGAACGTCGCCTCGGTCGTATCGGGATTGATATTCGAGGGCAATGAGCCCCCTTCGGTCAACCCGGTCCACGCCCCAGGATTCTTCACCATGATGGGCATAATAAACTGACCACGCCCACCCATTGGCTTCTTGATCTTCTGGAACATATTCCAGCAGACCACTTCTTGATTTACGAGATAGAGGACTTGATCTACACCATAGGTGTATTTCATTGCCTCGATAACATCAGTTGTACTCGCCATAGCGAGATTCCCCCCTCATCGGAGGATCGTCCTTATTCTGTCTGACCGGGGTTCAACATGGGCCACAATTCATTCGTCCGTTCCTCGGGCGTCTTGTAGCCACCAGTCTTTCCACTGGTCGGCGACACCTCGCCTCCCTTTGACGGGAATGGCGAAGCCTTTGCTTTCTTTGCCGCCGCACGATCACCTTCCCGCACCGCCTTCTGAATCGCTTCCCATCGAGTTCGCATCATCGAGGGAAATTCAGCATCGAGACTATCGCCTTCATGCGAGTAATACACATCCTGCATGATTTCTTTGATAATCTCGCTGTCGGGGAGTCCTTGCTCCTCGCGGATTTGCATAAACCGAGCATCGAGGTCTTTTTTTGCTTGCACTCCTTGGGAATCGCCCACTCGATCTCGTAAGGCTTGATATTCCTTCGAGAGTTTCGAGATAGCCGTATCACGGTCACGGAGCGCCCTGTTAAGAGGGTTGATGCCCTCATTCACCATGCGTTCCATCAGTTGGGCCGCCGTTGCCCCATCTAAATACGGCATCTGACGCAACTGATCCAGCATGGACTGTTGACTTTGCTGGCCCTCTTGCGCCTGTTGCTGCGCTTGCCTCGCATACTGTTGTTGCTGCAACTGCTGGGCATATTGCTGCAATTGCTGTGTCTGCTGGCTACGCTGCGCGTCCCACTGTTTCCGTTCTTCCGCGAGAGCTTGCGTCTTCCTCGTGTATTCGGCTTGTGCCTCGGCTGGCCAGGTGCCAGATGAGGGCGCTCCTCCTGTGTCTGTCTGGTCTGGTGTTACCCCATCACCCGTTTCATTAAGTGGAGCTTCGGGGGCAACGCTTCCGTCTTCATCTGCCATCGCAATCTCCTCAGTCGAGTGGTCCGTGAGTGCGGACGGGGGTGTTCATTTGCCAATGAATCCCCGGTGCGTGTTCACGACCCGTGTTCGCATCGGCCTACGTGGTCAGTGCAGTATAAAAATCGTCAGCGGTCTTTGTCAAGATGTCCGTCGCGTTGTCTTCGAGCGTCCCGTCTTTTTCGGCGTGGGCTTCCGACGAAACCCATCCGTGGCGTAATACGTCTTGACGTGTTTCTTCGTAACAGTCCGTCCGCTGGGACTGCGATATTTATCGGACGATATTTTCGTAAAGGGCACTATTGACCTCGCTGGGCCATCGCCTGCGCCAACACCTCGGGGGCTTGTGGAGCAATCTGTTGATTCGCCTTCAACTGTTCCATCGCCATATCCACGGCTTCTGCGGCGGCCTTGGCGGCCGCCTGTTGCGTTGCCTGCGCCACGGCCCCCTGAATCTGCTGCTGCTCCATCCCGCTCGCCCGACGTTCTGAGGCGGCCACGAGATGTTCACGACATTTATTCCAGAATCCGACAAAGCCCTGCTGGATCTGGGGACTTGCAGAGAGAAACTCTGTCGTCGCCATCTCGGATTCGAGTTCATCCATGATGATGCGAAGATTCCAGAACGGCATCGGCAGATGCTCGGGTAAGACTTCTCCTTGCCATAACCGTTCGACCAGCGCCATCCCGAGCTTCCGATACTGGGATTCTCGCGCCTCACGCCCAACATCGCCCATATTGAGGTCAGAGGCAATACGCTCTTTATCGAGACGCCCGGTGCGTTCGTCGAGATACAGAATCGCTAGGGGTGACTGGAGATGTTCGCGAATTCGTGCCTCGCGTAACGCCCGAAATTCAGGAATCAGGCTCCCTCGTTCGACCGTAATCGAGTAATCGGTGCCCGATCGGAGAATCTCGGAGGTCTGAAAGATAAACACCTCGTCTTTCATGCTCCGATCGGTGTAATGAAGGGTGCGAAACGCGGGATAATACTCTTTCACCCGATTAATTCGCATTTCCTTCACTTTTCCCATGCGCTGGCCGAGATGCTGATAGAGATTCCCCCACTGGGTATCCAGAATCTCCTGGAGCATCGGGACCGCCATCGGCCCACGAAGTTGCCCTGGGAACTTCTGTTCTCCGAACAGATCCACCCCCCCCGCGATTTCACGCATTAATTTCAGGGTGAGATCGACTGATTGCATGAACCAGGCGGGCAGTTGGGGCGGATCGCGCCGTTGCACCATCTTTACCCCGGCATCGGTTAATCCCCCCTCAATCGGCGCGGGATAGTCAGAGGGCACATCTTCACGCTTCAACGTGGGGCCGAGCAGTTCATCGGCGTAAATCGAGGCATTCGCTTGTTCGCCAAGCTGCGAGAGCCGCTTATTCAGGAAGCGTTGCGGAGCAATGAGGTCACTCACGTAATCATTGCTCCAGAAGCTTGTCGTCGTCGGACCCCAGTGGAAATCGACCACCGGAATTGATTCATATGGACTATCTTCATTCAGCAGGATCTGTTCGCCCGGAATGAAGGCCGTGTACTTCCCACGGGGATGTTTACTTGAAATCGGCTGAAATCGCTCGACGACCACCGCCAAATCGGGATCATTGTCTGTGCGACTGCCCTGAATGCGTGGAATCAGATCCTGGAGATGCACCGAGCCAGTGGGATCGCCGAATTGCTTAATATCCGTGCTGAGAATCCGCACATCGGAGGCATCTTTGATATTCTGGATGGTATCGTCGCTCAGATCGTAATTGGCCTCGATCCACCCCATCGTCCGAATCTTGGCAATATAGACCGCTTGATCCGGGGCCAGATCGTCAATCGATCGTACGGACGCATCAATAAAGACCTGTAAGGGGCTGAGAATCTCACTCCCAACATCCCCGGCCAATACCATATCCTCCACCACCGTGAACCGTTCGGCGGGAGCCCCCTGCATGACAAATTCCTGCCGCATCGACTCGGGAATCACCTCGCTCGTCTGGACATCCGTCCACATCAGTTCGTTGGTCTCGGGATCGAACCGGGGCATCGGTTCCATCGTGGCATCCTTCACCCACGGCACGTATTCAAAGGCCACACCCCCGATTGCCATCCACCAGAGGATTTCCCACGTCCGCGACTCCTGATCGAGCTTCTCATCCAGCGCCCGGACGAGTTTATCGACCACTTCAGACTTGGCGATGGAGCTCGGGTCTTGTTTATCGGCCCGCGACTTAAAGACCGGCGCGATACTACTCAATCGCCCCATCATCTTGTGGAGCATCTGGGCCGCGAGGTTAAAAACCAGATAGAGCTTATTCGGATCGCGTTTTCGGGTAAACAGGACTCGATTCTGACTCCCGATCCAGTGTTCTCCTGAGACGAAAGCCAGATTGGTCAGAATCCGCAATTCGACGGACCCGACATTCCGCGCTTTCTGCGACCGGAGACGATCGTAGTCGGTGGTGTACTCGGTGAGGCTCTCTTCGTTCTTCGCCATGATCAGTTAGACAAGACGACGACCGACCGGGGGTCGCATTTGTGGACTCATGGGTTGACCCATCGGGGGACGCTGACCACTCGGGGGACCCGTTGGTGGACCCAGTGGAGACCCCATCGACGTGAGCATCGCCTGAAGATTCCCTCCGGGGGGAGCTTCCTGCGGCGACACGCCCAGTCCTCGACGTGAGACACCCTGCGTCTCCGCGCCCTGATTCGGGATCACACGACGCACGCCTGGAATGCGCGTTAGTCTTTCGGCTAGTGCTTCGCCTTCGGGCGTATAGGGAAGATCAAGACAGACTTGTGGCATTATTGCGCTCCTAAGTGGGCATCAGGGATTGTGGACAGTGTGGCCTCGGAACTCGCGGGGATCACTCCCCCGCCTTCATCCGGGCGTTGTAGCTGCGTCATCATCATCCGTTCCAGAGAATCCATCCGGTCCTGAACGGCTTGGAGGTCGTGCCACTGGACTTCCGGGATCGGTAGCGAAGGCACGTTGAGCCACATCAGCAAGCGTTTGCGGAGTTGTTCCCACATGTGTTTGCATCTCCTGAAATAACGCCGCGAGCGATCGAGTATCCGTCGATCCATCAGGCAACTGACGAGTTAACGAGAGCGTTTGCATAATAAAGTGGAGTTTGTGCTCTATGAGCACCAGGGGATCGATCGCCATTAGCCGCCTCCCAAGTGAACATCGACCGCCATCGGCCGACGCGCTTTCCGTAGCGGCGATCCGAGCCACTGAATCGATCCGGGCGGCACAAACGACGGGGGCGGGGCCTGATCCCGGCCGTGGGGATGCCGCGAGAGCACATGCTCAACACAATCCAGGGCATGATCGTTCACTTTTAACCGCTCGTATTTCCCGGCCGCCGTCGCTGTATCAGGCCAGCGGGCCAGTTCTAACTCATACGGCACAATCTGCAGCCAGGGCGCGAGGCGAATCTGATCATGCTGAAAATACTGACGCGCCCCTTCCGTGCGAGCTTCGCGGCCGCGTTTATTCGCCAGCAGGTGCAGGCCGTGATGACGGCACTCTTCTTTGAACTGGGAGTTCCCATCCACCCAGGCAATCGGCCGGGTCTGCCAGAGGGCCGCCATCCGTCGCACCGCGTCGGACCAGCGGACGATGGAACTCGCCTCGTCCAATTCGGTCGTATTCGCAACGTACCGATAATTCGTCACTTCATCAAGCACGTACGCTCGCCCCTCCGGGGAGACGCCGATGATCACGGCCGCGCAGTAGGTGCCGGTATCCGCGCCGAGCTCAATCGACCAGTCATGCGGCAGACGGAAATTTTCGCGCACGGCCCCACGATCCGTATTATGCCACAGACGCGGTTCTTCTGACACAGACAGCAGCCGGTCGCCCCGTTGATGATCGTAGACGCGCCCGATGTAGTGCCCGAGTTTCCCGAGATACGCAATCGAGAATTTTTCTCGGGTCAGGAGATGCTTGTCGCGGTCCATCGCCGCCTGGTCGAAACTATAGGGGTTCACGATGGCGGGAATCCCACAGTGACACACCCAGTCGGGAAATTCGGGATTGTTGTGTCCGTGCTGATGAAACACTTCGACCCACGGCCGGTCGGGGGTGGTCGGAAAGACCGCGTATCCCTGGCGGACCCGCAGATTCTGCGCGACGGAGGTGAAGCATTCGATTCCCGGGAGTTGATACGCCTCGCAGTAGATATAGGCATCCACTTCCTTGCCTTTGAGTGATTCCGAGCGTTCCCACGACCGGGCCTCGAACCGAGCGCCGTTATCGAGTTCCAGCCAGAGCCGCCCGTCTTTCGGCCGGTTCTGCAGAGACTTATAGCGTTGGTTCAGGCCACGCTCTGAGCAAATGGCGTCCAGGAGATATTCAAACTCGGGCGTGCACATGTCATATTCGATCCCGACCAGATAGACGGTGGCCCCGGGAATGGCGGCAAACGCGGCGGCCCAGATCCCGGCCCCGGCCGACTTCCCGGATTTGTACGCCCCGAGTTCAGCGATGACTTTCGCCCGTCCGTGGGGGCGGGGGATCAGGCGGCGATGCACGACCCGTTCGTCGGGGAGGCGCACGGCCATCGACGGGACGGGGTCGTGCGGATCGACCTCTTCGTCACTGAGCAGCACACCGTCCGTGGTCGCCCACCACGCGGCCTGATGTTCAAAGGGCAGAAAGTCCGTTTTTTCACACAGAAACCCACGAAATTCGGTCATCAGGTGGTCACGGAGCGTGGGCGGCACCTGGGTCACGGGCATGCGGTCAGCGGCGTTTCGCACGCCCCCATTCGAGTAAGACGGCCATCGCGGTCACGCCCCCGAGGGTTCCCGCTTCGCCCTGCAGCGCGGCATCCCAGGACGTGGCCGTCATTAATTGCAGTCCGAGCAGGGTCCCGCAGAGAATGAGAATCCGCAGCAGTCCCCAGATGGGATGGTCGGACCTCATCGGGACCGCCGCATCAGGTCGGCCATTCGGTGGGACACGGCGCGTGGCCCGTGGGTGGTCGTCACGGCGGTACAGACCCGCGCCGGGTCAAGGTTCAGCCACGCGCACCATAAGTGCAGTCGGGGACTGGTGGTCTCGTGAAAAAACCGCTCGGCTGAGTGACGATGACGCCGCGACTGCCGATGGGCCCGCGAGTGCCGATCCACAAGCTGTAAGTCTCGAATCGCACTCGCGATCACGGCCGCGGCCAAGGACCAGTACCCCTCTCGGTCGGCGCGGGCCCCCATCAGTTCGCTTTGCCGCGTTGTTCGTATCGCTGCAACAGGTCGTGATAAAACGACGCCAGCGGAGACTCTTTCCCGGCCATCCCCGCGACTTTCGCTTCAATCGCCGATCGGCAGGTATCCGCCTTCAGCTTCGCGCCCCCGTCACACTCGACGTAATTGGTCGTCCACAGCACATACGCCATCTCGTTGTAGTGCTTTTTGAGCGCCAGATCAAGCCGGGTCTCGTCCCCCAACTCGTGCCACGGCTGCCCCCCGCTCTGCTGTTCCAGGGCTTTCAGGACCGCCGGTTGCATCGGCCATGTCTCCTCGCACTCGATCAGGACCGCCTCGGTCTGCTCCTCGTCCCAAAAATACCGCACCGCTTCGGCGATCGGTGCGCCCGTCAGCACCATCGCCGCGAACGCCCCCGCTTCCCGCGTTGTCAGGATTCTCTCCATACGTCAGCACCACCTTCGGGTCGCCTCGAACGGTCTGAGGAAACGTCACCGTCACCTCACAGCCACACGCGGACGCATACCGCAAAAACCACCGCAGCGTCCCCGACCCGCCCTGCCCCCGTTTCTTATGAAAATATTGATAAATTGCGTTCGGATACACCCCCCACAACCCCGCAATCTCCCGCACCGATAACCCCGCCCGACTCCGCATCTCCTCCAGTAACTGCGAAAACCCATCATCCGACACCGGATACCGCACCACCGCCCCCGTGGGCTCTACCCCACGCCTCGCCGACACCGGTCGCCGCACTCTCCGCATGATGTCTCCCATCCTGTCACACCACCCCCCTTTTTTCAACCCGTGGCAAAAAGTCCCCCATCACTCCGTCATCGCCCACCTCGCATCACTCAGTCACGACAGACCCTCCGCTTTGTAGATCTGAACACCCCCCCATCCCGAAAAGCCTTTACCCCCCTTCCCCCCCCCATTTCCCCGGCTTCCG
>CAACVE010000025.1_pt1 | contig 26834 bp, 57 predicted proteins | sample 2381751 | NCBI WGS metagenome assembly CAACVE01 (sample SAMEA5211968, study PRJEB30684) | marine metagenome | biome: Marine; feature: Epipelagic; material: Water | collected 2015-10-15 | depth 2000 m | reverse complement strand
TCTAAACCTTCTATGTTAGTGGCAAAGAGATGCTAGATGAACTCTATGGTCAATGGCAAGAACAGGGCTATGAGGGTCAGATGGTGCGTCTTAATGAACCTTATGAGAATAAGAGATCAAAGACTCTATTAAAGAGAAAAGAGTTTCAGGATGGAGAGTATACCATTCTTGGATATGAAGAAGGAATTGGCAATAGGGCAGGTACTATTGGTCACTTCAAATTTGAAACTGAGGATGGAGTAGGGTTTAGTAGTAATGTCAAGGGTAACTTTGAGTACCTATCTGATCTTCTTAAAAAAGGCGAAAGCCTAATTGGTAGCGAAGCTACAATTAAATACTTTAGTCTGACGCCTGATGGTGTTCCTAGATTTCCGTATGTTATTGCAATAAGGGATTATGAATAATGATAGATTCATTGTCTTAGCTTATACAGTCTGATTGGAGGGAATAAGATGCGTGATTGGGGATATGGTGAACCAGAAAATAAGATTAAGTGTCCAACCTGTGAAGGGTGTGGGTTTGAAGAAGATGAAAATTACGAACATTCCACCTGTTCTATATGTTTAGGAATGGGTTATCTTGCAGAAGGAGAAGATGAACGAAAAAAGAGTTGACTTTTGATCGTCGTCGGTCTATAATAGTAAGACGGGCCGGTGTTTATTTTTTAGCAAGGAGTTAAACGTGAGTTACCCAACGTACAGCAATTACAACTACTACTACGCTCCGCAGGGGATGTATTACAGTTATTGGGGATACTATCCATATTACACAAGCAAGGGGATGTAAATGAGCGAACATAACAGAGATTTTGTGATAGATAATGCAAGAGTTCTTGCAGAAAAGGTGGTAGGTTCTTGGGACAGTGATAGTCTGGTTGAATTTGCCACCGAGCAATTATTGTGGGAATACATTGACCAGTTTGACATGGGCAATGCTGAAATGTTTGAAGTAGATTGGGATAGGGTTAATACGGAGAATGACAATGATTAAGTCAGTTGCACTAGACGTAGATCGAGTTGACGAACTGGATAGAATGGGGGAAGATGGCATCTTTCAATATGTTAGTATTGAGATAGCAGACGAGGAAGGCAACCACATTGAGTTTCTGTGGTTTGATGAAGAAGAACTAAAGAACGCTGCATTGTTGGCAGAGAAAGGTTGTTTACATGCCTAAAGTAGAAGGAACATACTCTCACAGTATGACAAAAGAAGAAGCGGCAGACGCATCCAAGAAGGCGGTAACTAAACTGTTGGCTGCTTTTGAGGCTACTGACGCAACTGTTACTTCGGATGGAGAGGACAACGTAGGGTTCTCCTGTAAGAGCAGAGGCTTTTCTATTACTGGAAAAGTTCTGATTAAGGATAATGAGGTAGATGTAACAGTTTCTCTGCCCATGATGGCTATTGCATTTAAGGGGCTTGTGAAAGCGGCTATGGACAAACACATTCCGAGTCACTTAGACAATACCTAATGGAAAGGAGAAGATGGTTAAGTATAGATCAGCACCAAAAAAGAATGAATCTGGACATGAAGTAACAACCAAGAGTCCTTGTGGAAGCCATACTGGTATGGTTGTAGAACCCGAAGAAGTGGAACCAAACGATGAGTTATATCTTGTTCATCTCCACCATTCCGAAGTGGTTTGCAAAGATGACAAGGGTTATTACATTACCCTTAAATCTAGACTTGATAACGGACTAGCAGACCCTAACAGATATGATATTAGGAGGGAATCTTAGTGGCAAACTTTTGTTACGACTGTGCTAAAGATACTCTTGGGGTAGACCCAAGGTGGAATGATTTTGCAAATGGTGGTATCCCAAAAGATGAGACATGGAAGGTATTATGTGAGGGTTGTGGTGTGATAGTGGTGGACAGCGAAGGCAAGAAGGTGAATGAAACTTATCTTATGTTTTGTGAAAGAATAGATGAAGAACCTGAACCCTAAGTGTCAAGTGTGTGGCAAAGACGAAAAAACTAAAGTCTGTACCATTCCCGGCGTTCCATACTCTGCTGCTTATTGCAAGAGTTGTTTTGACGCCAATGCACACCCTTATGATCTAGTAGTCTCAAATACTTGGGCGGCTGGTGGGTACAACAAATGTGCGAATTGGTGGCAAGACCTTGTGGATGATACTTTGGAACACTTAAACATATCTCACTCAAAATTTACTAAAGACGTAGATGCTATGGAGGAATATGATGGAGAGTGAAAAAAGACCGCCCAGCGGCCAACTTCCGTGTGTTGAAAAGCCTTGGGGATTCTACATAGATTACTTTAGAAATGACAAGGTTGTTTTTAAAAAACTGGTAGTTATGCCTGATGAAATGCTATCGTATCAGTATCACGAATTTCGAGATGAGGTTTGGTATGTAGAATCAGGACGAGGATTATTTACGCATGGCTCTAATGCTCAAAGAGAGGACATGGCAGAGGATGGTATAACGACTTCTGAGGAAGTTAACATTGATCCCGATACTTGGATGATTATAAGTAAAGAACACAGGCACACGGTTAAATGTGTGTCAAAACAGCCATTAGTAATTTATGAAATGCAAATGGGAAGACCCTCTGAGGATGATATTGTTAGGTTGGAAGATATATATGGAAGGACAGAAGAATGAATATCAAGGAACATTTTAGCAAAATGCTTGTCACTCTTGGCTGGGCCAGCACTGGATGTGTAATCCTCTATGGCCTCGTATTTACAGTGTCTAAGCTGTGGGATTTAATGTGGCTTTGTATGGGCAGTTAGCTCAGTTGGGAGAGCATCACGTTGACATCGTGGAGGTCATTGGTTCAAGTCCAATACTGCCCACTGACCCCATCGTCTAGTGGTTAGGACACTGGCCTTTCACGCCAGTAACAGCAGTTCAAATCTGCTTGGGGTCACTTGGTTGGAGTAATAAATTAAATGAGTTACAAATGGATGGGTTAGCAGGATAGTGACTGGTATGATACAACTATTTCTATGGGACGACCCCGATGTCTCTCTTGACGACTTCAAGCTAACCCTCAATAACATCGCAGGTCTAAGCAACAAGCTGTCTAAGGCCGTTCAGGAGGGGTTGGATGAGGCAAAGGGAAGGCAAGAGAGCATAGATGATCTTGACCCAACAGAAAAAACTGTTATTGGTATTAAGGTAGAAAGCTATATTAGAGATGGTCTTTCTCTCTCCAGAGGAAAAGATTGCGATTGCAAAATAGAGGACTTTGAGTTTGATATAAAAACAACTGTTAGAAATAATTGGATGATCTCCCCAAAGCAGGTTAGAAACAAATCTCTACTATTGTTAATAAAGCTAGACGACATAAAGTTCTCTTGCGGGATAGTAAAAGTATCAGAAGACATCCTAAACAAAGGCGCAAACAGGGACAAAAAGAGAACCATAAGCAATACTGGTAAGGATAAAATAATTTGGATATTAAAAGACAAGAGATATTAAATGAGCCTACTACACATTTACACCCTTGCTGGTCGTAAACAAAACAAGCCCAATGAAAGAAACGATTGTACCGTAAGGGCTTTGGCTATCTCTACTAATACAGATTACAACATTGCTCACGACTTTCTCAAAGAACGTGGTCGTAGGTGTAGAAAATCGTTTCTATTTCCCAAGAAGCGTTCTGATGATTGTGCATTAGGTTATGAGTTTGTTTGGAAACCCTTTCCTTTAGTGAAAGGAAAAAAAGAATGAGTCCTGAGCGTTTCGCCATAGAGTTTCCCAAAGGTGTTTATATTTGTAAAACTGTGAAGCACGTTTATGCTGTAGTTAATGGGGTCATAAATGATGCCTATAAGATTGACTGGTATGATGGTCGATGCGTTTATGGTTGTTGGAAAGTAAATGAGTTACCATGAAATGTGTTAAGTGTAATAAAGAATTCTATTCTGGAAAAGAACGCTCCGACATTTGCAAAGACCCTGATGGGCATTACATAGGAAGAGTCTGTGAGAGTTGTGGCAATCACGACAGGTTTAGTGTTTATTACACATCAAAAGCAAAAGCAAAAGAGGCTATTAGAAAAGGATTTAAGTGGAGAAGCTAATGCTATCTGATAAAGATGAATTAAATGAACGAATAAGAAAGATGATGAGGCAAACCGGCTGGGACAAGCTAAGTGAAGAAGAATTGACTGATGCCGTATCAGACCAGCTTGAGGCTTTGGTAAAATTGGGCATGGTAGAACAGTTGATAGGCGAAGACGGTGGGTTTTACTACAAGTCTAGAGCAGGAGATACGTTCAAATTCTCTTGCCCAAAATGTGAACACAAATTTAACGTACCCGTCGAACTGATAGGGAGAAGAGGCAGATGTACTGATTGTTCAAGTACGGTTCTAATTGCACGTTGGGAGGATGAAGATGAGTGATAAAGAAAAAGCAGATAAGTACGACGAATTGGTAGAGAAGTCTGGCAACGGAGATAATGTAATAGATATTGAAGGACAGTCTTGGCTTCGCATACACCCTGAGATGGAAAGATGGGTAGATACTCATTCTGATATGGTTGAATGGATGACAGAAGCTATGAAATTTCCCCCTCGTAGTGATTGTGGATAGTATGAGTAGCGACTTTGAAAGATGGCTGGACAATCATAACCATAAGATGGAGCTTATGAGGACACTGTTTGGTTTTGTAGCAGCGACGACTGGTATATTCGTATTTCTAAAGGTATTTGGATTCATATAATGTATAAGCTCATCTGTGTGGTACTCGCAATAGTTACAATGGTGATTGGTTTACACTTTCTGTTAAAAAAAATAAAAAATATGTGAATGATTAAATTTCTATTTTATATGATGATAGTCCTGTCTCCACTTAGAGTCGGCACACCTGTAAAGGATTCTTCTGATTTTGTAGAAGTGAATCACGTTTATAGATATGACGAAAACTTAAAAAAATATGAAAAACGTTTAGTTCAGGTTATATGGTGGGAGTGGAGAGACTATCTCTTTATCGAAGATGAAAGTGGGTACAAGAGAGACTCAGGCTTCGTAGTGAAGGATTACAGAGTTATTTGGTCTTTTAGCTCGCGGCCACAAAAAACTATGGATATAGAGCCTAGATTATTTAGAGGTAGGTGGGTTTGCTTATTTTATGATAAATCCAGCGGAAAAATAAGAGAGGTTGAGTCACGATGGAAAAGAGAGACACATACCGCTTTTGATGCAGAAGTTATAAACAGGCGTATTGTTCCAATCAATGAGCGTAATAAGCTGATAAAGAACTAGGGGTTTCATGGATGTACTTTTAGTCACCATAATTATTATGATTACTGCGCGTATTGGGTGGCTGGTAGGTGAATTAGCGGCCTCTAAGTATGAATAAAGACTCAAAGAAAGAAAGCAATGGATAAAATCAAAGAAGACTTAATAAAGACTCTAAAACTCAAAGATGAGGACATCCAACGCATAGAAGTAAAGTTCGATGATAGTAAAGTTTCGTCTATTTCTATTGACTATGCCGTTAGTGAGGAAGCAAAAAAGATGGGGTTTGCGGAAGGGATAAAGGCAGATGGCTAAGTCAGGCCATGTTCACTGGAATTTATAAAATAAATGTATATTAGAAGACTACAAAAAGAAGATGTTTCGGTTGATGGTGATTTTATCAGAATACTAGATCAGCTTAGTAGTTCTGATGTCAGGCTCGACCTGAATGCTATCTTATGGAATCAATATAAAATGCAGACCCACACTCACGTTGTAGTTGCTGTAGACAATGATGTAGTGATAGGAACTGGCTCTATATTTATAGAGCAAAAGTTTTTACGATGCGGGGGAATAGTAGGACATATCGAAGATGTTGTTGTAGACAAAGCCTCAAGAGTTACTGGGGTGGGAAGAATCATTATAAACCACCTTATAGATATAGCCAAGTCTAATTCCTGCTACAAAGTTATACTGAACTGTAGTGATCATAATGTGGGTTTCTATGATAAATGTGGGTTTCGTTTGTCTGGGAATGAAATGAGGATGGATATAGATGGCTAAGAAAAAGAAATACGTTCCACGCAAGGACGATGACTGGAATGAAGAAGCAGCTAAAGAACATAAGCAGGTAATTAGAGAAAAAGAAAAAAACATAAAGAATAAGTATAATAAATGGTGGGATAGCGATAAAAGAAAATGGAAGGAGGGCTTCGATGGGCATTAGAGAAGAGATAGCAAAACAATACGGCGACGAAGATATGCTGTTTGCAGATGGATTCGATGACGCAATTATAGGTGTGACAATTGGATTTAAAAACAGGGTTGTTTATGACGCACGAATAATGGCAGATATAGTTGTTAAAGAAGATGATGAACTAGACTACCCATCTGCGTGGGAATATTTAGACTTTAATACGTTTCAGGCTTACGTTGGGGAACACACCCCTATATATGTAAATATGGAGTATAAATAATGTTGTTACAACTGAGCAGGATAAGTGAGTCTGCTGTTGATGAACTGTCTCCATCGTTTGACAACCTACCAGAAACAGATCATTTGGATGGTAAATACAGGCTGCGTAGATACTCTGTTGTTAAATGTAGCGGAAATTGCGTAGAGGCAGGCGACAACACATTCATACAAAGTGACAAGTATAATAAATTTCAGGGAAATGTTTTACGAAAGTTTGATCCAATCGAAAGCGACGTAATTTCTAGCTTGGGCATGTTAGAAATTTGCTCCGTCTTCACATCGGCATGTGGGCTTCCTAGTGACCAAGAAATTGGTATCCATCAAATGAGAATAATAACGCTTGAAGATAAATCTAAAGTTTCCCCAGAGGGAGTGCATCAAGATGGATTCGACTATATCTCTATGGTTGGGATTAAAAGGCATTACATACTTGGTGGAAAATTACTGGTACACTCAGACCCAGAGGAAAAGCCGTTCTTGTCCATAGAACTTGGTGCGGGTTTGGCGGTCACGCTTAATGATAGATTATTTTGGCATGACGCCAGCAATATTTCTCCTGAAACTGAATCACAAGGACACATGGACACATTTATACTTACGGCCAAAGAATAAATTTTTCAAAATACCCACTTGACACCATCCGATATTGTGCTAAAATGAAGACACACGTTTCCGAACTATACGAAATCAAGCTGTATCTGGGTGATTGTAGGAGCAGGCCGATTCTTCCAAACGGGCTTAAATCTACAGATAAAATTACCAAGGTCGCACTAATCAAAGCTATTGGGGAATTTCAGGAGGAATATAGAACAAAGACAGTTCCAGTTAGAATAACTAACACAACCTTTGTGTCCGAAACAAATTATTCGGAAGACGGGTGGGAAGTTGCGGCAATAAGCTATCCTCACACAAATCATTCTCACAGAGAAACCCTAGATTTTATGCTAAATTTAGCCGAGCATTTATTGAACCTTTTCTTACAAAATAGAATATGCGTATTAGACAAGCAGGCCAATTCAAGTTCTACTTACATGTTGGAATCAGAAGATGTGTGAGGAAAAAGTGTCTAAGGCTATTGCGGAGCTAGTAAAAATGGGCATCGTTGATCAGTTTACAGGCGAGGATGGAGAATTTTACTTCACTATTACTGAAATTGGAAAGAAAGTAATACTAGACTTAGGTTGGGAGATTGAAGATGAGCCAGATGTATACTAATAAACTTACCAACAGCATTATTCTGGGAGACTGTGTTCAAGTTATGAACAGTCAGATTGATGCTGGCTCTGTGGACTTGATTATTACCAGCCCTCCCTATAATGCACAGAAGTCATATGAGAAAGATAGGCAAACGGAACAGGAGTTTTGGAGGTTTACAGAAGATTGGATAGAAGCAACGTGGCATGTACTTAAAGAAGGTGGTGCTATGTTTATCAATACTGGTTACTGGTCTGGAAGCAGGAAAGATAGATTTTTTATTCCAGCAAAGATGATTGAAATAGCAGAAAATGTTGGGTACAAGTTTACCAGTTGGATTAACTGGGTTAAGGGGTCTGCCACAAATCCTGTAACCAGTGGTTCTGGGTGGGGAGATGTATATGGGGTTGCCCCCAGCTTTCTTAATGGGACTGAGCCTATCTTATATTTCAGAAAAGGGACAGGAAGCCATAGAGACAACAAGCACGACGAGTGGATGAAGCTGATTAGGGAGCCGTGGGTTATGCCTTGTTCCAGAAACAAAGAGCATGACGCAACTTTTCCTATTGACTTGCCCCGCAATTGTGCTAAAATGTGTAGTGTAGAGGGAGATACTATCTTAGACCCATTCGGCGGCAGCGGAACTACTGCCCTTGCCTGCAAAGAATTGAACCGAAATTACATTTTAATTGAAAAAAATTTAAGTTATCATGCACTATGTGTCGATAGACTATGGAATGAGATAGAATAATTAACCAAGAGAGTCGAGGGATATATGGCTAGGAAAGAATGTAAAGGCTGTGGATTATCTGTTGGCGTCAGAACTAAAGAATGTCCAGATTGTGGACACAAATTTGTAATCAAAAAGCGCGGCCCTCGTCCAAAAGAGATTGAATGGACTGAGTTAAAAATCAAAGACGTTATTAAAGTAGTTTCTGGGACTGGCCCATATTTTGTCAGCAAAGTTAATGCAGGGGAAAGAATAATGCTGGGTCAGAAGGGTAGATTTGAAGTGGTAGAACTCTACAATAAAGGCCCAAGAAGCTGTGGCATAGTTGGTAGACAAGTAACTGAAAGAGGACACAGGGCCAACGTAACAGAGTTTATCTATATGGGTGAGTCATGGTATAATGATGATATGTCTAACCATAATGAGCCTCACAAGATACTTGGAATTGAAACAGAGGCTACTATTGTTGAACCCAAGGTAAGAAAAAAGAAGAAGAATAAAAGCGTTAAAGCTAAACCAGCCCGCGATAATGTAGACGTAGATTCTATTAACCAAATGATAAAGGAGATGGGTTGATGGTATTAGAAATTAAATGGATTGAAGAAGATAAACACTGGGCGGTCATTGATATTGAAACTGGAAGAATAATGACCAGATGTATACTCAAGGATCAGGCTCAGGTATTCTTAGACTTTATAGAACGGGCCAGAAAAGATGATAGACAGGATCATTAGGGGTAAAGACAAGGATTACATGAGAGACAGCAAGTTTTTAACATACTACCGTGCTTGCGCTAAGGAATCCCTAAAGAAAAAAGACATGAAGCTATACAAAAGCTATATGAAAATCATTAAAGAGATAGAAGACAAAAATTAGCCTAGCTGGATTAACTTGAGAACTCGCATATGTTTAGAGAGTATATCACTGATTGTTTCTTCTTTTACGAGCTTAAATTTCTTACACAAAGTCTTTTCAACTTTGTCACGTATCTTGTGACAGGCATCGTCTGGAGACTTAGCCTCAACCTTTAACCAATACGGGCCTTTTAGCTTTTCTTTAAAGCCAAGCTTCTCAATCTCTTTAAGTACGCCAGAAAGTTCAAGTTGAACCCTATACATGACAGCTTTTTGATTTTTCATTGCGCCAGACCTTAAAAACAGAGCATTACAAGTATTATTTCCTCCGCATTACAAAGTTCCTACACTACTATATAATACACCGCATGGACACAACAGAAAAAAAAACACCAGAAGAAGCCCTAAAAGAAAAAATCATTCGACAGATTTTGGATGGGACTGGAGAGATAAAAGATTTTAAAGAAGTTATTATACACAATGTTTTTGATAATAGGTGGCGAATAGATATTTGGCAGTGGTACTGGAATCCAGACTGTGACAATGATTACAAGGGTCACAGAATTTGTCAAAGCTACTTTATTCACGTAGATGATGCGGGAAGTATAACTAAGTGTAACCCAGAGTTGGGTACTGAGCAAAAGGTTATTTTTACAAATGAAAAGCTCCCCTCCAGAGAAGATTCCTAATTGGGACGATTACCTGTTAGCTCAGGCGTTACTGGTATCCCAAAGAAGCCCAGACAAACAAACAAAGTGTGGGTGTGTAATTGTTAATTCTCTCAATCAGATTATAGGCCAAGGATACAATGGGTTTCCTAGAGGATTGAGTGATCAAGAACTGCCGAATGTAAGACCGGAAAAGTACCCTTGGATGATACACGCAGAAGTAAACGCTGTTCTTAACTGCTGCGAAAGACAAACAAGCGCGAAGGCTTATATAACAACCAAGCCCTGCTTCAATTGCACCCTACTTATGTGGCAAGCGGGGGTCAGAGAAATTGTTTATGCCGGTGACTGGTCAAGCCCTGTAATGGTTGACGAGGATGAGGAATACTGGAACCTGATGTCTAAATTCATAAGCATGTCTAATATGTCCATACGAGCAAAGACGAATGTAGACTTATCGTTTCTAAAAAATTTGGAAAACTTTTGATTTTTTATCTTTCTGGCCGGACGGCCAAGGCCAAGAAAGAATATAATACTGTAGTTTGGTCGGCAACTTTTATTTTTAAGGAGTAGTTTATGTCAGATTTGAATGTATCTGTTCTGGGTGGAAGACTTACTAAAGACCCAGAGCTTAGAACTACCAACGGTGGTCAGTCAGTTTGTGACCTGAGCATCGCTGTCAATCGCCGCAAGGCAGATGAGGTAGACTTTTTTGATGTTACCTTTTGGGGTAAAACTGCGGAAACAGCCGCAAAGTATCTTTCAAAGGGAAGGTTCATCACTCTTACTGGACACTTGAAGCAAGAGCGATGGGAAACGGAAGAAGGGCAAAAGAGGACTAAGGTTTCGGTAGTTGGCGAAACTTTTAACTTTGGCCCTGACGGTAGTGGTAAGAAGCAGGAGTCTAGTGCCTCCAAGACTTCTGATGTTGAAGAATCTGAGGCTATTCCATTTTAAGGGAGTTTTTAATGAGCTTTTCAAAAGGATCAACTGTTCGACTCAAGAAGGCAAAGGGTATCCCATCTCGATACCAAGGCCGAACTGGAACGGTAGCTTCTCAGCCGCAATCTAATAACAGAATGGTTGTGGAAGTTAATGCTAGAGAAACGGGCAAGCCAACGCAAACCCGCCTACTGGCTGTTAATAACAGAGAAGTGGAAACGGTGTAATACCGTTTAGACTGGCGATGTGGTGTGACACATACCGAGAATGTTTTTTAATCATTATTCTCTCTCGGTTACTTTAGGTTAAAATCCTACCAGTCTATTTGGGGGCGACATTGGTATCGACTGAATGTGGAAGTAATAATGGCATGGAGTGGCTGGTCAACAGGCCACTATAAAAGTTGACCAAAATTTTACTTGCCGAACCTAGTTTAGCAATGGCAGCTTAGCTGCGGGGGTTACACAAGCCTTTTTATCCAATTGTGTTGACTCCGATAATTCGGATATAGATGTTACACTTGAATCAAATGTAACGAATGGTTATAATTAACCTGACTCCGATAATGCGGATAGCTTTGTTTGTTGTGTGATAACAGCAGACTAACCATGTAGAAGTTGTTAGGGAAGCATGGCAGGACGCGGGTTCGAGTCCCGCCGCCTCCACTTTGGCTGCCTCTAGTGTGGTGTATAATATATAGATATACACTACTTACTGGAGGGGCTACGATGAAAAAAGTTGTACTATCTATTTTTCTAGTATTAATTACATGTTCAAGCACGTATGCAGGACTCGAAGAAGTTGGAGAAGCCACCTGTAAAATAAAGACACCAATGGGTGGTGGAACTGGAACAGTATTTAAAGAAGATGAAGATTCACTATTTATCTTAACCGCAGCACACGTTGTCTTAGATAAATTACTTGAACACGAAAGCGAAGTACAACTATACTTCTATAACAGCGGTTATAAATCAGACCCAATAAAAGGCAGCATTCTCTGGACAGCGTACTCACAAGAAAAAGTACTAGATATAGCTGTTATTAAAGTTGAAAAAAAGTCCTTCAATGATTATCCAACACCCGAACCAATACCAATTGCAAGTGAAGGTTATAAAATTTCTAAAAGAGACACGGTTCTGTCTTACGGATGTCCAAACGGAAACTGGCCCTCCGGTTGGAAAGGTCATATATCAGAGGTTAAGCCAGACAGAATTATGTTCGTACCCATGCCGCTAGGAGGTAGGAGTGGATCAGGAGTATTTGACAGAAAAGGCGAAAGGATAATTGGAATAATAGTATGGAAATCGGGAACAGCGGTTCATCTGAACACAATAATAAACACGATGAAGTCTCACTAGACATCTTCTGCGACCATCAATCTGATGATGGAAAGTGCTGCAATAGACATGCCGCCTATCGTCTGGATTACAAAGACTCAGAATATGCCGTGTTTGTTTGCAAAAGCTGCATATATGATTATATGGAAGAGGCAGATATAACAATCATATGAGAAAATACTATGTGACCTGTGGTGATCTAAAAAACGTGGTAGCAGCAAATGACCCGCCAGAAGCTATATTTCTTACCCTAGACAGACACCTCAAAGATATATCAAATCTATCAACAGTTATTAAAGTTTCAGAAATAGGTCATGATGAACATCCAGAAGATGAATTATTTTTGCTTTGTGATATGTTTGTTTTATGGGTCTTACATAAAAAGGGAATCAGGTAACTTATTCGGAGGCGAGTAGCTCAGTGGTTAGAGCCGTCGTCTTATAAGCGACAGGTCGCAGGTTCAATTCCTGCCTTGCCTACTTGGAGAAATTATGGATTATCAAAACAAAAGAAAATATAAAAGGAAAAAGGCCAAGGAAAAGATAAAGGCGGCTAGGGCTTTGAAAAAACGGGAAGAAACGCAATCTGAAAATAGAGCAGAGAAGCAAAGAGGAAAGATGATGCACAAATTTAGAGAAAGAATAGACCCTTACCGAAAACCAGTTAAGGAAATTGTGGAGGAATAAATGTTTAAAGTGGAAGAAGATCTAAAGATTATTAAAGTTAAACTTCTCGACGACAATGCCACCCTTCCAGAAAAGGCTCATATTGATGACGCCGGATTCGATATTTTTACTAAAGAAGGTCGCAAATTAAAAGCTGGCGAGACCTACCTATTTTCAACTGGCGTGGCCTGTGAATTGCCAAGAGGGTATTGTGCCTTGCTATGGGACAGGTCTTCATTGGGATCAAAAGGGGTTCACAGACTGGCTGGAGTAATTGATAGTTCTTACAGGGGAGAGTGGAAGGTTTGTTTAATCAATCTTACCAAGAAATTATATGAAGTAAAGGCTGGAGATAAAATTTGCCAAGCCATTATACAAAAGGTTCCGCTGTTTGACGTAGAACAAGTTGAAGAACTTTCTAACACCGAAAGAGCAGACGGGGGATTCGGCTCCACTGGTCGTTGAATTTTTCCGTTTTCTTTAAAGTTTTCGCTTGACTCTGCCGATTAATGTGGTAGGATCAGATAAATGGAACGACTCAGACCATCGCAGTACGAGGTTTTTCCCGTTTACGTTTGTCCTCGCTGCGGGTCGGAGTGGCAGCAGACGTTGGGTGAAACACAATACCCATCTGGTGTGCTATGCTACTGTGATGAAAAACTTGCATTTGAACCAATAGAAGAAGTAGAGGTTGTTCCTAAATATACAAATAAGTCTCGACCAAAGCGAGAACACAAGAACAATAGTGTTAAAGCTAACCCTGTCCGAGATGAAAGAAAACAAAACAACTGCAATAGCGAAGTAGAACAAGAGGTAGTCTCAGCCTTGATTAAACTTGGGTTTAGCAAAAGTGAGGCAAAGAATTTGGTGGAAACTAACTCTTCTGGCGAGGGGTTAAGTTCCGAGGAACTTTTTGAAAGAGTATTAGAAGGAGTTAGTTAGTATGGCTATCGTATCCCGTAAAGATATTAAAGTTCGGAAGTCAGACACTTTTGTTTCCTCAGATTTTAGAATTGAATCTTCACCAGAAGCATTCCGTATTCTCTCTGATGGCTTGTATTCAGACAAGATCAGGGCAGTTATTAGGGAATTGTCTACAAATGCTGTTGATGCTTGCGTGGAAGCAGGCACGCTAGACACGGGCGGGTATGTAATCCACTTGCCCAATACCCTTGAGCCAAGTTTTTCCATTCGAGATTACGGCACAGGCTTAACACATGAAGAAGTAATTGGTTTATATACCACCTATTTTGGAAGCAATAAGACCCACTCTAACAAGTTTACAGGCCAGCTAGGGCTTGGTTCTAAATCCCCATTTGCCTATACAGATAGCTTTACAGTAACTTCTTGGACAGATGGCTCCAAGAGATGCTACAATGCTCACATCAGCGAGTCTGGCTATCCTGCTATCGCCCTGTTGTCTGAATCTGACACAGGAGAACCCAATGGTATGCAGATAGAATTTTCTGTGAGATCAGAAGATTATAGCAGATTTGAAGACAAGGCAGAGAGTGTCTACAAATACTTCTCCGTTCTTCCAACCATTACTGGTGCTTCAATTGAAATAGAAGAGCCAGAACCATGTATTGCTGGCAAGGGATGGTACATTGAATCTGGAAGATATGGAGAAGCTATGGCTATTATGGGTAACATAGCATACCCTCTGGGCGTAGAAGATGAATCACTTACTCCAGAGGAACAAAATCTTATTCAGACTGGAGTAATAATAAATTTCAACATTGGTGACCTTGATATTACGCCATCCAGAGAGTCTCTATCCTTTACTAAGAGAACTATTAAGCTCGTCAAGGACAGGCTTGCTGCAATCGCAACAGAAATTGTTGAGGAAATTCAAAAGAAATTTGATGACTGTCTAAATCTGTGGGAGGCAAGGTGTTTGGCAGGTGAGTTGTTTGGTCATCATAGCTCTCCCCTAAGATACTTGAAAGATGTGGTTGATTCTTCTGACATACTTTTTGATGGACAGGTCATTCAAATTAGCTCCGATCTTTCTTTGCTAGACCAAAAGGGAGTAAATTCTTGGAGATTTGCCAAAGAGGGTCTTTATGGAAGGTCTGTTGCAAGTGTTAGGAAAGAAGAGTGCAATAATTTGCCATGTAAACAAGATGTTAAGATTTTTGTTGATGACCTGAGTGGGGTTGGTGCTTACGCTCGTTGTTCAGAATGGGCAGAAAGTAATGGTAAAAATTGCTACCTTGTCAGATTCATTCGAGATGGTGTCAAAAACGCAGAAGAACCTAAGAATGAATTTATAGAATTTACTGGTATGCAGGAGTCTGACCTTTGTTCGGTAGCTGCACTACCTAAACCTGTCCGATTGACTGGAAGCCGACAGGCGGGTTCGGGTATTCGTACAGACAAGATATTTCGCTTTGCTAATTCAGATCAAAAGTACAGATACGGCACACGATCATCTTGGTGGGATACTGAGGAAGTAGATTTTGATGAAGGGGGATTATATGTAGAAATTTCTAGGTACGTTACTACTGATTGTCCAAAAAGCGGGGAAGCGGGAGAGCTTCCCGACGACTTAAATAGATTTATAAACAAGTTTGGCAAAATTATAGATGAAGATAAGGTAGATGAAAGGTTCATCTCAGATGAAAAGATCAAAGTCTATGGGGTCAAGAAGGCATCTATCAAAAGATACAAAAAGTCTGATGTCTGGGTTAACCTGTGGGATTACGTTGGCGAGTACCTTGACAAGCATTATTCAAAACAGGTTAGGTATCTCAAAGAAAAATCTGTCAACAACGACGAATTGTATCTGTTTGATGAAGCAGACGGTTGGGTGAAAATATCTGAGAAAACAAAAGGTCAAAATAACGAAGCAAGCGAGTTTGCTTCCGTTGTAAGATCAATGGACACTATTATCAACAGACACATTAATGAACATTTGTGGGAAGTGTGCTATTACATCAGAAAGGAATATGAGGGCGAAGTGAAGCCAATCACTACTATCGACAATTTGGAGGCAAAGCATAAGGAAATGATGAAGAAGTACCCGATGTTAGCCATTGTGTTCGTTGATTGCGACGGTTACTATGACGTTGTTAAGAAAATGGAAAGTCAACACTGGGCTGATATGGCAGACTACATTGATTTACTATCTTGAGGAATTTGAAAAATGAGAGAATATTTTAAGCGTCTTGGAAAATCTGTTAAGAAATTCTGGAAAGAAAACGGTATTGAGGATATAACTAAAAAGGATGGCAACAAGTCGTCCTCCAACTCTAGCGAGGGAGAAGAAATGAGTAGAGTAGCTTTTATTCAGTCTGGTTCTGGCACTATTACCCTGTTGATTGACAAAGAAGCCTTTTCTGTTGGCGTCGATCATCCCAATTACCATCGCATTTTACGCGCTATGGATAATAGGAATGCTGATGAACTAAAGACTTTGGTAGATGTGCCATCTTGTGTGCAGAAATACTCTAAGGGAAAGATCCAGATTCAAGAGGGTCTGTTCCTTTACGATGGCTTGGAGTTACATAACACTCTAACAGAGAGAATTATGAAACTGATGTTGGCCGAGCATTCCTTTGAATACATGGTCAACTTTCTTAACAATCTGATGGACAATCCTTCTGGCAGGGCAGTTCAGGAACTGTATTCATTCTTGGATAATAAAAGTCTGCCAATTACAGAGGACGGGTGCTTCTTGGCATACAAATCTGTAAAGGAAGATTGGACTGACCATTGGTCTGGCACTATTGACAATAGTGTTGGTCAAACCCCCTCGGTTCCCCGAAATCGAGTTGACGATAACTGTGAGAAGGGATGCTCCTATGGACTCCATGCGGGAGCCATAGACTACGTTAGTAGTTATCATGGTCACGATCCTGATACTCACGTTGTTATTGTCAAAATTAACCCCAAAGATGTAGTGTCTGTACCTACAGATTGCGAGTGTACCAAGATTCGTGTCTGCACTTATGAGGTGGTTGATGTTTATGAGGGGGAATTGAAGGAAGTTTTGTATCGTGCCGACGTAGGCAACGTCCAAGAGGTCTGTGCAAATCTTGATAACATCGCAGACCATTGGTATAGTTATGATGATTATGACATTGATGGAGAAAATGATGGTGACTAAAGATGATATGGCTAAGGCTTACATTGAACAAATTAGGTCAAATCTAGAGCAGGTGCGGCAACAGGCCGCAGCACTAGAACAGCACCTAAAAGAATGTGAGGACAGCCTAGAAGAAAAAGAAAAGAAGTAATGGCAAACCCCCTCGCCAATCGGGAGTCGTCGCCTTCGGGTGGCGGCTCTCGATCTTTTTCTCTGAGATAAAGTATGGATACATTTAAAATAACATTTCATATTAAAGAAACAAATGAAACAATAATGGAAGAGGCTTGTGCCAGCAATGCTAATCAGGCACAACAAATGTGCGAGACATCGTTGAGATGGAAGGGATACAAAAAGGAAGATTTAATTGTAGAAAAAGTAGAAAAGCTTACCAACGAAAATGTTAAAAGACTGATTGGTAAACGTGAAGACTTTGCACTTGCCCCCTTAGCTCAGAGGACAGAGCATCGGACTTCTAATCCGAGGGTCGTGGGTTCAAATCCTACAGGGGGTACTTTGGAAAAGGAACTAACAGATGAACGCCGTTGGAGTCGCTACATGAAAGACAAAGCAAGAGAATACTTTGAGGCATTTAGTAACGGTCACATGGAAAAGCTCGGTGAGCTTTATGCCGAAAACGTAAGTCTGAAAGATTGGGTGTCCGAGCATGAGGGTCGAGATGCTGTTTTAGCTGCAAATGAATCGTTGTTTGCCACCCACAAAGTTGATGTCAAAGTCAATTCGATATTTGGTGACGGCCAAACGGTAGTCTGTGAGATTGAGATTTTGTTGAATGATGGATCAAAAAAAGAGAATCTTCTTGTTGTAGACGTTCTTGTGTTTAACCAAGCTGGGCAAGTTGAAGAGATAAGAGCTTACTTAGGGTCTTCTAATTAGAAAGAAAAAAAATGTCAAAAGAAATCTCCGTGGAAAAACAACCGAAATTAGGATTGTACTTAACTATAATGATTGTTGCTGTCGCGGGCCTGTTGTTTGCTGGGGCTTATGGGGTTGTTGAAAATCACAGATTAAAGGAAGAGCTAAAGAAGCAAAGTAAATCACAGGCAGAAGATTTTGCCAGTTATAATGAAGACCTTAACAGCAGGATTAGGGAAATAGACAATGATCTTAGGAGCATCTACCTACTCTTGGCTCAACAGGGTTCTCACATGAGGGTCATAATGAATACGAGTCTTACAAAAAGTCATTGGGCGACTCACACCAAGAATGTCCCGCAGCATGAATGTCCAGAATGCCTGAGAATTTATAATGAAGTTCATAAGCAAATTAGAGAGCAGTTTTCCAAAGGAGATGAAGAAAATGCCAACAAGTAAAGATGAGGCGGTTAAAATTTATGGAATGATTAATGAATACTTGGGAACCAAGTCTGCGAAAGAACTTATACTGAGACTAGACCAAGAAATTGGCGGTCAAACCGACAACGGCTCACTAAAAGAAAGCCTATCTATGTTGGCAAACCTTTACAGAAACCCACACATTATGGACGTTAGGGACAGCGCGGCTTTACACCACGATGACTAGAAATGGATATTACATTTGGTATCATAACCTACAAGGGTTCCGACGACTATATTGATGTAGTCATTGATTCTATAGAGAGAGAGCAAATACCAAACTACGAAGTAATAGTAGTCGGAGATTATAAGAGAACAAGAAGAAATACAACTATAATTCCTTTCGATGAAACAATAAAGAGTGGTTGGATAACACGCAAGAAAAACATAATAACAGAGAACGCCAAAAATGACATTGTAGTTTATTCTCATGATTATATAAGGCTTAACGAAGGTTTTTATAATAGCTGGAAAGCCTTTGGCAATGATTGGGACATCGCCATGAATGTTATCAAGAACGACGTTAATTGTGATTGCGACATTAGCAGGTCTCCTTTTTGTCGCGGAGCAGAGAATGGAGGACGGTTCAGAGATTGGGTCGTTTGGGATGATCCTGTTTACGGAGAAGGAAGAATAATCAATGAGCCTTGGTGTCCATCGGGAGGATTATTTTTTGAAGGAAATGTTTTCTTCCCTCCCTATAGCTACAACAAAACAGAGTGTATGTATATTTCTGGCGCTTACTGGTTGGCGAAAAAGCATGTAATGGAACGTGAGCCTCTAGATGAAAGCCTAGCTCAAGCCCAAGGTGAAGACGTAGAGTGGTCTAAGAGGACTCTTGGGTGGCGAATTTCTACCGTCAATTCTCCAGCGCAGGGCGTCAGGTGGAAATATAAATATGTAATGAATACTGGAGCTTCCGTTCAGCTTCTGAAACACCAGTTTCAATGCTTTCCGAGGTTTAATCCATGACCATTAAACTTCTAATAATTGACATTGATGGAGTGATGACAAACGGAACTAAGTCTTATGATATTGATGGCAATGTGCTGTCTAAGAATTATCACGACCACGACTTTACTGCAATAAAAAGATTTCAGAGAAAAGGGGTATACGTCTGTTTTTTATCTGGCGATAAAAGAGTGAACAGCAAAATGGCTGAGAGCAGAGGTATTGATTTCTTTTTCTCAAGACAAAAACATAAAGATGTGGTTGATGTATGTGGGCATTATGGCGTATCATTAGATGATACAGCATACGTTGGCGATGATTACTACGATTTGCCAGTAATGCAAATGGTTGAATATACTTTCTGTCCAGAGAACGCCAGAGAGGGCGTGAGGGCTGTCTGCGACACAATTGTACCTGTTGCTGGCGGCGGCGGGGTTGTTGCAAAGATATACGAAATGACTTACCCGAAGGATTATGATGCCTCATGGCTACACTAGACGTTGCCCTGCATGGGAACCTCATAATTGATAGTCTGCACTTGATTGAGAGCTTTTCAATTGGGTCTTCAAATAAAAGCAAAAGACACGAATGCTCTTTGGGTGGCATAGCTAATCTAGCCCGATCAATTACCCGCATTGATTCAGATTTATCTGTGGGTATAAACGCCTTAGTTGGCAGCGAGTTCGCAAACCGTGTTTCGCTTCTAAATGACATACCTATTGAAAGTCTGGGCCTTCTTTATTCTTCTTCCGGCAAGCCTACTTCTTCCGCTTGTATTATAATGGAGGAAGATACGGGTAGAAAAACCAGTCTAGTAAATTGGGGCGCGTGTACAGAGCTTTCTAGTCTATCGGAAGTTGATGCTAAGTGGCATCACATTGCTTATATTGACACGCTGCCTGAAGTTGTTAGTAATGAGCCTCCAGCCAAAGGAATAACTTCAATTGATATGTGTCTGGGGAAACATACCAACATAGAAAAAGAAAAGATAAGAGATTTTTGTAAAAAAATTGATTATATAATTATATCAGATGATGAAGCAGGCTCCTTCTACCCGAAAAAGAGCGAAGCCCTAATAGAATTTGGGTCGATTGCAAAGAGAGGATGCGTCATACATTACCCCACCGGAAGCATTTCTTATGACAAAAAGTCTGACAGAATTACCAGACTGGTTGTCGATCTATTCGGCTACAAGGAAGCGGTAAATGTTCTGGGTGCGGGGGATCACTTTGCCTCTGCTTTTATCTGCCGAATGCTTAAGAAAAACGACATGGCCGCAGCGTGTGAATTTGCACACAAATCAACCACAAGATATATAGAGGAAAACTAATGAACATATTGCTTCCAGTAGCAGGAAAGGCCCAGAGATTTATTGATGCTGGCTTTAATGTTCCGAAGCCTTTAATTATGGCTGACACCAAGCATATAATTGATTGGGCAATGGACTCCATAGATTATAAAAATCACAGGCTAATTTTTGCTGTCAGGCTAGACCACATATATAACTTTTCAATTGACAGTATTCTAAAAGAAAAATTTGGAAATGATATAGATATTGTCATAATAGACGGTATTACAGAAGGTAGCATTTGCACCTGCCTGCTTGCAGAAAAACTTATTGATAATGACGAACCTCTGCTTATCTATACTCCAGACGTTTGCTTCAAACCCTTATTTGTCCCCGATGAGATACCCGAAGAACTAGACGGACTTATACTTACCTTTAAGGCAAATAGCTCCAATCATAGTTACGTCCAAACCGATAAAAACGAATTAGTTACAAGAACAGCAGAAAAAGAAGTCATAAGTCAAAACGCTGCGGTAGGTATTTACTACTATAAGTCTGGAAAAACTTTTGTAAAATATGCAAAAGATATGATTGAAAAAGACATCCGAACAAGGGGTGAATTTTATATCTGCCCAATGTACAATCTTATGGTAGAAGATGGGCTAAAAGTTGGGGTAAAAGAAGCAGAAAAGATGTATGTTCTTGGAACCCCAGAAGAACTTGGGTTCTTTGCATCAAGAAGTGTAAACAGAATTGGTGATAGGCCAATTGGAATCTGCGCAGATCATTCAGGCTATGTTCTCAAGGAAGAAATAGTCAGGTTCTTAAGAGAAGAAGGAATAAAGCATATCGACTTTGGTACTTACAATAGTAAGTCGTGTGACTATTTTGACTACGTGTCTCAGGTGGCAAGAGCCATGCAAGATGGGGTATGTGATTTTGGAATTGGTGTGTGTAGGACGGGACAAGGAGTAAACATATCTGCAAACAAGTGCGATGACATTTTTTCTGGAATTATTTTCGACGAGTACACAGCAGAATATTCTATCAAACATAACTGCTGCAATTTCTTTTCTGTGCCAAGCAAGTATGTTACCGTTGATGGGTTCAGGAAAATGTTTTCTGTAATGCGAGACTCAAGTTTTGATAGCGGGAGACACATGACCAGAATACAAAAGTTTTGGAGTCCATCATGAGCGATCAATTTTCAGTTTTAATTCAAGGCCCACTGAGCAACCATTCCCTCGTAAATCTCGATATTTACAAAAAGATTGGCCCTGTTATAATATCTCACTGGACAACGGACAACACAGAAATCTTAGATGCGTATGATCTTGACGGCTGTACGGTCACATCAGACGTTCTTCCTAGTAGATCAATTCCAATCAAGATAGGTTTAACGGAGAGAGAAGACACCACCTTCTATTGGGCAATGACTTCAATACATAATGGACTAAAGGCTTGTGACACAAAATATATTATAAAAATTAGAAGCGACGAAAGGTATTCTAATCTACAGCCAATGGTTGATAGGATAGAAGAATTTCCAAATGCTTTTGTCACTACTAACATATTTTTCAAACCTTGGCGCATTCATGAATTCCATATTTCTGATCACATCTTTGGTGGAAGGACTGATCTGTTATTGCAAACATGGGAATTAATGCTAGGTATGTGGGAAGGAAATATTCCAGCGGAGGGTTGGGCTATACAAGGCAGGGATGTTGATAAACCTGGGCGTACACATATGAATTGTCCTGAGCAGATACAATGCAAGGCTTTTCTTAGAACAATTGGCTCTCCATTCACCAAGCAGGCCGTAATAGATAATTTTCAGATGTTAGATGTGCTTTCGCTTGGCGGCTATTTAATACAATATCAACAAGGAAGGGCGGGGCAAGGGCTACGATGGAGAAGCCCCGATCAGGCCACCTTAAGATATAAAGACGGTCGTGAATTTACTATGATTGGAGAAGAGTGGGAGAAAAGACCAACCCCTCCTACGGGCCAATTTCTATTTCCCGAAACCAGTCTAGAGACAATCGAGGATTTATAGTGTTTATAAATGATGAAAAGAAATTTGTCTTTGTTTCAGTTCCAAAGACAGGATCAACGGCTATAAATATGTGTGCTATGGATAGCTGGGCTCACCCAGAACCCCATCTTCATCATGCTTCAATCAAGGAGATATTAGAAAAATTCCCCCATTGCCAGGATTACTTTAAGTTTGCTTTTGTAAGAAATCCTTGGGACAAGGTTGTATCTGCCTATTTCAACGGGATTCAAGATGTTGGTCATATACGCCAATGGTCTGAGGGGCTGCATGAATATAAAAACTTTGAAGAATTCGTGATGAACATGGAGTCATCCGATTGGTCAGAGTGGACACACTTTCTACCTTCATCTCACTTTGTAAAAATTGATGGGCAGATTGCCGTTGATTTTGTTGGAAGGTTTGAAAATTTAGAGAAAGATTTTCAGGAAGTAGCCAGCACCTTGGGGATTAATGGAGATTTAAGTAAGGTAATTGATCCAGCAGGAGATCTGGTTAAAAATACGAAAGCAGATTGCCCACTCATATTTCGTCGGTCAAACAGATCTAAAGACTATAAGGCTTATTATGGCGATGAAACTAAAAAGATTATAGAATCCTTATATAAAGAAGACATAGAGTCTTTTGGTTATGAATTTTAAAAACTGCCTTCTCTTGTCGCACGTTTGGATGCTAGAAGACCAGACATATAAGAAGGATATTATAGATTTCTGTGTCAGACACTTTAGGGAAAATAATTCAGATTTATATATAATTCTAACTGGACACGGTAGCCAACCCCACGAAAGCACAGTAGATTTGTGTGATGCTGTTCTTTGGTGGCTGGATTTGGAGAAGTCTGAGATAGGCAGAGGCCACCCGAAACTCGTTGATATTGGACTGGCACATGCCAAGGAAATGGGCTTCAAAAAAATACTAAAGCAGAGAGCAGATTGTATTATAGCAGATAAGAATGTTCACGATCTTTATGATTCCCTGCTGAATGACAAGAAGCTTTTGGTAACTAACGATCATGGTGTGATTGGCGACTTGCTGATGTACGGAGACATTGACGTACTGTTGGACGGGTGGAAAATTGAAGAGTGGAACGGCGAGGTTGATGGAATGGTAAATTTCAATAATACCTTAAGCCGTCATGATGAACTAGAGTTCACACATATTGATATAATGAAGTGGGTATATTTAGATCCTTACTGGGAAACCCTTAAGGGTATGCAGGAGAAAATACTAAAAAACGAATTTGATTATAATAACTACCTATGGGGCCAGTCGTTTTCTGCAAGAGCGCAGTCTTCTCCCAACTAGGCGGCTGATATGCATATCAATGTACTCACCAGAACTTCCAATCGTCCAGAAAGCTTTTCTTATTGTCGCAAGTCTGTGGTTAGCCAAACGCATGGAGATATTACACATATAGTTTCCTACGATAATGATAAAGACCTAGAGTATTTAAATTTGTACGATGATATAGTTAAAGTTAGGGTAAACACATCTCAGCTTGTACGAGATTTTGCCGACGACCCGCGACGACCCAGCGAAACTCCCTATGGTGGAGACCCCCATTCGCCGCATAATTTATACTGCAACTCTCTGCTGGAAAAGGTTGAGGATGGGTGGGTTATGTTTTTAGACGATGATGATATAATAAATGATAGCGGGGCTTTAGAAAAAATAGTAAGTTATATCGAGAATGAAGACACTATAGTATATTGGCTGATAACACTTCCCGGTCGAGAAATTTGTGGCTTGCGAACATTTGCACAAGAAGCCCCTGTTTTATATGACATAGGTTCTCCATGTTTTTTGTTCCACTCTAAATGGAAACATAATTCGTGGTGGGATGAATGGAAATGCAGTGACTTTAGGTTTGTTGATAGACTACACAAAGTAATACCCAACAAAGAGTGGGTTCCTGAGTCTTTTGTGCAGGTTGGTGGCTACGGCTTGGGAAGAAGGCAAGACGCATCGGTGGATCAATCAGATTGGAAAAGAAGGATATAAAAATGATCTTAATATCTCATAGAGGAAATATCAATGGCAGCATCCCCTCAGACGAAAATCGTCCAGAGTATATAGAGGCCGCAATACAAAGAGGATACCATGTTGAAATTGATGTGTGGAAGATTGCTGGAAGTTATTTCTTGGGACATGATAATCCAGATTATAAAATAGAAGAAAGTTTTTTGAAAAACGACGCATTGCTGTGTCACGCAAAAAGTCTACAGGCTTTAGAAAGCATGCTAGAGCTAGGGACTCACTGTTTTTGGCACCAAGAGGACTGGTACACAGTAACCAGCAAAGGATTTATCATAAGCTATCCCGGCAATGCAGTAACAGAAAGAACTATCTGCATGAAACCTGAGCTTATTGACGACGAATCTATCAGTAGGTGTTATGGAATTTGCTCTGATTACGTTCTAAAATATAGAGGCGAGTACATCCTGCCTGTTGCAGATTTCAATTCTACCAGATAAGCCTAAAGTCATGAGAATAAAGATTTATATAGTTACATACAAGAATGACTCGGCTTTGAAAATGTGTCTAGGCTCCTTGCTGGCAAGCGATATTACCGATTATGATTACAGCATACATATTGTCAATAATTATGGGTCACTTCAAGGCTTTGATGAAGACAGGATTACTGTATTAGACAATCTATGCAGACCTGATCACTGTCACGGATATTTAGCTAGGAACTGGAATCAGTGTATCGTAGATGGATTTAAGGATTTAAATAATCCTGACTGTGACATTGTTATTCTTATTCAAAATGATACAATAATAAAATCTAAATGCTTTTCAGAGCTAATAAAGAGCCACGAAATATATGACTTTATTCAGGCTGGGGCTGGCGACCAACTTATGAGCTTCACCCCAAACGCCATAAAAAATATAGGTCTTTTTGATGAAAGGTTTTGCAAGGTTTTGCAAGAGGCAGATTATTTTTGGAGCGCAACAACTTTTCACGAAAAAAAGTCAAGCATAAACGACGCTCATCACTCAAGAGTGTTAAATCCAGTTGACAAATTTACTAAGTGGATAGGACAGGATTGGTCTCAGCGAACGGGGATGTTGGGAGCAGGAGAAAGATTTATAGAATTTGCGTTCGCGTTTTTTTGGGATTTTGTTGCAATAGAGAGGAATGATGAATCTGGGTGCATGATACAGAAAGAAGTTCCGTCTAACGTAATTTTCAGGACAAAGGGGATGGGGTCATATAATGCCATGCTCTTCTTTACGAAGTGGGGTATAAAAGAAGACAATCAAGAAAAAAGGATAAATTCATTACCAATAAAAGAAAATAGGATGGTAATGATAGACAGACACTTTATCTATCCTTATTTTGAGAAGGATATATTAACACTAAAAGAGCAGAGGTATCTGTTTGCAGATGAACCCGCCTTAATGAAGGATGTTTTTTAAATGAGAATCGACCACATAGCATATCGTGTCTCAGACCGACACAAGACTGTCAAATTTTTTGAAGAAGCCCTTGGCTACAAAGTGGCAGATGAATTTGAAATAAACTTTGACGATGGATCATCGGCTAAATGCTTTGCTTTAGAACCACCAGAGTCTAATCGCATATCTGGAAACGTAAAAACATATGGGCTTTACCATCTAGCACCAGAAATTTTTGTGTCTGATGGCACACCCGATTCCGTTGTTGGAAAGTGGGTAGAAGAAAGAAATGGCATTGGTGGCATACATCACATTGCTTATTGTGTGGACTCAGTAGCAGACACGATGAAAGAGTGGGGTGACAGGGGGTATGCAGAATTTACTACAGCAGATCCACTAGAATGTCCCGGCCTAACTCAATGTTTTACCAAACCCAGCCAGATTACAGGTGTGATTTATGAATTTATAGAAAGAGATGACAACGCTAAAGGGTTTTGCAAGGATAATGTTAAGGATTTGATGGAGTCAACTAGCGAGCTATGAGATCAATAGGAATAATAGGTCTAGGGGTCGTAGGAACCGCCGTAAAGGAAGGGATGGAGCATGTCTTTCGGGTAAAGTGGAACGATAAAGATGACGGCGGCCCTATATTCCAGTTAGTGCATGTAGTAGAAGGCCCCATTTTTGTTTGTGTTCCTACCCCCACAAGTCGAGATGGCTTGTCTTGCGATGCTTCCATTGTAGAAGAGGTAGTCAAGGAAATAAACAGGGCTGGCAAATTCAGCTACAAAAATCCCGTTGTCGCCATAAAGTCTACAGTTCCGGCTGGAACCACAGAGAGGCTGAATAGAACGTATCCTTATGTTGACATATGCTTTAATCCTGAATTTTTAACAG
>CAACVE010000024.1_pt1 | contig 27904 bp, 40 predicted proteins | sample 2381751 | NCBI WGS metagenome assembly CAACVE01 (sample SAMEA5211968, study PRJEB30684) | marine metagenome | biome: Marine; feature: Epipelagic; material: Water | collected 2015-10-15 | depth 2000 m | reverse complement strand
CCCCACCGCCTTACCAATTCTTCCATGTCTCGGGTCCCTTCGTTCATTACTCCCCTCCTCTGTAGCGTTGGTGCAACACAAGGGGGGGGGGAGGGCGGGTGTTAGGCCCGCCCTCCCCCCCTTTGGATTTACCTATCCACTTGCAGCGGGCTCTTGCTGACGTATACCCGGAGGGCGTTCTGCGCCTCCTCGTGCTGGCGCTCCAATTCCAGCATCGCCTCGTGTAGTTTCGCCGCGTCCTTCAATGCGTTCATCGCCTTGTCGGCACGGTCTGCTAAGTCCATTGCCCCGTCGTGGACGATCTGTAGCAGGTCAAGCGTTGGTAGTGAATCGGTATCGGTCCGCTTGTTTACCTTGGGCACCGGCGTTACGATATCGCCTGCCTCCGGCGCCGCGGTAAAGGTCCGTACGGGGTCCGGTGCGGGCGCCGTAGGTTTTGCCGACTGGCACGAGTTGCACCGGCGCTGGTGGTAGTCAAGCGTCTGAGCGCCGACGGCGTAGAGGCCGCATCGCGCCTTGAGTACGTCGCCCTCCGGGGCGGTATTGGTGGCCGAGCTTATGTTAAAGTCGCTGCGGACCTTGTCGAGCCACGGCGTGCCGACCCCGTGATCCTTGCGGATGCGCGCGTAGGTGACGTAATTGCTATCTACCGCCAGGACGGCGACGCCGCCGTGCCGCAGGTGTGAACGCAACCGCGCCGCCTGTACCGCGCCCTTGCACTTGAGTCGAACCCATCGCATCGTCGCCGACTCTATTGTTAGGGTATCCATATCCCCTCCTTGTTGAATGAGGGCCGGGGTTGTGGCGGCCCCGGCCCCCAGGGTTGCACTACGCTGCTTTGAAGCCAGGGCAGCTACATCGCGCCCGGCCTTCCATTGTCTCCGCCCGGCAGTTGGAGCCGAACTCGTGGTCGTCGTAGTAGTGTTCGCACGAGCACTCCGCGTCGGCCGTCGGTCCTGAATTCGCCCTGCGGGTAGCCGCCCCGGCCTGGGCTCTATCCGACCTCGCCGCCGCCATGATGTTGGCGGCGTGGTGGAATAGCTTCTCCACGACCTCGTGCGGCAGGGCGATCCGGTGGCCTACGTTGTCGAGGTCGACCCACTGGACGACGAGCGACCAGCGCCCGTCCATGCGGTCCACATCGCCGACGTACGTTACTCGCTGGAGCAGGTCACCGGCCTGGCTCCATTCCTTGAGGGGCATTCCATCATCGGCCTTCGCCGTCTTCCCGCTCGGGAGCGCGGTCGTGACCGTGAACCGTCGATGGTGGTGGCCCGGTAGCCGGGTTGTCTTCGTCATTCGCTACCTCCTTTGTTCGATTTGGCCCGCGCCTTGCCACGGGGCCGTGGGGTTTACGCCCGCCCGAAGGCGGACGGACTCACCTAGCACCTCGCGCAGTGCTTCGCGTGCTCAACTATCACGTTACGAGGTTCGGGCTTCGGCTCGCCCTTGCAAGGCCCGTGCACCTCGAAGACGATCCCCATAAAGCCGTTGACCTTGATGTACCGATGGGTGCCGTCGTGGAAATGGACGTACTGATACTCGCCCGGCCCTTCCCACGGAAGCGGGCGGATCATGTAGGCGTCTCGGTCGGTGGGCTCCTTGAGGATTTCCCAGAGCGCGTGGGCGTGGGCCTCGCCCGCCTCGATGGCTAGCTTCGCTTCCTTGAACCCGTCGCGGTTGAGCGAGCAGGCCCCGAGGTCGCCGATGGCCTCGTAGCGCCTCTCCGCTCGCTGCTGGTACTTCAACTTCACTTCAATGATTCGGTCTACTTCTAGTATCTCGCCGTTGTAGGTGTAAACGTGCACCGTCGTCTCCTCTAAGGTTTCGGCCCGGCTGGGGCCTCGTCAGCAGGGGTGTCCCTTTCATCCCCTGAACCTTTGCCGCCTCGTCGCCGGGTCCGGGTTCGCCGCTCTCGAAGCTCCCCCCTTGCACCGCCTGCCGGGCTTGGTTTGGGTTGGTTGTCGTCACCACCGTTTGTTGTTCGTACTCTCTAGCTACCTCCTGATTGTAAAGGCATTGTCAGGCATAGAATCCCACTTGTCAACCCCTGCGGAGGGTATTGACGAGGCAATGCAAGGCCGTTTATACTTCCGAGTATGAGTATTCTCAAGGGACTCCGAGAAGCCAAACTACTAACCCAGGCTGAGTTGTCGGCCTTGAGCGGTATCAGCATCCAAGCCATCGCTTCCTACGAGAACGGGCGGCGTCACCAGATGCGTTTCCGTACCGCGAAGGCGCTGGCACCGCACCTGGGGATCGAAGCGGGGGACCTCCGCACTCAGTTGATGGCGGAGACGGTGGCGTGACTTTCCGGCGCGCTCGGCAACTCGCCAATTATAGCCAGGAGTCTTTAGCAAGGGCAGCCGACGTGTCTCTTTCGACTATTGTCCGACTTGACCAGCGGCACCGTCGTCCCTATGGGCCTCACCCTACGACGGTTACTAAGGTCGCGACGGCTCTCGGGAAGACGGCAGAGGAGCTACGAGCAATCATCGAGAGGAACGGAGGGAGTTAATCATGGCGGAAGACCCGGTACGTCGAACCGTCGAGCTAGAGGTTCTGAGCGCGGCCGAGACGGAATCCAAGCGGGAGCCGTACGAGCCGCAGTGGGAGCTATCGGTCAAGATTCCGTCCATATCTAACTACCCGTCGAAGATGTGGATTCCCCGCAACCCGGATAAGGGCGCGCCGCCCCGGCAGACCTTCACCTCGATCATCGAGCGGGGCAAGCTCAAGCAGGACAAGGACGGGCAGTACGACAACCATTACCAGTGGAACCTCGTTAAGCTCAACGCTGGGCACGGCCACTGGAACCTCGTTAAGCTCAACGCTGGGCACGGCCACCAGGAGGCCCCAACAGGCCCCCAGCCCGACGTTTCGGCTCCTCGGATACCCGAGGACACGATGAAGCCGGATCACCCCTCTAAACGGCGGAGTATCGAGCGCCAGGGGGCCGTCGACAAGGCGATAGCCTACTACAGCATCGGCGGCGGCGCGAAGGACGTGCGCTTAAATGAAGACCTCCTGGCGACGGCCGAGGCCATCTATCGGTGGATCAGCCAGGAGCCTACCCCGGCCGAGGAGTTAGGCTTGTAATGTCGGCGCAAGCTACAGCGTGGGCCTGGGATCAGGAATTGCCAGCAGCCAGGAAGTTCGTCCTCCTAGCTCTTGCCAACCGTGCCGACGAGGTAGGGGTCTGCTGGCCGAGCGCCAGGGACCTCGGGCACCTCTGCGGGCTTTCGAGGAGTCAGGTATGGCGTCACGTCGACGCCATGAAGAACGACGGGCTACTAAGGGTAGCCAACCGTTTCGAGGGCGGGCGGCAGACCTCGAACGTCTTCGTCCTATCGCTACCCGGCCTTACCGAGGCCCAGGAGAGTCGCGTACACGCGACAGGGGGTAACGCATCTACGCGTCAGGGGGTGACGCGCCCACGCGTTAGGGGGAGACGCACTGATGCGTTACCCGAGGGGCGCACTGACGCGTCACCCGTAACTAACAAAGGAACTAACAACGAACTATTACTACTAGAAGGGGTGCCCGACTGGGCTAACCGGTTATCTGCCCACGAGAAGTTCGACGCTGCTGCTCTCCAGAACGGGTGGGTTGCGAAGATGGAGGAGGCGTATCCTCTCCTCAACCTGTCGCTAGAGGCTGAGGCAGCCCTAGAGTGGATCGAGAACGCAGCGCCTAGCCGGAAGCCGAAGGGCGTAAAGGGCTTCTTTATGCGCTGGTGCACAACGTCGGAGAGTAAGCGTCTAGCTGGGCTACAGTCAGGCCCGCAGAGCGAGGACGATCGACGGGCCGCTGTCCGGGCCGCGAAGGAGGCGCACGGATGAACCCGCTCGTATTCGATACGACCCCTAGGACGCCAGTCCCTGACGAGTTCTTCTGTACTCCCCGGGAGGATTGCTTCAAGTGTGGCGCTGGCGGCGGTCTTCGGGCGGATAGGATCGCCAGCTTCGTCGAGTGGGCCAAGGAGCATCGGCCAGCCCTAGCTAACGGGTCGGCGGCCGGACTTTCCCCGTATATGTGCGGAATGGATCAGGCGGTGCTACAGCGCGAAGCGCAGGATCAGCAAAACCTCATAGCGGCTCACCTTCCGATCCGCAATGATCCGGTCGGTCCTCGGACCTTCGACAACTTCAAGCCCACAACCGATACGCGGGAGATGTTCGGCGCCGTGGTCGCGCTAAGCAAGGGCGCTGGGCCGCGTCACCTCCTGCTCTCGGGGATTACGGGTGCGGGCAAGTCCCACATGCTAGAGGCGCTCTGCCGCACCGTCCTTACGGCGGGGCACTCGGTCTACTACACGAACGCGTTAGACCTCCTAGACCGGCTCCGGGCGGCCGTAGGTTCGGGCGAAGGCGTTACCGAGCTAATGGACTTTCTGCGATCCGTTCACCTGCTCGCGTTGGACGAGATAGGCGTTGACTCAAACGTCACCCCGTGGGGCGTCGACTACCTGACGGACATCGTCGACCATCGCTACGCGGACGGGTCGTACATGATCGCGGCCACCAACGGGACCACCCCGGACCAGTTGGCCGAGAAGTGGGGCCACCGGCTCGCGTCGCGGTTGTTCGATCGCTCCTCGGGGATCGTCCGGGTGATCTGGTGCGTGGCGGAAGACTACCGGCTGAAGGTGCCAGCATGACCCCAACCTACGACAACGGCGTGGTGCGGCTCTACCAGGGCGACGCCCGCGACCTGAGCGGGGTCCCCGACGAGTCGGTGCACTGCATCGTGACGAGCCCGCCTTACTGGGGCTTGAGGGACTACGGGCTGGAACCGAGCGTTTGGGGCGGCGACGACCACGAGCACGAGTGGGAGAACGAAACGGTCGCCACTGAAATAGGCAAGGGCAACTGGGCACAGGGTGTCAACGGTCGTGGTGAACTACAGCCTGGTGGGGTCGATGCGAAGCGAGAGCCGCTACGGTCAGCCTCGTCTAGGTCCTGCTGCCCCTGCGGCGCTTGGCGTGGCACCCTTGGCCTGGAGCCGACCATCGACCTCTACGTCGAGCACATGGTCGAGGTGTTCCGCAAGCTCTGGCGTGTGCTGCGGAAGGACGGGACGTGCTGGCTGAACATCGGCGATTCCTATGCCTCGGCCTGGTCTACCTCTAGGCGCAACATCATTGGGAATACATCCCCAGCCCTTGCGGAACGGGTGGATCGTTTGTCTGGATGCTTGAAGGACAAAGACCTTTGCATGATGCCTGCCCGCGTGGCGCTCGCGCTCCAAGCTGATGGCTGGTGGGTGCGCAGCGACGTCGTGTGGTCGAAGCCCAACCCCATGCCCGAGAGCGTGACCGATCGCCCGACCCGGAGCCACGAGTACCTTTTCCTGTTGACGAAGGCTGAACGGTACTACTACGACGCCGACGCGGTTCGGGAGAGCGCCATTCACGAGGGCCGCTTAGTTAGGGCGTCTGGCCACGATGCGAAGAACCTCGATGGCGCTACGCCTACCAACGATAGACGGACAGCAGCAGGATTTGCAAAGCATGACACCCTCGTGAGTGGCCGCAACAAGCGGTCGGTGTGGGAGGTCGCCACGCAGCCCTACCCCGAGGCACATTTCGCTACATTTCCAGAGGCGCTGGTCGAGCCGTGCATCCTGGCCGGCACGTCGGAGCATGGCGTCTGCCCCGAGTGCGGCGCGCCGTGGGAGCGGGTCGTTGAGAAAGGGAAAGCGCAAACAGAACCAAATCACCGCAATCCACCGAAGCGGCTTGAACGCGGCCAAGCTGGAAATGTCGGTGCTGGCAATATGGGATTCCGTGCTTCGCGCTTAAGTGGGCAGGAACAAGCCCGGTGGAAGGCAGAACATCCGGATCAGACTCTCGGCTGGCGGCCCACCTGCGACCACGACCGAGCCCCGATAAGTGCCACAGTGCTCGACCCCTTCGCAGGCTCCGGCACCACCTGTGTCGTGGCTCAGAAGCTCGGGCGTCGAGCCATCGGCGTTGACCTCAATGCTGACTACCTGGCGCTGGCTGAAAAGAGGCTGGCCCAAGTGTCGCTACCGTTGGGGATTTAACCAAACACAGCAGGAGGTAAGCAATGTCGACGAATGACGTTCCGGGATCGAAGGCGACTCGGTGATTATCTCTTTCGCGAAGACCACCCCGGCGCTGCTGGCATTCGACCGGACCAATCCCGAGTTCGTGCGGGTGATCTGGTGCGAGGCGGAGGATTACAGGTTGAAACGTACGTGAAGACCGTAAGGCTGGTCCATATCGACGGCAAGTTGCCTAACCTGGCTCTGATGAAACTCGCCCATTGGCACCGGAACCGTGGAGACCAAGTGGTGCTGGCCCGAACGCCATCGCCCAGTATGTTTGAACCCCGATACGACACTGTGTACGGGTCGTCTATCTTCCGCTGGAGTGATCCTGTTGTTCACCGCTTGAAAGCGGCCTACCCCGAGGCTATCGTTGGCGGCACCGGAACTGGTGACTGGCGCACGGTCGAGCAGTTCATCGGCGATGAGAAGTACGAGTACTACGACTACTCGATTTACCCTGACTACCCGTTCAGCCTAGGCTTCACTCAGCGGGGCTGTCGGCATGGTTAGTTTCGAGGACTATGACCAACTCTTGGCGGCGCGGGACCTGCCGGAAATGCAGCGGTTTATGGAAGCTGCACAGAACGATACGGCTGCGACGCAGCGCCTATTGGACCGGCTAGCCGAACGCGTACGCTGCGATCCACTGTTCCAACAATACGCCCAATCGGCTCTGGCACATACACAGACTGGCCGCGACTTCCGCCATACCGCTCCCTGGATGGCTCAGGGGGAGCGGCTTTACACTGTGGCAATGCTGGCCTTTCCTGAAACGAGTGGTTTGCTAAAGTTAGACATCTTTGGTGGGCGCACTGAGCAGCCTCACGCATGGGTCAGGGCCACTATCGGGATGCTATTGATGATGGCGGCTACATACTACTGGAGCAACGAGATTGACGCGGTGGCGCGTGAACTACCGCTGCCGCGCCATGTGATCGGCCGGGCAATGCCCCACCCGATCATGTTTATGTCGACTGAAACGGCGCACCGCGTCCGGAACGCTGCGACCGGCGAGAGCCTGGGCGGCGATATGAATTGGATGCTGCTTGTGGACCGTGGCGATCAACTCGATATACTGAGTGATATCCAAGCACCGTCAGAGGACCGATACGCAATCGTCGGGGGCACCATCAAATACGGCCAGACGTATCCCGACGATTTTCGGTCGGGGGGGATGATTCGAGGGACTGAAACAGTCCTTCGCAAGCTAGCGTTTATCAACTCGCCGTACATAGAAAAAGCATCGGTGCCGTTGCCTCGCACCATCCGCCGCCGTGTCGAGGCTGTCAGGAAAGAAGACGCCTCGCACAGCACGATCGTACTGAGACGGGCGCTGCCGACTCCGAGCGGGGCTGCCCAACAAGCTACCGGTGGTGCTTCCGGCTTTAATCACCAGTGGTGGGTGAGTGGCCACATCCGGGCTCAGTGGTATCCCTCGGAAAAAGCGCATCGGTTGATTTGGATCGCGCCCTATATCAAGGGGCCACCGGATAAACCGATGAAGCAGCAAACTTACGCGGTCGTCCGATGAAGGTGCGAGATGGCTAATCTACGTATTATATCGCTCGGCTGGGGCGTCCAGTCCTGGACGCTGGCGGCCATGACGGCGCTCGGGGAGCTTGAGCCCGTGGACTACGCCATCCACGCCGATACGACCTACGAGCACGCTGGTACGTACGCCCATGCTAAGAAGTGGGCGCCTTGGCTGGGCGAGCAAGGCGTCAAAGTGGTGACGGTCACGGCTAGGCGGGTTGACGTTGTGCGCGAGGAATGGGCGAACGCAGTGTCAATCCCGGCCTTTACGACCGATACGCAGACGGGGGCAAGGGGCCAAGTTAGGCGACAGTGTACTCATGACTGGAAGATAGCGCCAATCCGGCAGTACCTCCGCCAAGTCATGACTGAACGGGGGATAAAGGCAACCCCAGGCGCCGTCCATAGCCTCCAGGGTATTAGCCTCGACGAGTGGACGCGGATGCGGGACTCGGACGTGAAATATATTGAGAACGTCTACCCGCTTATCGACGCGCGCATGACGCGGGCCGAGTGCAAGGCGTGGCTAGAAAGAAACCACCTGCCCGTCCCTGTTAAGTCGTCGTGTGTGTTCTGCCCCTATAAGAGCATCCCGGTGTGGAAGGATATGAAGCGTCGGGGTGGCCCTGATTGGCAGGTGGCCGAGGCCGTCGACGCGAACATCCGGGATCGGCGGGCATCTGCCGGAAATCTCCTGTACGTTCACCCTAACCGCAAGCCGCTGTCGGAGGCCGTAAAGATTCCAGAGGACGAGGGGGCTCAGCAGCTAGAGCTGCCTTGCGACTCCGGGTTCTGTATGACATGACGCAACTTCCATTCGATCCGCAGGCAGCCGCCAAGGCAAAAACCGAGGCGATGGCCCAAGTAGAGGCTCACGCTCGCGTGGAGTGGAAGGACGCGGCGCTAGAGGCGGTAAGAGCCGCTGCGTTGGCTAGTCCTAGTTTTATCGTCGATGAAGTATGGCCGCACCTAGACGACGATGTTCAAACCCACGAGTTAAGGGCTATGGGACCGGTGATGCGTCGGGCGGCTACCCTTGGCTATATAGCGCCCACCGACCGATATAGACTATCTAGCCGGATATCGGCACACAAGAATCCGCGTCGCGTCTGGCGATCGCTAATCTACGAGGTGGCACTATGACGACGATGGCTAGGGTATGCCCGAAGTGCGGAGGGGACTTCTTCCACGACGACGGGGAGTATTACACCTGCGCCTATTGCGGGCACGAGCCGTACGATAGCCCGCTCAACCCGCGGCGTATCTGGTTTAGCGGCGAGGACGAGAAGGGCGGAGCGCATCAGTCGACGTTCCGCCGTGGCTGGTGGCACTACCGAGACGACCAGTACCACATTGTCGTCGAGTTCTTCGTCGACGACCGCAGGAACCGTGCCTATGCGCAGGAGATTTGGGCCTGGCCCTACAAGAACGAGGCGCTGGTTGTGATCGCTGTCCGGGCGGCCTTCAAGAAGCGATTCAAAAAGACCCTGGAGCAAATAATGGACGTTGTCGCTACCTCGCCGACCCGCAAGCATCGTTGCCAAGCGCACTGTATAGGGCGGGACGATAAGAGGACCCTCACGGCGACGATTGAGCTAGGCTACCTGCCTCCTGAGCAGCTAAGGGGGAATAGCCGGGCGAATAGGTACGAGAAGGCTCGGTGGGCGAAGAAGGTTCGCGAGAGCGGTAACTGGTGGGGCTATATCGAGGGCGCCGAGTTTATCCGACACAAGCCCGACGTGGTTAAGGTAACCTATACGTTCCGAAATCAACAGAAGGTTGATCTGGACAATCTGATTATTGGGATGAAGCCCTTCCTCGACGGGCTTGTAGACGCGGGTGTCCTAGTAGACGATAGCCCGGACCACTGCGTCTTCGGGGAGCCGAAGTTCGTGAAGTGGAACTCGAATACGTCGGGGGCGGACAACCGGACCAACAAGACAATTATTACTCTGGAAGAATGGCATGACGACGACGATTTGACGTGCCAGCACTGCGACGCCGAGTTCGAGGAGCCTATCGAGGGGCCGTGTCCGCTATGTGGCCATGACGAGCTAGAAGATGCCGAGTGACTGCGTCCACCATTTCCTCATCCCGCCACCTCGAGGTGAGGCGTTAACGATAGGCGTGTGCCGTAAATGCAACACGAAGCGGGACATGGACAACACTGTCCCGGAGGGGCAATTCAACGTTTCAGCACAGCACCGGCGTCGTGCCGCAGAGGGCCGGAGGCGGGCAATGAGGAACAAAAGGGAGTGACCCACGATCGTCTTGAACGCCGCCATTATCTCAGCCCGGGAGGCCCATTCTGTTGTGGCTAACTGCCCTGGAGCTAACGAGCGCCCCCTATACATCGTTGCATACCCGAACACGCCGCTCCACGGCCGGTGTACTCGCTGCGATAGGGTCCTGGTACTTCGGATTATGAGCGCCCATAGAAGGTCGAGGATACGAGTATCGCCTGCTCGGTTCGACGAGGGCGTAATGCGGCGACACGCGGGGGAATGATGCAGATACGCAACAGAGTAAAGGAGCTACGCTCCGTCAAGGCGTCCGAGCTTCTGCCACACCCGGAGAACTGGCGCCAGCACCCACCGGCTCAGCGTCGGGCGATTGAAGCGGTCCTCGGGGAGATAGGGTACGCTGATGCGATCCTCGCGCGGGAGACGCCGGACGGCCTACAGATACTCGACGGGCACCTACGAGCCGAGACCACCCCGGATACGGAAGTCCCGGTGCTCGTACTCGACCTCGACGACGACGAGGCGCGCAAGCTCCTGCTGACGCTGGACCCCTTGGCGGCGATGGCGCAGGCGGACACCGATGCCATCAAGACCCTTGCCGATGCAGCCGCATTCGACAGCGATGTCCTGTCGCAACTCGTTGCGTCCGTCGCAGATGGTGGGCTAGCAACGCTCACGTTGCCCGAGGACCCGAAAGAGGAAACCCACGACACTGGCGCCGCTATAGATGCAGCCGAGGCGGACGACTACGCTGCAACGGTGCAACGGGGCCAGGTGTGGCAGCTCGGCGAGCACCGGCTGATGTGCGGGGACTCGACCGACGAGGAGGACGTGGGGGCGTTGCTGGGTGGGGTGACGCCTAATCTCATGGTGACCGACCCGCCCTATGGGGTTAGCTATGACGCGATTTGGCGCGCCGACGCTGGGTTAACTGCCAGGACAGGCCCAAGAGTCGGCACCGTCACGAACGACGACCGGGCCGATTGGAGCGAGGCATGGGCGCTATTCCCAGGCGCCGTTGCTTACGTGTGGCATGACGCGACGGCGCAAGAGGTTCAGGAAAGCCTAAAGGCCAAGGGGTTCGAGACGCGATCCCAAATCGTATGGGCCAAGACACGATTCGCAATCGGGCGAGGTCATTACCATTGGCAGCATGAGTCGTGCTGGTATGCCGTCCGAAAGGGCAAGACCGCCGCATGGGCTGGCGATCGATCCCAGACGACGCTATGGGCTATCCCGCTAGACGCTAACGTCGAGGGAGGGCACAGCACCCAGAAGCCGCTCGAATGCATGGAGCGCCCGATACGCAACCACGAGGGCGATGTCTACGAGCCCTTCGTCGGATCTGGGACAACCATCATCGCAGCGGAGCGCCTAGGGCGGCGGTGCTATGCTTTGGACATTGAGCCTCGCTACTGCGACGTCACAATCCGACGCTGGGAAGACTACACTGGCCAGAAGGCGGTGCTGGTCGATGGGTAGGATCGAAAAGTTCGACGCAGTAAAGAAGAAGGAGTACATCCGGCTCCTTACCGCCGGTGGGCGTCGGATGGCGTGCGCGGCTCAGGTAGGCGTCAACGCCCGGACCGTCGAGAAGCACATGCACAAGTATCCGGCCTTCGCCGAGGACGTATCCTATGCGGAGACTACGGCGAACGAGCGCGTCGAGGGGGCGATGTACCTCTCGGCGATCGGCGGCAACGTAACGGCGCAGCAGGTTTGGCTATACAACCGGAGCCCGGAGCGGTGGAAGAACGCACAGCGGCACGAGGTATCAGGTGAAATCGACCTCAACGTCTACGACGACCCCAGGAAAGCCCTCCTCGATAAGCTCGGTCTCCACTTTGGAAGACTTGAGCAGGCTGAAGCAGAAGGACTCCTTGACGGCACTCGTGCTCTCTCTGCCGGAGGAGGAAGCGAGAGCCCTCCTATACGAGTGGACGTTCTGGGCGCGAACGGAGCAGATGCCGCCGCCGGGGGCATGGCTGACGTGGCTGATCCTAGCGGGGAGGGGTTGGGGGAAGACGAGGACGGGCGCCGAGACAGTCCGTGACGGCGTAGACTCTGGTCGCTCGGGCAGGTGGGCGCTGGTGGCTCGGACACCGGCGGACATCCGGGACACGATGATCGAGGGGGAGTCCGGCCTGATCGCTGTTTCACCACCGCATCAACGGCCAACCTACAACAAGGCCAACCGGAAGCTATCGTGGCCCAACGGTGCCTTCGCGCTTTGCTTTAGCTCCTATGAGCCCGACCAGCTACGAGGCCCCCAGTTCGACGAGGCATGGTGCGACGAGTTGGGATCGTGGAAATACCCGCGGGAGACGTGGAACAACCTGCAATTCGGCCTTCGCCTCGGGCAGGCACCGAGGGTCACCATCACCACGACACCGAAGCCCATCAAGCTCCTGAAGGAGATTATGAGGGAGCCGGGCACCGTGACCACCAGGGGCGCCACCTACGACAACATGGCGAACCTGCCCCCGTCCTTCTTCGCCGCCATCATCCGCAAGTACGAGGGCACCAACCTAGGGCGTCAGGAGATATACGCCGAGCTGATAGAGCAGTTAGAGGGGGCGCTATGGCAGCGGGCCTGGATCGACGATCGGCGCGTGGCGCTTGGTACACCTGAGCAGTACAATATCCGACGACTTGTGGTAGCCATAGACCCGAACGTTACGACTTCCGAGGAGAGCGATGAGGCGGGAATCGTAGCGGCTGGGATCGGAGAGAACAGCCACGGTTACGTCTTCCGGGACGCCTCGGGCAGGATGTCGCCGCTGGACTGGGCTAACCGGGCCATCGACCTCTACCTGGAGCTAAAGGCCGACACCATCGTTGCAGAAGCGAACAACGGCGGCGAACTGGTGGAGATTACCATCGGCGTCGCCGCTCGAAATCGTGGTATGGTGGTGCCGGTTCAGCTAGTCCACGCGAGTCGGGGGAAACGTACCCGTGCGGAGCCGGTAGCGGCACTGTACCAACAGGGCAAGGTCCACCACGTCGGGGAGTTCCCGGACCTCGAAGATCAGATGTGCACCTGGGAGAACAAGCCGGGGGAAGCGTCGCCGGACCGCCTCGATGCTGTCGTGTGGGGCCTGTCCGAGCTTATGCTGGAGGGGGAGCCAAGCGTGAGGTTCGTTTGATTACGCTAGGGCTTGTCGACGGGCAAGCGGAGGTGGGGGCACCGATCAAAGCCACCCCACTCGCTTCTAAAACGAGTCCCTTCGGCCACTCGGGCAACTCTCCGCGAGGGGAGCCAAGTGCTTGACGTGTGGTACTCGTCTATATGAATGACGAAAGCCACGCCGCCCGTCTGAAGGCGTTTGAGCATACCCTTGGCGTGATCGAGGAGGGCTCACTGGTGCCTTCCCCGGAAATGCAGGAGGAGTTTGCGGCGATGTTCGCGGTGCTCCTAGCCGAGCACCCTATCGAGAGTTGCTTGAAGGCGGTCTTCCATTTAGGCCAAATCTACGAGCGGTCGGGCACTCTGCTCGACGTTGGGGAAGTCTAGCCATGAAGCGTTGTCGATCGTGGCATTGGGCATACCAGGTCCTGAAGGAGATTATGAGGGAGCCGGGCACCGAAGCACGAAGGCCCCCACCAGACGCCGGGGCTGGTCGTGGGCGAGTCGGCACAGGGCGCGGCGATGGCGGCGGGGCTGAACGCATGAGGCGGCCGTGGCTGGTCAAGATGGTCGGGACGTCCATGACGCCGACGCTCCAGCCCGGTGATCGCTGCGTCGTGGTGCGGTACCGGCTCAGCTTTTGCGTCGTGATCGCTCGGCCTATCGTGGACCTCGACCTTGTCGTGAAGAGGATAACCACGTTCACCGTCGGCCGGGGACGGGGTGTTGTCGCCGACCTCCGCAGTGACAACCGGGACGTGGTCGACTACCCGGATGTCCCAATCGACAAGGTCCTTGGTCGCGTCTCGTTCCGCTACTGGCCGCCGCGCCGGGTCGGGTGGGTGCGATGATGTACTGGTGCTCTATTCGTAATGGGACAAGGCGCCGAGGCTCAGGACATGAGGGACACCACCACGCCGCCATCGGGCTCCCGCGGGATAACGGCGCGGTGGACATCTACGCGTAACTGCGGCGGCCCGGTCGCCTCCGCAACAACCTGAGAGGGGATTCGCAAGGGGGAGGCGACCGTCGTGCTAGAACGATCAGATAGCCTGGTAGGGCTTATGGGGCGCTACCTCAAGAGCCGTATCAGGGCAGCGACACCGGACCGGATACCGATGGCCCCTAACCTGGGGCTCGTCGGTGGCTTCATGGGCGGCCTGTTCGGTGGTGGCCAGCCTGGTCAGAGCCCCACCGCCAACATGGAGCGGTACGCCGATGTCGGATGGCTGTTCTCCACGGTCAGCCGGATTAGCCAAGGGGTCGGCGCCAACGAGTGGACCCTGTACCGTGGGACCGGCGACGACCGCCGGGAGGTCGAGTCCCACCCCGTCCTCGACCTCTGGGAGCAGCCTAACCCCTTTTACGGACGCGAGGAGTTCCTGGAGACGTGCCAGCAGCATCTCGACCTTACCGGGGAGTGCTGGTGGCTGATCCTGCGGGATTCCAGGGGCAGGCCCGTCGAGCTATGGCCTATGCGCCCCGACCGCATCCGGCCGATCCCTCACCCCGACGAGTTCATCCAGGGCTACCTCTATGTGATCGGGTCCGAGCGCATCCCACTGGACGTCGACGACATAATCTTCATTCGGATGCCGCACCCGCTGAACCCCTACCGGGGCCTCGGGCCGGTGCAGGCCCTCATATACGACCTCGAATCGGAGAAGTACGCCGGGCAGTGGACACGAAACTTCTTCGTGAACAACGCCGAGCCCGGCGGCGTGATCGAGCTTGACCAGACAATGGACGATACAGCGTGGGAACGCTACATCACGCGGTGGAGGGAGCAGCACAAGGGCGTCGCCAATGCCCATCGCATCGCCATCCTGGAGAAGGGCAAATGGGTCGACCGGAAGTACACCCAGCGCGATATGCAAATGGAGCAGCTACGGCGCCTGGAGCGTGACATTATCCTCGGCGCCTTCGGGATGCCCCTGGCCATGCTGGGGATCAGCGAGTCGGTCAACCGGGCCAACGCCGAGGCGGCCGAGGTGGCCTTCAGCAGGTGGATAGTGCGCCCCAGGCTGCGGCGCTTCCGGCGGGCGCTGAATAGGCGCCTATTGCCCACATACGGACCGTCTGACCTGACCTTCGACTTCCGGGACCCGACACCCCAGGACCGGGATCGGGACCTCCTGGAGGCGCGGGACGGCTATGCGACAGGTATCCTGACCCTGAACGAGTCCCGTGGCCTCCTCGGCTACGGCGAGGTGGACGACGGCGACGAGTTCAAGCCCACCGGTGGAGGGCTACCCTTTGCCCTGAGCGCCAAGCCGCCCCGCAGGTCCTTCCCGGTCGCCGAGTTCAATGGCCTTATCCTGGACGCCTTCGATACGAAGTCCGTAGCGAGCCAGCGGCGTCTGATAGCTCAGTCGTGGTCCGATCGCCTGGCTACCGAGTCGAGTGCCCTTGTTGCATATCTGGAACAGTTCAAGGGCATACAGACGATTGGCGACTTCACCAAGGATTTGCCACCGGTGGCGAAGATCGAGGAGTCGGATGTCAACGGATACGACTGGGATTGGTGGAGCAAGTACAGCGACGACACCGTGGCCGAACTGGAGGACCTGTTCGAGCTATCCATTGCCGAAGCCTATCCCGAGGTCGAGGCGGCGCAGGCCCAGGTGCTCGCTTCACGGTACGCCCAGCACCGGGGCGCCGAACTGCTCACGGTGACAGGCGATGCCAACCTAGTTGCATATACGCGACGGCGGGTAGGGGAACTGGTAGCGCAGACGATCGAGGAAGGCCGGAGTCTCGGGGAGCTACAGGGTGCGCTCCAATCCGACTTCGCCTTCAGCAAGGACCGGGCTAGCTTGGTGGCCCGCACGGAGACGGCCACGGCACTCGGGGAGGGGGCCATGCAGGCGGCGATCATCCAGGACCAGGACGAGAAGCAGTGGGTGACGCAAGGAGATGAACTAGTCTCCGTGGAGTGCCGGGCCAACGAGGCTGCGGGGTGGATAAAGGTAGGAGACCCATTCCCCTCCGGGCGCTCCACCATCCCGCAGCATCCCAACTGTCGCTGCGCGAACACCTATCGGACGGCGCCGGTCTCGGACATCGACCCGCTGGAGGGGATCGGAGACGAGGCAGCGCAGGCGGTCGAGGAGTCGCGCGGAACCATCCAGATTATGGAATGCCCGTGTGGCTACCTAAACCGGATTGCGGCCCGGAATGGCCTCACCCATTGTCTAGGCTGCGGCAAGCCTATCGCGCGAGTCGTACCCGAGTTCCGATGCTCCGACTGCAACGCTCTGCTGGCCAAGGATGTACCGAAGGGCTCGAAGCACTGGTGCCGCCGGTGCAAAGCGGAGAGATACGTCATAGAGTAGGCTTGACAACCCCCTAAGTGTTGTGGTTATCCTATTAGCGTAACCAATATATAGAACCCTTTCGGGGGCCAGTGCGCTAGACGCCCGATGCTCCCGACCGTGTGGCCCGCTAGGTAGGCAGGGGCATATCACCCTCCCTCCCGGCGCTTGAGCGCCCGACTCGTACGTTGACCGGAACGTACAGGTTGGGCGCTTTTTTGTTGCCCAACAGGAGGCGACATGGCTAAGAGCGGCGGCGAAGGCATCCCTGGCGTCGATCCTCGAGTCGATATAGACGATACCGGGCCTGCCCAGGGGACTATGGACCTGAGCAGGTTCCTTCTGCCTATCCCTGATCCCCAGCACCGGCGCGTCAAGTTCGTCACCGCCACCACGAAGGTCCTCGACGAGGACAAGGGCACCGTCTCCGCGGTCTTCTCCACCGAGGCGAAGGACCGCGACGGCGACATCATCCGTCAGAGCTTCTGGGACCTCAAGACCTTCCGCACCCATAATGTCCTCCTCTCCTCGCACAACTATCGGGGCCTCACGAACCAGATCGGGGAGCTTTCGGTGTCCGTCGACAGGCAGGCCAAGGAACTGAAGGGCGTCGCTACCTACTACAAGGACGCTGGGAACCAGGAGGCTGATTGGGGCTGGGAGCTTGCAAAGCGTGGGAAGGCCGCCTACTCCGTCGGGTTCGTTCCCGACATGGAGAAGGCCGTCAAGCTGGAGGACTCCTCCGACTGGTGGCCCAACTACGAGTTCAAGGGCCAGGAACTCCTCGAAATCTCCCAGGTGACCATCCCGTCGAACCCTGAGGCGCTACAGTTAGCCAAGGGCTTCGCCGGTGTCCACCCCGGCCTCCGCGAGTACGTGGAGACCCTGGAGCACGATGCTCTACTTGAAGGCGCTACCTCGTCTGGCGACCTGGCGCTCACCGAGGCACAGCTTCAACGCGGCTTGGAGCGCCTACAGGCCGAACTGACGGCCTTCCGGGAGGTCCCTGAAATCGACATCGGCGTCACCGAGGACATGCTGCGGGCGTTCGCCGATGTGTTCCACATTGCAGTTATGCAACGCCTTGACGAAGCCCTCGACCGGCGCTTAGGGGTGGAAGGGCACCCGATGGCGCCGGATGCAGCCGACGTAATACGCGAAGCCCTTAACGGCGTCCATTAGGAGGAATATCAAATGGTCACTAAGGCAATACCTCGGACCTCTGAGGAGCTTGAGGAGGCGCTAAGCGGCGGTCATGTCGCTAAGTGGGCTATGAGCACGGACCCGGAGGACCAGGCGAAGTTTCGATCCTTTATGGAGGAATACGCCGCCCTCCACCGCAAACACGACCCCGATATCGATAAGCAGATCGCCGAGGGCGTGGCGAATGGCCTCAAAGAGTTCTACGACGCGAACGAGACCATCATGCCCGAGGCCGTCAAGCGGGTGCCTATGGACCCGAGCGCCGCGGGCAAGCAGGGCCTTACGCGATCCGACCGTATGGCCATCTATAAGCACCTTGAGCTGACACGCAAAGAGGCCCGCCAGATCGCCGCTAACGGTACTGGGGCGGGCATGGACGCGGGCGAGTTCGAGGACTTCATCGACTTCGCAAGGGCGATTTCCCCTCACATTACGAGGCAGGGGCTAGACGCCAGGGTGAAGGTACTCGGCGAGAGCCAGGGCGACCAGGGCGGGTTCCTCGTACCCGAGGAGTTCCGCGCCGAGCTACTGCGGATGTCCCTTGAGGCGGCGGCCATACGGCCCCGCGCCAGGGTACTCCCAATGGCTACTCTGACGACTCGTATCCCTACCATCCGGGACACCACCCACGCCAGCAACGTCTACGGCGGCGTGACGGCCTACTGGATACCTGAGTCGGGTACCATTACCCAGAGCGAGCCGACGTTTGCCCAGGCGGTCCTGACGGCTAAGAAGCTGGTCGGCGGGACCCGGATCAGCAACGAACTTCTGCGGGATAGCGCGATCACCCTGGAGCCCCTGCTTAACACGCTGTTCGCGGAGGCGCTGGCGTACTTTGAGGACGACGCCTTTATCGCCGGGATCGGCGGCGGGCAGCCCCTCGGCATCAAGAATGCTGACGCGCTGGTGTCCGTGGGCAAAGAGACGGGCCAGGCGGCAACTACGCTCGTCGTGGAGAACATCATCAAGATGTTCGCCCGGATGCTTCCTTCTTCGATTATGCGGAGCATCTGGCTCGTGAACCCGGACGTACAACCGCAGCTTTACACGATGAGCCTGTCGGTTGGCACTGGCGGCGCCCCGATGTACTTCCCGGCTGGCGGGATCACTGGCGCGCCTACCCCGATGCTTCTGGGGCGACCGGTGGTTTACACCGAGAAGGCCGAGACTCTGGGGACTGCGGGTGACGTGTACCTGGTCGACCCGTCTTACTACCTGATCGGTGACCGGATGCAGTTGGAGATGGCTTCCAGCGAGCACGTCCGCTTCAGCACAGACGAGACCGACTTCCGCTTCATCCAGCGTGTGGATGGGCGCCCGTGGATCGACTCGGCTCTGACGCCTCGGAACGGTTCTAATACCCTGACCCCGTTCCTGTCGGTAGCAACCCGAGCCTAGTGAGGACCAGCGATTAGCTGGGACCTGAGCAATAGGAGAGACGACATGAGCAATAGGCTTTCGGAGCATGCGGTCTTCGACATCGTGAGCCCGAGCGGCACCGATGTCGGGGGCACCACGGCGAGCACGGCATGGCGAACCCTAAAAAGCGCCGTCCGTGTTTGCACCTACGTCGAGCTAGGTACCTGGGATAGCTCAGACGATCTGGACCAGTGCCGCCTGGAAGCGGCGCAGGACACGTCCGGTACAGGCTCGGGCGAGCTTACGACCGACGCGTCGGGTGGCAACTATGACACCGACAATCCGGTCGACGCGGACGGCGACTTCGTAATCATGGAGGCGCGAGCCGAGCAGCTAGACGTAGAGGGCGCCGACGTGACCGTCCGCTCCACCGTGGGCGAGGATGGCAACACCGGCGTCGACGACGTGATGGCGAGCCAGGTGGTGTACGGGTCGGCTTACCCGCAGAAGGAGCTTCAGGGCGCGGCAACGACCGGCTCGAAGGTCTACGTCCAGCCGACATAGGGGTAAAAGCAAAAATGGGCTGGGTGCTAGAGCCGCAAATCCGGGCGAACAAGCGGGAGGTGCCTCCGGGCATGATCCCGCAGGAGTGGTGGGACAAGTTCCACGAGCTTGCCCTCCGCGAGGACATCCTGGAGGTCCCGTTCTGGCACCCCAGCTTCGAGTTCCTGACACCCGAGGAGCTTTGCCGGGTCAAGGCGAAGGCCCTCGTATGGCGGGAGGCTACCGGCGAGTGGCCCGAGGAAATCGGGTGGTGGATGGAGCTACGGAAGGCACGATACCGGGGGGACCTGCCCCTTAGTGGGCGCCTCACCCCGGCCAGTTTCGACGAGGAGGGCGTATTGCACTGTGGGCGGTGCGAGGCTAGGTGGAGCCCCCACCACGACGGGACTCCGCAATCCCTGTACTGCAAGCTCTGCGACAGCGTCCTAACCATTCTAGGGAGGGGAAAGCAATGGAACTTAAAGAGAATATGCCCAACATCAGCGGGGACACGGTGACCGTGGCGGACTGCCCTCACTGTTCGATGGCCCACCAGATACGGGACGAGAAGAACAAGCCTATCGGGCTGCCGGACAACTGCACCCGCTGCGGATGCCCCTTGAAGGACGAGGGCGATGCAAGGGCGTTTTCGGACCTCGCCGCCGAGAAGGGCGACGACGCCGCGGTGACTACGTTCGGCAACCGGATGAGGGGAGTCGCCGAGAGAGAGCCGGTAGCGGTAGCAGAGTGATAAAGGGGCCACCTCGGGACAAGCGCGTAAAGCGTCCACCTGTGAGCAAGTAGCAACAAGGGTAACCAACCCCGAAAAGCAAAGGAGATACGTAGATGGCACTTCCCACCCTCGTAGGCCAGCGTAGCGGCCTGTTCTACACCAAGCAGCGCGGGGCGCTGACGGCGACTCTGGTGGATACCCACGTCTTCACCGGCAACGTCTTCTTCGTAATGACCGGCGGGACGGATACGGCGGGCCACGGCCTTACACCCGACGATCCCTTTGCCACGGTGGACTTCGCGATTGGCCAGTGTACGGCTAACCAGGGCGACACTATCTTCGTCATGCCCGGCTACACGGAGACGCTGACGAACTCCGCCCGCTGGACCTGCGACGTTGCGGGCATCAGCATCCGAGGGCTGGGCTTCGGTACCGCCAAGCCGACACTGACCTTCGGGACCGATACCACGGCCGACATCCTTATCAGCGCGGCCAACACGGTGATAAGCAACTTCCGCATGGTCTGCGACATAAACGACCTGGTCAACTTCCTCGACATCAACGTCGGGAATGTGTTGATCGAGGACTGCGACTTCGTGACTTCGTCGGCCAAAGAAGCCCTCGGGTTCATCAACCTGGCGACCACGTTCGACGACCTCACGATCCGGCGCTGCACAGCCCTCCAGCCTACCGACCCTGCGGGGAGCGATGGGGCTGTGGACACCGGGTTCCTGTTCTTCATCGACTCCGAGAACATCCTGGTGGAGGACTGCGAGTTCTACGGGAATTTCGAGACGGCGATTATCCACAACCGAACAACCGCCGGTAAGAACGTATGGGTGGTCAACTGCCGCGGCGTTCAGTTGCTCTCGGGAGCCGAGCCGTTCCAGTTGGTGGATGGCTGCGAGGGCGGGATGGTAGCCGGGGGCTTCAATACCCCAGCCGAAGCTGCGGTTACCGAGGCCACGCTGGTAGGGACCATCGGGGACAAGTTCTTCATCCACGCGGGCGGCACCTTCGGCAACGACGGTGCGGCCGGTGGCCAGGGCGGGATCATCCCCGCAACCTCCAGCTAGAGGTTGTGTATATGAACCAGTGCGAAGCGTGCGGGTGGGAGACCGAGCGCCAGGCGCGTAGGTGCGACGTTTGCTACGCGCCCATGACCCCATCGGTCGTCGAGGCCAAGCCGCTTAGGGAGCCAAGGGGGCCAGAGCCGCCCAAGCGGCGAGCAAGACGCAGTAGGAGCTAGCCTCCCATGACGATGAAGAACAAAAGCGTCCTCGGGGCACAGATCGAAGTATCGGTCGAGAAGACTCGCCCGGCCGACACTACGGCCTACACCAACGAGGACGTTATCTCGGAGAGCACGTCCGCGGGCACACACTGGGACTTCGATGCCGTAGTCCCCACCCCCGGCGGGAGTGGAAAGATCACCAAGGCTGTAGTTCTCTGCGACGAGACGGCCAAGGTGCCGGTGCTGACAATGTATCTAACCAATGTCGCACCGACAGGGAACCTCGACGACAACGCGGCGAACACCAACCCCGTATACGCAACCGAGAGCGACAACTACCAGGGGAAGATCGACTGGGCGGCCCTGGAGGACCTGGGGGGTCCCTCGGAGGCCACTCTGGTATCCGCGGACCTCAAAATGCCGATCCCCTTCGTCTGCGCGGCCGGGGATGACTCTCTGTTCGGCGTCCTGGTAGTGCGCTCTGCGGCCCATACCCCGACCTCGGGCGAGAAGTACCGGGTTACCCTGACGATCAAGCCGGACTAATGCCCTGGGAGCAGTTAAAGGAGTATCTGGACGAGAACAGGCGCGAGGCGGAGCGTGAACGCGCCGAGCCACCCGTCGCCTGTCCTCGTCACGGGGACCCTCTGGACATTCACCCGGACGGGCGGCGTAACTGCCCGCTCGGGGACTTCAGGTGGCCTAGGTAGCGTAAACGCAACAACTGAATAACCCGCCGATAGCCGAACTGGAAAGCAGGGGAGGCAATGGCAAACTGGTACGTCTCACGCGAACGCGTGAAGGCTGCTGCTGGCATCAAGGGCCAGGATAGCGACCGCAAGGTCGACGACATCATCGAGGCTGCCAGCCGGGACATAGACCGGGCTACGCGCCGCTTCTTCATCCCGAAGACGGAAACCCGCCTTTACCGCTGGCCGCCCTACCAGATCGGGCGCCGCACGGTGCTCTGGGTGGACCAGGACCTCCTCGCGGTGACCACCCTGAAGTCCGAGGCCCAGAACGCTAGCCCGACCACGATCGCCTCAACCGACTACTTCACCGAGCCCAATAACGTCGATCCGAAGGACCGCATCGAGATAGATATATCCTCTTCGGCGGCCTTCCAGTCTGGTGATACCCCGCAGCGATCTATCAGCGTGCTCGGGTCGTGGGGCTACAGCAACGATACGAAGTCCACCGGTACCGTCTCAAGCGGCCTGTCTTCTGACGCCACGGCGACTGAGGGCGTCTGTTCCGACGCTTCCTTGATCGACGTAGGGGACACCCTGCTGATCGAGAGCGAGCAGATATTCGTGTCCGAGCGTGACTTCGCAGCCCTGGGGTCCGTCGTGGTCAACGACGCGACGATCGTGGCGACCCTAGACGACGATACGATCACGCTGGATGCTAGCCACGGCGTTCTCCGGGGTGAGGTTATCCGGCTGGACTCTGAGCAGATGTACGTCAAGGCGGTCCGCACGAACGACGTTGACGTGATCCGGGCCTACAACGGGACGAAGGTAGCCACCCACGCGGACGATACGGCGGTCAACATCAACCGAACACTGACGATCGAGCGCGGCGTCAACGGGACCACGGCGGCGACCCACGCCGACGCCACGGCTATCTCGAAGTACGAGCCCGCGTTCAACATCCGGGAGTGGTGCCTGGCACTGGCCCTGTCTAAGATTGTCCAGGAGAATGCCAACTTCGCCCGTACGGTAGGCGTCGGGGATTCGGCACAGGAGCTAAGGGGCAACGAACTAACCGACCTCATAAAGACGTGGATGGCCCTTTACATTCGGCCGCGGTCAGGAGTGATCTAATGGCCGTTGAAGTGGGCCAGGTAGGTACCGAGCTATGCGAAGCGTTGGGGCTGGATGCCAACGAGGTAGCTCGAATCTCCTTCGATTGGCAACCAACCCAGACGGCTATCATTAACGTGGAGATTCACGTACTGACAACGGGCGCCATTGGGAAGATATTCAAGAGATACGAGCTAGTGGAGGCCGACAGCTAGTGGCCACGCGGGTCTCCATGAAGATCAAGAGCCCCCTGCTACTCCGCGGACCGAAGATCGTTGAGAGGGCGGCGGCCGGTATGGTGCGGGAGCTTGTCGACCTGGGGCTTGCCAGGCTGCACGGGTTGGCCCGGATGCGTCCTGGGGGCGTGTTCCTGACCGTCTCACAGGCCGGGCGCGGAAAGGCATCGAAGGGGCACTACCGGCGGAACATTCACGGTGAGGTACATGGCCGGGTAGGGCGACTCCACGATAGCGGGGTGATCTACGGGCCGTGGCTTGAGGTCGGGGCTATCGGGCGCACCCGGTTCCGGGGCTACGCGATGTTCCGCCGTACCGATCAATGGCTAAACGAGAAGAAGAAGACGGCGCTCGGTGCCCATATAAACAAGCTCATTAACGACCTCAAGGCGCGCTAGATGGCGTTCGATGTAACCGCAACACTGAAACAGGTAGCCAGCCATGTGTCGGCGGGACGGTACGCCCACGCTGTGGTGATCGGCGAGCCAGTGGTGCCGCCCGAGGCGGACACCGACAAGATATTCGTCGCGATCTACATGCTCCGCGACTTCGTAGCGGCCCTCTCGCTGAACGGCGGGACTATCGAACTGCACCTGGTGATGTTGCGCTGCTATTACCAGATGCTCCAGGAGCCCGTCGAGGGTATGGAGCTAGGGCTAGCCAACGCTGTATCGAATATCAAGCAGGACCTCGTGGAGGACGCGGACCTCGGGGCCAACATCCGCAATATCGACGTAGGCGGTCAGTACGGGCAGTCGGTGGCAACGGAATATGGTCACCTCGACCAGAGCGGCATCCTGTTCCGGGTAGCGGACATCATGTTGCCGCTGATCGTAGACGACTCGGCGACCGCGGCGTTGTAGGAGTACAACATGGCCAAGCCTAAGCATGGGAAGTACAAGGTCCTGAATCCACGCGGAGTCCCCGAGGGCATGCCGGTTATCACGATGGATAGCCATGATGGTCCGGTCCTGTTTTACGAGGGTGATACGTTCGAGGGCATCCCTGGCGACTACGTGGAACGGGGCTTCCTGAAGGAGGTTAAGTAGATGGCCAAAAAGGGCGGCCTTGGGGGGCAGTTTTATATCGGTGGATACGACCTTTCAGGCGACGTTAGCGCCCTGGATCAGATCTCCTCGCCGCGCGGCGTCCAGGACTTGACCGGGCTATCCAGTTCGGCGATTGAACGGCTACTGACGCACGGAGACGGCCTGATGGACTTCAAAAGCTGGTTTAATGATGCGAGCCTTCAGTCCCACCCGGCCCTGAGTCCGCTGCTCACTACCGACGTACTGGCCTTCTACGCGCAGAGTACGACCCGAGGCGACGTGATGGCCCACCTCGTCTCGAAGCAGATCAATTACGACGGCAGCCGTACCCAGGACGGGGCGCTCTCGCTGACCGTGCAGTGCCTAGCTAACCTCGTTCCGCTGGAATGGGGCGACCTGCTCACCGCTGGGAAGGTTAGCCATTCGTCGGGGGCCTCGACTACGAGCGTGGACAATTCCGCCTCGAGTGCATCCGGCGCCGCCGTATTCCTCCAGGTAATGAGCCTTGCGTCGGGTACGGTAACGATCACGGTAGAGGACAGTGCCAACAATTCGACCTGGGCGACGCTGAAGGCGTTCACCAACGCAACAGGCAGAACAACGGAGCGGCTGACCGTCGCCGGTACCGTGGATCGATACCTGCGCGTGACCACCTCGGGAAGCTTTAGCACCGCCGTCTTCGCGGTCGGGATCAGAAGGGGTGAGTCTGTTGACGACACGGCGTACGCCTAAGCTGGATCGCTACCGCGCCACGAGGCCGTGGGGCAAGGACTACTGGCGGCGGGCTCGATGTGACGAGGTTGCATGTCCGCGACACATCATGGGCTTCGAGGTCGTGGTGCCGATCGGATCGGACAAGGACCTATATATCCGTAACGCGATGAATCCCATGAGGACCCGCGAGGGACGGTCCATTCTCCACTTCACCACAAAGGAGGAGGTCGGAATCGTGACCTTCGCATTCCCACCTGGCCAGCAGTGTTTTAACGAGCACCTGCTACCGATCGAGCGCGAGCCGATCTTCCTACACAAGGTGGGCACGCAGCCGAGGGTAATGGACTTCCCGGACTTCATGGGGGAGTTTAACGAGAGTGCGTATCGACTACAGGAGGCGCGCAAGCGCGGATAGGAGAACAACATGGCCAAGGAAGCAGGGCTAGGCTTGACTTGCGCTGTCGACGACAGCGGCGGAACGGCCCGGAGCATCTCGAACGATATCCAGACGGTCGACTGGGGCGTCCCTCGGGGCGTTCAGGACGTGACGGGGATCAACTCAAGCGGTATGGAGCGGCTGCTTCTGCTCGCTGACTTCACCATCACGATCGTGGGGACCTTCAACGATGCGTCGAACCTGAGCCACGACGTGTTCAAGACGGTGTCGTCTTCGTCGGTAACGCGTACGGTGACGCTCGTCCACTCGGGGCAGACCCTCCCGAACGAGACTATCTTCACCGACTACGCGCTAGCTCGGTCGGCTACCGGCGAACTGACGTATACGGCGCCGGGCCTGCTCAATAGCACAACGGTACCGACCTGGGCCTAAAGCGAAGGGTAGGGCCTCGGCTACGTGCCGGGGCCTCCGACCCCGGAAACAGGTAAATGGAGGGGCTACGTTGACATCTGAGAGGGGATATACGCTCCAGCGTAAGACGGCGGACCTCAACTTTGACGATACGGAGTGGGTGGGCGCGAAGGTCGAGGTACAGCTTGACGTATCGAACGCCCTATACCTGGACCTCATCGGGCTGGGTCAGGCGGCCGAAGGCGGCGAACAGTCCCAGATCGCCGTTCTACTTGCTACCTTCGCCGAGCACGTCCTGATCGGGTGGAACCTCCTCGACGACGACGGAGAACCGATCCCGGCGACGGTAGAGGGCTTTCGAACGGGGTCTATCTTGCGCTTCAGCCTTTTCCTAATAAAGGCGTGGATGGGGATGGTGGCCGAGGTATCCGTCCCTTTAGAAGTCGACTCGCCCAATGGAAGCACTTCGGACCCGGTGCCACTAACGCCGACGGGAGCGAGTTCACTAAACCCTGGGAGCTAGAGCGGGCCGAGTTAATAGAGGGGATGTGCCAGAAGTGGCATTTATCGCCGGGGCAATTCCTCGCGGAGAGCACCGAGATTTTACGCCTATCGCAAGTGCTAGCCCTCGGGCGGCACACACCGGAGTCTAACGGTGGCAAGGGTGGTATTACCGATAAGGACCTCGCGGATATAACGATGGTGGGGAATGGCTGACGTAGAGCTAAAGGTTAGTGCAGATACGAAACAGGCCAAGGCGGGCTTCAAGGAGCTTGATAGTAGCCTGACGACTACGAAGCGGGGCTTCGCTGGTGTAACGACTGGCCTCAAGGGATTCAGTAGCGCCCTTGCCGCTATCGGGGTCGGCGCCGTCGCGGGTGTCTTCTCGATAAAGGCCATTATTGACGTGCACCGCGAACTCCAGAAGGTATCTGCTCATACCAACCTCGTCGTCGCAAGCATGGGGCCTATAGCTAAGCAGTCCTTCGAGGCGGCAAAGCCTCAATTTGCTACTATTGGGGATGCGTACGCCAAGACTGCCAAGGATGCCGAGAAGGCGTTTGGAATCATTCTCAACACATCGAAGGATGCCACTACCGGCATCGACGACGTAGAGGCCGCCCTGGCCCTGGTTCAGGCTACGGGCGTATCAGTAGAGCAAGCCTCAAAGGCCATCGGCGAGGCGATGCTGGGCAATATCCGGCCCCTTGAAGACCTCGTCGGCTGGCTGGGCTCCTACGAGACTGGTATGCAGAGGATTATCGCCGCGGGTGAGGGCGCAACGACGGTTCTCGATAAGGTAAAGACGACCTTACAGCAGGCCGTAGAGGACTTGCTGAACTTCAATATCAAGGACCTGCTGTTTAGCAAGGAGTTGCAAGAGGACTGGGGGAAGTTAATGGATTACATTAGCGACACCGTCCTACCGTTCCTCAAGAAGGCATTCACCGAGACCATCCCCAACTTCCTTAAGTCCATTATTAGCGACGAGCTGAAAGCCAATTTCAATGCGTTCTTCACCGAGCTTATCCCTGCGGCCTTCGGTATTACCATCAATTTTCTTACGGGTACGTTCTGGTCCCTGATAGATACGATTAAGGACTGGGTTGGCCTCGCAGCGACAGGAATCGGCATCGCAATTAACTTCACGAAGGGCGTGATCGATAAGATCGTCGAGACAGTATTAGGGTGGTGGGAGAGTGGCAAAACGGCTGTTAATGCCGCCCTAAAGCTGACGAAAGACCTCGCCGGTAACGCGTGGGAGACTATCACCAAGGTTACGGACTGGATCGCCAATGGGGTACAGGCTGCATTCAAGTTCACCACGAATGTAGCGAACGCCGTCTGGGAGACTATCACCAAGGTGGCGGATTGGATCGCCAATGGGGTACAGGCTGCATTCAAGTTCACCACGAATGTAGCGAACG
>CAACVE010000023.1_pt1 | contig 27910 bp, 45 predicted proteins | sample 2381751 | NCBI WGS metagenome assembly CAACVE01 (sample SAMEA5211968, study PRJEB30684) | marine metagenome | biome: Marine; feature: Epipelagic; material: Water | collected 2015-10-15 | depth 2000 m | reverse complement strand
CAGCGATAGATTCGCTCGCTCCTTTCGCATTAAGCCGGGCTGGGATGTTTTGGTACACATTCCCCCAACTTGTTATGAAGCCGCCCTGTCCGTCGGCCTCCTGTGATTCTCGTTGGATGTTTACCGTGTCGGGCATGGCGGTCTTCATCGCTGCCCTCATATAGGTCAAATCCAACCCTTGCAATAACTTATCTGCCATGATTATCCGTCTGAATACCGTCCGAATTGCCCGGTGCCAGAGTCCAGAATATTCAGCCCAGTCACTTCATCGGAATCGGTGTAAACACTGAACCCGTCTTTGCGCCGAGGCATGACTGTAGTGGTGCCGCTGGCCTTGCGGCGTAATCGTTTGGCCTGGGTCATATACATCTGGGCCACTTGGCCTTTCTGGAAACTGGCCCCGTCAGCAGAGAATGAGAAATCTCTGGCGAACCGAACAGCCAAAGTCTCGCACGCCCGTGCCGCTGATTTGAGGACGCTGTCGCCTTCTTGGGATAAGAAATCATCCAGTTCGGCATCTTGGAATAAGACCCGGTCAGAATCGGTGTCGCCGATTTCCAATCGAACCCTATCCCTGTCTGCTGTGCTACCGGCAGTGTATGAGAAAGCCATCAGACCCTCACGAATATGGTCAATGTCAAAGCATCAGTCAGGGCATCGGAGCCAGCCAGTTCCACTAACAGATTCCCATGTATCAATGCTGGCACATAAGCCCCGGTTATGGCTGAAGCTGTATTGTCGTCCATCTGGATGGACGGATAGACCCACGCATCCGTGGCACTGTTGGTGATGGTCAACAACGTCACAGATACGGGGTCGCCAGGAGACGAAAGGGTTGTATCGGTGGTGCTTGGTGCTGACGCATGGAAGTTAAAGTAAGCCGCCAGCAGTTCAGAATACGGCAACGCTGTCACCAAGGAACCCGTCGCTGAAGCATCAGACCCGGTGGTGCTAACCTTGATGACGTAGCGTTCTATAGCCATCAACGACCAGCGTAATAGACGACCACCACTTCAGCCGTGTCGGGGCTGTTCGCCTGGGCAATCGTCACCTTGATATTATCGGCTATGCACACCTTATCGTAGACTTCTTCGGTGCCATCGTAGGTGATGTCAGCCCCGGTTTCATCGTCTATGACATGGCGTGGATGGAACCATCCGCTAGTATTGGCGTTCGTGAGTGTCAGGATGGTTAAGGCTGGGCCGTTGTTCCCCGCCGTTGCGATGGTCACATCCGTCGTTCCAGGCGGGGAATCCCCATAGGTCACCCCGATGGAGCATATCTGCCCGGTGATAACGTGGCCGCTGGTGTTGTTTGCCGTAGCAGAGCCGTCACCACCAACGGCGGCCCCACTGTTAATAGTGACCGATTCGTATCCGTATGCCATTCAGCCCTCCTAGTTTTCCCTGAGTGCTTGCGATGGGGCAAGCACCCAGGACATCCACCCTGTGACAGTTAGATGTCTGCCCGTAGGCAGCCCTACATTTAACTGTCTATGGCTGGTAGGACGTAGCCGGAAGCCGTATCAACTGCGCTTCCCAGGTTGTCGAACTGCCTGACCCCATCAGCGTCAATCAGAACTTCCGATGCTGTGTCAGCGTGACCGATTCGGTTGTGGGCAATGATGCCCGAATTGGCTGTCGTATCGCTGTCAATCAGCAAGTCTCCCGCAGTATTCAGCCGGTATATGTGGTTGTAAGCAATCTCGCAGTTGGTGACGTCTTTTCCGGTGGCTACTGATATGATGGCCTCCGAGTTTTGAACGCCCATGCTGATGTAGTTGTTGTTGAAGACCAGTCCATCAATGTCGCCGCCGATGTCGAGGACGCCGTTGTTCCCGGTGTCTGGCGATATCACCACGTTGTTGGTGAACTCCAGCCGGTCACATTCGTTGTTGGTGGTGGTCATCTTAATGAGGTCAACGAAATTCATACTCGTCGCTGTGTCCACGAAGCGACACTTATTGACCACGAACCCAGCTGCACTCAGGTCAAAAACCTCCACGATGTCGGCGTAGTTCATGGAAAAAATGCAGTTGTGTATCTGCACATCGGCTGCTGTTACATTTATGTCTGTGGTCGCAGCAGTGTCCAGGGTAATGGTGGGGCGGCTATTGCCCACTCCCATCCCGATAACGGTTACACCAGCCACGTCGAATGTAATGGCAGCAGCGGCAGATATAGTCTCACTGTGACCGGGGGCAATGAGAATTACATCGCCGTTATTAGCGGTACACTTTCCGATAGCACCGTCCAGGGTAGCGGCTGGCTGGCTGGGATTGGTGGCAGCATTGTTATTGCTAGCCGAATCCGCTCCCGAATCAACGTGGTACACATTCCCCGTAGTGAGTAATGGGCTACCGATACCGCCCAACCCTTCCACCGGGACTCCACGGCTTTTTATTCCACTGGGAAAATTCGTAGGCATAACCAGTTTCTCCTTCAAGAAACCAGCAGCGGGGCCGGTGCATTAACGCATGGGACACCCGCTGCCAGCTTGCCTTAGATTATTTAGCTGGGATTCTGGCCGTAAATCCACCGCCAGTCTGTCCAACCGATGCCGTACCTCATATAGCCCCTAAATTTGGCTGTGAGGCCATCGAAGTCTTCGGCTTCAGCGAACTCTGGTTTAATTCTCCATTGCCAGATAAGGTGTTGCTTCATCAGCACAGAATCAATCAAGAACCAGGCATTAGAGTCGGTGAGTCTGTCCCAAACCACAGGACGGAACCGGCCCGAAAACATATTCACATCGTACTGGGCCGAACCAGGCTCATAGATAGCCCGTTCATTCACCAGTTGAGTAGCCGTGCGTTCCAGTTCCGGTGGAACCAGCAAAAGGTCAGGGTTGACCCCTAATAGTTGGTCTTTATCGTCCGTGAAATTCCGCATGGCTTGTCTGGTCGTATCCAGATTTCCGATGTTGAGGGCCAACGTTGCCTCGTTTGCTTGGGTGTTGTTGGTGTTGGCAGGGCCGTGCGGGTGAGCCGTACTAAGCAGGCCCACTCCATCGCCCCCATTGGTGGATGCTCCCATCCGATTCGTGCCCGAATCCGTGAAGCCGTTAATAAATATATTAGCCGCATCTGCTTCAATCGTTGTATTGAAACTGTCGGTCATGTTGGAGGCTCGGCGGCGAATCTGGTTGAACTGGTCATCGTCCACCAGTCTGCGCTCGACTTGCATCCCCATCGCAAACTCATAGTTCCGAATATCCGTCCGATATCCGGCGTCGAAATCGTGGTAAGGAACCGTGCCGTCGAATGGGGGAACTAGGCCTTGTGCGCCCATCCCCTGGTACTGTTCTTCGTACCGGGTGGAGACTTCTTGCCCGAATAGCATCTCCATCATGGGGCGGGGGCGGGACATCCCGATGTCGAAAATCCGCCGCAGCCCTGGTTTTAGAAGGTCGGCAAAATTGCCACTCGTGAGAGGCATTATCTATCTCCTTACTGAACCTTGCTCAAATAATGGGTTGGGGCTGTGAATTGGACACGAGTCTCGTCGGACGATTGTCTTTTCCTCTCCACTACGACGAACTCGTTGTTGCTGGCTGACGCTATAGTTTGCGCCCCGGTTGCACCGGAAACATCCAATAATGCGCCAGCTAATCGTGCGCTAGTATCGTTGCGGTCAGCGTAAACAGCGTCTGGGTTGGCGATGGATTTCACCACTGTGGTGCTGTCTGTGCCGCTCACGACACCGGGTTGTCCATCTGTCGCATCGTCGGGGTTTTCTGGCCCGACAAAGATGCCAACCGCAGCGGTGTCACCCGTTGCGAGTAAGTCTACTTCACCGGATTCCAGATTCAGCATATCACCACGAGTCAGGGTTTCACTGTCCTTCATGATGAACGTCAGAATCAGGGGCCGCCCCCCTGAGATATTGTATCGCCACTCAAATCCATTGGCTGCCATGTCATCCTCCTATGCGTTCTATCCGCAGGTCAGAGTTTAAATTCCTTGGGAATATTCTTCTTCAGTCATCCCCATGAGTCTCGCCGCTTCACGCTGGCCTTCTGATAACCGCATCGTGGGAGCAACCTCCCCGGATTGCGGGTTCAGATTCGGCGCACGATTCGGCGAACCTTTGAGATACGGCTTGTCTTCCATGAGTTGAGTTAAGGCTGCATCCACCCCAGTGACCCCGTCCTCCTCACTGTACCGGACATTCGCTCGGTCAACCAAAAGTAACGCAGCATCAGGGTCAATGATTCCCAACTGGGTCGCTCGCACTTTGACTTCAGAAGCAATCATCGCTGCGGATATTTGGTCGGCAGCGGAGGCGGCTTTGCGTTCAGCTTCAGCAGCCCTTGTTTCCAGTTTCTCTTGCTCACTGAGTTGTGCTTGCTCCAGTTCGTCTGCTTTAGCGGCCCGGTCTTTCAATTGGTTGTAATCGGCAAATTGATTACGCACTTCCCGTCTGGTTTGGGCCTGGACTCGGTTCATATCTTCCTGGGTGAATGTCCGATGCTGGCCCTCTCCTTCCGGTTCCGACTGGGTGGCCGGTGGAGCCGCTTGGTTCCCCTCATCTCCTGTTAGTCCCGTATTCTCTGTTACCATATCCTCCCCTATTTAGACCCGCAGGGTTGCGGTATAAGTGTATTGACTTAGCATAAGCCACTCAGTACACTAAATCCAGTCATCTGTTCCACCACTTCTCAATTGCTCTGCCGATACCTTCCGGCAGGGCAATTTTGCATATTACGCCACCCCGCCCAATTTTTCTAGGGGATGTTGCCCGGTTATATCAGGAACGGTATCGGGACGGAAGGGGCCATCTGAGCGGCCTCTGCCGGGTCGGTGGTTTCATCATCCCCGCAATGGTTTTGCTCCAAGCCGCAATTCTTACAAAGCCGCATCACGATGCCGATGGCAGCATATGTCTTCCGGTCTTGAGGCCACAAAGCCGCCAAGGATAACTCGCTAGATTCACAGCGATAGCACTTCATGCTTGTTTGCGTGGGCGACCACGGGTTCGGCGCAACGGCACCATCTGGTCGGGATGCTCATCGTTGTATTGGGTGATGAATCTATCCACCCCATCGGGTTCCGGTACTGGGGTGGTTTCCACGGTTATCCCAACGAACTCAGCCCCACATCCTTCACAGAATGAAGTCGGCCTCGACTCCTGGCGGCTCCGGTCACAAAATGGACACCAAAGCACTCCCCGGTGTTGGCGTATCACTGTCTTAGTTTCATCTCGCAATACGGCTTCCATGTCACTCCTACAATCCCAATGCTTTAACGGATTTAACGGTGGAACTTTTGCCCCAAATTGTGCTGGTGGATGTAGTCACCAAGTCACTTAATCCCACCTTGCCCTGCTGGAAGGCGGCGAAGGTTTTGGCTCCCATCATGCCTTCTTGGGTAGATTTGCTTTGACCATTGAACCAGTCTTGCCCGCTGGGCGGCCTGGGTTCCTCTGGGATGTCCAAACCCAAATCTTGGTAGGTCAGAGTCTCCGGCACCATCGTACAACGGCAGTTCGGGTGGGAATCCAGCGGCTCGTTAGTCTCATACAGTGTGCCGTCCAAGGCGATGCAAGCCATACAGGTGGTCGCATCCTTGCTCGCCAATCGGCGGTATCCCTTCACCACATCGCTATTCGCTGCGTAATTGAGCCTGGTCGCTTCCCGATGTGACCTATTTATCTCTGTGCGGCTGATGGTCAATGCCCTGGTTAATGGCATCCCGGCAGCTTTACGGATTACATTGGCGACTTCCCGTGGGCCTTGTCCGGTGGCGATGCCTGTTCTGATGCCAGCCTTGACCTCATTGGCGGCTGGTTGACCCAATTCAGCCAGGAGATTCCCGATTGGTTTCCCATCGCCACTGATACCGACAAAGGCTTCAAAGGCTTCTTCTGGGAGACGGTTCCACCCCAGCCCGACATTGGCTAGATTATTTAACGTAATCCCAGTCGGGAGGCTCGCATTAGCGACCAATGGCGCACCCTTGACGGATAATCCCACAGCCGCCCGTTGGCCTTCTGTCACCGCTGCTCCTGCGACCCGGCTGAATTGGTTCACATTGGCGACTAGCTGGCCTTCCAATTCAGCGAGGCGGGTCATCTTATTTACTTCCCAGATTTTGAGATTACGCTGCTGCCCGATTCTGACTACGTTGGCGGCTTCCTTTTGGAGTTCCGTGTAAACCACCCCGTACTCGTTGATGATACGAGCGGCGGTAGCCTGGTCGAGTGCTGCCACTTGACGGGCCAATTCCTCCACGGCTTTCTGGGCTTCAGGTGGTGGCATTATCTATACGGCCCCCAGTATTTTCTCCAAATCTCAGCCAACCATGCACGCCTCTCCTTGACGGGAGTACGCTGGGGCAATGTTCCATGCTCAGTCATACTCTGGCGAGAGCGGCGTAACGATTCCGCATTGGTGGCCTTGTGAAGATACCACTTAACAAAACTGTCATAACCATCGCCCAGAACTTCTTTTAGACCATCAAATTCTTCCCAGTAGCGAAGCTGAAGGAGGGCGTCATCATGGGCGATTTCTGGTGTCTGTTGGAAAAGATGCCAAATCTTATCCCGGTTATCCCCTGCGACCTTTTCCATTACGTCAGGCAACATTGAACCCTGCGTTGAGATTGCCCTTGGAGGCCGATAGGTTGCTGGCATGATTAGACCGTCCCGGCTTGGAAGTTCCGCAATATCTCAGCCCCGATATTAGTCTCGGAGACTCGCTCGGCTTGGACATCTTCCCCCATGCTATCTATCTGCTCTTGGTTGTATCCCATCTCTCGCAATATCTGGGTCTTGCTCACGCCCAAGTCTCTTTTGATAACCAAGGATTGAAGGTGCATTATCTCGTTGCGAGTCTCTGGGTCGTCCCATGTGGTGCGGATAGACCCTTCATCTATCTCTGGTTGGGCCTGCCCGAAGGCTGCTTGGATGCGCATCGCTGTCATGATGCAGTCTTCCCATGAATTACCGAAGTTGACCATGCGTTGTCGGGCCTTGTTGACCAGCCCCGATTCAGCCGTCTTCAAGGCTTCTCCGCTGGGCGCACCACCCATTATCTGAAACAGATGTTGTGGGGTGCGGGTGGTGCCTGCGATATGTTGCACAAGCGACTCTATCGCTCGTAGAGGGCCGTCCACGTTGGCTGCGCTCCATTGACCCACTGAGCCGCCATCGTATTCACTATGGAACTCTGTGACGCTCCCTGGCAATATATCTAATCGGCTTGCCCCGTGGTTGACGTTCAAAGTGTACCGCTGGGGGAAGGCCAGCGTGTCCAATATCATGGTCAAATCAATCAGGGTCTTGTTCAATAAATCCTGCATAGGAATCACGTTGATTATCTCGGACTGACCGAAGTCTGAACCCATCGGGCGGTTGCGGAAATGTATAAGGGGAACTCCCAAGGGTTGGCCCGACCCATCCAGCCAAGGCACAGGCCAAGTCTCGTCCATATCGTCCTGGTATTTCCCCCACACGCCACCCTTGGCGACGTATTTCTCAACCCGGTCAGGGTAATATAAGTTCAGTCGAGTTTCTGGTTCTTCCCCGAGGTGGGGGCGTTGTATCCACTTCTTGCTGGCCCAATCTATCTCCCGGCTGGCCTCGTTATAGTGCGGCATTATCATTTCGGCCATCTGGTGAGTCCAGCGGGGCCGTTGGTTGTCCTCATCCCAATCGCATAACAGGTAGCTATCGCCCAGCATGATGGTTTCGGCATGGATTACATTCTGGATATAGTCCATGCGGTTGCGATTCCACAAATCCCAGGCCCATTCCGCAACGGCGTCATTCTCAACCTCGAAACCAATCACGCTTAATCGCTCCGATAAGCTGTCCACTACCACGTTCATAAAGTTGTCACGGAACTGTAGCCTGGGCGGTAAGAACTTCTTGAGGCGGTCAGTGAGGGCGGTGTCATGGTCGCCGCCATAATAGCGTCGGGCCAGTTCATAATCGGCCCGCCTATCGTCGGCCTGCTGCTGAACCCACCGCATCATGGACTCCGCTACCGGGTCAAGGCCGTTAACCCTCATCAGTACCATATCTGTCTCCTTTACCGATTGTTCGGGTCAGTGGTGGGGATTATACAACTAAAGACTTTAACCGCCCTTAAAACGTCTCTCCGTGCGTCATTGAATGCCCTGCTTACCTAATGGTGTCCACCAAAACCAGGAGTTGCGCTGGTTATCTCCTCTCCTTGCTTATTGAACACTATCCCAAGGCCAGGGACTACCAACACTCCGGTAGGAGTTAAAAGTCCCAGCATCTTGCTGAACCATTCATCGTTTCTTTGATGCTGAAATTCGGTCAAAGTGTAATAGTATTTCTTGCTCCAACTCACTGTATCCATCATTCCACCTACGCATCCCAATATATCGGGTTGTCTGGGTCAAGTCCCAATGGGTTGTCGGTTCGGTTCATGCGCCGGGTGCCGACCAATTGATGCACCAATGGCTCCACGGGCCGCATCCCACGCAACCGCATGAACGCCCCCGATAGCCCATCCACTTGGTCGTCATGGCGGCCCAGCGGGAACGCTTCCACTTCATCAAGGAATGGCCCCAGCCACGCCCCACGGAATAGACGAACATTCCCCACTTCAGCCTGGCTGCTAACTGGGCCTGCCCGTTCCACTTTGGAGCCGGTGGCCCGTTGCCCCCGCACCGTGAAGTCTGCCAAGACTCTGGTCACATAATGGTAGATGGTATTGACCCCACTGGAGCCTGGTTCCTGTTCGATGTATATCTGTGTCCCGCTCCCATCCATCATCGCCGTCTGCCTGATAAGTGCTTCAACCTCACCGGGAGTGCCACGCATCCGCTGCACATCCACCACGTAATATAGTCCATCGGCTCCGTAATCCACCCTGACCCCGGCGGTGTAGTCTGGGTCGTTCCCGCCCCGTAATGGAGTCGCTGCCAAGTCCCAATAACGGACGCTGCGGTTCATGACAACGGGCAATTCGTCCACGACGGTGAACCATTCTCTCTTGAATAGACTTCCAGGTTGTCGGGCTGTCCAATCCCCGACCAATAATTGCTGACGAGTTACCGGGTCGAGTTGGTTCAGCGATTCCAGATAAGCTGCTTGGTCAAGGTAAGGATTATCCGGTAATGATGCCGGGATGAAGATACGGCTCTCGATTGACCCTCTCGCATCTATGAACCGCTCACGCACCCACTCATGGCCCACGCCGCCAGGGTTACTAGCGGAACGCATACGGAGTGGAACTTCCACATCACTGGGACGGCGTAACCGGCTGAATAGATAGCGGTATTGGGCCTCCGTGAATTGGGTCAATTCATCGAAGCCGATGAACTGGAACTCAGTGGACTGGTAGCGGTATTCGTCTCCCGGCCTTTCCAGATAACCGAACGTGATGGTTGCCCCGCTGGGGAACTCCCATGTCTTCAGAGAATCCCGCCAATGGGCCGATGAAGGCATCAGCCAAGCCTTGGCTCTATCCATCAATGCACCTGGCAAAGATAAATCAGTGTACGAGCGTCTTAGGAGCAGGGCTGAATACCTTGGTACGTCGGCGTATTGCAATGCAGCCATAAGTAGAGCATCGCTTTTGCCACCGCCAGCCGCCCCACCATACAGGGCTTCCTGATTGGTCAATAACAGAAAGGCAAGCTGCTTCGGAGTTGGTTTATGCGGTATGTAATCCGTCCACGATAATTGGAGTGTGTCCATTGGACTCCACCCGGACTGCCCCAGCATCTCGCAAGACGGATATGGCTTCGCTGATGTCACCAATATCTAGCGTTAACACCTCATGCTTGATGGGCGCACCATCTGCGCCGGTATGCTCCATCTTGGCGGGGGAATCCATTCCCATCAATTGCCGGATGTCTCCGATGGCCTGCAAGCATAGTCGGGTGGAAGCCGCATCAGCTTGGAGCATCAAGGGCCAATGCACTTGCAGTATCTTTGTTAACCGTTCTAGTGTTAAAGACCGGAAGTGGTCTGCCGGAGGTTGGAGCGTTGATTGAAGGGCGGTTTTAACAGCGGCAATCGCCCCGGTATGGTTGGCATAGCCCAGATTGTCGGCTATCTCTTGCCAGGTTCTACCAGCCATCCGCAACTCCAAGGCCTGCCGCTGCTTGTTCTTGGCATCAATACGCCGTGGTGATAACTTACTCTCAGGCATGGTTGCTAATCATCATCAACCGTTAAATTCCCAAGGGCAAAGATGATACGTTCCAATCTCCCAACGATTTCGATTTGCTGTATGGTATTCGCCTCTATCGCATCAACTATCTTCTCGGCGATTCGGTCGAACACTGCCATGATTTCTGCGTCATCCATCTGCACCCTACCTCGCAATAGCAAGGCCGCTATTCTCTGCTATCACTTCAGCTTTGACCCATTCCCAAGTCCTGGCGATGCCTTCTTCCGGGGAAATAACGGGGTCGTAACCCAACACCCGCCGGGCCTTTTCATTGGTGAATAGTTCTCGCTGGCCCTTCTCACCTGGGCGATGAGGAACACGGGACATTCCGGTTCGTTCAAGGCCTGGGCCGCCGTTGCGCTTCGCCTCTTTCCAAGCGACCTGGATGCACATCGTAGCCAAGTCATCGATGCTGTGTTCTTCGCCGTAGGAGACTTGGAACTTTTCCCCGATGACATCATCAGCCGGGGCTTCTACTGCCGCAATCCATGCTTGGACGACATCATCTACGTGCGTGACGTCTCGTGTCTGGTCGCCCCCTTCGATAAGCAAAGGTTTGCCCAAGGCAATCTGACGGAGCCACTTGTAGATGAATATCTCCCGGCGCATATTCGGCCCTATGACAGCCCCGTTGGACATATAGACTACTGGGATGTCATAACTGAGCCGGTACGCACGGAAAGCCATCTCAGCAGCGGCTTTGGAGAACGAATAAGGGTTGTGCGGTGTCAGTGGGTGGTTCTCGTCTATAGGCAAATATTCGGCCCGTCCGAACTCATTACCTGACCCGGCGTATATGACCCGCTCGACCCACGGAGCATCCTTCAATGCTTCCAATAAACAGACCGTTCCCAAGACGTTATCCATGACTGTCTGGCGTGGCCCAACGAACCCGTACGGCACGTCTGCTTGCGCTGCCAAGTGGATGACGATGTCCTGGTCTTTCAAATGGGCCGGAGTAACATCAAGCATACTCGACCACTGATAATCTATCCGGTCAATGATTGGACGCAATAATGGGGCTTGCAACGGGCCAACCCTGTCCATGACTGTGATTTTATGACCCCGTTCCAGTAAATGCTTCGCCAATCCAGAACCACCGAACCCGGCACCGCCGACTATATAAACGTTCGCCATCATGAGCCTCTCTTATTTTTTGGGCTTCGCAACAGGTACACTTTTATCAGGTACATTTTCCACTGTTACATCATTACCTCCATCTTTCGCCCACAATGCAGGCTTATTATTCCAGGCTTTAATCTCAAGACGTGTATAACCATAATCTTGGAGCGTCTTATTAAATACCGACGATAATTTTGATGCAGGCAACCAATCTTGCTTGAGCGTCCCACTTCGCTCCATCGAATAATGGTCAAAGTGGCCTACTGAGCAAGTATTAAACGAATTGGCGATGTATAAGAACTTGGGGCAAAGTGTAGTCAATATATTCTCTAAGTGAGTTATCGGCGCAAGAATATGTTCAAAGTATTCCGATGCAAAGACCAAATCAACCTGTCCAAGTCCTTTTATGTCCGACGCCATCTTGAACCCGTAAGATTGACCCATAGCCGAACAGAAATCATACTGTTTCGTTCCCTCTAAATTGGTGCCTACAACCTCACTCCAAGGGAAAAGTTGCTTGAGGCCCGCCGTTGTATAGCTGATGCCACAGCCCAAGTCAGCGATAGTCTTGACGTTTTCGACAAGAGGATATACGAAAGGTTTTAATAGAGTACGCAGATAATTTCGGCTATATACCGCCCAGCAAACCCACATCTCCGTAAAGGCGTAATCGTCATCGTATATCGTATAATCTGGCTCACCTCGCTGAATCGAAGCGTACCACCGGTCTTCTTGCTCCACCGTATACTGTGGTAATGGCACCGGATACCGTTTGCTCGCTCGCCTGTGCTGGATAGTTTGGTCAATAATATGTTTAGCGCATTGCTTATCTATCGGATACATCCTGGCGTATTTGTTCAAGAAGTCGTTAAGGAATCGGCTAGGAGGAGTGCTTACTAAATACATAAATCTTACTTCTCATCTTCAGCTACTAGCCGTTTCAGTCTCTCGCTTTTAATCTCCGGGGCCGCTTGCCGGAGGGACATCCCATAAGCATCAGCCGATAGGTTGTCGAAATCAATATCGGTGCGGCGTTGTAATGGCGTGTCGAATTTGCCCCATGAACTGTGGACAAGATGTTGAGGCCTCTTGAACCGCCTCCCAGTCTTAACCACCCCAGGCCATGTTCGTTCAAGTGAGCGAGCCATCTCCAATCGCCCGTCTTGCTGATATATCGGCGTATTCCCACCCTTGACCGTCATGGTTCTTTTCTTGTGGACGAGGAAGGCTTGCATCTGGACGGTACACCAACCATCAGCCAAGACTTGGAGGCAGAAATCCGTGTCGTCGTTGTATCTCAACCGCCATCGGTGCGGCAGACTATTCAACACCAACGTACAGGAATAGACGTGGCAATTCAACCGGAAGGGCTTCTCGTTGACCTGGCTTACGAAGAAATCATAATTCAGCCCAGCGATGGCGACATTGGTGTAACGGTCAACGAAATCTTCAGTGACCCGCAACGCTATGCCAGCCTGACAGGGGAGCCGTTTGGACAATTTCAACCCAGTGGGGCGATACGCCCGAAATGTCTCGGTGAGGTTATCGTCCAGTTGCCAATGCCGTTCGTATCCCGCATCGGTAGCATGGCCCTTAATCCAATTACGGACATATACCAAGCCCTGGTCGTTAGCTGGCAATACCAGCAATCGGTCACGCCCGAATCTCGCTGCATATATGTCTGCTTCTTGTGGCTCCACCACCAGATAGAATGGGACGCTATCCCGTAATAATAGTTTCGCTGTGGTGTTGACATCCACCCGGCCCTTGGACGGGACGTATACCGGGTAGCGAGGCAATAGATTGGCGGTGTTTTTAACTTTCAAGGCGTACCGACATCACATCGTCCTTATCGTGCCAGGGCCACCATGTAGACCAGACTTTCTTTGAGCGTATAACAGGCTTGAAGTTCGGGTCAAGGGTGCGCAATGTTTCCATGAAGGCGTCACGGTCAGCTTCACAATCGAACCGGACAAGGAGCCGTTGACCTTCAAATTCGTCCGATGATTCAAAGTCAGGCATCCCCAACCATTCAGCGGCCTCGTCGAAGTCTTCAATCTCCTCTTGGGGGCGTGTGACCATCGCAAGGCTGGCAAGCATCTGCTCATCGTATCCTGTGCCAACCAACGCACCGGGGCCGGTTGAATAAATCTCTTTGAGCATATCCGTCAACGCTCTATCATCCACTGCCGCAAGGTTGGAAGTCTCATTATCCCCTGCCAATAGCTTCAATGCTTTCGGGTCATCGGCACCAATCCCCAATCGGACGACTGGGATGGTCACTAATCCCGTCCTCCTGGCTGCCTCAACCACTCCATGCCCTGCCAGTATCGTACCATCCTGGGCTATCACCACGTTCCGGTATAACCCATAATCTTTAATGCTTTGGGCCAGGTGTTCCAATTGGGCTTCGGGATGTTTCACATAATTGCGGGGATGGGGATGCAGTTCATCAATGGCGACGTGTTCAGTGTCGAATATCCCCAGCGTGGAGAGCATCGCCGACAGTTTCTCATTGTCAGTCTGGATATTGGTCAGCAATGAACTCAAAGCCTGCTTATCGCTCTGGGCCATCGCTGCCAGAGGGTCGAGGGTTGCCAGCATCTTGTCAGCTTCGTCTTTGGTGACATCCAACACCAACACCGGGATAAGCTGGTCGCCCATGACTTCCTGGCGCAGATGTCCATCTATCAATTCCAGGCCATCGGGCGTTTCTCTGGCGATGACAGCGTCGGCAAAGCCCACATCCTCCAAGATGCCCTGCAAAGCTGCCCGTTGACTGGCTGGATGGCGCCGCCAGTTCTTTGGATTGGCCTGCAATTCCTGGGCCGGGATACGGCGTAAGTCTATTATCCGGTCTTTGAACGTGACCATCTTCTACCCCTCAAACGATGCGTTGTATTCGGCGATTTCGCCTTCACATTCCTCGCAATCATCAGGCCCAACTAACTCGTAGGTTATGTCTTGGCTTGACTGTACTCCTCCGGCCTGCATATAGATTTGAACCCATGCGTTAACGCAATCTTGGCAGACATTCCCAAGCTCAATCATTCTGTTATACCCCTTCCCAGTCTATCAATTCCTGGCGTAATCCGTTGACTGTCCACCCGGTTCGGGATTCCACCTGGGAACGCAATGCTTTCACCAGGGCCAGCTTCTCATCGTCGGTGAGCATCGGCAGTTGTCCTTCCAATGTGACCCCTTCTATATTGAATGAACGGGAGCGGCTACTTATCAGGCCGAGACACTCGAACATGATTAGGTGACATTCCGGTTCGGATTCCCCCCAGTGGATTCCATAGCGTTTCCGGCGGGTGTAATCACAGCTACTCCTCCACCAGACTAGCGGCACACGCACAACGTGTGCGCCCCTGCGCCCACTTGTCCCCGTGTCTTGAGATTTAATTTAACAACCCCTTTATATAGGTTAAATTAAAAATTAAAAACGGGCTTTTAACCGTTAAATTTAACGTGTTAAATCCGTTAAAGCAGGCTCAGTCTGATGATGGGTCTTAACGTCTGCTGCCATATGCTCCCCGATTAACAGCCGGGACAGTTCCACATTGACGGGTAAAGCAGGGCGAGGATGGGATGTCCCATACGCCCAGCGATGCACTGTCATCCAGGTCACGCCGATGGTATCGGCTACTTTCTGGTACGTCACCCCGGCACTGTGGAGTTCTTCCAATAGATAGGCCACTGTTTCCGGTTGGGCCATTGCGTTATTTTGCGCCAATTTCACCCCCAAAAGTTTCGGTGTAGTTCCGCCCTTTTAACCCCCGAATAGCATACTCGCAGGGACATCTATCTGACAAGTTGGAACAAAAGTTCTGCCGGTAAACTGACCATCTTTTCTGTGAATTGCCTGAAAACCGTCGTTTTTGGCGTGATTTGCCAAGATTGGTGAAGATTGCCCCAAATTCACCTACTGAAGGGGTTGCAATGTAACAATTTGATGGATAAGGTTCCCTTTGGAACCCACCCCCGAACCCAACCGACAGGAGGCAAACGAAACAGACTGAACCGAGACAAAACGAAATAAGTGGAGTCCCCCGAACGACTCTCTTCCTCAAGTTCGGGTGTTAGGGCCTCTCCCGAGGTTGTGTAAGCCACATCAGAAGATGGTAGGGGAGGTAGACCAACAGGGTGGTAACCTCATAGCCCCCGGATTTCAAAGGCGGGTTAACCAAATAGCGACCAGAGCGCACAAACTGGCCGCCAACCTCACTGCCCCTGCTAGACCACGATGACATCGAGAGGCCTCTACAATGGCCCTATCGCTCTAGCCATGGTAACAGGTTGAGAGACAACGGTGAGGCAGGGAGCGGTAACCACCGCTCCTTTAACCCCCTGACCTGGGTGCCAAGGCCAGGTCAAAACGAGGGTATATATGAAGGAGACGACGACGATGGACGAAATCACAATGGACGACATGGAAGAACTGGAAATGGCAATACGCAATGCGGTGGGAATAGCCGAGGACATCGCCCGACGGGCAGGGTGCAATGACATGAGAAACCTGGAGAGCGAGATGGAAGCCTACCTGATACCACATCTACAGGCCTGGGTTGATGACGAACGACAGATTGGGAGTGTCCCATCCTTGACCAACACCATGAACGAATACCACCACGAGGAGGACAATGATGACTAAAGTGGTCTGTAAACTCTGCGGATTGATTGGATATGGGAATCGCAAGACTGGGATATGCCGGGATTGCAGGAAGTAATGGTGAGCCACCCCGCCACAACGGGCGGGGCGTAACCCGCAAGCTGGCGGCAAGCCCAGCTAAAAATAAAACGGGTTGAGAAAGGAGACTACGATGGGACGAGTTAAAGGCCAGACCAATAGCAAACCTTGCCTGATATGCAACAAGCGCACAATCTACCGCCACGGACGGTACTATGATTACACCCAGGAAATCGGTGCCAAAAGCTACATTGGTGGCAGTCACACTTGTGCGATAGACCCCACCACCGCCCCACGGACGTACAAGCTAGGTCAACTGGTTGAGTCCACCACCCCACAATCGGCCCCAGTCCAATCCGTAAACCCTGGGGCTGGCTACACGTACTGCCCGGTATGTTCAGCGACCATGACCATCCGCACCGCCAAACGGGGCTACAATTCTGGGAAGCAATTCTGGGGCTGCTCTCAGTACAAAGCTGGCTGCCGGGGAACCCGCCAAGTTGAGGGTCAACCCGCCCCCGCATCTGAAGGGACTGGATGGAGCAACCCGGTCAACATGGACGACGAACCCACCATTGAACCGACCATAGTGGAACCCGAACCCACCGCCCCCACCACCCCTGCACCGACCACGGAACCGACCCCAGGACTGGATTTCAACGCCATCCTGAACGGCCTTGTTCAGAACACCATCGCCCAGCAAGTGGCCCAGGAAATCAGCGGGAAGATTGATGGATTGGAAGACACCGTCAAGGCCATCGCCACCCAAGTAGCCCGTGACCTCACTCCCCGTGTTCATAACATCTCCGTGACAGTGGGAACCGCCGCCGCCAAAACCATGACGGGTCGCCCACATATGAAATTCGAGCGGTTGCTCAAGTCCATTGCCCGACGCAAGCACGTTTGGATATGCGGTCAGGCTGGGTCTGGCAAGACCACCGCCGCCCAGATGATTGCTGAAGCGTTAGACCTTCCCTACCAGGAAATCTCCCTTGGGCCTGCCACTAGCCAATGGGACTTGTTCGGCTTCCCCAGCCCCGATGGGAAATATGTTGAACCCGCCACTTCCATCCGCAAGGTCTTCGAGTTCGGTGGAATCCTAATGCTGGACGAATGTGACAATGCCGATGCGTCGGTACTGAAGGCCATGAACTCTGCCTTGGCTAATGGGTTTGCCACATTCCCCGACGCCAGGGTTGCCCGACATCCTGACTTTGTTTGCATCGCTGGTGCGAATACTTTTGGCATGGGATGGAACCGCATCTATGTCGGCTCCAACCAACTGGATGCTGCCACGCTAGACCGCTTCAAGTTCATTCCCTTTGATGTGGATGAGGAGGCCGAATTGGACTGGGCCGGACATGACCAAAAGGACTGGGTCGAGTTCGTTCAGAAAGTCCGTCATGCCGCCAGTGAGCGGGAACTACGGGTCGTTATCAGCCCTCGTGCATCCATCAATGGGGCCGACGAACTTCGTGACGGTGATGACTTCGACCTCATCGCCGACGAATACATCTGGAACAAGATGTCCGTTGAAGATGCCACCATGCTCAAGGCCGCAATCAATTAAATCAACTGATGATAGGAGACGACGATGCGTAACACTTTGACTGGAGTCAATGGATACCAGAACCAACAAACGATGATGTTTGATAGCTGGGATGAATTTGTCCGGTACGCTGAGAATACGCCCAGCGACATGACCCGAAGGGAGCGGCTTTCAATCACTTGCTCCCAACACTTACAGCCCGAATACCACCCCATCGTTAAGTTCTGGGGTGGTGAGAAGGACATCGAAACAGCGATAGAGAAAGCCAAACGGGGCTGGAAAGAAGGGGCTGCGGAGATAGTCAAGACATTCGTTGATTTCCGACTCCCATCCAAACGCACCCAAAAGCAGAATGTCATGAGCATCGCTGGCCCCGGTACGTTGGACATGGGCAGATATGTCCAGGGCCACCCGCTCGCATGGAAGACACGACGTAACACGACCATAGTCAGCGACCAAATGGCCGCCAATGGTGGCGTGGTTCAACTGGGAATAAACATCAGCCAAACCGGAGGGCAAAACGCCACGGAGCGATTCAAGGTTGGCGCACTTATTCTGGCCTTGATTGACCTGTTGGAACGGCACAATCGGCGGGTTGAATTGACCCTTTACAACGCCGTGAGCGGCAAGAATCAGGCCTTCATCCGCATCGGGGTCAGGGTCAAGAAAGCCGACAGCCCGGTGAATATGTCCATCCTGGCCTTTGCCTTTGCCAACGCTGCCACCCAGCGGCGGCTTTGCTGGGCTATCAGAGAAACCATGAGCAAGGAAATACGAGGGGCTTGTTCCATCCAAAAGAATGGAGACATGGGCAACACTGACCCCAACTGGCACGAGAATGACCGCACAATCATCAAGGGATTAGGGTCAAGCCAACTGGACAATGAGGCAAGCCGCATCGCCTGGTTACAAGCCCAACTAAAGGAACAAGGCATCGAATGGGATGGCAAGTAGCCATCCCTGGTGCGTCACACTTTTCGGGAATCAACCGGTATATAGGAGAAAGGAGTATAGCGATGGATTTGTCCAAACAAATCAAGGAAGCCTGTGGGGTGCAATACCGCAAGACCGGAGGTGTCATGCCGATACAGGTATGCCACTTTTGCATGGGCTGCGTCATCCCAGCGACACACGGAATCACAGGTGACCCCGTGCCAGTCCCCCAAGGGCATGAACGAGAAGTACGGACTTGGTTGAAGAACTTGATGGTGGAGGACTAATGCAAACCTCAACCAACCTCAACCCCGATGAGAATGATTACACCAACCTGGCAATCGCTGTCCTCAAGTCTGGTTGCCAACCCCGCAAACGCCGCTGCCCTAGCAAGGGTGGTGAGGGCGTGGGATATCTGGACACCGATGACGGGCAGTTCTGGTTGGGACTGATTGACATTGACCCCGCATCTATGAAGCGACTGATAACACTCCATCCCGATTGGGAAGTAGAAATCGAGGAGGCAGCGTAGCGAGCGACAGATGTGGAATTAACCACCTTCCCCCAGAGACACCCCTTAAAACTGCTCTCCGTGCGTGGAGTAATACTGTATGAAAGGAGACATGATGGAACTCCAAGAGGTTAAGCCATACGACTTTTATTTCATAAACCCGGCCCAGGAACTGATGGGCCTGACTGCTTATGTTGGGTTGGCCCAGTCACTTCAAAAGCTGAGCAATGCTGCCATGGCAGGGGATGCTCTAACGTCCAATGATAACGAGGAACTGATGGATGCTATCAGCATGGCCCTGACTTGGATGCAGACCAGCGGCATAGTTGAGCGACACCCTGACCTGGAAGTTATCCCAAACGAAGTCTCACCACTGGACTTCAAAGGAGACGAAGAACACCTTGTTGAGTGGTTGTCCCAAGAATTGAGCCAATGCGTAGCGGATGAGAAATTCAAATTTCAAACTCTATTCAATTAGGAGCGGTATGCACATCGACAAGACAACCGAACTGACATCATTCTCCTTGCGGGAGCGGTACATCATCACCCAAGGGCTTGTGCTGGGAATCGAGAAGCTGGCAGAAGCAGAAGGGGCCATGCGGGAATGGTCAAACATCCAAGACATGGGCGACCTGTTGAAGTCCACCCTGTTCGCCCCATTCGCCACCGCCATCCTTGCCACCGGGGACTTCCCCACGGCAGCGACCCTATTCCATTACGAGGAGGAGCCAGTGAAATAACCGGGGTCTTAGCGTTGGTGGGGGATTAACCATCTTCAGGTGGGAATCCCCCTTAAAACGTGTCTCACGACGATTAAAACCATAACAAGGAGGGCTTGTATGTTCGATAAAGGTTCGTTAAATGATTTCGGGGAATTGTACCCTAGCATCGACCGAATAATGGAACTGTTCCCCGATGGGTCGCCCACTGAGGAACTGCATGACCTTTACAACCCGGTGCGGCAATTATTGCTACTGGCAGCAAATCAAGCCACATCGGAACGACAAGAAGATGTCTGGAAAGAAATGGTGCGGGTGGACACTGACCGCCAGTATTACATCACGATGCCACCCGGCACCGAGATACGGGCCGATAGGCGGTCACGCAACCACTGGTCATTACAGATAATCTCGCCACGGTCACCCGCTGGTAAGTCCATCGCTATAACGAGAGAAGTACCAGGGGATAAGAACGACGTGTTCATCGCTATCGGGGAAATCGCCCAAGACATCGTGCAAATCAGGCGGGGGCTTGCGGAATTGGTGGTAAACAGCGATTACAAGGAGTACAAGGACATCCCCGAATCAGAATTGCCCACTATCATGGCGATATGCGCTCCTGACGAGTTGTTTTTTAACAAGATGTACGACCAGTTCAACTCCGATGAAGGGTCGTATCCAGAAATGGCAAGCCTGCACAAAGAAGGGCTGAACACCACCGGCAAGGATTTAATCATATTGACGGGCATAGCCCTTCATGAGACGTGGATACACCTGGCAGATGAACGATATGAGGAGGATAAAATCATGGCAAAGAATAGTGGTGGAATGGTCTGGTGGGAGATAACCGGAGGGCGGACATCCCTCAATAAAATCATAAACTCCCTTACACATAATCGGCACATGGTAGTGCAGGATACGCAGGAGCGTATCTTTCTCAAGATACAAAATTCCGAACAGCGATTCGTAGACCAAATGACATCCAGGCACAACTGTCGGGCGAAGCTGGTGGAAGAACCCGAATACGGGGAAACCCTATGCGGCAAATTCCACCGCCAACCCGAACTCCATTCCCACCGATGCAATGCTTGCAACAGGGTCAAGGATAATAACGAACGGGCCGAGAAAGCCAAAGCTGAGAAGGAAGCTGCTGAATCCCAAGCGCAGTCCGAACAGTCCACTGAAACCAAGGTCGCCGAAGCCGCAGCCATCCAACGCAACAAGGAATCCATGCAGCGAGAGCCAGTATACCCGTCCACATCCTCACCGGATGGAGTATTTACTAGCGGCCTTGGGTCAACACTCCCAATCAATCCCATAATCCCCCCGCCTTATCCCAACGAGCGGCAAGAATGGGAAGCCAGGAACGGCCCGGTGATAACCGTTCAAGGCCCAGCCCCGAAAGAGTCCCATGACATCCAAGGATTGGCAGAGGAATACCGCCGGGTGTCGGACGAATTGGTGGAACGGGCCAGCTATTACGCCACCCTTGCTGAGAAATACGAGACGTTGCTCCAACCCACTGATGCGGTGAAGGAAGCGGAGGCGGCTCTGGCACTAGCCAGGGAGCAAGAGCAAGCAGAACGGGAAGCCCAAATCAAGGCTTTGCAGGATATGCTGGCTGCTGGGCCTCCAGCATAATGAAGACTATAGAGCGGCAGATTCTTGCCGCTCTTGACCGGCTGCACCGGGAATTATCCGACAGCCAACCGTGCCGGTGGCAATACGATGGGGTCAAGGACAATTATTCTTGCCCCCATCTAGCCGTCACGGGCCGGGAAGTAATCAGCCGGGTCGAGATGGTGAACCACTATACAAATCGGAAGGAGGGCGATGGAGAATAACGGAGCCTAATTTATTTTGGAGGGCAGATATGCCGCACGAACTATCAACGGTTCAAGGAGACTCAGGCAATCGGGTCGAAATGATGTATACCGGAGACACTCCCTGGCACGGTTTGGGAACCAGACTGGACAACCCCGCCACGGCCCTAGAAGCCATCCAAGCTGCCCATCTGGACTGGACGGTGGAGAGTTCCCCCATTTACAGTCACGGGGGCGAAGTCCCAGGCTACCAAGCTATCTATCGTGCTGACACAGGCAAGATATTCGGTATCGTGACTGACCACTATGAGATAGTCCAAAACGGGGATTCGTGGACTTTTATGGACACCATCCTTGGCCCTGGCAAGGCCCATTATCATACTGCCGGGGCGTTGCGGGATGGGTCAGTCGTATGGATATTAGCCAAGCTAGATGGGACAGTTGAAATCGTCAAAGACGACCCGGTGGAGAAATACTTGCTGCTGGTCACCAGCCACGATGGGTCGTTGGCCTTGCAGATTCACACGACCCCTATCAGGGTTGTATGCGGGAACACCATGACCGCTGCTTTGGCCCGTGGTCGCCAGTATGTAGCCATCAAGCACACTGCCAATGTCCATAGGCGCATCGAAGAAGCACAGAAGGCTTTGGCCCAAGGGGAAACTTATTTCGGTGACATGATTTTAGAGGCTAAACTGTTCAGCCATCAACCCATGAGCGAGAGGGATATGGCAGCTTTCACCCAGGCATTGCTCCATATAAATCCCAACGCCACCAAGAAACTCCATGTCCACACTGAAGCGGCTGAGCGGGATATAAATGAGTTATTCATCATGGGCCGGGGCCAGGACAATCCCCTGGTGCGTGGGACGGCATGGGCCGCTTACAATGCCGTGACGGAATACATCGACTACCAGTCTTATGTCCAACCGGGGTACGGTTCAGTATTCCAAGGAAGCATCCAATCCCAAGACCGGAGACTCTATCGCTCGTGGTTTGGCAAAGGACAAAGCATCCGCAATGCCGCCTGGAAGCTATTGCAGAACCACCGCCAGATGGGAATCAAGGCTTTTGATAGGCCCATCCAGTCCCAAATCACCCAATACAGCGAATCATTTTTCGGAGGCGATGATGCTGATACTGCCAGAATATGACCGCCCGATAGTCATGAGAAACATCGGCAAGGGTCATCGTTACAGGGTTCAAGGCATAGACTGCAATGCCTGTGCCAACTGCCGCAAGGGGAAGCCCTGTATCGGGCTTCCCAGCGTCACAGCCATCACAGGCCAGTACGGTGGGAATATGTACGGGGCTGGCTACCAGGCCGCCCTGAACACCATCTTTGGAGCCTATACCGACAGGGACAAGACCGAGGTGAAAGAAGAAAGTTGGTTCGATGATTTCCTTCGCAGCACCAGTCGGGGCAACCGTGAAGACATTGTGCGCTACCGCCAAGAAGTAGAAGAAATCCCCACTCCCGGTGACATTGCCAGAGAGTTCGGCACCGGAGTCCATGCGGCCCTGGAAGAATGGTTGACCGCCAAGCAGAACGGAGAGATGCCCTTTCTGGAAGGGGAATATATCGCCACAGCCAAGCCCATCGTGGAATGGCTGGACAAGCACGAGTGCGAAATTATGGATGTGGAAGTGAAGGTCTATCATCCAACGCTACTCTACGGCGGCACGGTGGATTGTATCGCCCGTCGAGGTGGTGTCCCGATAATCCTTGACTGGAAATCTGGTCGGGCCATATACAAGGATGCAGCCGCTCAAGTCGCTGGTTATGCCCTGGCTTATGAGGTCATGACCGGCGAGCGGGTCAACGAGGGCTGGGTCTTGCGTAGCGGGAAGGATGGGTTTGAAGCCCAGCGCATCAAGGACTTAGATGTAGCCAAGTGGTTATTCGTGAATCTGCACTCCGTAAAGGAGAATTGGGACAACATCCAGTGGGAGGAGGGAACGTAGATGCCAAGCAGCGAACTTACCGGGCTGGCTATCCGCATAGCGGTTGGCCCAGTTTTCGGTCATACGTACGTCAAGTATATGGACGTTTATATCCGGCAAGCCTGGCGTGAAGCAGAACGCCTATCCAATTCAATCAAGGAGCATGATGACTACCACATCAGTCGTTAAATACCACGATTCCATATCCGGTGCGGAAGTGGAATTGTCCATCGCTGAAATCAAGCGCACCATCTGCCCCAAGGCAACGGACAAGGAAGCCGCCAGCTTCCTCCAACTGTGCCGCTACATGGGGCTGAATCCATTCGTGAATGATGCCTATTTAATCAAGTACGGGGATTCCGCTGCCACGATGGTCGTCGGGAAAGATGCCTTTACCAAGCGAGCAGATGCCCATCCCCAGTTCGCTGGAATAGAGTCCGGCGTTATCATCCAGATAGGGGACAAGGAACCCATCAACCGCAAAGGCACTCTGGTACTGGACGGTGAGGCCATCGTCGGCGGTTGGGCCAGGGTTGCCAGAACTGACCGCAAGCTGGATGTTGACACCACTGTATCGTTCAAAGAGTACAGCACCGGGCGAGCGATGTGGGCCAAGATGCCCAGCACCATGATTGAGAAAGTCGCCATCGTCAAAGCCCTTCGGACGGCGTTCCCGGCCACTTTCTCTGGCCTGTACGACCAGGCTGAGATGGGAATAGACCTCAACGATTCACTGGAACCTGTCAACGGTGAGGTTGCCACTGAATCAGATGACCCGGTGCTGGATGCTCCCATCATCGACCACGAGACGGTGTTGATGGAAAAGGCCAAACAAGAACCCGAAAATGAATCGGGCGAAGACCCCGCCTATTGCAAGGAACACGACACCCAATTTGAGTGGCGGGTCAACCCCGAAACCCAAGAAGGCCGGTATGTCCATCAGTACAGCTACGAGGTTGCTGATGGTTCTTCTCGCAAGGGTTGGTGCGTAGCCACATAACACTCAGAGCGTCATAGGGGGCAGCGTTATGCTGCCCCTGCATAATCTAATGGAGGATGATGAACGATGCCAGTAATCGACGACTCCGAGACGGGAGAGGACTACAACGCATGGGTTCCCAATGTCGTATCCGGTGTCGTGCCTAGCGACACTGACACTACGACACCGGCCCCTTCAAAACGATGGTGTCCAACCCATCGGGCATACGAAATAAACCCACCGGGCCGCCTGATGTGCGGCCCAGCTTGGAAAGAACTTTACCAGATGGAACGAGAGGTAGAAGTGGAGAAGATGTCGCCCAATTTAGCCATCCTTACTCTGGCAGACCAACTGGGTGAACTGGTCAGGGAGATGAGGTATAGCGGGATAATAGCTGACCCGCCGCCCAAGCCCAAACCGCAAGACCCCCGACCACCAATCGCCCCGCCCCCGGTATATACCAGGCAGAGCGGAAAGGGTGGGGTGGCCCTGCCATGACACCGGACGAGAATATCCCATCTGGGTCTGCCCCAACGAAGCCACCAACCCAAACCGTAACCGGTGGTGTCTACAGTTATATATGGGAACAGGAGAAAGTCCAGGTGACTGTCCAGAGAATACGAGAGGACAGCCGCCATACTCCAACGGCAGACGTGCGGATACAGGCCAAACCTGAAGGGCATATCCACATGACCCGAATCAATCTATTGTCCACCCAAGCCCGTACTCAAGTCGCTAGGCATTGTACTGGGCGTTCCCCCCATCGGGACTGGGAAGCGATGGTCGAGCAATTCTGCGTAATGACCCTTGACCATTGGAGGCAGGGCGAACCAATAGTAAATCTTGGGGCGGTGACCCCATCACCAGAACCGGCATATCGGCTGCACCCATTTCTCCTGGAGGAAGAATCCACCCTGATATACGGGGATGGGGGAATCGGGAAAAGCTATGTCGCTGCTTACCTCGCTTCCCAGATTGACCAAGGCGTAAAGATTGGGGCGTTCACCCCGATACAAGGAAGGGTACTTTACCTGGACTACGAAACCAATTCCCAGATAGCAGCCAGACGGTTCCAGGCATTAACCAAGGGGTTCGGATTCGGCGATACCAGCCAAGTTCTATATCGGTTTTGCTACCAACCTTTAGCGGCTGATATTGCTGAAATCCAAAAGATAGTAGCAGAGGAGAATATAGAATTTATCGTGGTGGACTCCGCTGGCCCTGCGTGTGGTGGTGACCCCGAATCAGCCGCATCAGCCATCAATTACTTCACGTCCTTGCGGTCACTCCGCAAGACCAGCTTGACCATCGCCCACCGCTCCAAGAGCGGCTCAGTAGGGCCATTTGGCAGTGTGTATTGGGTCAACTATCCCAGAGCGACATACGAATTGAAGAAGGCCCAAGAAATCGGCGAGGATGTCATGCACGTTGCTTTGATTCATCGCAAGGTAAATGAGGGGCGGCTGCAAGAGCCAGTCTCATTCCGGTTCACGTTCCACCGTGGGGCAGTGACAGTAGCGGAAGAATCCATCGAAGACGTACCGGGCTTCATAGCAGAACTGCCGGTGGCTGAACAGATGGTTGCCGTATTCCAAGACCACGGGCCTCAATCAGCGAAAGACGTAGCGACAATAACCGGGTTGAATCTGGGCAGCATCCAAGTGACCCTTTCCCGTGACTCCCGGTTCCGTCGCATAGGGAATAATCGTTGGGACATCACTTAACGCCGTGGTTCACCCTCCCGACCATATGGTAGGTCAAGCATCGTTAGGGCCGCCATGCCGTTGCCCTGCGTAGGAGCAGGGCGTTTGACTTTCAACATAGTCAGGCGAAAAGACAACGGACGGGCAGACAAGGGTGATAATGGGTGCCACTGTACTCCTAACAGGATGGCACCCGCCACGGCTTCATTCACAATGGCCTTGAGACACGTTTTAAGGCCATTGCCCATTAAAAGCCATAGTAACTACCACAAAGGAGAAAAATGTTAAGCAAACGCCATTACGAAGCGATAGCAGAAATCGTTGACGGCCTGACCCTGCACCGGCCAGCTATGCTCCGTGACCCCATCATCTACCGGGATGATTTGGTTAAGCACCTAGCTGCATACTTCTTTGAAGACAATCCCCGGTTCGATGTGGAGCGGTTCAAAGCCGCCTGCATCAAGGAGGGATGATGACCCAACCGCATATCTATTTTAATAATCCATTGCCCCCTGCACACCGGAACACCGACCCCGCTACGTCAGCCGAAGCTGATATGCTAATGACTGACAGCGGTGACCGTGGGAGTCTCATGGAACGCTGTCTGTGGTACGTCCAAGACCATCCCGACCAAACAGCCGGGGAAATCAGCACAGGCTTGGGATTGAACTCATGGCAAGTAAGCAAGCGTCTAAGCGACCTAAAAAACAAGGGGCTAATCGCCCCCAGCGGCGTCAGGTTGTTCAAGGAGCGGAAGCAGCAAACGTGGCGGGAAATCCAATATACCCTGCCGTAAAGGAAGATGATTTCCTCGCTGCGGTCACTGAATTAGCCACCCTTACCGGGTGGCTGGTTTACCACACTTACGACAGTCGGCGTAGTCAAGCTGGGTTTCCTGACCTGGTTCTGGCCCGTGCCGATAGATTAATATTCGCTGAATTAAAAACTAACAAGGGAGTCATCCGGGCAGCGCAAGTGACCTGGCTTGACACGCTCGGTGCAGTAGCCCATGACCAACCCAACGTATCGGTCTATCTGTGGAGGCCCAGAGACTGGGCTGGTATTGAGAAGATACTACTAGGATGAATGGTCTTGCAGATGTTGGGTCACAGCCTGACGGACTTCCCGTAAATCCTCTTTGATTTCCCCGGTGGTGTCCTTCAGATTGCCAACGTCTGTCCCTATCTTGGTCAGGCTTTCCAACACCTGATTGCGGCGTATGGTCTGGGTGCCGTTCTCCCGCTTGCGGGTCAGCATCCATACCGACGCCAAAACGCAAACACCCACCGGCCCCACCGCCGCAATAATCGCCTGCACGACGCTATCATCTACACCCATGAGGCTTTCTTTCCGCCCCAATAAGGTCGTGCATGACCTTCCTCTACTAGTTGGTCATTCACGTTGACATCCCCGACACCGCCAAAACTACTATCCGCATCCACCAGCCATAAACTCCCCAGGATGCGCCCGAACTTTCCCTTTTCCTTCGTGCATACCAGCCGCACTTTCTGGCCTTTTAATATCTCTTTCAGACGGGCCTTGCTCGCCAAGCCGAGGGCTTTTTCTGCTTTGTTGCGGGTGCGACTTTCCGGTGTATCTATCCCCATCATCCTCACACGGGCTTTATGGTGGATTGAGAAGCCGAGGTCAACGGTGACATCCACCGTATCCCCATCAACGACCCGGTTTACTTTGATGTTGTAATCGAACATTATTCGTTCTCCAAGACTTTGAGCGAGACGCCACCCAGGAAACCAAATATGCCTCCTATGATAGCCGTCAAGA
>CAACVE010000022.1_pt1 | contig 28037 bp, 23 predicted proteins | sample 2381751 | NCBI WGS metagenome assembly CAACVE01 (sample SAMEA5211968, study PRJEB30684) | marine metagenome | biome: Marine; feature: Epipelagic; material: Water | collected 2015-10-15 | depth 2000 m | reverse complement strand
CGGAGTAACCAGTGTCCCACTCGCTTCAAATGTCTGCCCATTAAATGGAATTTTACGTTCAGATTGGTCATTAAATTCTTGGTATTTTGGTGCGCCGCTCCCATTCGCAAACCATAATCGAGGACGCGAACCTGTGGTCGTTTCATGCAGTAAAAAATCTCCACCCGCATTTCCTGCGGCGTGAACATGCCACCCCGCACCGGGATTAATTAAAATGGCAGATAAATCTGATCCGTTCGTATTACAGATCACGAGGAAATTCTGGAGCGTAATGATATTCGTAATGCGATCACCGTGATTCGCATTGATAATGCCATCACCCCGGTCTGGACCCGTTGAGATCACGGAACCTTGAGGCGAGATAGCCAGCAATTCTTGCCCCATCGGGAAATGAAGCTGCCCATTGTATTCAATCATATGCTTACCGTTATTAGCATACGGGGTTGAAGTGTAATCATAAATAAAATGAGACCGAGAGTTTGCATAATCAATCTGGAATAAACCCAATTCCGTCGCATACCAAATACTGGGCTGACCTTCTTGATCTCTAAAGATCGTCATCGCCCTAGCAGAACCCTGCGTATTCGTTACAACATTCGTAAATGAAGGAGAAGTAATACTCGCTGTGCTGCGGATCTGCTGTCCAACGTCGTCATATATGATCAATTTATTATCAAAAACCGCAAAAAACGTCGCGTCATCAGCCACGTCTGTCCATGATGTCCCGTTTGAGGAATACATGAAACCGGAGGTATAGGCGACAACAGCATACACAGTAGCGCCTTGCTCGTATATAATCATGTCCGTTGGAGCGGCTGGAGGTGTATCGACAGCCGTAAATGCGCCACCGGAGTATCGATAGACTTTATTGTCACTCCCGGCAACAAGTAAAGCTCCACTGAACTCCATAGCGATACTTGTTGGCGTTATGCCAGCAGCAAGGACTACAGCCGCTTGTTGCTCAGTCTCCAGCATAAATTCAGAGCCTTTGATCGTATTAATGCCGTCCTGATCAGCAAAACGATCACTCTGTCCAAGCTGTTCAACTACACGTTCGATCCCGAGACCCCCACTAAAACCTTCAAATGCGTAATGTCGCGCAAGGGAGAGATCGGAACGTTTCTGCTCGCCTGATCCGAAAATAGCTCCGAATGGCGTTTGGGGCTGTTCTAGTAACGGACCTTGAATGGTAACCCGTTCATTCTCAAGCAAGACTTCCATTACTGGGCAATAGCGCCGCTAGGCAACACCATTTGCTGCTCAAGGCGAATTTCTGCTTCTTCAAGCGCTTCGCGTGCCCTGCGACGATCTTCAAGTGGATCAGATCGATCCCCAACTCTAGCTCGCATCGTACGGAGATAATATTCTACATAGGGGGCAATGACACTAAACGGGACTTCAACAAGATCGCGTTCAACGCTAATCTTACCCGCATACCGATAGCCATAAATCATTAAGGGCTGTCCAGAAATACCCAACCCTGAAGCGATTCGAAGCCTTGGGTATAAACCCGGAACCACTAACCACGCATCTTCATTGTTAAAAGCGTTAAGTGGAACCCATTGATTAGTCGTGTCTTGATACTCAACCGTATGAATATACGAGAATGGGTACTTAATCAGTCGATAGGTTGTACCCGAGGAGGCGACTCCGGGAAGCGCGTGATCAAGCGTAAGGGTGTCCGTAGAGGCATCGAAATCTTTAATAATACGAACTTCACCAACATTCCCCGCAACTCCAGTGTCAGCCGTAATAATTATATGCGATCCGTTCCAGTGATCATCAGCTTGCGTTAAATCACCGGAGGTATCAAGAATCGTTGTTGTCGAACCGCTCGTCGCTGTAGCCGCAACAATTTCTAGGAAGGGAAGATCATATTCGTAGGTTGCAGCCGCAAGGTCAATACTATCTACAGAATGCGGAATAAGGAATCGCTCTCGCGCCCAGTCTACAGCCGCTGTAATCGCTTCGTCAAGTTCTGCTTTATTCCACGTACTTGGTCGGTATATCTCATACGTAATGCCACTAGCGGGGGTACCACCAAACGCCGGATACACGTGCATTTCGCCGTTAGTAGGATGATTATGCCGAACAAAAGAAGTGCTACCCTCCAACGATCCCGATGTGATGTGAATCTGTCCGCCAATCCAGTAATCTTCATCTTCGATTCGTGACGTGTCATTAACTTCCTCCGCATCACCCCCAATCGATGTCGCTGTGCTTGTTTCCCCGATACGAAGATATGTCAGTAATTTCTGACGTACCGTTCTTCGACTATCTGTGGATGCAGCAGCCATTACAGCACACACTCAATGATAATATACGCCAACACTTTGTCTCCATCCGAGAACGTAGCCAGAACCTCTAATCGGTAATTGTGCCCTCGTTCGAGACTTTTAACTTCGCAGGTGCAGCTAGGTGAAGATACCGATACACTACCTGAAGAAGCAGTCGATGTAAAATCCTTCTCACGCTCGGTGAGATCATAAACCTTCTGTACTGCACTTGAGACCGTAATACCTGTACCCAAGACAGCCGAGAAATCAATCGTGTAGTCAATTTCTTCGTTATCTGTTTGCTGAACCGGAGAATTTGAAGCGTGATGAAGATCAAAAGGCATTAATGCCTCCGCATAGCTACATGCCGGAAACTCCGAGACGGTGCTCTATGAATGGAACCCGAAGGACAAAAATGTGCCATTAATCCAGCCCATGACATACTGAGACCTTTAATGTTCCCCCAGTCCCAACCAGCATCCTTCACGTTCTTCCACGTACTACACGGGGTAGCCATCGTCTAAAGTTCTCGCCAGACAGCCATCGCTTCGTACTCATACGTCCCGCCATTGGTGCCTTCATCAAGAAGAACAATCAAGTCTCCGGCTCCCGCGCTCTTGTTCGTGGCTCGCTCTGAATCCACAACATCACCAGCATCAGTCTGAAGAATCGTGTGATTTCCAGACACAGGCGCTCGGGCCAGTGTTAACGCGCCACTTACGATACGAAGATCTATTCCGTCGGGAAACTCAATCCATGCGGATTCATATTCTTCATTATACGCGATAAGATCGGATTCAGCAATAATAGCAAACGTACCGTCCGTGGCATCAGCCTCTTCAACTACACCAATTTGCAGGGTAGCATCTCCTGCGCTCCCGGCTGTACCCTTAACACGGAACTTAAGCGCATATAAAGCTACACCGCCCGTCGCATCGTGGGGATACGTTGTTGTATCGCTAACATCTACTATAAGTTGTACATTATCTGCTGTAATCCCAGTCGCTTTATTACGATGGAAGTACAAAGGACCGTATCCTGCACTCATGGTTTCCTCATTGCAATGGAGAGTTCACTTCCTCCGAAGTGAGTCATTTCTAATCCCTGAGCTTTTAACCTGTTCGGAAGATCAGGATGCTCGTTCCAATTCGGGGCATGATGACTCTTATTATGCATGTTAAAGTATACCACACCACCGGGCTTTAGCGCGTGTGATACCTTTCGAATTTGCGAGTCTAGCGTATTGGCGTCGGTCTTGGCAAATTCCTCAAGCACAATAATAACATCAAACTCCATACCGTCAGGTAATCCGGGTAGTGTTTTTACATTTGATCGTTGTTCTGCGAATTTTGGATCAACCTGCGGATCTTCCACAATCGTAATCGTATTACTTTCTCGCATCCCCTGTGCTATGGTTCCCAGCGGATCGCCCCAAATCAGGACGAATTTTTCATCCACTTCACCCAATCGAGCGATAAATTCTGCGAATCCCATGTTTGCGTCACGTGATAAGTAGTGGACAACGCCGGTGTCTTCGGTCCAGTCTTCCGGTTGATACGCTCGAACAGCCAGCGTATAATCCCGTTTAGTAAGTGCATTGTACTCCTTTAGAAGATCCGGGCCACTAATAGCGAAGGGGCTTTGACGATACATCTCCTGATACGCGAGCCAATGTCCCGCCGATACGCCATCAATACCCATATGAACACATTGAACAGCGGGATCTCCATACATCGTATACCCGGCATCGCGTACCTTACGCCAAAAACTGTGGTCTTCAGCGGCAGCATCTAATGTGAAGTGTGGATATTCCATTTTTTCAAGTACTTCGCGATGAATAAGACTACACGCAAGCCCCGCGCTATGAATTTCGACTAATCGATCACTTGGGGGATTAAAAAACCCCTCGTACGTCCACGAATCTCGCGATTTGTCGTAAATAGGGTTCAGATACCAGTTCGGGTTATAAGGCGGCTCCTTGAACGGTACAAGGCCGTTCACGACCTTCTCGTCATGTGCGAGCAATTGCCAGAGCGCATCTTTGGGTGGAACGACATCATCATCGACCCAAAACAGCCATTGACAGTCCGATTTCAGGAATTGATCCACAAGATCCTGACGTGCGATGTGAACAATCGTTGGTGGACGATATCCCAGTAGATCGCCCTCGCGCCACGAGTGAGTTAAAAATTGTAAGAATCCATACACCCACCGGGAAAAAACCGAGTGTGTCATTGGAACAGCATAGAAAACAGAATCTCGCATGAAGCCCTCCTATAAATAGGGGGTGGGGGAAAACCCCCACCCGCTAAAACTACTTACGTAGCAATCGTTGGTGTCGTCGCAGCAGCGAAAGCGATGTTGAAAACTAACCATTTAGAATCATCGCCAACGATAAAGAAACTTTGGCCGATTTTTTCATTTGACGTACTATGCGTCAAAGAATCAGCCGCCGCATCGTTCTTCACAACAAGGGTATCGGCAGGACCGGAAATAATTATATTCTGATCAACAGTGTTGAAAATCCAATAATTAATCCCAGAATTGTCCGAAACTGCTGGAAGAGTGAATGTTACAGCACCCGAAGCTCCGGTCGTTGTGAACAGGCCACCGGAATCCGCGACAGTCAGACTGTAGCTCGCGGTCTTGGCCGTAACCTTAAGACGTTGAACCTGCAAGTTCTGAGCAAACGCGAAATCCTTCTGACCACCTCCAAACGCACCCGGCTCACCTCCGGCGAGATATTCAACTGCATCCGTAGATGGCATTTAATACCTCCTTAAGAAGTGCTGAGGTTAGACATGTACCCGTGAGCTTTATCCCAGCGACAACTTAATGTGTAATCGCCGTAGAGATGCTCTTTAAAGTACGCGCCGTCCTCCGGCAAGGGTTCTGTGAAAAACGCCGAATTCTTAAACGAATGATAATCGATAAGACTCGGGTTGAGGAAATATGCATGATCTGTGGGGCAGTTAAAGACCATCGAGACATCAATTTCACCGAAATCGGTGTCGATGACATCTACAACGATTCCACCTTCTCGCGAACCACGGTCCATACGGGCCAGAGGTCGATAGAAGTCGGAGATCTTACGTTTCTGCCACTGACCTGTCACAATCCACGTTGCCATTGTCTCATGCCCCACGTCCGCAAAGATTAACGCCAACATGTTGTTAATCTTCTTCTCCGTGATAGCTTCAGACGTGGTGTCTGTGTTATCTGTGATGAAGGTCTTCAAACCACCAAACGCGCCCGGTACGGACGACGTTCGCAAGACACGCTCGGAACCATACAGTGCCGCTCGTTCAAGCATTGAGAAAGCGTCGGTGAGAACCTTTTCCGCTTCGTAGTCAAGTCGGTCACTCAGACCATACTCGCCCGTGTTCTGCGCTCGATGTGAAACCTGATAGGCCACGTCGATAATCTGCGCGTAATTAAACGGGAAAGAATGAGTCGTAGTACCGGCGACTACGGAGTCGGTGTTCTCAGCATACGCTTGTGAAATTCTACTAATTGTCGTGCCAGCAGCGTGAGATGCACCCGACGTTGAACCCCATCCACGAGTAATCGTAAGGGAGTTGTCCGACGCGATAGCAGTCACACGAATCTGTTCATCCTCAACTAGAAGAATATCGCCAACCCTAAAGTTGTACGCATCATTAGCTGCCAGCGTCACAGTAGTGTGAGCGCCGTCAGTCATGACCGTGGAACCGTGAACCGCTGCGGTTAACGCAAACAATTCATCTTCGTGCCACTCGTACTTTGGGTTGGAGACGGTTTCGCCGTTAAATCCAATTCTTTTCAAGAATGGAACGGCTTTTGGCGAGAAGTTGACAATCTGATCTTCAACTTGCCGTCGTTGGACGGTAGTATCAGTTAGAGTATCTCTCGCACCTCGTACACCAGCCATAGGTTATTGTATCCTTTAACGAGATCCCATCGCAGCGCGAGCGCGTTTAAGTCCTTCAGCAACTTTTCCGGTATGTGCAATATCACTGTTATCAGAGACACCTGCACCACCGCCACCTGTTCCGCTATCAACAGCGGGGGCGCCGGGACCATCTGTATTTACTGAGGACGTATCGCCACTATTCGCATTTGCGTGGACTTCTCGTTGAACTGAGTCGCGAAATAATTTCGCGGTTGTTTCCATTGATTCCATAGATGTGGACCCCTGTAACACGTCGGCAGGGACGCCATACTTAGCGGCAAGTTCTTGTGCGGCTAGATGCTTTCCTGCTCCTTCTGCCAGAGCCGTAGCAGCGTCAGCTTTAGCTTCCGCAGCGGCAACACGTTTCGCAGCATCCTGCTGCGAGTATTCCGACTGCAATCGGCTTTGCTCAGCCGGGTCTTCAACGTTCGCAAGAGCCGTTTGAAAGGCTTGCTTACGGGCAGCGTCAGCCGCTTGCTCCGCAGAGTGGGCGCGTTGATTCGCCTCATTGATCTGCTTTGAAAGCGATGACTGAAGACCCTTAAACTGATCCTCGGTATAGGCCGGGGACGCAGTTGTCTCTACAGCTTGTCCAGTTTCTATTTCGTTGCTTGCTGAATCTTCGTTACCCGGTGGGGACTCAGATGCGTTAAGCTCTGCCATCGTGTACTCCATTGGTATTCTCGGTCCAGAGTGGATACCGCGAAATCGTAGTGATACACATTCATTCTAACACAAAAATTAGGTTATCGGGTTGGGGGAGCAAAGTCTCGGCCCCCACCCGCCACTGCAGCAGCTATTAGGCTACTCGGGCCGCTTCTTTGTCTGGTACTTGTCCTTGTACTTGGCGAACGGGACGATGAAGGTTTGGGAGGAGCATATCCACGTGCAGCCCAATATTCACTGAAGCTCGGAAGATCAGCCTGAGAAATCAAAGTGAGATCCCATGCATTAAGATGGGGGAACTGAAGGAGAATCTCACCCATTACGTCGCGCACAAGCCTCGTTGATGGAGATGTCGCAGCCAGCGCATCATGCTGCGGACGGGTAATCAATCCATTTTGTTTTTCTTTAATGGCTGAACGTTGAGCCATGATCGGTTGAATCACGGCCCTCTGCCAGTATCGCCACGCCGCTTCAGACGCTGTTAAATTCTTGTACAGATCGGCCCGGAACATTTCTTCTGTAATGTCAAACTCACGCCCAAACTCTACGGCTTCATTGAACGCCGTTTCTTGGGCGTTATAGAATGCATCCCAATCAGGACCGCTCTCATCGTCAATAAACGAAGATTTCTCTACGCTATAGTACATATCACGCATGGCTGAGAGCGCTTCACTGTCACCCGAATCATCTTCATCAGCCTTACCAAACCATTCCTGTGCCCTCTCTGTCCACGGCGCAATATCGCCACTCGCTATATGAGTTTCTTTTTTTAGGCGTGCCAATCCGATCAAACCTTTAGTACCCTTCTCTTCACTCCCATAATACTTCTCTCGAATAGGATCGTCGTTATTTGCCGCGAAATCCATAGGACGTAATCGAGACATTGCCAATCCATAATCACGTCTTAAGTCCCTAATGTCATTAGTAAGAAGAGTACGCAGCGGCTTATCTTTAAAATACGCATTAAGATCTGTATTGGCATCTTCAAACTCATCGACATTATCTTTGGTAACGATTCGACCCCCGGATGTTTGAAATGAGTACGGATTCTCATTTGAACCCCGTCGAACGCGATTAATTTTCTCCTTTCGCGTTACATCAAGATAACCCCGGATTGAAAGGGTTGAACCAATCTTACTCATAATCGCGTCTTGTTCCCAACGATCAGGGAACGCGGATTGAACTTCTCGCATAATACTCAGCGGTGCCGGAAGATTATTCTCTTTCAACCACGTATCTGTTTGATCAGGTGTCATATCTTTAGTCTTAATAAAGAAGTCTCGGGCAAAGATCTTTGAAAATACACGCAGAATCGCATCAGGCAGCGTAATATTTTTTGCCAGTTGTGCTTCAAAGAGCGGTAACATGCTTTCCGAAACATGTTCCTTAATCCAGTTTTCACGATCTTGAATAAACCGCTCCAACCCGTCTTGTTCAAGAACGTTAACAACTCGTCCCCTGATTTCGTGCGTGGTCTCATAATCTTCGGCATTATTCATAGCAAAGTATGCACCCACAATATGTTTCATGGCCGCTTCACGACCACCGGGGAACATCGGAGGTCCGGTCTCGGGTCCACGCATTCGCACGTCATCCGTAATCCCGATATCTTCGTCACTTAATTTAAACCGTTGCTGAAGATTTTTTCTGCTCTGTCGCAGGGCTTCATCGATTTCATTACGAACGCGCAAGCCATGAACTACATCAGTACCTTCTTTTTGTTCCTCTGCAGCAGCATTCAGTGCCTCAACCTCAAAGAAATATCTACCAATATTAACCCTTCGCTTAATTTCTGCGGTATCTTTTCTTGTTAGCCAAGAGTACGGAAGCCACGGTTTCGACTTTAAGAATTCTTTTGCTTCATCTACACGTCCGCTATCTACAAGGTCAAAATACGCCCGTTGAGCCTCGTCCCTTTCTTTATCGATTGCAGGATAGGAGCGAACACCGCCGAATGTGAAGTTAATTTCTCGATAGTCAGCCCGTTTACTATAATAGCGTTGCATCGCTTCAAGTGCTATTGGATTTGGATTCCCTTCCTTTATATCAATTATCGCTTGCTCTGCGTCAGACTCGTTAATCTCGCCGTTCTTGAACATTTCCGTTAATACTTTACCCGTACCGATTATATTTCCTTGAGTTAGTCCATGTTGAGATATCCACTCTGAAGCTCCTTCCCCAAAACTGCCCTGACCCGCCCATGCCTTGGTAAGACCCTGTATCGATCCACCAAGACCGTTGAGGGATTCTTCAATACCCGGAATAATCCCATCCCATCCAAACAGAGCATCGTCTACTTCAGGAGGAAGCGTATTTCGAATGTTCTCGTCGCCTATGGCATGTCGTAGACCTTGTATAATCATACTGATATGAGGATAGACTTGAGTTAGACCGATCATTTCAGTAACCTGAAATAAGGATTTCAGATTAAACCCGAACTCAGAGTCTTCGCCTTCATCGCCCCAACTCATGATTTCAAACATAGGCGTACCGTATCCACCAGTAAGGAATTGTTTCGGATCAAGACGTACTTCTGTCCCATCTGGCAGGGTGACAATTCGCATCGTACCTCGAAGATGCAGGGGCAAATCTCGATCCATCTCATACCACGCACTCATAATACGCGAAAGGGCAATGAATTGACCCGGATTATGCACGAGTTGTCGCATCTGGAACATAAAGAATTTCATGCTCCAATACGGATACGGCATGACTGTTTGTAGGGCAACTTCAGCACGGTTGTATTGATACGCGAAAAGCGTTTCGGCTGATGCTTCTTGTCCTCCCAATCCTGCTTTAGTCAGCGTTGAACGCACTGTTCGCGAAACATCATCTGCCGTTGCCGTTATAGGAACCTGTTCGGCAAGCTCGGATGCTGTATTACCCCACCCATAATTTAACTCATGAGCAGCACGATTCTGAATCGAGCGCGTTCGAGTTATCATATCCCCTATAGGAGCGGTACCCCGATCCGGGAAGACAGCACGAGCAATCGTACCTTCAATCGACTCCCGAACTTTCTCTATCTCCCTCTGGCTTCCTCGCCTTAGCATACTATTTATCGAATCGTTAAGCAACGCATCTGTCAGCGTAGTATTCCCGAACTCTTTATCAACCATACGAACAAGTGTGACGAACAGTTCTTCAGGGACAACAAGAGTACTCTCATCGACTGGTGCTAACTCGATGCCATGTTTATAAGATACGTTACCATATAATGCCTTAATGCGTTCAACCCGCCTTGATTGGGCGTGTGCCATGAATTCGGCTCGTACTTCAGGCAACATCTTTTTCCCCTCATCGCGTGCGTATGCAATCGTTTTATTAATCTCCGTCATCCCCTCAGTTATATCTTTCATAAGGTTTTTACCGAGCGTTGGCGATGTTTTACCCGCACTTTTCATTCCCCGGTCTATCGCCGCATTCCATATCGACACCATTTCATCCCCGAGTAATCTATCACTGACCTCCCTGTATTGATACAAGACATCGACCATCAACTGGTCATGTTCTTTGCGGTATATCGCGCCAGCGGTAGCCGCAGTATTCTTTCTATCACGGCTATATCGTGCTCCGATCTCAGTGATTCGTTCGCCCTTATATTTACGAATTTCATCAAATGCTGCTTCAACTCGCTTCATCAATACTCGAACTGCACGTTGTCCCTCCTCATCGAGTCCGCTAGTCATTCGCTTACTAAGAGGATCGAGAATTCTCGTTTGTAATATACGGATGTCTTCTTCGTGCTTAAGATAGCGTCCTAACGTATCATACGTTCGCTCATTAATCTCACCCCCGGCATCACGGAAGAGACGTAACAGGTCATACGCTTGATGGCCGGGTTGTCCGGGGTACACTTCATAAAACCGCTTGATTGCGTCGTCTGTGTTTTTCTCAATATCAGTAATAGCCTGTTCCAAGGCAACCCGTATTTGCGAGCCTCTCGCTCCATCAGGAAGATTACGGAGTCGCGCTTCAACGATCTCTCGTGTTTGCGGATTAGAGAACGGTAACATGACATCTTCTACTCTACGGATAGCCTTACGAGCCGTTGGATCAATGACTTTTCCTGTGTTAATTTCAGCAAGTCGCATTAACCACCAAGCGCTAACGACGTCTGGTTTAAATACCCAATCCTCACCGCGATTGAACGCATTAATAAGTTGATGCTTCATTACATCGGGCATATCGAGTGACATCAGGTCTTCTGAAAATATATCTTTTGCCATTCGTTCAGTAACCATCTTGTTCATCCCACGATGTTGACCAGTCTCTGTAATACTAACCCCACCCTTAATAAAATCCATCAGTCCAGTATTAATATCAAACTCTGGACGACCAATCCAATGTTCTAAAGCGCTGCCGAATTTGAGTTCGATATCAGTTTTCGGAATCTTAACGTCACGCAGTTTCACCGTTCCCTTTCCGACAAAGGGTATAAGTTTCTCCCCGACAATAGGCAGAAATCCGGGTAGAGGAGGCGGTACATCCCCTCGACCTATACCACGTCCCGACAGTGCTGCGTCATCAACAATGTCGTCTGCTGATCTTAACGTAGCGCCTGTAGCCTGACCAATAACACCGGCCCCGGTTGTCGGACCCGAAAAAGCTTTTGGACCCATTAGCACATGTGGATCGACTCCCGCATCCACAACTTTTCCAATCCATGCAGACGCAGCCGGGTAACGAAATATGTTCAACCCCTGATGTTGCGATACCGTGACCATACCGCCCACAAGATTTAATACGACAAAACCGGGGCGCATTAATAACCACATCGAACCAAGCTGTGACTTAGCAACCATGGAGAGATACCGAAACGCATTTACATTGCCCTCCTTAATCCACGGGAGCCAAACCCTCGGCCCATCCCATCCCAGCGATTCAGCGTATTCAACCAATATCTTGCGATAAAAAGTATCCAGTACATGTGTTGGTGAAGGATGCAATCCTGCTTCAACCATGTCTGAAGCCCACTTTAAATTCATATCGAATGGAAGCGGCGGACGGTTATCAACACTACCGTATGCTTTCAACGTGCTTTTATTTGCCTTTACTCCGTTTTCCAGTAAATCGAGTCGTTGATTTTTTACATGGGTATGTAGCTTATCAATATCTGGACTCCCGCGCATTGCGGCCAGTGTATCCAACAGCCGTTTATTCTGAAGCGCGGGATTTCTATCGTAATATTTCACCTGCATCATTCGCTGCCAATCTTTTTCATTCATAGCAAGATTGGTTATATCCATAAGCACCTGCGAAATTTTTACTGCGTCACCCGTAGCTTCGGCTGCGTTAATAAGCGCTGGAATTGTCGTTTCTAGTTCATGACCAAAAACCTTCACCCGCTCATCGGCTGTTCGCGCAATCGCCTGCCAATTCCAGTCCGCCAAAATCTTTTTATCTAGCTTGTCAATCCACGGTTTCAACGGGCGGGACACAAACTTTAACGGTCCTTTTAGAGCAAACCCTATTCCCCTCGCCAACAAATTCATTCCGGGCATTGAGGGAAATAACGCAAATTCGATGGGCCACCTGATATTTTGCGAAAGAGCCCCTTCAAGAACCGGGGGCCAGTCAGCCGTATTTACATCATAGAAATCCTGCGCGTCTTGCGGGTTTGGGCTATCCAATATTGCTTTCAATCGCTCCGGGGTTGCAGGATCTGCGTACAGTTCAGGATTCCTCATCCCTTGTTGTCCCGGCAAATGACCCCCGGCCCACGGCACGACTGACCAGTGACCCGGCTTATCCTGCCCAATGTCACCGTGTAGAAGCTGAGTCGCCATGAATTTTCCAAGCCAGAATTTAGTTTCTGCCGCAGTAGATTCAGCACCACGTCCGAGCACTCCCATAACTAGTCCGGCAGTTGGTAATATACGCCCAAGGGCTGTGAGACCACTCGATTCTATATTCTCTGATTCTTGTTTTACCCAATCTTCAACATATTTACGTGCGGCGACTTTTTCTTGAACCGCAGCCGGGGCATTAGGATTTTCGGCGAACCCGGATAAAAGAATATCGTTAGCGGCGCTTCCAACATCCGTAAGAACTTTGCCCAACCCGGATAAAAGTAATTCAGGGCCAGTTTTTCGTTCCAGTTTCGGTGGCGGGGGAGGGGGCGCTACTGGAAATGCAGCCTGACTGCCGGGTATGCCTCCAAATTGTTCTGATTCGAGTGCGCGGCTCATCCCGATTCCAGCCGCTTGTTGAAATCGCTTTGCGAATTCAGGGACTTCAAGCCCGGATGCTTCCTCCGCTAATGCATAGTCACCAACTTCTTGCGTGGTCTCCGTGTAATCGAGTCCACGTTGTCCCAGCGATGGAAACGCAGCACTTATTTTTTGTGCAGATTCAGCGTCAAAGATCTGAGCAAGCTGCTCTTGTGTCGCGCCCTCTGCCAACATAAAGTCAGCGATATCAGGCGCTGTCACTTCTTCAGGAGTTTTCCCGGCCCGTGCTGCGGCTTTCTCGTGTAAAGCCTTTACACTAAGATCTGTTAACCGTGTCGGATCGTGGGGTAAAAACGCATCTCTATCCTGCTCTTCAAGAGGATCAGGGAACCGTACACCCGGATCGGGGTAATTAAGACTCACGCAGTTTCAGACCCATGTTTTCGAGTTCTCGTCTGCGAGGACTTCGAAACATGCCAGCAACCGAATGACCTAATTCTTTTGCTTCAACCATCGCCCCGGATACAAGAACTGAAGGGTGTTCTTCTTTTGATGAAGTCCGCTCAATTTTACGTGTCAGGTAGTCTGAAAATGTTCCCATTATCGAACTCGTTTCGTGACAGGCTGGAACCGCGCACCGAATACACCACGCGATGCAGGCGGAAGCCCGGAATAGAATTGATCAAGCCATTGTCCCGGCTGTTGGTTCTGATTGGTTTGACCGCCCCGTAAAAAGTCTACAAAGCTTGTTGGCGTTGCCATACCCTCGCGTCCGGGCATACGCGGACCAAACCCCTTCAATCCTGATGACGGACTCGCAGACAGAAGCTCGCCCAAATACTGAGACCAGATCGGATCAAACTGTGCGCCCATATGACGAGCTTGAGGACTCATCATACCGCCCCAATCTCGATACCGATTACCGAGATACGCATTGAAAAGCGCCCGTGACCCTTCCTGACCCGTCTCAGTAACCCGCTTAAAGAGGTCTCCTGTTAAATAATCAGATAATGCCATTTAAACAATCCCCATCTTGCCAGCCGCAAATCGAAGGAAGTCAGCCTGACCTTTAACGTCTTCGATCTCGCCGCTCAACAGTTTTTGCTCGTATTCATTCCAATAATCTTGTCCCTGACTTGCTAGTGGATTTCTAATAGCCATAGGCGCATTTGCAAGAGGAGATCCAGCAAGCGCCAGATTAAACGCTGTACCAGCTTGCTTTTGCTGATCCAACGCATCCAGCATGTTTGTAAACCCAGTCGGAAATTTTATATCCGCACCCGGTTGACCGGATATTAGCATACGTAAATCTTCCGGTGACATACTCGCCCCACCGTATGACTGCTGCAGAAAATCGCTAATACCCAGAGGAGTCTGATCACGTACAGACCGCATACCTCCTTGTGCGCTAAACTGTGGAATCTGACTCTTTAAATACGATTCGGCGGCAGCTTCAAAAGGCGAGCCTATCATTCCAGTTCTCTGCAACTCTTCCCAGACAGAAAAATCAGTATCTCTACCCTGTTCAATACCTGAAAAGGTGTTACCGCCTTCGCGAATTGATCCAAGAATACCAGAACCAACACCGCCCTGTGCCGCAGCTTGTTGATCCGCAGCCATAGCTGTCTGAAAATCAGGCAGTTTATCTGTAGGAATCAACCGTCCGCCGCCTACCGATCCATCATCCTTCACACCTACAAATGCTCTACCCTTAGCTTGCTCTTGTATTTTCCACTGGTTGTAAGCACCAATCGCTTCTTCTGGACTCTTCGTCCACAAATCCATCGCGTTTGGATATTCTGCAATTGTTGCTTCAGTAAACCAGCGATACATCTCGTTGGGGTTTCCACCGCCCGTCGAAGTTCCCCACGAGGAAAGTGGTAACTTATATTTCGCATCACCGAAAAATTGACCCTCCACGGCATTCGTTATAGGTCCGGTATTCGTAATATTTTGTTGAGTCGTAGGAATCGCGGGGATTGGCGGTAATTCCTCCGGTTTCGGTGGCGGCGGAGCCTGCTGTGGTGGTGGCGTCGGCGTAGCCTGCTGCTGTGGCGCGGCTGGTGCCCGTCCTTTATCGTTTTCATCGACCCATATTTGCGCTGCTTGAGCAGGAGTGAGATTTTGAGAAATAACCCAATGATCCCAGTAAACCTTCTGGACGTGAGGTGGCTCCCGCGAAAGAGATCTGTTAGTGTCTACAGCCGAGAAAATCTCTGGAAACTGCGGCGCTCCCGGTGGTTGTAAACTACGTAATGGCGGCACTGTAGATTTCGCCTGTGTCGGTGTTTGATTGGGGATAAAACTCGCGGGACCCAAATAATCCGGGTCAATGTTAGCCCCCGGGTCAATGTTAGCCCCCGGTCTCCATGGAGCGTCTATTCCTCCCTCTATGTCCCACCATGTTGCCATTACACACCACCAAACTGACTGGTATCAAAATTCGCCAAGTTCTGCCCCGGAGCTTGCATACCCGGACTTCCCATCATCCCGATGCCCGGAGGTGCGCCCGGAGGTGACCCCGGTTGTCCACCCATCATAGGCGAAGGAGAGCCACCCCCACCGGGACCGGCTAGAGGTGGAGCACCAATGCCCATCGCTTGACCAAGCGCAGCAGCGGCCATGACTTCGTTGTTATTGATAAGTTCTTGATACGCCATTGCCATCACGACTTCAGGCATTCTAAGTGGAAGTTCTGCAATCACTCGGTTTCGCTCTTTCATCGGATCTTGGACAAGGAGAATCTTCTCACGCGCATACTGCATCGAGACTACAGGGTTGGCCCCCTGTGTCAAACTTGCAGCAACCTGCGCTCGCATTAAATCGTCTTCAGGTAACGACAGCTTACGTGTACAGTATACACCATAATCACCGTCAATTTCTAAATATGAGAAATCAGGGAGTCGAAACGGGTTTCCCATCCCATCAACCCCGGAATAATCCATGACAAGCTGCTCGCGTTCAATCCCTTTAAGGATGCGCCGCGCAGACTCCTGATCAAACATCTGCATCCGCTTAAGATACGGTTCTAATCGCAATCCAGCGTGATGCCCGGTTAGGGTAATTGCCAGTGCTGACATCCCGGACTCACCGCCACCCCCATACACCGTCTCTTGGAATGTCGCTCGATACATAGCCGCCAGCACGGACTGAAGCAACGGAACCATCTCGGGTGGGGCACCCGGTACATCGAGAATCTGTACGATATCGGTAGCTAACAGGGTATTTACAGCCCCGCTACCCAGTTCAAGTCTACGAACCGTGCCGTCACGGGTCTTAATGACTACCGTTGGCTTGGCATACTTCTTGACAATCAAGCCCATCGTTTCGAGGAGTTCATTGTAATAGTTGTGCAAGTCACGATTCGCGTGGTTCAGGGCCATACCCATGTGTTCGACAAAATCCCGGTCATCATTGACCAGACCACGGAAATTGTGCCCATTCACCGGACCCACCAGCCATGGGACTTCACCCTGCTTGTGTTTATCACGCCAGACTTCAGTGTTATCGATAACCGTGACAACATCCGTATCGTCATAGAATTCTACAAGTTCGTGCGTTTTATACGGGTCATCGGGGTCAATATCATCGTGTACCTTCGAGTATCGCTTATCCGCGAGAATACGCCCACCCGCAATCGGAAGCTGGGAAAAGACCCACAGGTAACCCTCATCCGTCTGTGGACCCGGATACACATTCATCGGATTATAATGGCGCGTAAATCGAAACGGACTATTGCCATCTTCCTGTGGAGCCACATACTGCCGTGAAGCAATCCACCCGTAATTTAACTGGTTAAAGGCATTCTCGTAATCGGGCGGCATATCGCCACGTCGAAACGCACGGTGTTCCATATCCGAACGAATGCCAGCAAAGACCTGTTCGATACGCGAGGACCGCTCTTGCTCCTCCGGGGTATCATCTCGTGGCATGATGGTCGTTTGCGGCTCCTGCCGGGTAATAATAGCTGCGGCAAGCCCTACCGCCGTGTGCGGCATATTATCGCGCACTGCGACACCGCCGGGTTGCGCCGGACGCTCGGCCACTTCATACATGTCGAGCATCCGCAACATCATGTCGTTGCGGGGCTTATAGTGATCTACAGCCGCATTGACGAGGGAAACAATTTGTTCCTCGTCTCGGCCTCCGCCTTCAAGTTCAGCCAACTAGATTAGCCTGCTCTGGAGTTAATTTCATTGAAATTTCTTTCTCATCGACAGGAAACCACAGTAAAACCCCGCCGGTGAGCGGACGCTCGTGCGGGATCTGAAACGGGTTGCCTTCATTATCTACGACCATAAATGAACCATCCCGACCAAAGACCGGAAATAGTTCTGTGGCTCCATTACCCTCCATAACATCTAAAACTTCTTGTCGTCGCATAGTAATCCCCCATATTCTATCATACTCTTGCTCGATCAGGCAGTTGTTTGCCATACTTCTCGATTAATCGCATTCTTCGACTCCCGGAGCGTACCGAATCCAGATACTCAAGATCAGCCATCGGGATCGCGTCGGCATAATACGGATCAGCGATATTCTGATTCTTATGCTCGAAGTAATCCCGCATTTGCCAGCAGATCAGATCGGCTATCAAACAGTCATCAAAGGCACCCCGACGCGCTCCAGTACGCCCGGTCTTGTTGGATACCTTCACATCTTGGTCCCTAATCTCCTCGCGCACATACGTGAGGTATTCACCCAGTAACAATTCATCATACGAAATCATCGCGCCTGTAGCCAGTGCTTCCTGCATCGCAGCAATCATCACAGGCTTGGTAGCTTTATTTGTGACCCACCCTTCCTTAATATTGACATTTTCCCCTGAAGTACCCGAAACGCGCAATTCATAGTAAATATTAGGATAGCCCACGTCCGAGAGAGCCTCAAGCACAGCGAGTCCCGGCCCGTTTCGCTCCACACCAACAAAAGCGGAATTCCATCGCCACGCGAAATCCGCGAGTTTGGCCGCGAAAACACGTGGCTCCCATCGACCCCGGAGTGTTGCCACATGCAGCCCCGTCCGCCAATCCCTAACAATCGCCGCTCCGTAGTCTCCATCAGACAACCCCTCCGAACAATCAACCCCCATAACATACTCCCGGCCCATGATTGGCTCCTGCCACTCACGAAGTTCCTGTGTCATAACCAATGGCTTACGTCTGGCCGCTTCCTTCATCATCGCCATAACAATCGATGCATCAAAGACCTGCGATCCTGACGCAACAAAGGCTTCTTCCCACGTGCGCGGGAATTCCTGCATCATGTCTCGTTTCCCGAGTTCAGGACCATTCGCTGCGGTCTTATTCTTCAACATGGTGGCGTACCAGTTAGGATCTTCAATACGATCCGGGTGGCTCGACCACGGGATAAACCACGGCACGAAGTCATTCTGTTTCCCGTGGGCAGATCGGAAGACATTGTAAAACGTCCCCGCCGCACCTTTCGCCGTACTCAACCCGATAATCTGCCCTTCAATACCCAGCGAGTCAGAGATCGCTGCAAAGTTCTCGGTATCATACGGGTGCATGGCCCACTCATCGAGGACCGCCAGCGAGGTGGCTTCGCCACGTCCCGCATCTTCGGTTGAAGCGAGCGATTCAACACGACTAAAGGCATTGTCTGCACCGTCGAGAAAGAACTCGATAACCTGCGTGCTACGATTCGGCTCGATACCGGGGATTAACCATTTCGGAATCTTACCGAACGTATCCTTCATTCGACGAATGAGCATCTTCGCGGCCATCTCCTTATAAGAGAGCAGCAGCACATTCGAGCCGGGATGGAAGAGCGCTAACCATAACGCATAAAAGCTCACCAACCACGATACTCCGAGTTGGCGAGCTTTTAATACAACGTGTTTGTTTTTGTCTTCTACACCGTGTTGCCAGTGATGGACAAGGGCCAGTTGCCAATCCCACGGGATGAACTTTTGGAGACCCTTACGCGCTCCACGGGTTTCGGTGTACCATGCGTAATGCTGTACAAAATACGCACACGATTCGCGACATTTCGCGATTTCTTCTTCAGCATTAACTACACGGCTCTTTGTATCCACAGTTAGGACAAATCGCTAATGAACACCCGTTAACGAACGGAAGTCTGCCAACGCCACAGCACGGACAATCCTCCTCTTCGCAACACGGTTTAGCCGGGGGCTTAACAGAAACAGGTATCGAGGATGACGGTTGTGAAAGGCGGGGATGATGGAAGTCGTGGGCCATGGAATACCTTTGTTGGAGTTAGACAATTTCCCAGCCCATCGTTTCTGCGGCAGTAGCAATAGTCGGATCTTCCGACCACTTATCCGTGCCATCCAGTAACTGCTCATACCGGACGGCTTTCGGAACGTCGGTTTGAGGGGAGCGAAACAATCGAGGTTTTTTTCTAAGATCTATTATACCATCTGCGTTCGCGAATGAATACAAATTATTGTCATGTGGGCGCGGTTGTTTTCGCTTTGACCGACTGCTTATCCAAAAGTCCATAATACCCCCATTCAACTATCAGTGGAACCCTGCGCGGAACCTTGCGCGGTGTTTGAATTCGTACAATTTTCTTAGTATCGCACCAACCGAACTGCCTCCCATGAAGCAGCCGACGCTTCATGTTATGAACCCGATGGTGGGTGCCGTTCGTCTCCGATCCATAGATGAACGATTCCAAAGTTTACGTCGTAAACGGGACAACAGCGCCGTTTCTTCCCAAGGTTGAAGCTCCACCCCGCAAGGCTCACACTCAGACCAAGGCCCATAAACCGCCAGACGTACACGTCGAGAGAAATCGTCCTCATCGTCACATTCAAAGAAATCGATGGTAACCGCGCTTCCAGCCATGTCATCGCTCCACATTCTCCGCGTACCCCGCTACGTCGATCATATTGTCGCGTTTCGGGAAATGGACATCTCTGTTAATTTTTAGTGCAATCATCAAATTTCCAACCACCCGTGGCGGAATGTTAGGAATCGTAGCTTCCCCTTGCGTGCGTAACCACCGATTCAGCAGGGTAGCCCAAAGGATTCCTAACGCTTCAAAGTCTTCTCGTGCTGGCCCGTACTGGGGATCACGAGTTTCGTGAACTACGTTATACGCATCTAAAAGAACCGAGGGCTCTTCGCCCACTATTCCCTCCAATAAAATAGGCGCACCCCCGGTGGGGAGGGCAGCGCGGGGGTGCGCCAATGGTGTCATTATCTCCCTTTAGATAAGCCCTCCAGATCACCTAGTAGCGCGTTCGCCGATTGATCTTGGACTTCTTTTTCTTCTTCTTAGGCACTAGCGCCCTTTCTGAGAAGGTCGCTTATCAGGACTCTTCTCAAGAGACGTTTTGCGGGGACCATCGCGTAGAATCACGCGGCCCTTAGCTCCTTCGGCCATTTCGTCGCCTTTCTAGCATCGTTGGCAAGATGAGTGCCATTCCGCTTAACGATATCATTGAAAAAAGAATAACAGCTAATTCCATAAGTAAGGCTCCTAGTACAAAGAACATCATTGTTTACTTATGGCTTCGTTGCCAACCTCTCATTATAGCACAGGACTATTCGTCTGGGTTATGGTAATAGACTTCGGCTTCTTTATGGGTGATCTGGTCTTCCTCGCTATAAAACTCCCTCTGCGGGATACGGTTGAGTACCTCGACGGTATTGCCCAGATGATACAGCGCTCCCAGTTTAAGCTTATGATTACGCGCAGCGTCGGTGCGGAGCAATTCAAGTTCGGTTGGTTGATGTTCTCCACTCGACTTGAGAATCCTATCGGCATACGAATAGCCTTGATCCCGAAAACCGCCGGAAGAATTTCGTCCGGTATTGTAATCCGCCAGTGCTTCCCGGTAGTCACCCTCACGATACGCCAGATGGCTCGACATCAAGTTTGCGGCATACTCCAGACTCAGGTATGGATCGAAGGTCTTGCCTTCCATATCCGGGTGGTATGCGGGGATAATCTGCGCGATACCCTCCGCACCAGCCCAACTCACCGCTTCTGGATCCCACCCCGATTCCATGTTGATCTGGTTTCTGAAAATAAGCGGATCGATCCCGGCCTGTTCAGCCATTGCGTCCGAATGTGTAAGAAGTTCAGTTAGTACCATCAGCGCTACCACCATCATTTGGCCCACCTATACGTCCCTCCAAGTATAGCATCTGGTAATATAATAACACACGGAATTGCCGAGTCGTTCCTGACCATAACATATCTATTTACGATACCGTCCGGGTATACGACTTGATATTTCTGCTTTAATCTTAGCCACCAGTACAGGATCAGGACCAAACAGAGCCATATCAGGCTTAGCCGCTCGGAGTCCTCGTCGGAACCTAGACTCAACAGAAACGTCCGGGTTATCGTATAATTTTTTGCCTTCTGCGATTGAGTATTTTCGTGCCGCCTGAGCGCCCGGCGATTGAGATCTTTCGGGTATGGTGAACTGTATCGTAAAATCAGCAGACCTAACGTTTTGTTCTGTCCGCCGCGTGTAGCGCTCGCCTGCATCCTGAAACTTTCCGCCTCCTGTAAATTCTTTTACACCCGGATATTTTTGCTCTAGTGAGGGATCCTGCCACTTCCCGGTTTCCCGTCCATCCACGATCCATTCCATGGGTGCCCATCCACCGATCTCCAAGCCCAACTCCTTCGCGATATCCAAGCCCATCTGATCCGCGCCAACCTGCACGCCAGAAATAACCTTCATTCGATACCCGTTCCCCTCAATATCTTCTTTAATCGCTCGAAGAGTCTTACGCATAATTTCTTTGTGCTTCGGAGTCTTCCACTCACGATTACCGGCAACATTAACGGTAACAACCGGCTGAATGGCGCGAAGCTCTTTCCATACACCCTCAAGAACCGCCGGTAATACGTCTCGCCACAAACCCCTCGCAGTATCTATAGCAGGAAACTTACCACTACTCTCCAAGAACTTCTTTAGAACCTCCGAATTTTGCATCATGCTATCGCGTATAAGATTGTACATCAAATCAACATTGGCCGGAAGCGTCACCTCTGTCCCATCGGCAAGCCTACCAATATGTTTCTCTTTTGTATTCAGGCTTGGATAGTTCTTCTCCTCTATCGTCGATCCGGGTTTCCGCCAGCCCGGATGCTTATGGATCTTCGCGTTATACGTCCCGTTCTTCCATGTCTGATAGGCGTGTTCAACGGAATAGTACTGCTCGCCACCATAGTTAAAGGGGCGCGGAGCTACATTACTAAACTCCTTATTCTCACCCTGACCCCAGTACACGTGTGATACCTCACCCGTGCGCTTTTCGACGACGGTCGGACCCTCCGTGATCTTCAGCTTTGGATCTTGGTCCTCTTCCGGTAAATCTTTAAGACTGGGTACGTCACTTAAATGGATAATCCCCTCGTCATCAACATATGAAGGTTTCCCCCCGGTCTCACCGGGCTTCAACTCTTGCGGCCCCCGTCCGACATACGGCTTATAGGGTTCTTGAGGCTTAGGCTTGGGCGGCGCTCCGAGATTGGTTAGCTCGTCCGTTAAGTCGGTTGCTTCTTCGAAAACGATGGTTTTCCCCGGATTGTGCCATATTCCCTTACCCCCCTTGAAAAGCTCGCTCTGTTGATCCCACCGCGCTTTAGACATCCCCAGCATGTCTTTGTGTACTTGCGCTAATGCTTCCTTCGTCGGGAACCCTTCCTCTTTATACCGCTTACTAACATTTTCCCAACGCTTTTCTTCGATAATGTCGGTAATGCGATAGATCTTCCGCTCGCCCTTTATAGTTTCATAATGAAAAGTATCACCAACCTTAGCGTGTTTGGAAATATATGTACCCGGATCTCGCCATGTTGCGGATTTCATCCCCGAGTCCATTTCCTCCCGTAGTACCGATCCAAAAGGAAACTGTTTCGTCGTATACTCAGTAACTCCGCTCGCTCCGCTTAATGGTGGAGGCGTGGTCCGTTTCATAATATCATCAAATCTGTTCGTTACTTCTCGAAATACGCTATCTTCGAAAACGTCTTTCATCCACTTTTCTCCCACCTCCATGAATCCGGTCTTGACATTCGTCTCGTCGATTATCTTAGTAACCCATCCATCCATATGTTGTGCGAGTTGGTAATTAGAAAAGCCACTCACCCAGCCTTGTATGGATTCGCTTAATTTAGCCCATCGCTTGTCTATGATCGCGGCTGCATCCGGGGCGAGCCTGAATTCCTGTTTTGCGACCTCCCGATCCGACGGGACCACCCATTCGGGGGGATCGATACCTTGCTGTACGAAATAATTCGTCTCGGGTGGCTGACCGTATATCGCAGCCTCTAAGATAAGAAACCATTCTGTCTCAATCAAATCCGACTTCTCTTCATCTGACAGACTACCCCAATGCTGCTGATCGAAGCTCTTCTTCTCCCCTTGCTGGTAGTACTTCCATATCCGATCCATGATGTCCGATGGCTCTTCTTCAGGTTTATGTTTTCCAGACTCCATATACCGATCCGCCATAGTCCGTAAGAACAACTCCGCTTCGTCCGTTATACCCGACTGATCTTTAGAATCTAACAGTTTTTCGGTCTCGGGGTCTCGATCAAAAACGTTTTGCCCAAACCAACGGTTGATACTACTCCTACCATCCTGCTCCAGTCGAGCTTGCTGCTCTCGAAGTATGTCTAATTCAGGTATCGACGACGGACCCTGACTCTCAGGGTAAAGATACGGGTTAATCGCAGCTTTCTTTTTCGCCTCGTCGGGATCTAGTTCAACATAGGTATCGCGCTTATTCCACCACGCTTCTGGATCATCTAGTTTCTTTTGATTTTCTGCGATAATATCCCCAAGCCGTTGCATTGGATCTTGCTGAGACTTGATATCCCTAGACTCTAAAAAATCCGAGATAAAATCGTCGGGATCGAATTCTTTTGCATCCTTGAGCGGGATCTCTTCACCCAACCCTGCCCTTACTTCATGCTCTGGTAAATCTACATCCACATCGCCAGCGGAAACGTCTCCTTTCAGCAGATCATAGATGTTGGTCTGACCTTCCTCGCTCTCGGGTATCTTCCGCCCACCCGCCAGATAATCCGTTATAAACGAAGGCAGAGAACCAGTAGGGAAATCTTCAAGAAATTCATCGGTGATCCCCGCCTGCTCAAGTAGACGCTGGCGTTCTTCTGGATCTCTTGCGTGCCCCAATATCTCCTCTAAAGGAATGACAGAAGGTGACCATTCCTTCCACCGGAAAGACGACGGTCGTTCTTCCTCACCCGCATCATCCGTTGATGCTCCAGCCTTGAGTACTCCACCTCCCTGCGGTGTACCCGGCCTTTGCGGTGGTCCTATAATGACCTTCTGCTCCATCAATCGCCTGAAGACTTCAGATCTTTTCCTATCCGCCTCTGTTTCATCTAGCTTTGGCGCTTTCAGAGGAGGATGGATTTTCTTATAATCCTCCAACTCTCGCTCCCGCCTCTCTCGATCCTCTTGAATTTTTTTGCGGATTGGTTCGAGTTCCCGGTCTATTCTCCTCTGCTCCTCCTCATCCTTCCGTTTTTGCTGCGGCGTTCTCTGATCTCTCGGCTGCTCGGGTTGCTTACCCTTTACATCCTGCCCGATGCCGCCCGGTGGACCCGGACGAACGACAACAGGCGGAACTTCGTCAGGATCTTTTGGAATTCCGGTGGTGAATGGAGTAGTTGATGGCATCACCAGCCAAGGAAATTGAAGCCGCAGTTTGAGAAGCTCTAAAAAGTCGATACTCATCTAGAAATATCCTAGCGCCATGGATCAATTGGTGATTGAATCTCACCAAACTCACCGATGACGGACGGATCGCTCTTGTCCAAATTCCAGCTTTGCTCGCTTTCCGGAGGAAACACAATTATGTCACCCTCGTAAATTTTATCTGGATTATTCGGATCTCGCTGACGTTCCAGTGTATACCCACCTAGCCTACCCTGCATGATGTTCGTTTTTAGATCGCCTACACTTATATTAAATCGCTCGGAAAGCTTGCTCAAGGTATCGTTCGGTTTAATCGTGTAGTGACCCCGATCCAGTATCTTTGCATCTTCCCTCTTCCGCTCTTCGTATTCAATAAATCTCTTAATACCCTTCTCTGATAACGCTTTCCGTTCCCCCTCCAATCCCGTGTCCGGTGATTCATAATACCTTTCTGACGCTGCCTCATGTGCAACATCAAGAGATTCTTTAGGAATTACTCTTTCAAATATTTCCCGCATCCACGGGTTTTCGTCTAGCGACCTTCGCGCCTCTTCGGTGAGCAAACCTTTTTTTGAATCCATCACCGCCTCCTCAAACACTGTAGCGACATGCTCCATCGGATTCGCCCACTTGTAGAAACTTTTGTGGTCCTTCGGATCGGCGCCGTACGCAAGAGCTGTGTATTTCGAAACATCGAAATCAGTCACGGGAGGTCTATAATCCGTAGCAACTTCCTCTGGATCCCTCCACCTCTCGTCGGCCTCCGTATTCATCATCTGCATACTCGTCGATGGAGATTGACTGTAAATTCCCCCGCCCACGCCAGTCGGAATATGACCCTTCATCCCCCCGCCTTCAGGGTTCCAGTCCAAGTAATGGCCGAATTCGTGCAAAATTATTGCTACCAGTTCTTCTACTCCAGTCGAGCGATACCTATGCTCCATAGCTGCTTCGTCTCCTACTTGATCCAGCCATGTCTCGTCGGGTCCGGACTGTACGTTTTTCTCTGCTGCTGCTCCAGCGTAGATGGCGTTGATTGGGTTCTCAAAGTACGCAAGTGCGCTGTTAGGGGACTGCCACTTTTGAAACGGACCCTCAAAATTAGCTACCGCCTCTTCAAGCGCAGCATACCCTTCATCAGTTAAAAGCCCCTGATCCTTGATAGATTGCATCGCAAGCTTGCGAAGTTCAATCATTTTATTCCAGTCACCCGGCTCAGTTCCGGGTCCACCTATGGGAGTACGTTCGATAGTAGTGCGTATTGCATCTGCAAAGCTGGTGTCGGAGAGCGCACTTATGGCCTTAGGTATGATCTTAGGAATGAAACTTCCAAGGCCGCCGACGTCCCGGGGAGGCGGGTATGATGGTTGGTTGTCAGCCATTTGTGTTGATGTTCCTCATTTGCTGTGTGAGTATAGCATATGAATCGGCCTGTGTGCCGCTTGGACCTCTCCCCCCTATAGGGGGGGAGGTTCCGGCCACTGGGAACAGGCGGGAGAACGTCATATCGCGTGGTACAAGGACTGGAGGCGCATATTTTTACCTGTTTTCATTATTTTTCCCCGGAATCCACCCTCTTTTAATCCTGTATGACGCTGTTTTGTAGGATTTGTAGTTATATTCGTTATTTTGGCAGGGGAAGCGGTGTTTCGTCAATGTTTTTTGGGGACGGAGAGGGATGTTCCTCCGCTTTAGTCGACGCAGCGGTCCAGATAGGCGTAATGTTGTGTGCGAAGGGGGGCGGGGGTAGTGGTGGGGCTGGTGTAGTGGTAGTGGTAGGGTTGAGTGTAGGTCTTGTCTTACGTGGGTTATGAATCGCAATATGATGCACATCGTTAGAGGTGGATGGCGTACCAATAGATCTCGAACCGAGGCGGAGTACCTCCTTCGCTGCGGTGATCGAACCAGCATCGCTGGCCGCTACCAGTGTGCGAATAGCACTGGGAATCGCCTCGGTTAAAGACTCAGACGCTCCATCTAACGTGTGTGCATAATATAGCTTTTGCAGCTCCGAAACGACCACAGCCAGAGGGTGGCGATATCTATCGATTGAGCGTGAGGACACGTTCGCCTCGGCAGCGGCTTCATCAATAGAGCATCCTTTCGACAAAGCTATCGCCACAGCAGCGTGCGTCGTCGTCAACTGCCTTGGCAGACCCTCCAAAACCCCAGCACTCTGAGCGGCCTTGAGCATCCCAAGCACACGCTGCAAAGCGTCCAGTCTAGAATTGCCGTCCATCCGAAAAATATCCATTCACCATTATACCAGCACAAAAGAAAGACAAAGCTTCCAGAGGTGCACTTCAGTCCAAAGCTTTTATACCCACAACGCTAAATCCGGTGCGCGGGCAGAAACTGCCCATCAAACCCAGACGGGTTTGATAGAAGAGCGCACCGCCTCATATCATTCCTACCTCTCTCCTGTGCCTCTGACGCTAGCACATCCCCAGAAGCTGGGGAAGTGCGCTTACAACCGGCACAGGCGCGAGTTAGGCGCTTGGCATGGAGAATAGATCATGGCTAGAAAGCCGCTTCAACCGTTCACCGCAGTCCACACGCTCCAGTTCGAGTGGGCCAGAATCGGAAACTTGCAATGGGCAACGAGATGTGCAGATCCAGTATGCGACGATGGCACAGGTCAGCCCGTATATCTCGATCAAACCACCGATGAGTACTCACACGGCGAAATGGTCGTAGTGGTTCCACACGCTACCAACCGATATGCGCCGTGGACAGTATTTTGCATCAAGTGTGCCTCACAGTGGGATAACTTCCACCAATTAGCCTTTACTCGCAATTACAAGTTTGCAAGCCCATGGGCTAAGCAGATGACACGACTAGATCCGAGATTCAATCACACAGCCGAGATCATTGAGACCGAGATCCGCGAGCCTCGCGCATGTCGACAACACGGATACACCAGCTTCTATAGCCCTGCACACGACGAACACCTGTGCTCTCAGTGTGAGAACCATTCCATGGTCGGGAGAGCCCTTTACGACTACTACGCACATCAAAGTGTGGAAGTCCATAAGGACACCGAGGTCACTAGGAAGCGCGGAGTAGGCGACACACCAACGAGTATACCCAATAATACAGAGGAGGATGCCGACACACCTACGGTTGAACAAACTGAGGAGTACAAGTCCCAACTCATGCTTTCGAAGCGTGCTGAACAATCACGACCTTCCACCAGCAGGGAGCGAGGAAAACGCAAGCCTCGCAGATCTAGCAAAGCTGGCAAGTAAAGCATGGAGGGGAGGGGGAGAAATCCCCTTCCTCTCCAAGTTTTTTTAGTCGAACAC
>CAACVE010000020.1_pt1 | contig 29507 bp, 33 predicted proteins | sample 2381751 | NCBI WGS metagenome assembly CAACVE01 (sample SAMEA5211968, study PRJEB30684) | marine metagenome | biome: Marine; feature: Epipelagic; material: Water | collected 2015-10-15 | depth 2000 m | reverse complement strand
CGTTTGGCACTGTGACGACCACAGCACGCCCCATCCCGCAAGCATCAAACCACAACGGAGGCCACCTTGGCTCCCCAGTCAGTAATCAGCACCACGCTGCAGCTGTTGCGCGACAAGCTCGTCGATAACAGCTTTCTTGCACATCCCCTCTTCCGCGCCATCGAAGGCGCCGGCAACCTCGTCAAGGTCTCCGGCGGTCTCCGAGTGGAGCAGCCTGTCATCTTCGGCGAGCACTCCAGCATCACCGAGCTGAGTAACGGGTTTGAGCCGGTCTCCATGGCCGTCACTGACCCGTTCCAGACGGCGAAGTTTGAGTACGCCAACTTCACGCAGCCCATCATCCTGAGCGCTGTGGAAAAGGCCGCAAACAAGGGTGACCTTGCAGTCGTCAACATCCTCGAATCGAAGATGAAGAACGTGATGCTGGGCCTCAAGAAGGAAGTCAGCAAGCAGGTCATCGCAGGCAGCAGCACCACGCTGACCACCCTGCAGACCCTCAACGGGATGACCACTGCAGCCGGTACCGGCTGGCTCGAAGGTGTCGCTGCTGCCAGCCAGCAGAACACTGTGGGCGGACTCTCGAAGGCCACGTACCAGGCACAGAACTGGTTCAACCAGTTCTTCAACTCTGGCGCCAACTTCGACCTGTCGCACCTCGACCAGCTGATGATTGACTGTCAAATCAGGAACCCCTCCGGTGAGTTCCCCGACATCATCCTCATGAGCCCGAAGTGTTTCGCGGCCTTCCAGGCCAAACAGCAGAGCTTTGTCAACTACGTCTCGGCCTCTGACCGTGACTCGCTTGACCGGGACATGGTCGCCATGTGGCGCGGTGCGCGTATCTACGTGGACCCGAACCTCGGCTTCACTGCGCAGGCCCCTGCCCTGCCCGTCTCGGCCTACGTGCTGAGCAGCAGCAACTTCCAGCTGTACGCAGACACTGACGGCTTCTTTGAAGTCGGCGACATGATGCCCGTCCCTGGCACTGCGACCGAGGCCGCTATGGTCTTCTGCCGCATGCAGCTCGTCACCGGTCACCTTGCTTCGCATGGTGTCCTTCTCAACGCGGAGGCCTGATTCATGGCTACCTCTACTCTCGTTCAGTTCCTGGGTGATGGCATCACCTCCCCCTCGGGAACCGAAGCCGGCACCAGCAACCGCCGCCAGGTGGAAACCTTCATCAGTGGTGGCGCAATCGCCGCCGGCGACTGGGTTTCTCTCGATGTCTCGAAGACCGGGGCAGACAAAGCCCTCTACGTCATTGAGGCGCCTGCTACGGCATCTGACGCTCGCTGCATTGGTGTGGCTCTTGCCGCTGCCGCTGCAGCCGGTGAGCAGGTGCGCGTTGTCGTCGCTGGCTACGTCGCTGAGGCAAACGTCGCAACCGGTACCGGTATCGGTCAGGCGCTCACCCCGAACGGCACAGCCGGGCGGGTTGGTCCTGCTGAGTACATCGGGAACGGTTCCGGCGCTGCTGCTGTCCGCATTCCAACTGTCTGTGGTGTCACCCTGACTCTTGCCGCTGCCAACAAAGCGGAAGTCATGGTTAAGAAGCAGTTCTGAGTCCCCCCCGGGTGGCAGCGCTCTCATGTCCTCTTGAGCCTGCCACCCTGCCCCATCGGTTACCTGCTCGGGCCGGTGGGGCACCTTTCCATGAGTCCAAGGGAAGCCCATGAACCTCGGTGAACTGCTCGACTTTTGTGGCAACCTGCTGGACTACGACCCGAGCAACGACACATACCGCTCTCAGCTCGTCAGCCTGCTGAACGATGCGCAGACGCGGACCCTCACAGACCGCCCCTGGGCCTTTGCCTCACGGGACCGGAAGCTGCGGGTCTTCACGGACACCACCCTGAGCCTTGGCTTCACCAACGGGCAGGCACAGGTCACAGGGTCAGGCCTGCCCACCTCCCCGGACCCGGTGACACCAGGTAGCGCCCTTGCAGGTGCTGAGCTGGAGGTCACAGACTCCGCAGGGACGGTGCAGAGCTATGTCATCCAATGGGTGGAGCTCACCACCAGGCTGTACCTTGACCGAGCCTTTGAGGGAGTGACAGGCACCTACACAGCCACCATCAAGCGCCGGGAGGTCTACCTGCCCAGCGACTGCATGACCCTGCAGAACCTCAGTGACCCCAAGGTCGGCATCCCAGCCAAGGCCATGTTCTTGAGCAAGTGGGAACGGGAAGACGCCAACCTTGACCCGGAGCTACTGGGAGTCATTGAGGCCTTCCTGCCGTCCGAGGGCAGGCGCGTCCCTGCGCCCCAGGTCCCCAGGGGTGTGGCCACGGTCGCAGGCGCGAGTCAGGGAGTGCGCACCATCAACCTCTACATGCTCAACGTAGAGGGGCCGGCTGCGCAGAACTTCCCCACCTACCGCCCGGATGTTTCCAGCGGGTACGAGTCGACCTTCTCGAAGGTTGCCACATTCAACCTGAGCGACACCCAGACCCTAACCATGACACCCGAGACCATCCCCAACCCAACGGGGCTGTATCGGCGGTATTACTTCACCTGCCCAGAGGCCAACATCCTTGCACCGGTCCGCATCCGGCATGCAGACACAGAGGACGCTCTCAACGTAGGGGTAGACACTGTGGCCCCCACAGGCGGTATTACCCTCAAGCCTGACCTGAGCCTCACCAAGCTCACCAGCCAAGGCTTCCAGACTCGCGCCATCCGGTACCGCTGGAACCAAGCAGCGGTTTATCAGTCGGTGCAGCTGTACCCTCACCCGAGCGGAGACCAAGAGGTCAACGTGCGCCAGGTCATCGCACCCACCCGGATGCAGGAAGACCAAGACGTGCCCCTCGTGCCTGCCGCCTATGCGCAGGTTGTGGCCTATGCCACCCTTGAAGCCCTGAGCCTCAAGGTGGACAATGCTGCTCTCAGCCAAGTCTACATGCGCAAGAAGGACATCCTCTACAAGGCTATGGAGCAGCGCTACCTCAAGGAGGTACCGCGCCGAATCGTGAAGGGTACGCCCACAGCCGGCTACCGCTTTGTTCGGAACCCCTACGGCCCCCTGACGTTCTCATGAACCTCTCCCAGTACCAGACGCCCCTGGCTGGGGGCCTCGGCACCAGGCTCCCCCAGAACCCACAGGATGCAGGCAAGCTCAGCAACTGGACCCTTGACCGGGTTTCCGGCGGGTGGTCGTCTCGGGTTGGATACGAGCGGTACCGGGTGGGGTCGACCAACTGGGAACCTTTCCAGAATGTTGGACCGGTCTACGCGCTGCATGTTGCGCAGCAGCTCGCAGGCGGTGCGCGCCAGGCGGTCCTATTCGAAGCAGACGGCAACCTGCATTTCTACTACGACGCAACGGCGGTTCCTGCCCTGCGCACCCTCGCTACCGGTCGCCACATCCCTACACCCACCGAGGCGGGGGCCTGCTTCACGGACACGCCACACGGGACCATCATCACCAACGGGGTCGACCGGCCTGTAATCGTGGACCCATGGCCCCTGGGAAATTTGTCTGAGTCGGCTGCTGCTATCACTCGGTGTATCCGCCCCCTCGGGTTCAGTTCTTTGCCCGGTGCCCCTGAGCTGCTGCGCGTCGAACCGATGCCCAAGCCAGTCGTCACCACCTATGACCCACCAGTAGTGGGCAGCGCCATTACCATCTGGTGCCCGGTCAATCCCTCGGCCATAGCAGACGGTGGGCGTTGGGGCCTCGGATTCAGCAGCAACCCAAGTGGTGAGCCTGGGGATAAAAAGGCCCTCTTTGGCTACGCGGTCTCTTTCATCTCAGACACGGGAAGCGAGGGGCCAGCCAGCGAGCTTGCAACCACCTCCTGGGGGCTGCCCACTGACGCTGTAGGCCTGCGCCATGCTGTAGGCATGCGCATCCCCATCGGGCCAGAGGGAACGGTAGCCCGTCGCATCTACCGAACGCAGAACATGTCTGATGACTTTATTTCGGCAGTAGGTGACACCACCCTCTACACGCTGGATACGGTCCGAAACAACGCAGAAGACCTGTACTTTGATGCGCAGCGCCCCACCAACGTGAGCTTCCCCAAGCCCGACCTGGCTACCGGTCCGTTGCCCGCCCCTCGAGCGCGCTTCTCGGCACTATTCAAGGGCAGCCTGTGGCTGGATGGCGGAATCAGCGACGGCTTCTCGCTGTACTTCTCGGCCCCTGGGTTGATAGAGCAGTTCGGGGCAGCCGACTACATCCAACTGGGTGCCGAGGGTGGCGCCATCACAGGCCTATTCTCGAACTACACCACGCTCTTGGTGTTCCGGGAACGTGGCATCGATGTGGTGACGGGCACCTATGCCACGGGCTTTCAAGTCACGACCATCAGCAACAGCATCACCTGTCTGAGTCCCCACACTATCCAGGCCGTCCCAGGCCTTGGGGTCGTCTTCCTGGCTACTGATGGGGTCTATGCCCTGACCGGTGGCCTCGAGGGGGGCGCCATTCAGGATGCCGTCAACCTCACAGTGGGGCAAGATGAGGTCATTGAGCGCCTGACCCCAGACTGCTTGCCCAAGGCTGTGGCCGTCTTCTCGGCAAAGCTCCGCGAGTACCACCTCTACTTTCCGGCCGATGGACAGGACCGCTGCAACCGGGGCTTAGTGCTGCACGTTGACCGGCTGTCTCTGGTGGACACCAGGCGCCTGAGTCCGTGGAGTCTGCGCGCAGGCTTCCCAGTGGGAGCGCTCGCTACTCGGGCAGACGGTACCGTGCTGTTCGGACACCACACCGGCAACGAGTCAGGGAACGCTACCTCGGAGCGTGGCCTCTTTGTCCTCTCGGGCAAGCGCGCCATGGGGTCGGTTGTCGTAGAAAACGCCATGGTCGACGACCCACCACCCACAAGCACCTACCGCTCGGCCTGGTGGGCAGCCGGAGACCCGCAGCTGCAGACGCAGGTGGCCTACGTCACCATCTGGGTGATGACCACAGGTGATGCCACCATCACAATGCGGCATCTCAAGGACTTTGACCTTGTGCCCGTATTGGAGCGCACCTACTTGGCGCAGCCCCCTGACGCTGCTGTGCTGCCCACACTGGACAAGACCATCCTGGGCCAAAGCACCTACATAAAAGAGCGCCTGGTGCCTCTGCGCTACAGTGTGGCGCATATGTCTGCCGCTTGGTTCTGCTTCGAGCTGGAGACTACAGCGGACATTATCCTCGTGGGCCACGAGTACGAATTCACGACCAAGGGCACCAAGGTGGTCCTGGGGCGGCGAGCATGAAGAAATGGACACAGCGAGACGCAACCACGGGGGGCAGCGTTTCCCCTGGTGCGGTCAATGACGAGCTGCGCGCACAGCAAAGCAGCATCACCACGCTGGACCGAGACCAACTCCCTGATGCCTATGTGACCACCAACAGGCTCAAAGACTACGCGCTGATGAGGGTCTACAAAGACGCAGAGTTCCCCACAGGCGGACAGCAGGACACGGTAGTCGACAGCACCAACGTGCCCACCAATGCTTGGAATGCTGCCACCTTCCAGATTTACCCAGGTGGATGGCAGAACTGCAGCGATGGAGTGGCCGAGACCCTGACCGGCTGGAAGGGTGGGCACCTTCACATTGAGTGGGCAGGAAATGCCTACATCATGGGCGGTATGTGCTTCGGAGAAAACCAGCCATTCCCGAAGACTCCGAGGTACCTCAACCTGCGCATCACAGCCAACGGGGTGACCATCGCAGAGAAGCGCGGGCCGGCCTACCATGAAGCGTTTCGGGTCATCGGCTCGTCACTCGTGCCCCAGGGTGACGTTGCCCTGCGCTTCCAGTGGAAGATTGAGGGGCCAAGCTCTGATGATGCGCTCTTTAACAGCATCGCACCAACCCCCTCCTCTGAGCGCGTCCCACAGGCCCACCTGTACAGCATGCGCTACCTCGCCATTGGGAGATGGGTATGAGCAGAATTACCACAGACCCGGTAAGCCCTGGGGATGACCTCAACGCTGCGAGCCTCAATGACCGGTTTGCGGCCTACACCCAGACGGACCTCAACCAGTTCAACCACCGAGACGCAGCCCACGACCTGCCCCAGTTCGCTACCGGGTTCATGTTGACCCATGCGCAGACGCAGGGCATTGGCCTAAACAACTGGAAGCACAGCAGCTCCGTGACCGTCAACGGCATGACCTCCATGCCTGCAGCAGCCAGCCCAGTCGAGAACGGTTCAGGAACAGTCTCAGAGATGAGCTTCGGGGCAGGCCTGACCCTCTCCACTGACGAGCTGCTGCGCGCGTACTGGGACCTCTCGGTCTTTGCCAACCCTGGCAGCAACTGGGACAGTGCCACCAGCCTTGGCTTCTACTCTATGTCCGATGGTAGCCTCGGCACGCAGAAGGCAAGCACCTGGGGCGCCTGCTGGGTGCTCTACCTTGAGTGGGACATCACCAGCGCAGCACGGGCGGCCTACGTCCCTGTTTCGGGTCAATCCGACTTCAGTACAGTCATCGGCAGCAAGCGAGGGGCAGCACTCGCAGACACCCGAGCTACCTGCGTAGTCCCTGCAGACTTGCGCTATGCCAACGCTCCAAACGGTAGCAAGCTCGTCAACGCTAGCGCGCAAAGCACCCAGCGATGGCGCGGAATCTCCGGGGCTTGGTACTACACGCCAGCAGGGGCCACAACTATCTACGGGCTGCGCGTAGTCATCAAGGGCATCATGCACCCGCACAGCGTAGGCACAGCCAACTACCTGGTGCACGATACCGGGTACAGCAACGGTGCGAGCCTGTCATACAATGGGGGCAACCTCGCAGTGCTCAAGCAGAGGGTCAAATGAGCTTCAGCCCGCCTACGACCTTCAGTGATGGCACCGTTGTGACCTCGGCCAACCTTGAGGGCAACTTCGAAGCCTTGCGGGTCTACTTGCATGGTGGGGTTGTCGCAGGTGACGTGCAAGCAGCGCAGTGGATTGACACCCGCCACATTCAGCCCCCCAGCTACGAGCCATTCTCAGGGGTGCAGCACGGGGTTACCGGTCACCAGGGTGGGAACGATTCGGGCCTAGTGCGCCTGACCTTCTGCACCAAGTACCTCACGGGGGGCGGTCGCGAAGACTCGCAGGCCTTCGAACCCATCCCAGGGACTGCCATCACTCTCGACTGTAGGCGCGCCTGTACTGCGGTGTTCCACTTCTGGTTTGAGCTGGAATGCGGGCCTGACGAGAGCACTGCGGTCAACCAGCCCTCCAAGGAGCTGCGACAGGTCTGGGTTGCGCCCTACGTCGACACGGTAGAGTCAGCCTTTTCGCAGTACCGGTCACACGCTCAGGAAGGCCTCAATCAGCAGGGCAACGGCTGGAAGGTCACCCAGCCTATTGGGGCAGCAGTGCCCTACCCTGCAGCAGGTGCCTATCAGTCACGAGATGGCGTCCTCCTGCACACAGCCCCCAATGGGCGCTTCACCTTTGGCCTTGCCTCGCACTCACAGATTGACCGCGTGGCCGTGGTGAACTGGGGTGTAGCAGTCGAAACCTTCTATCTCTGAGGTAGTCCATGCCAGTCACACTAGCCACAGGCCTGCTCATCGGGGCAGGCGCCGCTAAAGTCGGCTCCGCCATCGCTCAGGGCGTAGGCAACCGCCGGGCAGCCAAGGCCATGCGCCTAACCCCAGCGCAAGAGGCAGAGCTTGCACGGCTCAAGGCGCGCCAGGCGCGCGGTGAGCTGGGCCTCACAGCAGGCGAAGAGGGGAAGATTCGGCGCCAGTTCGACGCGGCGCAGGATGCAGCCACCCGAGACCTCCAGAACATGCAGCTGCAGCAGCAGGCAGCCCAGCCCCAGGCAGTCACGGGCCGCCAGATATTCCTTGAAGCGCAGGCTGAGCAGGATGCCCTCAGAACCGGCGCCCGAGAGGAAGGCATCGCAGTCCTCGAAGCCTCGCAGGCCGAGAGAGCAAACGAGCAGCGGCGCATCGCAGAGCTTGAGGGGCAGGCCACAGCAGCAGAGGCAGCGCTCAAGGCTGCCAATGCGTCATTCGTCACGGGCAGCTTCGATGCAGCGGCAGACGTCGGCATGCAAGGCGCCACGATGGCCTTCCAGACGGAGATGATGAAAGCTGCCGTCCCCAAGCAAAGCACGCAAAGCGTTTACCTGCGCTACCAGCCCACTCGCCCAGTCGATGAATTCAAGTTTGGCGATAACTTCGTCCCCCTGACCTTCGAGTAAAGCCATGCCGACAACCAGCTTTCCAGGCAAGCGCGCCAACTTTGTAGAGCAGTATGCCCGGACCGTGGCAGCGTACCAGCGGTATCAGGACATCACCCGCGAGATTCAATCTGAGCAGGACCGTCTCAACTGGCTGGATTCCCAGCTCGTGGCTGAGAACCAGAACCTGACCAACCTGCAGGAAGTCTTCCGGGTACGCCCGCAGGACCTCGGCAGCGCTCAGGCTCTGCTGCAACAGCAGTACGCTTCTGAGGATGCAGGCCGGCGCAGAGCTGCAGCGGGCAGGCTTGCACGGGAAGAGGCCTCGGACATCACAGACGCAGACAAGGCGCGCCTCACAGCCCTGGCTACCGAGGGCACCCAGTACGACCAAGGCGCAGCGCAAGCCCTTGCCCTAAACCTCATCGGGGAAGACTCCACACCCCAGCAAACTGCCGAGGTGCTACGCATCCTCGAAGCAGGCTCTATCGATGCAGGGGTCATCGGGGAAGTGGAGGCCAGGGCAGCCAGCGTAGCCCGTGGCAGGGTCCCCAGTGGCAAAGCTCGGGCGCTGACACCCGAGGAGAAGGCTGCAGAGCGAGCGCTGCAGCAACAGCTTGAATCTGCGTTCTTTGCCGGTCCTGCAGGCATCCGGGGAGGCTACGACGGGCAAGCCATTGTAGAGCGTCGAGAGTCGACAGCAGCCCCGGAGACTGTCAGCTTCAGCACGGAGGCCGATGCCTTTGACGCTGCCCTCGTGGCCATGCAAAACGGCGCCATCACAGAAGACGAGTTCGAGAGCGCGGAAGACTTCCAGTTCGCCAAAGCTCTCTACGATGAAGCCAAGGCGAAGCGGGCATACCGCAACGACCAGCGCGCCAACTTCGAGCAGGAGGTCCTCAAGTCTCGGCAGCGGGTGGCACAGCTGGAGACAGCCCGAGCCGAGGCACCAGGTGCCCAGTACACAGACCCGGGCAGGGAGCGGGCAAAGCGCGAACTCATCGCCCGAGGCTTTGACCCGGACAAGAACGGAGGGCGGTACCTGCAGTACCAGCAGAGTCCCTACTACAGCGCCATGATTCGGGCAGACGACATTCTCACCGATGTCATCAGTGCAGACATGGCGCTGGAAGCGGTCGGCAGCAACCAGCGCTTGGCTGCAGACCTCATCCGCCAGCTTGATGCACGGGGCAAGCCCTACGACATCACCAAGGTAGAGAAGCAGCTCGGCAAGGTCCTCAAGGGTGACGAGCTGCAAGAGGCTCTTGCCTTCGCGCTTGCCACCAAGGAATACGACGCCCGAGGCTTTGAAGCACCCAGCCAACGGGAACTCCAACGGGCAGTCAAGGAACGGGCAGCCACCGAGGAGGAGCAGGCGCGCGCCCTTGATGCGGAAATCACCGAGACCATGGAGGGGGAACTCGACCAGCAGGCCCTTTTCATGCAGCGCCTACCCAAGGACACGGTACCCCCCGAAGATGCAGCGCGCCTGCAGGCTCGGGCAACACAGGCAGCAGAGCGCCAAGTGGGCGAGATTGAGTTTCAGACCGCTGCATCCGACGCCCCAGACCCTGCGCCCACCCCTGCGCCTGTTGTGGCCGAGGTCTTCAAAGACCCCAACGATAGCCGCCTCTCCTACCGCAAGGTCCCGGAAGGCTTTGCAGTCTTCCAGCAGGGCAAGCCAAACCCAACCCTGGCAGCCACGGGAACCCGAGCATTCCAGAGCATTGAATCGGTGCTGTCTGGTGGCCAGCCGCTGCCCCTGCCCACCCCTGCGCCTGTTGTGGCCGAGGTTGCCGAGGTTGCCGAGGCAGCGCCTGCGCCTGCTCCTCCTGCAGGAGAGGCCGAGCCTGCGAAGGTGCTGACATGGAACCCCAAGACCCAACAATTCGAGTAGGGGCGCCCCATGGATTATCGAGTCGGTGAGCAGCTTTACCGCTTCTCTGATGACATGTCGCAAGAGGATGTCATCGAAGTGCTGCAGCAGCAGGGCATCATTGAGCCACCTGCTCTGCCTGTGCGCCCCATGCGAGCCGAGCAGACGCCCATCCCGGAGATAGCGCCACTCGCTGAGCTGGAGGCCGCCCAAGCTGCAGCTGTTGAGGAGCAGGTCTCGCAGGAGATGGCACCGAGGGGAGGCAACATCCCAGCCGGTGAGTTCTCGGCCGAGAGGGAGCGCGTAGAAGCTCGTGCAGAGCGGCAGCAAGAGCGGCAGCGCAGCCAGGTGCTGCAACCGGGCAGGACAGAACCCCAGCGAGTGGCCGAGGGTGGCATCCCTACCCTGCGCCCCACTCGCATCCTGACTCAGGAAATTCCTGCCGTGACTCAGCAGGGTGAGATTCTGACCGAGCGCAGCATCGTAGGCGACGATGGGCGTCTTCGGCCACCGACTGCAGACGAGGAGACTGCCGAGGCCTTTGCCATGCAGCCTATCCTTGGGGCTGAGTCTGCCCGAGTCATCAGCGAGCGGGTGAGGGCTGAGCAGGCCGAGATTGACCGCAAGGTGGCAGCAGGCGAGGACGTTAGCCCCTTCGAGTACGCAGGGGCTGCCCTCGGTGGCATCCTTACCCGTCCGGGCGAACAGACCGGCGTCTTTGAGACCGAGCTTGGGGCAGGCCTGCGCTCAACCCTCGGCTGGGTGTCTGCGCTTGCTGCAGAGGGCTACTTCCGAGGCCTCGGCTACGAGGTGGACAAGAACGGCATCCCCGTAGACCCGGATGACTTCGGGCTTGCCATCGCTCAGGGACGCAGGGCTATCGGCCTGCCCGAGGTGGTGTACCCATTGCAGCCCATCACTGCGCCCATCCGAGCCATCGTCAGCGGTCTGGATGAAGAGGCCGGGCAGCAGCTTGAGCGCCTTATCAAGTCTGTGCCTCAGCTCGCTGTACCGCTGCCCGGTGTGGCGACCACCAGCCAGACGGCAAAGCTCACCACCTTTGACCCGGAAGGCCGGCGCACTGTGCGCCAGGTGCAAGTCCCCGACCCGAGAGAGGACTTCTCGGGATGGCTTGACGCCACACAGCGCCGCGTATCGCAGAACGTGGCAACAGGCCGGACCATGGGCGACGAGTTCGTGGACACTCCTGCGCTGCGGGATTGGTATGCCGAGGTCTGGGGGGACCCGGATGCCGCCTACTTCGGGGGCAGCCTGTTGGAACTGTTCATTCCAGCCGGACCGGGCACAGCAGCCAAGGGCGCTAAGGGTGTGGCAAAGCTCACCAAAGCGGACAAAGCCACCAGGGCAGCGGTCAACGCTGCAGGCCGGTCCGCCATCCGAGCAGCGCAGGCCATCGAACAGGGCAAGCCATCGGGCAGGCTGGCAAAGCAGGCCCAGGCGGCAGCGCTGAGCCTTGCCAACCCTGTGGCCGATGTGGCGGCAGCAGTCACCCCAGGGAAGCTCTCAGAAGGGCGCGTAGTGCGCCGCGTAGCTGAGCAGGTCCTTGATGGGGCAGCGCTCGACAAAGCAGACGCAGCACGGGCCAAGGCTGCCATCAAGCCTACCAGCTCCACACCCCAGGCTATCATGCGGGATGTGGCGCCCTACCTGGGGGACCGTGCTGCCGTCTTCGGTCGCGCCCTGGTGCAGAACATCCCCGATGATGTGGTGATGATTACCTCCAACGTGGGCGTCCCTCGGGTGCACGCCAACAGCATGCGCGCCAGCCTGGGCAGGTTTCGGCGCGAGGTCTTCAGCGGCAGCCCCAAGAATGTGGCCCACAGACTCCCCGGAGACCTCGGGCAGCAGGTGGCGCGTTTCGATGACTGGGGCAGCATGCCCACAGGCCTGCGCAGACAGGCCACGATTGTGCTTGAGGATGCCCATGCAGTGAGTCAGGCACCAAAGCAGGCGCGCCTTGCGCGAGACCTCACAAGCCTACAGACCTGGTTCCGCACCACAGACAGCAACCTCACCAAGCGCCTGCTCAAGTCTCAGGGGCTAGACTCCCCAGCCATGCGCAGGGCTCGGGCAGTCTTTCGGCTCCGCGCCCTGCCCCTTCAGTCTGAGACCGCTGCGGTTGTGCAGGCCCGCCAGGCCATCCGAGGGGCAGCCACAACCGAGCTGCAGCGCCTCGGCAAGCGCCTGACCATACGCAGCAGGGAGCTGGGCAACGCAGACGACGCGGTTGACGGTCTGTTTGCGGAAGAGCTGGCATCCTCTCCCAGCCCCATCGGCGCTACCGAGGCATGGGAAAAGGTCATGGGCGCCATTTATGGCGACGAGAACGCAGGGAAACGCCTGTTCAAGATTGCCCTTGAAAAGAAGTTGATACCCAGCGCGAACGGCAAAGACGCCCTGATAGGTCCCACCGTGGACACTTTGCGCGGCGTCGATGTCAGCCTCTACGATGATGGGGTCCAGGGTGTCGTTGGGGTCAGGGGTACGAACCTCGCATCCAAGCACTTTGCGCCGGACTACCAGAAGGCGCTCCTCAAGGTAGCAGTGGAAGAAGGCACCAAGAAGAGCCTTGCAGCTCGTGGCAGGCTGACCGAGGCCATCGGCTCAGCGGTAGACGGCTTGGTCACGCAGGCCTCTCGGGTGCCTGCAGGACTCACCAAAGCGGTAGAGCTGCTGGGTGATGGGGTCATCAACGAGCTGCCCGTACTGCGAGAAGGCAACCGGGTGCGCGCTCGGGTCTACGACCGCAACGCAAGCGCCGCAGAGCGCATCCTTGCCGAGAACGGGGAAGAGTTCGCTGAGTTCATCGAAGGCATCGCACCGAGAGCCAGGAAAGGGCTCAAGTCCGTTTTGGGAGAAGTGCTTGAGCTGTTCCTTGGAACAGGGCGCCGCAACTTTGCGCAGAACATGCAGTATGGCTTTGTAGGCCCCAATGTTGTGGGCTTCCCATACGCCCTGTTCAAGCAGGCCATCACCCCGCTGCTCACCGTAGGGCTACAGGGTACGGCTGACATCGTTGACCAGGTGGTACGCCGGCGGGTCTTCGGGGGCGGTCTGACGACTACCGATGGCGTGTATTACACGGGCAGACAGCTGCAGGAACTCGGTGAGGAGCTGGGCCTTGGCTACACCACCGTGTCATCAGAACGGGTGCGCAGCATCGCAGACGACCTGTTGAGAGACGCACGGCGGGCAGCAGAGGGGCCGCTTGAGGGCTTGGTCAAGCGCGAACTCAACCCGCTCGATAAATCTTTCTGGACCCGTAGCGCTGAAGCTGTGGAGATGTCCATGAGGCAGGGGGCCTTCGAGGCCGAGCTGCTGAAGGGCCGGACACCCGAGCAGGCTGCCCAGTACGCGCGGGATGCCCTCTTTGATTACTCCGAGGTGCCCGAGGCCATCCGGCAAGAGCTTGGGCGGTACTTCGCAACCGCTGCAGGCAACTCCAAGCTCTACACCGAGCTCGTCAAGGCCATCATGGCGAACCCGGACAAGGCGCGCCTAGTGCTCAAGGCCCAACTGCAGAAAGCCCGAGCGCAGGACCCTCACAACCTGCACGGAGACAAGGCGCTGAAGTCCTTGGGTCTCGTGACGGTAGGTGATGGCGTCTACTTCGGGCCAGAGGTGCCCATCTTTGCGCCTGCAGAGGTAGCCCTCGGGATGGCTCGTCAGGGCAACCTCCTCGTGCAAGACCTGCGAGTCGCTACCCAGGCCGCGGAGCAGGTAGGGGCAGAGGTCAACCAGGTGGTAGAGGGCGCGCAGACAATCACCCGCACTCTGGAAGATGCAGCCATGCCCCTGGTGCTGGATGCCTATGACCGCTTCCAGGCCGGAGCCGAGGCCAGCCCCGTAGGCATCCAGGGCGCTGCCCCCATCAGTGACGAGAAAATGTTTTGGGCTGCTGCCCTGTACGCTCACAACATGGACGCTAGCCGAGACCTCGGCCTGTGGGACTGGTTCGAGCGGGTCTTCAAGCCTGAGACAGTCCCACCCACTGAGGGCAGGGAAAACAAGCAGATGCCAGAGTACTGGGCATCGGCACCCAAGGGGCAGCCCCATGTCTTGTGGGGTCGAGACGAGACCGGCATGCCGCTATACAAGGTCCTCAAGCCTTCCGAGGATGGGCAGCTTGCCATGACCCTGCTGCGGGCTGCATCACCCAAGGCCATAGAGCAGGCCTTTGTAGCCGGTACCAGCCTGGTGGAACCCGTGGCAGTCGAGCAGCAACCCACTGCCGTCTTTGGTGGTGACCTTCTGCCCCCATCGCCTGCCCGTGCTGCGCTTGATGCTACCCTCGGCCGAGCGCCAGAAGCAGACCCGGAGAGGGTCAGGCGCGCGCAGTTGGAGCAACTGTCAGGGGTCATGCAAGGTCAGTAGTGATATGATGGGGCTGCGCAGCCAGTCCAAGCACGAGGAGGAGCGCCATGCCCACCAGAATCACCCACTTCCTGCACCACAGCCCTGTCACAGGTGACCAAAGTGTGCTCACCAGCTTCAGCACCGGTGTGGTCCATGCCCATGACCTGCAGGCCTACCTCCCTGACTTCCAGCGCCTCAGCCGGAACTACCGGGGCATTGTGCAGGGCATCACAGTGAAGCTGACGGGCAGCACCAGCCCCACCAAGGTCACCATCCGGGTCTGTGCAGATGCAGCGGGTGACGAGGTGCTTGTGCCTGACACCGAGGCAGACCTGGTGGCAGGGGTGACTACTGCAGGCACCAAGAGCGCCACCTTCCGAGTAGACCTCCCGCTCTGGCAGGACCAAGCAGGACCGGGCAACGGTACGCTGTACCTGTTTGCCAAGGTTGACAGCGCGACAGGAACGCCCAAGTTGGCAGCTACTGACATCTTCTGGCAGGAGTGACCCCATGCCCATCACTCCATGCTTCGACCCCACAACAGGGGCGTCAGGCGGAGCCAGTGGGGGCGGTGGAGCTGCAGCAGCAGTCACGCCACCGAGCCCCACCAGCGAGAGCAAAGCGGCAGGGGCAGCCCTGACCAACAAGACCTTCTCAGCCTTCACGGACCCAGCTGGGGTCATTAATTCATACACGGCAGTTACAACTACAGCCACAGGCTCGGCAAGCTGGGCAGGTAGTGGGCTCGGGGCCTATACGCCCAGCTCGTCAGATGGTGACTCGGGCACCTTGAGCCTAAACGCACTGTCCTCCACGGGGCAGGTACTGGCTACAGCGGTGCACAGCTACGACCGGGCAAGCCCTGCAGGCGCGTCCTGGGTGGTGACCTCGGACACTGACCTCACAGCGCTGCCCAGCAGCACCTTGAGCGCAGGCTCTCAAGTCATCTCTGGGGTGACCCTGGTGTGTGATGGCGCTGGGGAGACCGTAGGAGGTGGGGCAGGCCTGAGCAGTGCCGCAACAGACGCCAGCTACGTCGACGTAAGCGCGTTCTTCTCGGGCGAGAATCCGCGCCTGGTGGAAATCAAAATTGTCAACGCTGCTTGGGGTGGAAGTGGCACAGGAAGCGCAGTACGAGGACGTTTTTTTGCAGATACGGCTGGCTCGGGGCCGGCTGCACAGACCCGCTACTACCCTTCGGGCAGCAACATGCGCTTTCAGGCACAGTGGCAGCCCAGGTACGTAGGGGTAACGGGAGGGTTCAGTACCTCGGGCGGTAGCTACGACCACACCGGAGACTCGGCCGAGTTGACCTGGTATTCGTACATCGCCATGGTTCGGGGCACCTTTTACGTCTGGATTTCGAAGACTGTAGATGTGCCCACCTCCCTGGTGGACCTGCTCACCCCTGACGCATTCACCTGGGTGGTTGGCGTCAACGCATACTCGGCCCTCGGCACAGCGGCCTACCAGCCCGCCACAGCCCTGGCAGGCATCTACAACCAGTCTGGCAGCAGCCTCGGACTTATTGAAAACGTCCGGACCTTGGAGTTCAAATGAGCCACGCACCTACCGAGGTCAAATCCTGGGTTCTTGATGGTGGGGCGGTTGATGTCCCCTGTGACGAGCTGCTTGCCTATTGGCGAGAAGGTGACGAGACATCAGACGTCGAACTCACCGACGGCTCAGTGGTCATCTCCTCACGGACTCCCCCACCTGATGCTGCAGCAGTCAAGGCTGACATCTTGGCACGAGTGGCAGACGGAGAGAGCACTCCGGTGCTTGCCTCCCACCTTGACGCCATGGGCTACCGTGCTGCGCTGCTTGCTTGGGCAGTGCGCAGCTGATGGCCAGGCGCATCAAGAAGGGAGAGCCGGGCTACGGAAGAAAGAAGTTCGTGGCCACAGGCACCTACAAAGGGAAAAAATACACGGTTCGCTTTGGCGACCCGGACATGGAAATCAAGCGAGACAACCCAAAGAAGCGAAAGGCCTTCCGGGACCGCCACAACTGCAGCGACCCCGGACCACCAAACAAAGCGCGCTACCACAGCTGCAAGATGTGGAGCAGCAAGCCAGTGAGCAAGATAGCCAAATGACCTGGGCCTATTCTTCCCGAAGCATGCAGCGGTTGAACACCTGCCACCCTGACCTCATCCTGCTGATGACTGAGGCCTTGGCAGACCCTTCCTGCCCGTCAGACATCAGCGTCTTGGAAGGCTACCGAGACGAGGAGCGCCAGAACCAGATGGTGGCCGAGGGTAAGAGCCAGCTCAAGTATCCGCGGAGCTTCCACAACAGACAGCCGAGCATGGCTGTAGATGTCGCGCCCTACGTCGGTGGCATTACCTGGGACTGGGACTACTACTACCCGCTGGCAGCTCACATCAAGACCGTATGGGCTCGCTTGCAGTCCGAGGGCCGAGTCAGTGCAGGCCTGAGACTTGAGTGGGGCGGAGACTGGACCTCATTCGCTGACGGTCCACACTATCAGCTTGTAAAGGAGTAAGTAATGCACCAGACGGGAAGAAGAGAGCAGCTCAGGAGACTGGGGCGCGCCCTGGTGGTTGGCAACCGGCAGACCATTGTAGCCGTGCTTGATGCAGTCATTGAGCCAAAGAGCCTGATGTGGGAGCGCATCAGCGACCTGGCCATCGGCTACGTGGTTGACGCCCTGATTGAGGGGCGCGGTGATGTGGTGGAAGGGGTCCGTGAGGCTCTCGACCAGCTGGAAGGATGATGCTGTACCTCCTGACCTTACAGGCCGTCGCCTTGGCTCAGGAGGTGGCCCCGGTTGTGGCCTCCCACCCAGATATGTGGGGAGTGGGTGGGGGAGGCATCGCAGGCCTGCTGTCTGCTGTGCTTGCGCTCCTCGTGAAGGATAAGATACTGTCACCCCAGCGGGATGGTGTGGCGCCATCTCAGGCCAACCAAGAGCTGCAGACGCGAGTCACAAGACTCGAACTGCAGTTGGAGGCCCTACGTGACACGCAGCGAGACCTTAGACAGCTCACCGAAACCCTCGGGCAGCTCATCCGCGACCTTGCAACCAAGACGTAGAAAGCAGACAACACAGCTGCGAGCGCTGCACTGTCTGCTTCTGGTGTTGTCACTCAGGGCAACGCTGCCCAGCTATCAGAACGGGATGTCCGGCGAAGGCTCACCCCTGTTGTAGCTGGTGGCGCTGCTGTCTCGCTGAGCAGGGGCGCCTTCCTTCGGTCCACAGAAGGCCCAGTCGCTGACCTTGACCTCAAGGGAGAAGCCCGTACTGCCGTCCCGTTTCTCGTAGGTGCGAAGGCTCGGCTCACCGTTGACGGTCACCCACTTGCCCTTGTCCAGATGCTTGCCCGCGGCCTCGGCACGCTTGCCAAACAGGGTGCAGGTCCACCAGCTCGTCTGCTTGTTGTCGCCCCACCCGGTGTCATTGGGCAGCGTCAGGTTGCAGATGGTGGTACCGCTGTTGGTCTCTCGCATCTCGGGCGGGCGCGCCAGACGCGCTGTGATTGTGATGTATGCAGGCATGATGTCCTCTCTCAGGTCTTGGGGTGGGTGTAGTAGTCAGGCACTTCAATGATGCGCCGCTTCTGGTAGCCGGGCCAGTGGCCCATGGTAGTACAGCCGTCATACAGGTCGGCCAGGTCTCGGTACAGGGCAGCGGTCTCCATGATGGTGTTGGGTCCAAGCTCGCAGGCAACCACGTCATGGGGGGCAGCAGTCCGGGCGTACAGCGCGATGAGCTGCACTTGGTTCCGACCCATGGGGGCATACATGGCCCAAGCGGCCTGCAGGTAGTGGTACAGCTGCAGGTGGACCCGGTACCGCCCGATGGTATGGGTGATGCTATGCTCGTCGAGTTCGCTGCTGGTGGTCTTGAGGTCCACGATGATGAGGCCATGCTCGTCGGAGTAGTGCAGGAGGTCCAGCTTGGCCTTGCAGGGACCGAACAGGCCTTGCCAGACGATAGCGCGCTCCACCTGGGTGCCACGATGCCCGAGGAGCTTCTGCAGCAGTGGATGGCGCGTAGCAGCCTCGGCAACCGCCAACGCTCGGGCATGCTCGTCCTCAGTAAGGATGTCGCGCTCGGTCTGCTCGGCTGCCCACTCTCGGTATGCCTTGGTCCGGCGGTTGCCCGGCCCTTCCCACACCGCATAGCGCTCGGTGAACTCGTCAGGTTCGAAGGTCAGACAGTGGATGGCCGACCCCATGACCATGGCTGCAGTTTTCTTGGTGGGGTTTGCCAGGTGGTGCTGGTACTGCATGGGGTTCTTCGCCAGCTGCTTGAGCGCTGTGGCGTTCATGGCAGGAAAGGCGAAGTAGTCCGCATCAGTCCAGACGGCTGTCTGCTCAGGGGTGGGGATGGTCATGCTGTCCTCTGTGTGTGGATGTGGTGGAGCACTGCAGCAAGGGCTTGCCATGCGTGGGTGGTGACGCCCTGCAGCGGTCCGTCATGGGTGTGGTGATGTCCGTCCGGGTCGATGCCGTGCAGCTCACAGACCCGGCGCCGAATGGCGCTGTCTGACTTGCCGAGCAGCTTCTTGACTTCTTTGCGGTGCGCTGGGTGGACCTGCAGCTCGTGAATGCTGGCGTACTCCCAGATGCGCCCCAGCATGACTGTGGTGTGAATCACAGACCAGCTGGGTGGGCCTGGGTGCGTGTGCTCCAGCACCACGATGGGGTGGTCATTGGCAAGGGCAGCGATGGCGTACCGCACACGAGTGGGGGAGGCCTTGCCGTCTGCCAGTGCCACAACTCCCACGTCCTTGCCCTTCGGCACGCAGTAGACCACCAGGCCCAAGGACTTGGGGCCCGGATCGATACCGATGTAGATGCTGGCGTTCTTGTAGGGGTCACCCATGGCTACACCTGCTCGGTGATGGTTGCCTTGATGACCTGCAACCCGTTCGCATCTGCAAGCCAGTCAAGGCAGCGGCGCTTCTGCTCGGGGGTCATGCCTCCCAGCCGAGGGCGCTCGCGCTTGTCTGCCCAGGTGTTAAAGTGCTCCACTGTCAGGCCTGCACTCTTGAGCTCGGCAGCGATGCGCGCTCCCCAGTCCTGCGTTGAGGGCAGCGAGCGGCGCCCCTGCTGCTGCGGTGCGCGTCGGCTGGCAGCGTTGCCGTCGTCGTCTTCCACGGGCAGCCCCATGATGGACTGCAGGGCATAGCGGCGCAGGTAGGTGATGGCCGACCCCACAGCCTGCGCATCCTGCTTCTTGCCCATGGGTGCGCCCACAGTGCTCTCAAGCATCTGGCCCGATGTGTGGGCAAGCACAGTGGTGAGCTGCACATAGGGGTCTTCGAGGTGGGGCAGCTGCAGGACGGTGATGCCCTGCGCATTGAGCACAGGCACCACAGCGTCAAGCACAGCGGTCAAGCTAGCGTAGCTGCTGCGGTAGTGCGGGTTCTTGGAGTCCTTGACCGCTGCCCCCATGGAGGCCTGTGCCTTGCACAGTGCGGTAAAGAGGTCCTTTCGGTCTTCTGTGAAGTTGTACTGCATGTCTTGTGTCCTCTGTGTCATTGGAACTTCTGCTCGAAGTCGGAACGGGTCAGGCGCTTGATGGCAAGCATTCCGGTATCCGCGCCTTCTGGCTCACCGGGCTTGTGGTAGTACTTGGCACCGCCGGAGCGGTACCGAACAAATCCCACCGAGTGCAGGGCAGAGGCTAAGCTCAAGCCAAAGCGCTGGGCGGACAGATTCCGGTCAATGGCTGCAGCGAACTCCCCCACCGTGAAGCGGTTCCGCTTGCCCCCTTGGTTGCCGTCGTAGGCCGTCTGCGCGCACTGGGTGAACCAGTCCAGATACTGGAACTCACCATTGGCCTTGCGCTGCCAGGCGCTCTCCTGAGCATCGAGCCACCACTCCTGCCCCTGCTGGAAGTAGTGGAAGGCCTCGGCCAGCATTTGGTCTCGGTACTTGCCGAGCCATCCGAGGTCTGCGCGCTCTCCTGCGCACTGAATCACCCAGTACCGCCGGCTGCCCGTTCGGTCTCTGAGCACGTCCTGCTCATTGCTGCTCATGGTGATGACAGTGTGTCTTCTGTACGTCCGCATCTTCCGACCAAACGGGGGGCGGAAGCGGTCAACTGCCGAGGTGATGAAGGCCTTCCGGGTCTCTTGGTCGGCTGTGCTGCTGCCCGCCATTTCTGCGTCCTCGTAGATGAGAGCGCCGTAGAGCTGGAGGTAGCAGTCCTTGTCCTTGATGTTGAAGCGGGTGTCTGAGTACAGCTCCTCTTGGCCTGGCCAGTTCGCCCACTCTCTCCACACGCTCGACTTCCCCCACCCTTGAGGCCCGATTAGCAGGGCGCAGGTGTGGAGCTGGCAGCCGGGCGAGAAGAGGCGCGCCATCAGGCCGATGACCCACTTAGCGCTGTACACTCGGTAGATGGGCAGGTCTTCGGTGTGGCAGACCTCCATGAGCCAACGGTCAATCCTCGGGCAGCCGTCCCACTCCAAGCTCTTGACGTACTCCTGCACGGGGTTCCGCGCGTTTTGCTTGGCGACGAACTCGACCGAGGAGAACAGCAAGTCTTTGCCAAGGCGCCACTGCCAGTCATAGGCCGCTTCCATATGGGTCACCACCCGTACCCAGATGGTGTCTTCTACCGGTTCGTGTCCGTCCATCTCCCGTTGCCGGAACTCGTCGAACCACAGATTGAAGGCTCCGTCATGGGTCAGCATGGTGTGGAGGTTCGTGACTGTGTTGAGAATCTTGCCCGCTGTGCCGTCCCTCTTCGGGGGCGCTCGGTGCAAGTCCACCAGGCCGGGCGTCGAGCTGGGGCGGTAGCTATTCCAGTAGGTGGTTGCCTGTGGGGCTGAGTAGTAGCGGGCGCGTCCGTCTGGCTCTCGGTGAAAGAAGCCCGACCCCACCGAGGTACCACCAAAGGGGCAGATGACCTTAAGGCGCTCTCCGGGTGCGAGGGCGTCAGCGAGCTGCTGCCATGCTCTGCCGTCTGCAAGGCGCTGGGACCGAAAGTCTACGTCTACGCTCTTTGCCTGCCGGGGGCGCTTCCTGCTCGGCACTGGGCTGGGCTTGACCTTCGCCTTGTCGTTGGCTGTGAGCTGCCCCTGCCTTCTCCACTGCTCGCGCAGGCGGCCTACCGTGTCCGAGTCCAGCACCGTGTCAGATGCTCCGACCACATCGACGGACTGCATGCGCCAACTGCACTTCGTGTTCTGGCCACCGGGCGCCCGAGCAAGGCGCGCCCCTACATCGTGGGTCCGGTCGTATGCTTTGTGGTAGGTGGTCAGCGGTGGGTGGAAGCCCTGGGCTACCTCGGCTGCTTGCCGGTTGCACTCGTCCACCACTGCGGCGTGCAGCTCGGTGAGCGCAGCCTTCTCGGTGCGCATGGGTTCCGAGACCGCATAGTGGAAGTGGAAGCCCCACCCGCTGCAGATGGTGAGCGTAGGCGGTGCGCCCATCACAGATTCAAGGATGCCGCCCACATCCTGCAGGAGGAGGTCAAGGAAGGCCTGCCGCTGTTCCTCCGGCATCTGGTACATGTGGGCCTTGCGGTCCTGCGCTCGGTCGGGCAGTGCTTGGCCCCGAGCCAGTCGGGCCGAGTCCACCAGGCCGAGAAGGTCAAGGTCAAAGAAGAGGGAGGTGACCCCCTTGCAGTTCTCGACGGACCGACCCCTGCCCCGATTGTCTACGGCGCCTCGGTGAAAATAGCCGGTGCTGATGTAGTCGCCACCCTTGAGGGACTGCTCGACGTAGCAGCAGCCATCGGGGGGCGTAGGCCACACGGACCGCACACGGGTGTCAGGATGCTGCGCGTTCATTCGGTGCCCCCTGTCTGACCATCTGAATCAGCACGTCTCTGAATGGAGCTGGAGTATACAGACGCTCTTTTGCACACATCAATTCCACGGGCCGGATGCCTGCCGCCCGAGCTTGGCGGCGCTGCTCGCTGCTCTGGTACCCGGCGTCCATTCTCATGCCCTTGAAGTCCCGCCAGTCCATTGGCGGAAATGTCTTGAGTACCGCATACAGCCAAGTCAGCTTCCGGCCTCGGTGCCCATAGCGCCCCTGTGTAACGGCGCAGGCCCGACCTCCGTAACGGTCCACATCCTTAGACCATCCCCAGCCCAGCCGAGGTGGGCGCACCAAGCCGAACCAAGTCCACGCGTGGGATGCTTCTGGGTGCTCAATGACTCCGCCGTAGGTGCGGACAGCCCACAGAGCTGCTGCAAAGCAGCCCCCATCATCGCCCAGCTCTTTCCGCGCGGTAGACGGGTTCGGGCCTCCGCTCCAATACCTGCCCCACCTTTTGCAGGGTGGATGGGCTACAACTGGGTGAGGCCCTCGGTAGGCTCTGGCGTCCCTGGCTTCATCCCAGGGGTCAACACCATCTACCCCGTAGTAGGGGCCGCCAGACTCAACGAAAAGAGCTGCAATCTGCCGAGTGGCCATCAGTCCCCCCCATAGGGATAGGCAATCTCGTGCTCCTCCCCGTGCTGCTCTGCGAGCTTGCCCAGCCTCTGCATGCGCGCCTTGGCAACCGCAAGGTTGAGCTGGGCTTCCTGCAGGTCTTCGCGCGCTCGGTCGAGTAGCTTGAGCGCTCGCTTGATGTCCTCGGATGCGTGGTAGGCATCGGAGTCCGCACGGTGCAAGGCACCGCGTACGCTTGTCCAGCGGTCAACCATCGGTCACCCCTGCAAGGCGCTGCAGCTGCTTGCGCTCAATGCGCCGCTGCAGGTCAGTGGAGACAAACGGGGCAACCACATCCTCAAGGTACTCGGGCACCGTCTTGCCTGCGAGGCCTGCAGCAACCCGGAGGTCTGCCGCCAGGTGGATGCTGATGCGAGGGCGGTACGGCTCAGTAGGCTGAGACATCGGCTGCCCCCATGCGAGATGCCACAGCAGCCGAGATAGCCTCGGCAACCGTTGCCCCGGTACCGTGTCCGGTCTTCGTGCGGTTGGATGCGTAGATGCGGCAGCTGTACTGTTGCTTCCGTCGAACCCAGGAGATGCGAACCTCTGGGCTGTCAAGGGAAGACAGCGCGCCCCTGAGTAGTTGCTCAATACCGTTCATGACTTGTCCTCTGCCAGTTGGGTGATGGCGTCCACGAGCTGCGGGACCAGGTGTGCTACCTGCAGCTCCAATGTGTTGATGCGCTTGCACACCTGCGCATGGGAAAGGGTAGGGGCAGCACCCGCCAGCATGCCGAGGCGCTGCTCAAGGCGCTGCAGCTGCTGGATGATGTCGCTGTGGATGTCTGCGCTCGGCTCGTCAGACATTTGCTGCGCGCCAGTGGGCGATATCGATCGCCTCTTCGAGCCAGTACATGAAAGCATCTTTTTGGGCTGAGGTCCGCCCAGCAAAATGGTTCTCGAAGCCGGTGAGAATGTCTTCAGCAACTTGGCCAGAGAAGCACCCTGCTGCTTTGGCGGCGAGTTCGCTTGCCCGTTGGTAGCTGATCCTTGCGGCGCTCATGCGAACATCCACAGGGTCATGCAGATGACGATGCAGGCAACAGCGGCGAAGTCTTCAAGGGTCTGACGGGTCATGGTGTCCTCTGTGGAAAGTGCCCCGGAGCACCTGCAGCAGCAAAGCAGGGGTTGAGGGGGTTGGTGCCCCAGGGCTGGGCTGCATGTACCCGTTGGGTCCAATGGGTGCAAGGGGTCCATTGGACCCATCTATGTCATTGTTGTGTCACAGGCCCCCAAATTGCCCCAAGTCTTGACCCTCCAACCCGTCCCCATTCAAGAACCGCAGATAGTGGGGTTCGTAGCAAAAGGGACGGGTCAGGGCTCTCAGGAACTTTCCCATTTTCTCCTTGTTTTTTACTCCAGTACGTTCTCAACAAGACCCGACCCTTTCTTGAAAAGACCATGGATAGGGTACAATGGATGGGTACGGGTTGTATCGTCAAGACTTTGCTTCATAAGGGGTATTACGTATGTCGAAATCTACCAGAACCATGACAGAGCAGCAGCTCCTTGAGGCTGTGGCAAAGCTCGCACCAGAGGCCATCAGCTGCATTGAGCGCACACTGCAGGGCAGCGTCAGGCCAAACAAGGCACAGGCCGACTGCGCCTGGCGCGTGCTGGATTGGAGCAAGGTGGCAGCAGCAGCACGGGCAGAAGGCGAGGAGACAAGCCCCGATGTCAAGGAGCTGGAGAACGTGCTCAGCTTGGTGGGGGAGTGGTAGACTGTCTGTGAGAGGACAACATGAAAGGACTTGCACCCTTCTGGCGGTATTACGGCGGGAAGAATCGAGCTGCACGGCTGTACCCAGCGCCGGAACATGACACCATCATTGAGCCCTTCGCTGGGGCTGCAGGCTACAGCTGCCGCTACCACTGGAAGCAGGTAATACTGGTGGACCGGTCGCCCATCATCGCAGGCATCTGGCGATACCTAATCAAGGCAAGCGCCGCAGAGGTGCTGGCCATTCCAGACATCCCCGAGGGGGGCTCTGTGGATGACCTGCCTGCATGGGTGCCACAAGAGGCCAGGTGGCTGGCAGGGTTCTGGTGTAACAATGGCACCGTGACACCAAGCAAGCGCCCCTCTAAATGGGCGCGAAGTCATGCAGATGCCCACAACTGGTCAGGCTGGGGCGCGCGCGCAAGGGGCCGGTGTGCGCGCCAAGCATCAAGAGTCAGCCACTGGCGCATTATCGAGGGCGAGTATTCAGACGCTCCCGACATCGAGGCAACCTGGCACATCGATCCCCCGTATGCCAACAAGGCAGGCAGTTACTATCCTCACCAGCCGGAGTCCTTTCGAGCCTTAGCAGAGTGGTGCGAAGCTCGGCGCGGGCTCGTGATGGTATGCGAGAATCAGGGGGCTGACTGGCTGCCGTTTCGCAGCCTTGCCACCATCAAAGCAAACGAAAGCAGGACAGGCGGCAAGACCTCCGCCGAGGTCATCTGGACAAACCGCCAGCCAAGTCTTTCAGATGGGGGGCAGCGAGTCTTCCCATGGGGGGCAGCATGAGCATCTACATCCCCCCGAGCATCCCCGAGCGTCTACACCCCAAGGTTACCGGCCTGGTGGGTGACCCTTCCGAGTTCTGCAGGCTTCACCGCGTGCAGGACAAGGACAGCAAACGAGAGATACCGTTCAACCCGCTGCCTATGCAGGTGAAGATATTCAACGCAGTGAAGCGCGGACACAATCGCATCCTCGTCATCAAGGCGCGCCAGGTGGCTGCTACAACGGCTGCCAAGTTCGTGCTGCATCAACAGTGGATGGCGACCCCTACTGCTGCGCTGCATGCCCTCGTGTCACTTCGGGCCGAGTCCGCTACCGCCCTGCTCGATGACAACCGCCGATGGTTACACCACCCGCCTGCCATCCTGCAGCGCCAGCTTGACACCCGCGCCAAAGGCGAGCTGCGCCTCGCAGACACGGGTGCTTCGTTGAAGGCTTTCACGAGCAGAAGCTCCACAGGCCTGCGCAGCTTCTCGCCTGCCGCTGTGCTGCTGTCTGAGTTCGCCTTTGCGCTCGACCAAGAGGAGTTACTTGCCCAGGCGCTGTCTGCTGTAGGTGATGGGCTGCTCATGATTGAGAGCACCGCAAACAACCCAGGGGACCGGTTCAGCGAGCTGATAGCAGGCGCCCCAGAGAATGGGTGGCACCTTATCACCCACTGGTGGCACGAGGAGCCTCGTTATACCGACGCAGACCCGGAGCACTTCGAGCACACAGAGGGAGAGGCGCAGCTCGTCAAAGAGTACCGCGTCACAGATGGGCAGCTTGCCTGGCGCAGGCGCTACCTGGCTACCCTCGGCCCGTACAAGTTCCGCAGGGAGTACCCGGCTTGCCTCGATGATTGTTTCCTCGGCCGAGAGGGTGGATACTACGGAGAGGAAGTCCTACAAGACATCCACGTCATAGACCACGAGCTGCACGGGAAGAGACATGGCCGAGAGATTGAGGCGCCCCACCCACACGACAGGTACGTCATGGGTGTGGACATCGGCGGGGGCGTGGGCGGTGACTACTCTGCCCTCTGTGTCATATCGGTCTCTACCATGCAGCCGGTCTACACAGAGCGCAGCAACCGAGCCACCCCAGCAGCCTGGGCGCACCGCTGTATACAGGTGGCAAGTCGGTACAACAAGGCGCTGATGCTCGCCGAGAGCAATAACCACGGCCATGCCTTCTTGCTCGAAGCCTCACACTGTGGCTACCGGGAACAGTGGCGCAACCCACAGGGGAAGCCCTGGGTGACCTCGCTACAGTCCAAGCTCGACGCCTTCGATACCCTGCGGGAGTCCCTGCAGGTGGTCAAGGTCATGGACCGGGTCACATGGATGGAGCTGCGCAGCCTCACCATCCCCCCGGGGAAGGTCGCACCAGAGGCCCCGAAGGGTGGCCATGATGACAGCGCCATGGCCATGGCGTTAGGGTTCCGGTGTCTCCGCGATATTCCGTCCTCTTGGCGGACGCATGCGCTACAATCGGGCCGAACTCGCATCGATGACCTTATCCAGGCCAGCCGAGCCCGGCGCATCCGGTCCCACAACCTGCCCTTCTGAGAGCCACCCATGCTGACCCCTGAGCAGTGCCAGTCTATCTGCAACCAGCATGACCTCTATTGGGACGGCAGGCGCGACGAGATGCGGCAGCTCCGAAACCTCTACATGACGCGCTTCTTTGGCTCTGAGCGTCCGGTGCTGGACACGGTCCTGCGCACCGAGGTGCCCAAGGCCTACGCAGTGGTCGAGAGCTACCTCGGCAGCCTCTACGCCAAGAACCCGAGCGTGGAAGTGCAGGCAGACATCCGGGGCAGAGGCAACCCAGAGGTGGCCGAGGCCACAGCCAATACCTACCTCCTCACCGTTCGGGAGCAGCTCGAAGACGCTACTCGCCTGGCACTCATCTACCCGGCGGGTTTCATCAAGCTGGCGCCTGTGATGTCGGCCGACCCCCTCAAGCGGGTAAGCTGTGCAGCGCTGCCCCCATGGGAAGTCATCGTAGACGCCACCTCCAGCAGTTGGGAGCAGCAGCGGTATGTGGGACACGTCTACCTCATGCCCCTGCTCGAAGCGGCGCAGCGCTACAGCAAGAGCGAGGGTGAGCTGCGCGCCCGGGCTTACAGCAAGTGGATTGAGTCCACAGGCATCGCAGGCAAAGACCAGATTCTGGGCCTCGGTGACCCCACCCAGAGCCCACCTGAGGAGCAGTGGGTCAGGGTGGTGGAGCTGTACGACCTGCTCCATGACTCCCTGGTGGTGTGGTCGCCAGACTACGCAGACGGGCAAGAGCACCTTTTCACGGGGGTGAAAGTTCAGGTGGGTGCCCTTGACCCGGATGCCGCTGCAGACCAAGAGCGCCCGGATGCCGAGACCGAGCACGAGACTACAGGCATCCCCTACAAGACCGCCAACGGGCGGCCCGTGGTGCCCATCATTCCGCTCTACTTCTCGCGGGACCCTGACACCCCACTGCGTGGGTACTCGCTGATTCGACGGTCACAAGACCAGTTCCGCGAGCTCAACGTCATGCGCAGCTACCAGGCCAACGGAGTGCGGCGCATGGCTCGGCAGTGGATGGTCCGGGCTGGGTTCCTCTCCGAGGATGCAGCGGCGAAGGTTTCGCAGGGCATCGATGGAGAGTTCATCGAAGTGGACCTGCAACCAGGCGCCCCCCTCGAGGGCAACATGATGCCCGTCCCACAGGCGCCCATCCCTGCAGACATCACGCTCTACGCTGCAACCGTGCAGTCAGACATCGACCAGGCCGGACTCCTGGCGCCCTTCACTCGTGGAGAGGTCACCAAGTCCACAGCCACAGAGCAGCAGCTCCTTGCGGCCTACACGAGCAGTGAGGTGGGCAGGATGGCGCGCACAAGAGATGGCGTCATCACCTCCATCGCTCGCACCTTCAACATCATGCTCAGCGTGGTCCTGGGGGAAGAGGCCGAGCCACTGAGCCTGCCCAACCCAGTGGGGCCGACCATCCTCTCAGCCGATGACCTCACCGGGGACTTCTCCTACTGGGCCATCGATGCAGGCACTACGCCCATGAGTGACCTCACAAAGCAGCAGGCTCTTGAGCGCTTGACGCCCTTGCTTGTGCAGCTCGGTGCAGACCCTGCCCAGGTGCTTGGTGAGATTGTCCGCACCTACCAGCTGCCCGAGTCCTTTGCCGAGGTTGCAGAACCTGAGCCACTGGCTGAGCAGCCTGCCCCTCTTCCGTTCCCTGTTGGGGGCCTTCCCCCTGGAGAAGTATGATGCCCCTGATGATTGCAACAGAAGCCCCCCAGGGCATGCCCGGAGACCTGGCAGCCCTTGCCGAGGAGCAGGATGCCGTCATCGGTGACGAGATGGCTGCCCTCGTGCCTCGGCCTGAGCGTCCCTACAGCGCCAAGGTTTACACGGCGCTCACCAAGGCCATCGCAACGGCTGCCCAGGTCATGGGGCTGGACCTCACACCCGAGACCTACAGCGGGCCGGTTGAGGAGATGGACGCAGATGTCGCGCGCTTCCTGGCCATGATGGCAGCAGCTGCGGAAGACTACGGCAAGCCCTTCCCGGTGGAGCTGGGAGACATCAAGGGAGACAGCGAGCTCACCGCCATCACTGCTGCCCTCCTCTCCCTCGGGAAGGACAAGGGCTTTGCCGAGTTCCTTGACGCCCCTGCAGAACCTTCCGAGGTCATTGAGGAAGAGACCATCATGCCAGACGGTGAGATGGAAGAGGAAGAGGAAGAGGTATTCGACTTCAGCAAGCGTATGCGGCGCCGCTGATGGCATTCTCAAGCATCAGGGCAAAGCTGGCGCAGCTCTTTGGCTTCGGAAAGAAGCCCAAGACCGTCATTCCCAAGACCAGGGCGCAGGCCTACTACCGCTCCTATGAGGGTGGGGTCAAGGGCAACCTGGTGCGCGCCATTGAGACCAAGCAGCCGGTCACGTTCTTCTACAAAGACAAGTGGCAGCCGGAAGGCACACCCGGAGCACTCGGGCAGCGAGTGGGCAACCCACACGCCATCTGGCGCGGTACGAACGGGCGGACCTATCTGCACCTGTACGTTGACCCGCAAAGCGCCACAGCCACGGGCGGCCTGCCAGGGTGGCGCACCTTCCTCGTCAACAGAATCCAAGGGGTGAGCGTATTGGAGCTTGGCTCATCTTTCTTTGGTCGGCCTGTGCGGTTTGTGACTGCGCCAGG
>CAACVE010000019.1_pt1 | contig 29529 bp, 29 predicted proteins | sample 2381751 | NCBI WGS metagenome assembly CAACVE01 (sample SAMEA5211968, study PRJEB30684) | marine metagenome | biome: Marine; feature: Epipelagic; material: Water | collected 2015-10-15 | depth 2000 m | reverse complement strand
ACAGAAAAAGATAAAAATCTAGCAGGGAAAACTCAGTTTTCTACTAAAACAGGAGCTCCACAAATGTATGTACCCGGAAGAGGGGGAGGTTGGACAAATATCGGAACGAAAAAAGATGGAATAGACCCTGCTAAAAGGGCAGAAGCCCAACAAAAAGTTATAGCTTGGAAAAAAGAACATGGTATAAAAGACCCTATTAAAGAAAGAGTTAAGAAAATTCCATCTGAAATAAGAGGTAAAGGGGAAACAGCAATAGAAAGAGTAAAAGATAATTTAAAAAGCCCTAAAGTCTCAGCTTTAGCTAGTTATATAGCGTCAGGAGTGGCTAGAGTAGGAGAAGAAGCTGAAGAAGACGTTAAAAAACAAAAAAACGAGTAACTTTAGTATAATATATTAGAGAGGATTTTATGGATATAAATAAAAGTATAACGACCTTTACCAACATATTGAAACTTAAAAGATCACCGAAGAAGGATGATGAATGGTGGTGGGAAACAGGCGATAGAAAAGGAACTGCTAATTCCGAATCTAAAAAGATAAAAGACGAAGGTTATACAAGACCCGGTTATAGCTATCCTAGAACAAAAGGTGGTGGAACATATGGTAAAGGCGATGTTTGGGCTATGGCCAATAAAGGTGGTAGATTTAAAGGAAATCAACATAGGAAGAATCCTGAATGGGCTAAAGCTGCAAAAATAATGTGGGCAAAAGTTAATACTTCAGGGCGAGAAGGTGGTTATGAGAAAGTAACAGGTAAGAAAGATAAAGATGCACAAGGAGGTACGAAAAAGCTAGGGCAAAGAAGTACAGCCCAGCAACAAGCTGCTCATGCAGCTAAAAAGGCTAAAACTATGTATTCTCCTACAGCAAACAAAAGAGCTAGGTCTAAAAAAGCAATAAGAGCTTTGGGTTATACAAAAAAATCTATACCTGAAACTGACCATACAGGGGCTCAAAAAAGAGCTTCCGAAAAAAAGATTCTAAATGCAATGAGAAGAAAGTCTACTGATATGAATTCTTATGAAGAATTAAAAGGATTTTGGAAAGATAAATCTGATACTTATGTAAAAAGAAAACCTGTCGCTTTAGATGTTGAAAAAGATCATGCTATGGTACCCCCAAGACAAGGAAATATGTGGGATGCTGTAAAACATAGATGGGTAAGCCCTGACAACTATGGAAAAAATGTTACCGATGTTCAAGGAAAAGCTTACAGATCAAGAGCTGGTGGGGCTGGTGGACAAGGTAAAAAATCAATCGGTGGACATATGGGTGGAGTAGCTAGAGCTGTTACATCAGGAAGAAGACACAGACATTTCTCTGACACAGGAGCTAGAAGTGCCCATGAAAATATAAGAACTAAAGCAGGTAAAATTCAAAGAACAGTAAGAACTGCTAGAAGACCAAAGACAAAAGGGTAAAAATGAAGATAAATAATTTTTTTAATAAGAAAAAACCCAAAAGATTGGCTTCCTCTAAGATTGTTTTAAATAATGAACATGAAGAAGAAAGACTTAAAGATGAACTTGATTCTTCAAAAAAAGCTCTAAATCAATATAAAGAGACAGAAAAACTAAATGAACAATTAACAAATAGAAACAATTCTTTAGAAGAAGCCAATAAAGAATATGTAGAAGAAAATGAAGAGTTTAGAGCTGAAATTCTAGATTTATCAGGTAAATTAGAACAAGAGTATTTAAAGGTTTCTAAAATACCTGAACTAGAAGAAAAATTGCATGAAACCACAGGCCAACTAACCAAATCTAAAGACACAGAAAGAAATTTGAATTTGGCTCATGTTAAAGTAATTTCAGAGAAAAATACTTTAGGTACTGAAGCGAAAAAATTTGAAAAAGAAAATAAAACTCTTGTAGAAGATAATAAACTTTTAAAAAATACTCATGATTCAATGAAAAATGATTACGATTTAATGAAAAAAGACTTGTTTGAGCACAAAAGTTTTACTCGCAAATTAAGTATATTATATAAAGAGGGGGTAAAGAAACTAGACTCTTTTGCCCAACAAAAAGATTTTTGGGAAAAGAAAGCTATAGAAAGAGAAGGTCAATTAAAAGAAGCTAAGAAATTAGAAAAAGAATTGAGAACTTGGTTATCCGACCTAGAAGTTTCGGAAGGAGATAAAAATTCTAAATTTAAAAATTCTTCAAAAAAGGTAATTGTATTGCAAAATTTAATAAAAAATATGGAAAGTAATATTGAAGGCTTAACAGACGAATTAGAGTTTACTACTAAACTTTTAAAACAACTGAAGATAAAAGCCGGCAAACCTTCGTACATGTCTGAAAGCATGATAGCTAGAACGGAAGGATTTAAACTACCTTTCTCTAATGAGGCAGAACCAAGAAAATTCTTAGGTAATTCAAAACCAACTTTATTCAAGTTTAAAAGTAAGGAGACAGTAAAATGACAACAAGACCTTGGAGACAAGAAATAGAACTTCTCCAAAACTATCCTAAACATAAAACATTTACTTTCACAACTAGTAGTGGTTCTGCTGAAGACGCATTACTTCTAGCTGGATCAATGGAAGAATGTAATAAAGTATCTTTTGTGGTTGAAACTGCAGATGCTTATATAGCCTTTGACGAAACTGCTACTACAAGCTCAATGTTAATTCCACAAAACGAAGGATATTTTGATGATGGGATATGGTTTGGAACAAAAATTAGTATTATACGAGCAGGCTCAACTAATGCTAGAGTCAGAGGAATAATCTGGGGGAGATAAATGCCTAAAATAAGAAGAAGTACAGGTGGTCTTATAAGAGGAAACCTTTTTGATACAAACATCAAGGCTACTTCTATAGACGAAGACATTTTTAGTGATCAGGAATTATTAGATGAGCTTGCTGCTGATAGCGATTTAATTTTAGTTCTTGATGTATCTGAAACACCTGATAAAATTAAATATGTAACTAAATCTAATCTTATAGGTGAAGGGCTTGTATCGATTACTAATAACACGAATAACTATCTAATGACCGGTACAGGGTCTGCTTTAAATGGTGAAGCAAATTTAACCTTTGATGGTACTATACTTAATAGTGATGGTGGAGAAATAAATCTAGATATATCTTCAGGCGATCCCCATATAAGTTTTCAAATTGGGGGTTCTGATAAATTTACTCTTGGTGTAGATGATACTGATAGTGATAAATTTAAAATAGATTCAGGAGCTACTGTAGGAGCTTCTACCTTAGTAACTTTAGATAGTTCAGGTAATATGATTGTAGCAGGAGATTTGACTGTATCAGGTGATGATCTTACTATGGGAACTAACACAAGTGGTTATGTTCTTGTAGCTGATGGAACTAATTATAACCCTGTAGTAGTTAGTGGTGATATAACAATGGCTTCTAATGGAGCTGTAGCAATAGGTTCAGGTGTGGTTGTAGATGCCGATGTAAATGCAAGTGCTGCAATAGCCATATCTAAAACAGCTTTGACAGCCGGAACTAATATTTCTTTATCAACAAACACTTTGAATGTTGATGATGCTTTTCTTGTAAATGATGGTAATGATGCCACTACAGGCACAATAACTTCTGCAGGATTAATAGTAGATGGAAATAAAAATGTAACTCCCGGTGATGGAGCATTCTTACATTTAGATACTGCAACTGTTACTGATAGTAATACATCAGGTTCAGGAACAGCTACAAAATATACTCATGTAAATATAGAAGCTCCAACTTTAGCAGCTACTAATTCATCAGTAACTACAAGTGATGCAGCTACGTTATATATTAATGCAGCAACAACGGCTGGTTCAAACCAAACTATTACAAGAAATTGGGCTATGTGGGTTGATGCAGGAAATGCAAGATTTGATGGTTCAATATATTCAGGAACTACACACGCAATGAACTCTAGTGGAGTATTGCAGGTAGCTTCCCAAACTAATATAACAGGAGTCGGTACAATTGCAACAGGTGTTTGGGAAGGTACAGATGTGGGAGTAGCACATGGAGGAACAGGAGCAAGTACTGCAACAGCAGGATTTGACGCCTTATCACCCATGACAGCTGAAGGCGATATTTTATATGGGGGTTCTTCAGGAACTATAACAAAATTAGCCAAAGGTTCTGATGCTGATGTATTAACACTTGCGTCTGGTATCCCTTCATGGGCAACACCAACAGTTGGTGATGTAACAAGTGTTACAGCAGGTGTAGGATTGTCAGGTGGTGGCTCTTCAGGAGATTTAACTATTACATTAGATTTATCTGAACTTAGTACAGTTACTCCAGCTGATGGAGATTTCTTTTCAACTTTAGATTCTGACGGAGCAAACGAACAAAAAACAACTACAACTGCATTAGCAACATTATTTGCAGGTACAGGTTTAACAGCCTCTAGTTCAGTTATTGGAGTTGATGCAGCTCAGACACAGATAACTTCAGTAGGTACAATTGGCACAGGAACTTGGGCAGCTACAGATGTTGGGGTAGCACATGGTGGTACAGGGGCTTCTACAGCAACTGCAGGATTTGATGCTCTTTCTCCTATGACTGCTGAAGGGGACATTCTATATGGAGGCACTTCAGGAACTGTAACAAAACTAGCTAAAGGCTCTGATGGAGAGTATTTAAAACTTGCTTCTGGAGTACCGAGTTGGGCTTCAGTTGCATCAGCAGCCATAACAGCTATAAATAACGCTACTGCTAACGAGTTAGTTACAGTAGGAAGTACTACAACAGAATTAGATGCTGAAGCAAACCTTACTTATGCAAGTGATCTTTTAACTATAGCTTCATCTTCAGCCGATTTACCTAGAATAGATATTACTAATACCCACGCAGGAGCAACTGCAGGTAAAATAAGATTTAATAAAGACACTTCGTCAGGAGCAAATGATGATGTTATGGGTACTATTGAGTGGTTTGGTACTGATGACGATGATAATGCTCATGAAATATTAGCTTCTATGAATGCTTATATTATAGAAGCGTCTGATGGTACAGAAACAGCAGGAATGAAATTTAATGTTGCTGAATATGACGCAACAGTTACAACAGGTTTACATTTATTAGGCCAAGCAGCCAACGGAGAAGTAGATGTGACAATTGGAGCTGGAGCAGCTTCTACAACTACTATAGCTGGTACATTAACAATGGGCAGTACTGCAGCTATGACAAATGCAGGATTACTTTCAGTTGCTGATCAATCTGGTATAACAGGGTTGGGGACTATCTCTTCAGGTACTTGGAATGGTACTGCAATAACCCACGCATATATAAACGATGATATTGTTTCAGGTCAAGCAGAAATTACTTCAGGATTTGCAGCAGCAGATGAGCTGATGTATTCTGATGGTGGTGTAATTAAAAGAGTAGGACTTGATGTAATGGCTACTAAATTATTTTCAGTAGCAGCAGCAGGTACAGTAGCACAAGCTGATGACCATATGCTTTTCCTAGATGGAGGAGCAACAGGAGATGTAATTGTAGAATCAATAGATCATTTCTTATCAGCAATAGCAGGTAGTGGAATATCTGTATCTAGTTCTCAGCTTACTGCTTCAGGAGGAGCTGTAACAGCATTAAATAGTGCTACAGCAAATGAGCTAGTAACAGTAGGTTCGACTACTACAGAATTAGATGCCGAAACAAACCTAACTTATTCAAGCGATGTTTTAGCTACAACTTCAGCTTCAGCCAACTTACCAAGATTAGATATTATAAATACTCATGCTGATGCAACAGCAGGTATGATAAAATTCGTTAAAGACCCCGGTTCAGGACAGGGAGCAGATAATGATGTGATGGGTACGATTACTTGGTATGGTACTGATGCTAGTAATAATGCAGCAGAAGAATTAGCAAGAATAGAAGCATATGTAGTGGAAGCTGATCATGGTACCGAAGCAGGGGGAATAAAGTTCTATGTAGCAGAAAATGATGCAAATATGACTACTACAGGATTAGAAATATTAGGAGTTAAAGATCAAGATGGCGAAATAGATGTAAACATAGGAGCAGGAGCTGCTTCAACTACAACAATTAAAGGTACTTTAACTATGGGTAGTACAGCAGCACTAACAAATGCTGGATTAGTAGCAGTTACCAATCAATCCAACATAGCAGGAGTAGGAGCATTAAATAGTGGCTCTATAACTTCAGGTTTTGGAACCATAGATACAGGTTCATCAACTATTACCACAACAGGTGTGATAACAGCAGGAGGAATTACTATAGGAAGTGCAGCTATATTAGAAGCAGAATTAGAAATATTAGATGGAGCTAGTGTAACAACTACAGAATTAAATTTGATAGATGGTGGTACAGCAAGAGATACTAATGCTGTTGCTAGTGGTGATGGAATATTAATTAATGATGCCGGAACAATGCATATGACTAATGTGGATACAGTATCTACTTATTTTGCAAGTCATTCAGTTGGTGGTGGAAACATTGTAACAACAGGAGCTTTGGATAGTGGATCTATAACTTCAAACTTTGGAACTATAAACACAGGTTCGTCAACTATAACTACTACAGGAGCAGTAGCAACAGGAGCTTTAACTACAGGGACTGATGGTTCAGGAGTAGATGTTATATTTTACTCAGGAACAAGTGGAGATAATTTAACATGGGATGCTTCAGAAGAAAAGCTAGTTATAACAGGAACTGATGGGAATAATGCTCTTGAGGTTGCTGATGGTAATGTAACTATTACTGACAACTTAACTGTTAGTGGAACTTTAACTGTTAGTGGAACAACAACAACTCTTAATACTGCTACCTTAACTGTTGAAGACCCTTTAATTAAACTAGCACAAGGAACTACAGCCTCTCCTGCTGTTGATTTAGGACTTATATTTACTAGAGGTAATGGTTCTTCTACTGATATAGCAAACAGAGCTATCTTATGGGATGAATCAGCAGATGTATTTGCATTTGCTAATACAAATGATGAGGCAGGAACAACTGCAGGTAATGTAGATATAGATGATTATGCAAGTATTCATGTAGGGGCACTAGAGGCAGATGACGGAATCACATCAACAACAATAGATGCTACTACCGACTTTACTATAGGGACTACAGTAATAACTGATGACTCAATAGTTATGACTCCAAGCACTAGTGATACTGTAACTATAGCAGGAGCTACTAACGGAGTATTAAATATAACTACAGTAGATAATGCAGCAGCAGCAGCTAATTTAATTGCAACTATTGACGGAAAGATTGAGCTTGACGCTGCAGGTAATATAGAACTAGACTCTGCTACAGGTATATTTATATTTGAAGACGGAGGTTCAGAAATACTTAGGATTACTGAAAGTAATTCAGGAGATGTAACTGTTAAATTAGAAACAAATGCTAAAGATTTAATATTTACAGACAATGGAGATGCAACCAATATGAAAATATTGGATGCTGCTGCAGGTATTAATGTACCCGGAGAAGTACAGACTACAGGAATTGGATATACAGATGGAGATAATGCAATAACTATCGCAGATGGTGGTGGCATAACTGCCGCAGCAGGTATCACATCAACAGCAGCAGCTAATAGCTTTGGAGCTTCAACTTTTGCAGGAAATATTACTTTGGGAGAAACAGGTACAGTAAGTATCGGTACTCCATTACTCCCAACAACAGACCATACTTCCACAGGTGTAACTGCAGAAATGTTAGCAGGTGGAGCAATAGCTGCATTTGACTTGGTTTGTATTCACACAACCACACAGGAAGTCGTAGAAGCAGATGCCTCTGCTATTGCAACTGCAAGAGTTATAGGAATTGCTCCTGCAGCAATATCAGATACAGCAACAGGAACAATTTTATTACAAGGATTCATTCGAGATGATACTTGGACTTGGACTCCGGGTTCGCCTCTTTATTTATCAGAAACAGCAGGAGCTATGACACATACTGCTCCAACAACAGATGGAGCTTTTGTTGTGGTAGTTGGGATAGCATTATCCCCTGATGTTGTGTATATCAATCCGAGTGTAGATATTATAGAGCATGCATAATGGCTAATGCAATAGAAAAACTAAATACCATAGAAATTGGGAATATTGAAAAAGTTAATACTTTAACTGATGACAATATAGAAAAACTGAATACTCTTGAGTTTGCAGGAGTTACCTTCGTTTCAGCTTCAGGTGGTAATACCACAGCAGATGATGGAGATTACAAAGTACACACATTCACTTCTAGTGGAACATTCTCTGTTTCTACAGGAGGCTCTGTTTCAATACTTGTTGCAGCAGGTGGTGGAGGTGGTGGTGGATCAGCAGGACAATATAGAGCAGGAGGTGGAGGTGGAGCAGGAGGTCTTATTATTAATACTGATTATACTACTGCAGATTCTACTGATTATACTGTAACTATCGGAGCAGGGGGAGCAGGAAGTGAGCAAACGCAAGATGCTAGTCAGAATCCAATATATCCCGGCACAGGAGTTCAAGGATCTAATAGTGTATTTGGCGACCAAACAGCTATAGGTGGAGGTGGTGGAGGATCAGGATATCAATATACTGCTGACAAAGTAGGGGCAGATGGTGGTTCAGGAGGTGGAAGTGGATTCCCCCCCTCAGGGAGTCAGGATTATGGAGGAAGTGGAACGGCAGATCAAGGAAATGATGGGGGAACAGGAGCTAGTTATCAAGGAGCAGGAGGAGGTGGTGGGGCAAGTGCTGACGGAGATGACCCTAGCTCAGGACAAAATGGAGCTGGAGGAGCAGGAACAGCAAGTAGTATTACAGGATCATCAGTAACTTATGCAGGTGGTGGTGGAGCTGGTGGATATTACCAAGGCTCAAGAACACGAGGAGCAGGTGGAGCAGGTGGAGGAGCAACAGGAGGAGTAGGAGGATCAGATGGGCCCTCAACAACAGTTGGGGATGATGGAACAGCTAACACCGGAGGAGGTGGTGGTGGTGGTGGAAGTGGAGGCAGCAATGGGAGTAATTACGATGGAGGTGGAGCAGGTGGTTCAGGTGTAGTTATAGTAAGATACCAATTCCAATAATTTAAAGGGGTATTTCTATGAAACAAGCAATACATATATACAAAATCGGCCTAATATGATAAAATTAATAATATTTACTATACTTTTAAGTATAATAATAAGTAGGATATATAAAAGTTCAGAGGAGTTATGATGACAACTATTAATCCAGAAGAAGATATAAAAAATCTTCAAGAAAAAGGTACCGTTTTACTAGATAATTTAAGAGAATTAGATAGTCAAAGACAACAAACTGTTGCAGACATTCAACAATTGAATGGAGCAATAGCATATTTAAAAACCAAGCAACAAGAAGAAGCTAAAGAAGAGGAAAAGTCGGAAAAAGAAGAAAAATCTAACGAATAAAGGAATTTTTAAATGGCAACTTTAGCTAAATCAGATTTTGATAAAGTATATACTTATAATGGAAGTACATATACTGACGTTACTTTAGAGGCTCAATCTCCAGCAGGGACATCTTTTACTATTTTAGGTGGAACTTCCCATTTTTTATATTTGGGAGATGCCATTAGGTTTGATATGGCAATTTTTGATGTAGATACTGCAGGGAGTTTGGGAGCATTAAAGTGGGAATATTATAATGATTCAGCATGGACAGAGTTTACACCTTCGTCAGCTAGATATCAATTAGACCCAAATGATAATGAGGGTTCTCAATATGATTTTTCTGAAGATGGAGGAGAAATTTTTCCAAGCAACATATTATCTTCTGATTGGGCTACAGTCTCTATAAATGGACAAAGTAAATATTGGGTTAGATGTTCTTCTCCAACTAGTGTTGATGCTTCTCCAACAATAAAAAGAATACAAATGAGGTCATATCAAGCATATTGTACTACACAAGATGTATTTCGATTATTACAATTGGGGAATATAACAGGAACAAGTAATTTTACATCTTCTACTACCCCTAATTTAGATACTGTAGAGAGTTATATTATGGAAGCTCAATCAAGAATTGATTATGTAACCAGAAAATCGTGGAGACCAAATATAATTTGGAATGAACACCATGAATTTAACCTAAATGGGTTTAAATTAGATAGATTTCCTGTTTATAAAGTGAATGAATTGAAGATTTGGAGTGGTGGAAGTTGGGATTCTAAGACTCAAGGAAGAAAAAATGATTATTTCTTTGTTACAGACACAGGAATGGTTCATTTTTCTAGATATTTTCTACTTCCAGCAAGATTTACATCTTATAATGCTCCTGTTTGGAGATGGGGAGGTGGAGAATTTGTAATGCCTATTAAAGTTTCGTATTTATATGGGGAAAATATAGCTACAGATACTAGAGAAGGGGCTACTGTTACTGATATGTGTAAGAAAATGGCAGCAATAGATGTTTTAACAACAACAGACTTCGGAGGATTAGCAGTAAGTGGAATGGATAGAGTACAAATGAGTGAGAAGATAGGTATATATGAACGACAAATTGAAGATACGTTGGAGAGTCTAAAAGCTTTTGAGGTGTTTTAATGGCAACCGAACCACTACCAATAAATGAATTTATAACTGATCTAGAAAGTCAATGGTCAGCTTCTAATGTGTCTAAACCGGCATTTATAGAAGTCACAGGAGCTAATGAACCTATAAGATTTAATTTAAATGTTAATGATCATGTAGTAGGTAGGGCAGGAAGTCCAGCTTTACAGGAAACTCCTATAGGAAATTGGACTTATGGAAATAGAATATATAATATTGAATTAGAAGTTCATACTTTAAATAGTAGACAAAGATTATATGATTTAATGAGGGAAATTAGAAAAGTTTGTCATGCTAGAGCTAGCAGTTTAACTAATTTCCAAAGAATACAGTTTATGAGTTTTACAGAACTTACAGCTGAACAAGTAAATTTATGGAGTGGTACTATTAGTTTGCAATTACAAAACTTTGCAGTTACGTTAGAAACTACTTAAATTATAGTATAATAATACAGGAGGATAATTATGGCAATATACAGAGCAGATCAAGCAGTTGTGACTTTTGGTACTGAAGCAGCCCAAGGTGGTATACCTGAAGGAGCTAGTGCAGTTACTGATGGTACAGGAACTGCTGTAATAAATATGGCTGGTGACTTACCTGCAGGGTCACGAAGTATAACAGTAGATTCTTTAAGTGGGATAACTGTTGGAGAATTTATTCAAATTGGGCCTGAAGTAAGTGGTTCAGGAGTTTTTAGAAACTCTGAAATAAGAAGAGTAGAATATGTAGAAGGTACAACCATTTTACATTTAGATACTCCAACTGCCTTTTACCATCTAGATAATACAAATATTCAGGTTGTAACAGAAACTACAGATACTGATGATGATAAAATTATGACTTTTATTCCCGGTGTGTATGAAACTGTAGATGTACCTGATCCTGAAATGGCTATAGAACCTAGATATTTACTAGGAACTTCCTCTAAAAGAAATTTTTATACTCAATATAAAAGCTCTCAAGCATATAGTGGAGGCATAGGATCATTTGTATTATTAAATGGTTGGCCATTAAGATTTCCAATAGGAAAAATAACTTCTATACCCGGATCAGGACTAACATCAAGAACCGATTTAAATGGCGATCATAAAAAGGGAGATGTGTGGATAAATGTAGATAGTGCTACAAACCTTGCAGTAGGAGATTTAATTGCAATCGATTATGCAGCTAGTCCAACTGCTGCAAGCGTTTCTGAAGTAAGAAGACTTGTAGCTGTACAAAGCACTACTTATTTTAAATTAAATTATCCCTTACAATTTGACCACCCAGCATTATCTGCAGGTACTCAGATTAGAGAGATAACTGATCCAACTCACTATCAACATGATATCTTTGAAACAGTAGATTTAGATACTATATCTTGGAATGTATTAATGAGAGATAGTGGAGAAACAGAAGATAATGATTTTATTAGAAGATATTTCGGTGGTAAAGTAGGAAGTACAACTATTTCAGCTTCTGAAGAAGGTATGTTATCTATGAGTTGGGATAGTATAAGTTTCTTAGGAATGAACCATAATCAAAGAGACCATTCAGGAGCATCTGAAGGTTATGCTACTGATCAGGCAATGCCCGGTTTTGGGTTAATGCAGACAATAGATGATGGGGATATGGTAGGGACAGTAGCTTCTAGTGCTTCTTCCTATGCTTTAAGAGATAGAAGTTATCCAAAAACTAATCCTTATTTCTTTAGTCAAGGTACTATTTCTATATTTGGAACAGAATTTGCTAGAATAAGAGATTTTAGTATAAGTATTGACAACTCTATAGAACCAAAGTATTATATAAATACTAGACATGGAAAGCTAAGTAGAGGGCCTAGTGAAACTAGAGAAGGAACTAGAACTTATAATATGTCAGCTACAATAGCTTTGCCTGATAGTATTGCTGCTGATGCAACTTCAAGTAATGTAACTCTATTTAAAGAATTATTACTTGAAGGAGATTATGGTACAAATACAAGTGCTTCTAATAAAGGATTTGCAATTACTTTAACCTTTACTAGAGGGAGTAATGATACTATAACTATGACTATTCCATCAGATGGAACTGCAGCTGAAGGAGGAAATGAATCAGGAGCTTTTATAACATCAGCTACTCATAATATAGGTGGAAGTGGGGCTCTTGAAGTAGATGCTAGTATAATTTTTAGAAATATGAAGATTCAGATAAAGGACAGCGTTCCCCTTTATCCATAAGGAGAAAGAATGGCAAGTGAAGTTAAATCTACTTTTGATTTTCAAAAGTATGTAATAAGCACAGACTTATTAAATAAAACAGTAAAAATAGAAGAAACAGGAGAAGAGTTTAAAGTAAAAGTAAAAAATCTATCTTGGAGTAGAAAGAATCAAATTGTTGCCAAATATGTTAAATGGTCTACAGATGGAATTTCTTCCTTTAATACTGAAGGATATATGAGAGAAATTTTAAAAGAAATTATTGTAGATGCTCCTTGGGGCAAAACAACAGAAACTTTTTTAATTTCTATAGATGGTAGATTAGGTTCTGCTCTAGAAAAAATAGTTCCAATAGCTTTTGAAGACTCAACAATTCCAGAAGATAAAAAAAAAGAATCGAATGGAACTTAAAAGCTAAAAAGAATAATTTACAAGAAACTGTTTTTTTAAGTTATTGGATGATTAAAGTAAGACTTTTAGGTTTAGGAATAGCTTATGATAAAATAGATGAGCTTTCTACAGAAGAAGTAGAATCTTTACTTCTAATAGATCAACTTATAAAAAATAGAGAAAACGAAGAATCTCTTAAAAATAGTTTTTAATGAGGAATATAAATGGCAAGCCATGAACCAACAACAATTAAAATAGCGATGGATACCTCTGCAGCTATAGCTTCACAGGGGCATGTTCAAGGAAAGGGGGGTATTCCTACAGGTGGATTTGGTCCTACAGGTCTTGGAACTATGGGTATGGCTGCAATAGATGCAGGCATGAAACAACTAAATACAAAAGTTGGACAGATAAAAGACGCCTCGAATCCTAGAAATTTTCTACCTAAAATAGGCAAGTTCTTCCAAAAACTTGGAAGATCTACTTTTAAAGGCTTGTTTGGAGGTATTTCAGTTGGAGCTTTAATAAGACAGTCTCAAATTTTTACTGCTACAGCAGGATCATTCTTCCAAATCGCAGGAGCAATGATTGATACAATCCTTGCCCCATTGGCTCCACGTTTAGCTAAAGTTATTAATGAAGCTGCTTCTAAAGGTATAGCAATGGCTAGAAAAGTAGGTAAAGGTCTTGATTTTGCTCTGACATTTTTAGACAAAATTCCAAAACTGTTTGAATGGTTTGCAAGAGGAATTCCTAAATTTATGACTATCATATTTAATACAATAGATTGGTTTAAAAATTTAGCTGATGTATTGAACAAAGATGGTATTATAGGATTGGGAAAACATTTATTAAATGAATATTGGAAATATGCAAAATATATGTTTGGTCTTTTTACATCCAAAGTAGTTGATCCTATATGGAATTGGGTAAAAAAAACGTGGAAGACTATAAAAGAAAAATCTGGTTTTGATTTTCCCGGTTTTAATATAATGGGATGGGAATTAAAAGCTCGTAGAATTCCTTTTTTTGGAGCCTCGGCAAATCCAATGGCAAAAACATCAGCATCTAAACAACAAGAACATCTTCAAAAGGCTAACAAAATATTAGAGGGTTCCCATGCTATGTCTATAGAGAATTTGCAGGTAAGTCCAGATTTTGTAAATTTAAAATTAGGTGACAAGAAATTACCTCATGGATTTATGGAACTACCAGAAACAGCGAAAGATGTAATGGATAATTTAAAAATGGGATCGGAACTAGTAAAAGATATATACTCAGGTTTTCATATGGATGGAGAAACACCGGGCCAACTATCAATAGAAGTAGCAGGAAATGCAGCATCAAAAATATTTGATGAAAAGGTTGGAGCAGTAGGATTAAAATCGGCTATACAAAAAGTAATTAAGATTGTTAGTAAACCAACAACACTCTTAGCAAACCTTGAAAATCTTTTAGAGGGTCCAGAACTTGGGGCTGTAGTTAAAAACATTATAGGGGGAGGAGGAACTGCAGGGACAGCAGGATATTATGATGATATAACTAATAAAAAAATGGGGGATAAAGCTCTTGCAGAAATATCATCGTCTACCTTATCAGGATCAGATTTAAGGAATTTTAAGGAGAAATAAATGAGTTTAAGTATATTATTAAGAGATGGAAATCATGCTGGAAGTGAAAATTCAGCTACTAATAGGTTTGCTTTGCAAGTAGCTACATTTTCGGTTGCTCTGACAAAAACTCCAATACAAATACCTATACCTCAAAATAGACCTAATTTAATAGACTTAGGAGTAACAAGACCAAATATATCAATATCAGGAGTGATAGATACAGTAGGTCTTCCTAATGTAGCAGATATTACAACTAATCATATGCAAGTATTAGAATATACTTTATATAATACTCCCAATACTACAAACCATTCTACTCAAAAATATTATGTTCCATATAAAAATGTTTTAGAAGATTTTGTATTTTATGTACATTTTTCTTCTTCAGATAGTCCTATACAATTAGAAATATTAGGACAAGACCCAGCTGTAGGACAAAATTATCATACTAAGCCTACAGGGCTAAATCATACAGGTGGGGCTATATATAATGTAGCCATTCAAAATGCTTCTTTTAATTTAGCTGCAGGTAAAGAGAATAGATATGATTTTTCCCTTTCTTTTGTAGCAACTACAAGATTAGATCAACATAAAAGTGCTTCTGCAATAACTTACGATCAAAATAATTATTCTTATCAGTTGGGAGTTAATAATGAAGGAGAAGAAGGTGGTCGTAGTGGGGCAGGACTAGCAGATGGAACACAGTAATGGCACAAATAACTAAATTTCAATATTGGGATGGGTCTAGATGGAAACGACCCCTTAGAGAAGGTCAAGAGGCTTATCTAGGATGTATTATAACAGATTTAATAGGACAATCTAGAGTAGCTGTAGTAAGAATACAAGATAATCCTACTAATATCTATTCTGCAACAGAAGCTAATAGAAAGGGCTATTTTAATGGGGTTTTTACTGAATTTATAGATGTAAGGATAACCGATACTGAAACACATTCAATATTATTTGCAGGTAAAATATATAATGTTGAAGAAATAGCAAGTGAAACAACAGGTAGTGAATTAATGCTTACTTGTTCAGATGCTTTACGACAGCTTCAAGATTTTCAAACAGATTCTTGGAGACATACTGCCGATAATTTAGAAGGATTTTCAGATAATTTAACTAAAAGATCAGATATAATAACTAGAGGAATTAGAAATGCTGGAATTATTGATATTGAAGATTCAATAAATAGTGATCATGAATTTGTAAAAAATTCTAGTGCTAAATTTACTAAATCTCCTACCCTTATGGGATCAACTTCTAAAATAGATTTAACTAAAGATGGAAGGAATTTAATAAATTCTATTTCTAAACTAGCTGAATCAGAGCCACATTCACATACAACAGCTTTAACAGCTGGAATTAATGATTCTGTAACTAGTATTGTAGTAGAAGACACTTCAGGATTCCCAACAGCTGGGAAAATATTAATAGGAACAGAAATAATTGAATATACAGGGCTTACTCTAGGTACAACATTTACAGGTTGTGTAAGACCTTCGGATAATACTACAGCAGCTTCACATAGTGATAATGATGTAGTTAAATTGTTATTTGAAGGAAAGCATGGATTTAATTATTATGTAGACCCTAATGTAAAAACAGCACAGCAAAATGTTCCTGCTCCCCCACAAACTATGAATTATTTTCAAAAATTTACTAGACCTTCATTAGATTCAGGTGGGGCTCCATTAAAAGCTAAAGGACTTACTATAGCTTATACAGCAGATTCAGGTTATGTAGCTACGGAACATAATAGTCAGAATCAAAATATAGGGGCTAAAGTATTAGGAAACATTGCTTATAATGATACTACAATTGTATTAGATAATGCTCTTACTTTTCCAAGTGATGGGGGTGTAATTTATATAGATAGTGAATATATTGAATATGGATCACATGATAAAGCTATACCTACAACTCTATCTAATTGTGTAAGAGGTTCAGGAGCAGATTCCATACCTAAAACAGCTTCAGGTTCCTTATTAGCCGAAGCTTTAGACGATTCAGAAACAGCAATAGATGTAGACGATGGATCAGATTTTGCTCAAGGAAATGTAATCCAAGTTAAAGATGAAAGAATGTTTGTAACAGGTATATCTACAAACACTTTAACTGTAACTAGAGCATACGATGGTACTACAGCTGTAGCTCATGATGATAATACAGTAGTTTATATAGTAGGAACTACAGCAGCTGCCCATTTAAGTAATAAAACTGCTTATTATGTATCAAAAGCAAAGTCTTTAATGTACCCAAGTTTCTCTTTTACAGAAGAAAACGATGAATTATTTACAGAAGGAGTTGTATATTATCCAGAAACCGGCCTTTCAGACGATTCTATTCCAGCAGGATATACAAAACATAAAACTTTTGAGTTATTATATGCAAGAGAGATTAGTGGAGAATATCATTGGAGAGATTTATTATTTGAAGGAGATGAGTTTATAAGTGCAGGTGGTACATTATTAGCCGAAGACTTAGATTCTAGTGAAACAGGCGTAACTGTAGATAGGGCAGATGCTTTTCAGGTAGGAGATGTTATTAAAATTGATAACGAAGAGATGTTAATAACTAATATTGGAGGAGCAAATGTACTAACTGTAGTAAGAGACTATAATGATACTTCTGCTGCAAGCCATTCAGATAATGCTACAATTACTATAAAAAAAGCCCCTGAATTTTTAAAATTATCTTATGATAATGGAAGTAATTTTATTAGTGTGAAAAAATGGGAAATAATTCAACCCCCTGATTCATCAGGTATTGGTGGATATTTAGGATCAGCCACAAATCAGATATGTAGAGTACAACATCAAACAAGTATAACAGCAGCAACTAATGGATATGTATTAATTTCAGATATACCTAGAGTATCAACAACTTTAAATACTGCTTTAACGTCAAGTGCTAGTTCGGTAGTATTAAAAGATGCTACTTTATATGATGGGGATGACTTTCCAAACTTACATTGTATGTTAAGAATAGGAAAAGAAGATATAATTGTAAGTTCTTTAAGCACTAGAACATATACAGTAGCTAAAAGAGGGGCTAATGGAACTACTGCGACTGAACATGCAGCAGGTTCTAGAGTAGATTTAATCTTTTTCCCACCGATACAACAACAATTAAATGAGGATTTAGATGATAGTGAGACTACTATCACTTTAGATGATGCTAGTGATCTTCCAAGTGCTGGGGCTATAATGATAGACGATGAAATCATAACTTATACAGGTATAAGTAGTGAAAATTTAACAGGTTGTACAAGAGGAGTAGGCTCTACAGTAGCAGCTACTCATGACGATGATACTAAAGTATATTTATTAACTAAAATAGTAGGAAATACTTCGGCAATAACTTCTTATGTGAAACCAAGTGAAGGTAGACTAAGAGAAAAATATGGAATGCCTAGAGTAAAAAGAGTTAGATTAACAGGTATAAATAATAAGAAAGATATAAGAGAGGCTATTACAGCTTCTTTAATTAATAGTCATAAAACAAATGGGCTTAAGGGGCTTTTTTCTATAACTAAATATCCATATTCTACTATAGTTGGAAAAACTAGTAATCTTTCAACAGGTCATGGAGTAGATGTGGCTTTATTATCTAATTCAGCACATTATATAGACCCTAGAAAATGGGGAATAAAGACAGGAATGGCTATAGAAAAATATGAAGATATTAACTTTACTAAAGACCCAGCTCAAACTACTGTAAGAACTACTATATCCTCTTCTACTGCTATGACAGGATCAGGTATAATAGACGCTAATGCTACTACAAATTTTCCCTCTTCAGGAACCCTACAAATAGGAAATGAATTATTTGATTATAGTGGTAAAACATCTAATACTTTTACAGGAGTTCAAAGAAATGAAGCCCACACCTATACTCCAGATGAAGAGCAATTAATAGGAGCTGTAATAAAAGAGGTATGGCCTCATGCGTATATATCAGATATTTTAGATGATAGAACAAATAAAGCAGTTATTGCTTCAGGATCAATTCAGGGAATTCAAATAAATGGAAGAACAACTGAAGAGTGGGCAGATGATACAGCATTAGCAGCAGGACAATTTATAAAAATATATGTACCTATTAGATCAGGAGATATAGTAAGAATAGATAATGATTTAGCTAATATAAACGATGATCATTTAATCATTAGTTTAACTTTTAGTGATTTAAATAGTGTTTTAAAAACAGAATTTGAAACTATTAAAAAGGAAACATCAGACATATTAAAATATCCTATTACAACTGAACTTTTAGCTAATGAAATTGTAGAAAGAAGTATTTATCATATTAAAAGAGATAGGGCACAACAAAAATTTTCTTTAGGAAAAGATACTAATGAAGTAATGCATATTTCAAATCAAGCTCCATCAGGATCATTATTAAATGGGGCAATATCAAGCACAGGAGCTACAGCAGTTGATGTAGATAACGGAAGTCATTTTGCAGGTGGACAAATGATGTGTGTATCGGATGCTTCTAATAGTGAGACTATGTTAGTATCAAGTGTTTCAAGTAATGAACTTACAGTAGTTAGAGCTTGGCAAGGAAGTTCAACTCATGCAGATGATGCAGCTGTTTTTGTTCAAAGGGCTAAAGAAATTCGTTGGGGATATAGTGCTCTTCAACCACATAAAGAACAATCAGCAGCTTCTAGAACTTTACTATTAGATACAGGAGAAGAATATGTAATTAGAGCAGGATCAACTAAAGATGCCGATATATTGAATGCTGATATGGGATTAAATACCCATTATATATTATATTGGAATGAGGAACATCCAAATGAATTTAAAGTACAAACTATGATAAATTGGACATCTACAGACTTTCCTCAAGATTCGGTAGTGATAGCTATTATAAAGGGAGGAGCATCCAACCAAGATCAGGCTAATCAAGGAGATGTAGCTCAAGTATTTAATTTTTCTACAAATTCCTTACTTCGTACTTATTATGACGAAAGATTTGGGACAGACGCAGAACACACCCATTTGTTTCACATTTAATAATGCCTAGAAGAATACCTACAAAAACTAAAGTTATACGCTATAAAACGCAAAATCCTTTTATGCGTACTAGTGAGATAGCCAAAAGGATGGGTTACACTAGAAGCTATGTGAATAAAGTCTTAAAAGAAAATGGAATAGTAACTAAAATTCCAAGTGGTCTAAAAAGTAGACCTATATATTGTGCTAAATGTAAAGAGTTAGTTATGACGATTAAAAGAAAAAATCATTATAACGAGAGAGAGGCTGAGAAAACATTCTGTTCTATTACTTGTAAAACAAATTATTATAAGATAGAATTAACTTGTTCTTATAAGAAATGCCCAAGAGAAGGAAAGCCTTTTATAAAATGGAGGTCTCAAATAATACAAGCTCATAATTTAGGCTCTGAAAAAGCATATTGTAGAAAAATTTGTGAGACAAAAGATAGGAGATTTAAAGATGAAAATGGAAGTTACAAATCAATTAATCGAACAATGGGAACCTAAAATACATAGAATTTTAGCTACTACTTCAATTCAAGGCATGGATAAAGAAGATTTAGTTCAAGAACTTAGAATAGTAATTGTAAAAGCTGCCAAAAAATTTGATCCAAATAAAAAAGTATCTTTCCATACATATTTACATACAGCTATGATAAACACTATTAGAACTTTTATATCTCAAGCACAGAAAAGGATTCACCCTACTAGTATGGATAAATTAATTGTATATAGTGAATCAGAATATGTACCTCTTAAAGTTTCCAAAGCTTTAGAAGATTTAAAAGCTTCAGCTTTCATAGACGAAATTGAAATATTTGATGTTTTAGACAATTTAAAATTAACCGAAAAAGAAAAAAGATATATAGAATTAAGATTTGAAGATTTAACAATGACAGAAATTAGTGAAGATTTAGAAGAATCTGCTTATAGAGTAAGAAATAAAATTAGAAAGAAATTTGAATGTTTATATAAGGAGAAAGTTGAAAATGCCCCTTAAAAAAAGAAGAGGAAGTGGTGGATTCTATAAAAAAGAAGTAATAGAGAATCTACAAGAAGGGAGATATATTATTATAGGTCGTAATAAAAAAACAAATAAAACTTGGGAAGAAGAAAAATATACAAATTTTAAATTAGCAAAGAGATATGTTGACAACAATACAAAAGATGATATAGAATATTATGTATATTTAGAAAACAATAGTAATAGAATAGTATACCCAATAGGATAACAATGGAAAATAATGAGTTTATAGAATCAGGTTTAATTTTTAACCTAAACAGTAAAGTAGCTTTAAGAAAATTTAAATATTCTTCTTCAGATTTCGCCAAACATGGCAAACCATTTAAATGGGTAAATGATTATGTAGATCAAAATGGGGAATTTCCCCCCCACTCTTTGTTACAAGAGAATTTTCCAGAACTTAATCCGGAAGCTGCAGACAATAATTTAGATTATTTAATCCAAGTTTTTAAGAACCAAGTCACTTTTAGAGGGGCTGTTAGAGCCTTCCAAAACAATAAAGAGTTATTACAAGAAAATCCTAAAAAAGCTATATCTCAAATAAGTTCTTTATTAGATGATGTTATAATTCATGGAGACGAGGATATAGTAGAGTATGATAAAGGTAGTGATGAAAGATTTAAAAGCTGGATTAAAAGAAAAGAGGAGAGGGAGAACACTAAAGATGGTCTAAGAGGGATTAAAACACCTTTTAGTGTCCTTAATAACATGGGAGTTGGGTGGTTACCCGGCGAATTAATAGCTTTTTATGCTCGACCAACTATAGGAAAGACTTGGATGTGTGTAGATATAGCAGCTACAGCAGTTAAAGAAGGAGTTAAAACTCTATTAGTATCTACTGAAATGCCTGTAGAAGCTATAAGTTTAAGATTAGATGTTGTATTAGCACAAAAAATGGGATATGAATTTTCCCATACAAGTTTAAGAACAGGAAGGGAGATAGATGAGGATAAATATAAAGAATTTTTAGAGAAATCAAATGGTAAAAAACTGTTAATATGTGATCATATAGAAGGAGAGTCGAGTATTTCATTAGAAGGAATAGCTACTTTAATTAGAAAATATAATCCGGAATTAGTGGTTTTAGATGGTGTATATTTAGTAACTACTAAAAGTGGAAGTAACAGACAGATGTGGGAACAATCACATTCGTTATTTTATGGACTTAAAAACCTTTCATTATCTTTTAATATACCAATAGTTGTTTCTACTCAAGCTACTAGAGAGGCTTCAGATACTTCAGAATTTCCTACTCCAACTGCAGTAGCTTTTGGCGATGCATTAATTAGAGCTGCAGATGTGGTCATTGCAATGAGAAAACCAGAAACCGATAAATCAGAAATTTCTCTAGAGACTTATGATAATAGAAAGATATACAGACTTATAGATAGACAAAGAGATATTAAATTTCAAAAATATAGAGATGGAGATTTACCTGTTTATCAATTCAGTTTAAAATGGGATGTTGATAAAGGTTTAATTAGAGAGTATAATATAGATGAGAGAGATTATTAATAAAAGAAAAGTTAAAGGAGTAAATATGCTTAGAATGATTTTTAAGTACAGAAGTATTCTTCCAGAACTCTTAGATTTAGTAGAAGTATCAGTTGCGAGTGTGCAAGATGGTAAAATTTCTTCTAAAGAAAGAAGTGCTTTGATGAAGAAGTTTTGGGCTTTAGTAAAAGCTTTAGAAAATACTAATAAGAAATAAGTAAATGGCAGATTGGACATCAACATTATTAAATATAGGAATAAATGTTCCCTTAGATAGAGATCAATTTTCAATCCTATGCCCTTTTCATGACGATCAAAGGTCTTCTTGTTCTATTAATGTAGAAAAAGAAGCTTGGATTTGTTTCGCAGGTTGTGGATCAGGTTCATTAAAAGCTTTCGCAGAGAAATTGGGACATGATGTTGACGTTGAGTATGACGTAAATTTATTTGACGAGTTCTATGAACCTGAAGAAGAAGGTGAATTACAAGAAGTTACTCTACCTGACGATTTTGTATCGAAATCTTATCCAAATTGGATATTTGACAGGGGGTTTGACGAAGAAACCTTATTCAAATGGGGATGTGGAACCAATAAATATAATGATTTACTCATACCTATATATGATGATAGAACTAGATTAGTAGGTTGGGTTACTAGAAGGGTTAACGCAACTCCCAAGTATCTATATTCATATGGGTTAAAGAAATCTTTAGTTTTATTTGGTTCAAATAGACTTAAAAGTACTGATTATGTTTGTATTACCGAAGGTATCTTAGATGCTATGTGGTTAGACAAACATGGACATCCTTCAGTAGCTATATTAGGAGCTCATTTATCTAGAAAGCAGGCAGAATTATTAATAAAACTGCCTACACAAGAACTAGTTCTTTGTTTAGATAGTGATGAAACAGGTAAAAAAGCTACTGATTATGCATTGACAACACTTTCTGAGGATGTTATAGTATCATTAATAGATTTACCAAAGCAATTTAAAGATGTTCAAGAAATAAAAAACAAAGTAACATTAAATACAATTATTAATAAAAGAAATTTTTGGTAAAAATAGGAGAAAAATATGAGTGGAATAGCACGAATACAATCAAGAATACAAGAAAGATTACAAACCCAAAATATAGACACAAAGGAATTCTTTTTAAGAGATGGAGATCAAATTTTCCTTTCTGCAGCAGGAGATGGTAAAGAAGGAGACCCTTTCGTTTCTGAAATATCAATGATAACTTGGAGAGAAGGTAATAGATTCAGAAATGTTTTAGTAACAGAAGACGATGATGTAGATAAGATGAAAACTGCTTTAAATATACCTGAAGACTCTAGAGTTCAAAAGAAGTTTGCAATGTGGACATACATATATGAAGCCTTGCATGTGGAAAAGAGAATAGAGAGTTGGACTTCATTAGAAGGCCCTAGTGGTAAAACACTATATAAAGAAGAAGTTAATGATTTTAGAATACTATCTTTACCTTTTGGAAGAGGTGGATATCTTTGGAATCAATTAGTAGATATCTTTGAAGAGTGGGGAAGCCTTAATAAAGGTGTAATCCGAATAAAAAGAACAGGAGCTGGATTAGAAACTACTTATAATATAGCAACTTCTACTAGAGAACTTACTAATCCAAATAAAGATACTTCTGAATTAGTATCTATAGAGGAATATTTTAAAAATAGATATTCTGCAAACATTGAAACTGATTCTTCAGATAAAAAATCTGTGGATATAAACCTATTTGAATGATAGTAAATACAGAAAATTATCAAGAAGTTATTGATAAGATTCTCCCAAAGAAATCATGGATAGTAGATGTCGAAACTAATGGTTTAGACCCTTTTCACATAAATCAATTATGTGGAATTGGAATAGGAACAGATGAAGGAGAAACCTATTACTTTCCCTTTAGACATCAACAGGGTGGTAATCTAGTCTCTACGAAATATTTAAAACCTTTAATGGAGATTATGAGTCAGAGAGAGACTCTAATCGGATATAACATTAAATTTGATTTAAAATTTCTAGAAATAGAGGGATTAGACATTACCAATATAAAACTAGTTGATGTCTTAGTAATGGTACGTTTAACTGAACCTACTACTATTCGTGATTTAGATTTAACTTCTACAATATCTAGAAGTTATGGGGAAAAAGCAGCTTCATATGACATAGAAACTAAGAAAATTTTAAGAGCAAACAAATGGCACAAAGACTTTTCCTTAACTCCTGTAGACATATTAGGAGAATATTGTGAGCAAGACGTGAAATGGACTGCTAAACTATATGAAGATAGGATGGTAGATATAAAAGAAACTGATCAAACAGCTTTATTTGAATTACAATGTGAATTAACTAATGTTTTAAATCATATGGAAAAAACAGGTATACCAATTGATTTAGATTATGCAAAAGAATTAATAGAAAAATTAGAAGCTAGAAAACAGGAAGTAGAAAAACAGGTTAAAAAACTTTTAAATAATACAGAAATAAATATTGGAAGTACTAAACAATTAGGAGAAGCTTTTAATGAGTTAGGGATTAAATCCCCTGTAAAAACCCCTAAAGGAAAGCAATCTTGGAGTGAAGAAGCTTTGGCTAGGATAAATAATCCAATTGCTGGTTTAGTTAGACAGTATAGAACTTTGGAAAAATTAAGGAGTACTTATGTAGAATCTTTAATAGACCCTTATGAAATACCTATTTTACATTCTTCCTTTTGTAATTGGGGAACTTTAACAGGCAGACTGTCCTCTAGAGACCCTAATTTACAAAATGTCCCTAGAAATCACTTTAAACTATCTAATAGAAAATTTGATATTGAGGAAAGACAAGATATTATAAAAAGAATAAATGCTTCTTTAACTTCTAAAGGGGGAGAACCTATTGAAAATTTAGATGACGAAGTGTTAGATACATGGGGTTTTATAGGAGATGAATCTTTCGATGAAACCGATATGAAAGAGATATCTATTAGGAGACTATTTATTCCTAGAAAAGACCACACTTTAATTTCTTTTGATTATTCTCAAATGGAAGTAAGAGTATTTTTAAGTTATTTAAAAAGTCCAAAGTTTAATGCCCTATTAAAGAAAGGGAATTTAGATTTTCATTCAGAAGCAGCTACATTAGCTTTTAATGTATCAGAAAATCATCCAGATTTTAAAGCTTATAGGCAGGCTGCAAAAGCTATTACCTTTGGAATTATATATGGAATAGGAAATAAAAAATTAGCTATTCAATTAGGAACCACAGTAGAAAAAGCTAAAAAATATAAACAAGATTACTTTAGAAATATTGAAGGATCAAGAGAATTTATTAGGGGAGTAATGCAAGCAGTTTTTGATAGAGGATATTTATACAATAAATATAAAAGGTTTTATGCTATCGAATCAAAATATGCATACAAAGGAGTAAATTATCTAGTTCAAGGTACTAGTGCTGATATTTTAAATGAAAGAATGGTAGAAGTACATAAATATTTACAAGATAAGCAAAGTAATATGTTATTACAAGTACATGATGAAATTATTTGTGAAATCCATAACGATGAATTACATAATGTAACATATGAAATTAAGAATTTATTAGAAGCCAATACTTTAGATATACCATTGAAAGTTGATGTTGAAGTTTGTGAGCCTTCTTGGGCTTCAAAACGAGAAGTTTCGTTTGTAGAACAGAATGGATTTCATTGGGTAATTGGGGGGAAATTGGAAGCTCCTCCTGTAGAAGAAGCTAAAGTTGAAGACCATATCGATTGGGATACAGTAGAGGTTTAAGTATGATAGAATTACCTTTTACAAAAGAAATGCAATTAAGAGCAGAAAAACGTCTCAAAGAAATAAAGAAAAATTCTTTCAATGGTGGAGGACATTTTTTAAGTAATAGTATTCTTACTGAGGGGGAAAGTTATATAGGATTGTTAGTTGAAGAAGCCTTTATAAATTATTTTCCAGAAAGTAAATTGGTTGACCAAACAAGTGAACAAAGATTTGATTATGATATTATATTTAGAAGTAAAAGATGTGAACTTAAAACTGTAAGGAGAACAGTTAAACCTTACCCACATTATGCTTGTTCCGTAAATGCGTATACAAGTAAATTTCAACAACCAGATATGTATATATTTTCTAGTGTAGAATATAAGGGGGAAACCCCAAAAACTATCACGTTAGTAGGGTGGATATCTAGAGAAGATTTTTATAAGAAAGCTAAGTTTTTAAAAGCAGGCACTAGAGATTTTAATAATATAGTAAAAAAAGATAAATATAATGTTTTAATATCACAATTAGATGATATAATTATAAATAAAAAAACCAATGATGGTATAGATTGGGATTAAATTCAAGGAGAAGAAATGGCAAAGATAGATGTACACTTAGGGTTCACATTCAGAGTTGGGGATGTAAACAGTAATCAATATAGTAGAGTCGATGTTACAATCGGTGATGTTGATAGTGATTTACCTATAGAAGATCAACTAGATAAAAGTAAAGAGACTGTAGATAAAGTTTGGGAAGAAGTAAGAAAACAAGTAGATAGTAAAATAGATGAAGTTCTAGACGAGACAAAAAGCTAATGTTTGATCCTAAAGAAACAGAAATAGTTAGAGCAGAGGTTTTACACTCACTTTTAGCTGAAAGAGAAAGACAAGATAGTCTGTGGGGAGACCAAACTAAAAATTCAGATGTTAAATGGTTAAATATTACTTCTAGAATAGTACATAAGATGTATGATATTGTTGATGATGATGACTCCCAAGATATTCTATATTCGGAAGTTATACAAGGAGCTTCCTTATTAATGGCTTGGGCTGAATATATAAGAAAAAAGAATTCAAAAGAGAGCAAGAATGGATAACGATAAATTATTTGAACGACTACAAAAAGCAAATCCGAAATTAGATATAAAAAAGGGAGACGATAGAGATTACTTTGATTTTGATAGAATTTCTTTTGGAGTACCTAGCATAGATAAATTAACAGGTGGAGGACTACCTAGAAAAAGATTTAGTATGTTTGTAGGGCAATCTAATGTAGGAAAATCTTTTTTAGCTTCTCAATTGGTAGCCAATGTTTTAAAAGACGGAGGATCAGCAGTATGGATTGATACAGAACAATCTTTTGACCCCTCATGGAATGAAAAAAATGGGGTTGATATAAGCAAGCTTATTGTTTTACAACCTATAATTGGGGAAGACGCTTTGGCAGTAATTAATACAGCTTTGCAGGAAGGTGTAGATATTGTAGTAATAGATAGTTTTGCAGGGTTAGTACCAGCACAAAATGACGACATCGATGCTAAACAGATGGGGGTACAAGCGAAATTTCTTAACCAAGCCTTACCTAAATTATTAAGGCATTTAAAACATGGATCAGCTTTATTGGCAATAAATCAACTGAGAAGTAATATAGGTCGAGTTACATATAGCGTCTTGCCGGGTGGTATGGGACAAGAATTTTATAGTCATTTACAATTAGAAATTAGACGAAATGCTTGGATACTAGAAGATCAAAAGAAAATAGGGTTTGAAATGGAAATAAGAATGAGGAAGACTAAACAAGGTGGAGAAGATTGGGATTCAATTGTAGTACCTTATATAGTAGGTGGAGGCATAGATTTAAAAGAAGTTGCCATTAACGAAGCTTTAGAATTAGGTTTAATAAAAAAATCAGGAACTTGGTATACTTATAATGATAAAAGAGTTCAAGGTAAAAACAGAGTAAGACAATATTTTATAGATAATCCAGATATGTTGGAAGAATTAATTAAGGAGATAGAAAAACATGCCCTATTTTCATAAAGATTATACTCCACAAGAAAAAACTTTTGCTAAGTGCATACAAGAATTTGGACTTCGTTATGAACCCCAATACTCTTTCCCACCTTATTCAGTTGATTTTTATATACCTGAAGTTAAGTTAGTAATTGAGGCAGATGGAATATTTGGGCATTTTAAAAAAGCAGATGCAAAAAGAGACGCTAACTTATTAAAGGACTATAGCGAGCATATACGAAAGGTGTGTCATATATCAGAAACAAGTAAAAAAAGAATAATACCTTTAATAGAACAAGTTTTAAATGAAATTGAGGAGGAAGATAATGGCAGGAATTAGACAAATAGGAGCTACAAGAAGAAGGACATCTAATCAAGATAGATGGCTTTTAAAATCAATGGATAATTTATTATCCTCAGATAAGGTTTTTGGTAAAAAGGGGGTATTTTATCCCTCTATAGTATCTAATCCATGTGATAGATATGTCTTTTTATCTTATAATGGGTTATTACCAGCTCAGTCAGTAACAGGAAATCTTCAAAGAATATTTGATAATGGAAATTATTTAGAATATAGAATAAATAAATATTTTGAAAAGTTGGGAATAGTGAAAAGAAGAGAAGTTCCACTTAAATTAGAAACTCCAAACATATCAGGAAGACTAGACTTTATCATAAGTCATCCGGAATATCATGAAGTTATATTAGAATTAAAATCTATTAATACTAGAAATTTTGATTTACTAAAAGTTGCTCCAAAAGAAGATCATATGATTCAAATACAAATATATTTAAATTTAGCAGCTTATGAGCATGGAATTGTTCTATATGAGAATAAAAATGATCAAAAATTAAAAGCTTTTAAAGTTGATAAAGACCCAAAAATGTGGGATAATATATTAGAAAGATTATTTAAAATAATGAGCATGACAAGAATACCTGAAAAATGTACAGGCGAATCTTATTGTCAATGTAAACTAGTAAAATGAGGAGAAGTGAATGTCACCTATAAGAACTTTAGGAAATATAAGCAAATACGTTTCAAGTTTACCTATTCCCAAGCTAGATTTTGAAGAGGTTTTTAATGACTTAGAAGAGGGAGAAGAAAGACCAAAACTTCAAGTAGCTAAATTAGTAGAGCTTAATGACGAGGAATTACAAAAAACTTTATATCATTATGGAGCAGGCAAAGCTTTTTTAGAAGCAGAGCTGTCTGATATAGAATCTAAGAAAGCTTTAATAGAAGATGTGTATAATGAGGTTTTTTCTATTACCACATATAAAATAGTAGATAGAAGAGCAGAAGAAGGATTAATAAAACTTAATAAAGAGGGCTTAGAAGGAGCAGCTTTTTCTGAATCTGAAGAGCTTAGAAAATATAAAGAACAAATGAGAGAAGCGATAGGAAGATATACACTAATAGAAGGGGAATTAAAATCTTATACTTCTATGTATAATGCAATATCTAGAGTTATTTCAGCAAGAAGTCAAGATAAAAAGGAGTATAATAGATAATGGATGTTTCAGAATTTATACATGAATGGGA
>CAACVE010000018.1_pt1 | contig 29633 bp, 39 predicted proteins | sample 2381751 | NCBI WGS metagenome assembly CAACVE01 (sample SAMEA5211968, study PRJEB30684) | marine metagenome | biome: Marine; feature: Epipelagic; material: Water | collected 2015-10-15 | depth 2000 m | reverse complement strand
TACGAGATTACAAGGTGACTGGAGTTCAGACGTGTGCTCTTCCGATCTGGCGACTGATGATCCCTCCATGTTGCATAAACTGCACATGGTCACCTCCTGGCATTTGGAACTCATCGTAATTCCAGTGGATATTAACACCGACATCACTGGTAATATCTAAGTCAGGAACATTGATATTCCCTAATTCTTGATTTGCGTTACGCCTTAAATTTGCAAAGTTTCGTTCTGCTTGCCCTGTCGCACGTTCTGCATCGGCTGCGATATCATTAAACCTCATTTCTCCGTGATCTGCGAGTAAATCCATTTCGTGATTGGATTTGATCCGCATATCAGACATATCATCGCCAATATCGCCTGTTTCTTGTTCTGCTACATTGGATAGATGGACAATGGATTCTGGAAGGTCGCCTCCAAAGAGCGTAATCAGTACCCCAATGCCTTCAGCAACAGCCAACAGCCCTTGAGACATGATCTCGTCTGTTGTCCGCGCCCTCTCGCCTACGACGCCTTGTTCAGCTGCTAGATCAATCAAACGTTGTGTATTCTCATCGACGGTGAATCCATATTGTTCTGACAAGTCTTTAATGACTTGCAACGACGGAGCCATTAACAGAATGGCATCATTACTGCTTAACCCTGCTTCGATTAATCGATCAAATTGACGAACAGCCGCTCCCCCGAATCGAGTGAACGATTCCTGGGTCATACTCCCTGAATTGGCAAGCCCTATCATCAAATCGTTCATGCCTTGGATCTGGAGAATCAATCCTTCATTCTCTTCTCTGAACAACCGAATACGCAATAATTGATCAATCGCTGCACTGCCTTTCAGCCCAGTGATATCAATCATTGCTTGCAATTCTTCGAGAGATGGGTCGAGTTTTTCTAGCGCTTCAAGAAATGACATCCCAGACCCAATCATCGCGAGGAACGACATCTCTGTAAAGTCAGTTAGGTCTGCCCAATCTCCTTGCGTTTTGTTCATGAAGTCATTGCGGAAAGCAAGTTGCATCTCTGCCGTTATAATCGCCCATCTGTCTTGCTGCCGTTGCTGTATCAATGCTATCTCTTCATCAGATGCATCTGCGTCCTTAGCTTTTTGAACCATCGCAGCAGTTTCTGCATCATGAAATTCTTTCGCAGATTCCATTGATGCTTCGAACGTTGCGACTAACCCTTCTCGGATGACGCCTACGCCTTGAGCGAATGTCGATAATCCTTCCCCTGCCAAATCCATCATGGCCGACACGTAATCACGTATAGCTGCTGACCCTGTACCGAATTCCTCATTTAATGTAATTAATTCGACGATGTTGGCTTTCAACACACCGCTGGACAATGTACCGGCTTCAACCAAGGAACCAAAGTTTTCATCCAAAACCTCAGTGGCTTCGGCCAAAGTTAATGCACCGAATTCTGTCGCTGAAAAAGCGTCTCGAACCTGGCTTGTCCAATGATCGACATTCGCAGCAGTAACGCCTCCACTTTCATCAATAATGTCATTCAAATGCAACAGCATCGCACCAAAATCGTCGCCGACTTCTTCAGCTGTTTCCTCTATCGCTTTTGCTAATTCATCGCTGACATTGACTTGGAATCTATCGCGAATCGCATCTCGGACTTTAGTCCATCCTGGGTCATCCATTAAGAAACCAGCAATGGCACCGACACCAGCTCCAATGGCGACTCCCCATGGGCCGAATGCCGATCCCATTTGCGCGCCAGTGGCAGCACCAGCAGCTGTGCGTTTCCCTCGGCCTTCAATTTGAGCAATTTTCTGGAACGCGGACAACGCTGCCGTTGCCATGCCAATAGCAGCTGCGGCTTTCTGGGCTGTTGTTTTAAGGTCTTCGAACGATTCAACGGAGTTTCCGAACGCGGTAATGTCACCCGCTACTGAACGGATAAAGGCACCAAGAGCAGCGAACCTTCCACCCATTTGTTCAAACAACGCACCCAAATTGCCTGCCACCAACATCCGGTCGCGGAAGTGATCCATCAATTTGAGTTGTTCAGTTTTTCCCTCTATCAGTATCTTTATCTCGTCAGCCGTCATCTCGGCCATCATTTCGAGCTGACGAGCATTAAAGCCTCTGGCTTTCGCAAGACGCAATAATCCATTTTTTTCCTCGATCAAGAGGATCTTCGCACCGTTTCCTCGAGCTTCTTTTAGTTGTGCTTCTGCCGCCTCTCGTTGCTCTCCTTCCAAGAACGCCATCTTAGAAACCATCTCTTCTATCATGCGTTTGTGAGCAAGTTTTCTTTCTTCATATCCTTTCTTTAATCCAATCAATTCTTGATCGCTAGTGGCTAAGCTGAATATCGCCAACTCTGCTTGTTTGCTGGCTAACGTCGCCACCATGTCTTCGGATTTTTCTTTAATCCACTTACTGTTGTCTGCCCATATTTTTTTGAGTTTTTGGCTTGTCTGCTCAGAAGAAGTGGCCCATTCTACATACGCATCGATGACATCACGGATCGGCCCATCAACCAAGTGGTTGTAGTCGATCATTAATGTCTGGATAGTATCGCCATGTTCCTCGAAGAAACGGTCGGGCAATGCCCCTCCCATTTCCTCCCATGCTTTAGCAACATCTTCTGAATGATCAATGATATCGATATATTTTCTTTCGACCTGCGTCATGGCAGCGACGAATTTTCCTGCATCCGTTGTCAGGAATTTCGTCCATTCATCTTGTTCACGAAGAGCTTTTGTCAGCGATTCAATCTCTGCAGGGAATTCACTGGGGTCCAGATTTTTGCGTAACGGTTCATACGCATCCCACAGCCGTTCGATAACACCTGCGTTCTTTAATTCTGCAGCAGATAGCCTGCCGAATGCCTCGATCAGAATAGGGAGATTATCGTTACCCAATCCACGCAATAATTTCAGTAGGTCAGCGACCTTATCTCTGAAAACTTTTGATTTTTCGATACCGCCATCAAATACTTTACCTAATTCTTCAACATTATCGGCAAACCCATCGGCCGTAGACCGACCGTTCTCCAATTCATTGTTGGTGCTTTCTAAGATGCCCCTGAATTTCTCCCACAATTCTGCGTGTCTGACTTTAGCCTCCGCTAATTCATCTTGTGCTCTTTGCAATCTTTTAGTCAGTTCAACTTGTGCAGATAGAGCTGCAAGGTCTTCCTCCTCTTGTTGTTGTTCTTTCCTACCAGATGCCCGATCCATCAATCGGATAAGTCTTTGCTGAAATTCGATAGCCATTCTGATGGCTACGATCATTGGATTAAGTTTATCCCTTACACTATCGACTTCTAAACCCCATCCAGTCAGCGCTTTGATTCCATTCAAGAATCCTGTCTTGAGTCCATCAAACGCTGTTTCCAGCAACACGATAGCAGAACTCATCATTTCTACTGACGATACTGCCAGATCCCCCCAAACCCCCCATTTGTCCGCCAGTCGCTGGAATGTACTTTGTTGTTCTTCTAAAACGGCTGTCCCTTCTCGAACTTGGACAATCATTTCTTGAATGGCTACAACTTTTTGGAAAGCAGATGCTACTGCAGCTCGAGCCTCATTCATTTGAGCTGTTTCGAGTTCTTTCAATCTTGATACTTGAGTTTCGTACAGGCCAATTAAATCTGAAGAAACAGTGGCATTGATTCTAAAACTTTCTGACGTTAAACCTACTGTGGACGATAAAACTGATTCTGCATTTTCTAGTTTTCTAAGTTCTTCTTCAGTTAACGACAACGGTCCTTGGAATTCTTTGAATATATCCAGCTGTTCCTTTAATTCGCTGGATGTCATATCAAGCGCTGTTACGTTTCGATGTAATTGATTCCGTAGATTCAAAGTTGGAGGTATTAACAGATCAATACCTTTTTTGAGAAGACCGATAACAGTTATAGCAACACCTGCCGACCCAGCGAACCTTAATAAACCTCCTCCAACGCCTGCTACACCAAGTTTAAAATCTTTTAAGGCTACTATCGAATTCAGGATTACGCCTACGAATATCGTGATAGGTTTTATTAAACTTCTGAACGCAGGTACTAGAGGACGAATAAATAGTACCAATCCACCAAAGAAAGCGAGTATTGGACCCATCAACGCAGCAAAACCGCCTAGGGATAGAATAAATCCTCGAGTTTCTATAGAAGTTTTTCCTAGCCACTTACCAAGTTCTTCTAATCTATCAATACCATCACGTACTAGAGGAAGAAATACTTGTTCAAATGCGGGACGGAACGTATCGAATAAGGAAATAGCAACTTGAGATATACGTTCTCTAACGATATGCATCTGATTCGAGAACGATACCATCTGCTTCTTAGCGACACGATCCACGACTCCACCAGCGTTTCTGAATGCCTCCTCAAATTCACGCATTCGTTCGCTGGCACCGATTAATGTCAACGTAGCTTGCAGAGAACGTTCTTGGAAACCCAACATATCGAGGGTCGATTTGACCTGTCGATCTGATAAACCTGCTAAAGCGATTTCCAATGCCCCAATAATATCGGCAAGGTTCTTTAGCTCACCAGTAACTTCATCAAAGACTGCGCCTTTACCAACTAATCGTTCCCATTCTTCTCTATTCTTGAGAGCCGCTCGTTGCAGGTCACGGATTACAATAAAGAGTTGTTGACCGGCTTTCTTTCCCTTGATACCACGTTCCGCGAATGCCGCCAGTGCCGCGACACCTTCTTCAACGCTGATACCGAAGACCCGCATTGCAACACCGGCTCGGTTCGTCAACGCTTCAGCAAATTCTTCAATTGACCCCTGGGCCATATTATTGGCCTCGGTCAAGACATCAGCCACTCGTTGCATGTTTCGCATTTGTTGGCTGGCATCGCCGGTCCGAAGGCCTAGAGTAATATAGGCGTCAGACAACAGTTCCGTGGCTTTCGCCAGATTGATGACACCGGCTTGTGCGAAATTAGCGACAACGGGTAGCGCTCGCATCGATTCAGCTGCCGACATGCCTGACGAGGCAAGGAAGAAATAAGCTTCGGCAGCTTCTTGGGCGCTAAATTTTGTGGTGGTGGCGACACGTTTGGCAGTATCCTCCATCTGCCGGCGCATCTGCGGTGTGACTTTATCAATGATTGCCAAGGATTCGGTCATTGCTTGATCGAAATCCGCACCAACCTTGACAACAGCAGCAGCGAGAGCTACTAACGGAACAGTAACAGACGCCGTGATTCGAGACCCCATGAAAAACATGGAAGTCCCGAATCGTTCCATACTCTTTTCGGCTGACTTAATACCTGCAGACCAACCTTCGGCCCTAAGGATTAATCGACCGATTAAAGTTTGTTGTTCTGTAGCCATTATTCTTCTTCTTTTTCCAGTTTACGTCGTCTGGCTAGGACTTTTCTCCGTTCAGCAATCTGTTTCTTTTGTGCCATGGTGTTTCGGCCAAGTATATCTTCTATCCTTAGCTTCTTTTTCAAATTGCCTGACGCATTCGCCAGAATCGTGACGTATCTAGCTTCTTGCTCTTCTCGGAATTTAACTCGCCAACTCCACCCTTCAGATAATTCTTCATATTCCTTCGGGGTCATGTAATACAGTTCATCGTGTTTCAATTCCAAGGGGCCAAAAGCTATGGGTTTGGCTTCTTCGATCCACTCCCTCCACGTTTGGAGGCCGGTTCTAGGGCCTTCGGTTTTGTGTCGTTTCCCGAGTCACTGTCACCTTCGTCCTCTTCTTCCTGAGAAACAGGAGTACCAAGAGCTCCCTGATCCATGGCTGCTTCAAAACATACGCCAAGAACTTGATCGACAGAACCTCCATTGGTAATGTATTCACCGACCAGATTTCCTGTCTTCTGGAGAGTAAGACTGGAGTCATCCCATTTACACCCCACCCACAACATGGCTCGTGCTGTACCGAATACAGCTTTCATGGACAACAATTGTCCCAAGCCCATACCATTGGCTTGTTCAAAATCAGCAAGAGCATTAAAATCGAATCGAAGGCGTCTCGGTTCTTTTTCAATACCTGCATCTGAGAAAAGAGTGAATGGTTTTGACTTCAGATTGGACATCACGATCTCCTTCTAATAACTTATAGCGGAGGCCAGGGCGACGAGCGCTATAAGCAGTTATAGCAGGGGGCACAGCGCCCCCTGCCCAGTGAACAACGTTTACGATGTAGCTCGTGCCAACGTTCCAGCTGATCGGAATGTCGCACTGGCTGTTTCCAAATCTCCTACCGATCCTGACATCGGAGGATAAGATTCCAGAACCGCGCTACCAGAAAATGAAGGATTGGTTGCACTGACTGAAGCGCTTGTCGGTTTGACTGTCACAGTGAATGCAGCAGCTCCAACGAGCGTGAATAATGTCGCATCGACTTTTGCTGCTGCAAAATCTTGAAGAAATTCAACATCAATCGACCAATTCAACAAACCTGCAATATTGGATCGAGTCGTGTCACCCATGACCGTATCGTCCAGCATTTCAGCTTCGTAGTTGAGAGTACATGATTTCACATGATCGCTCAAGTCTACGGAATTCACAACCACAGATGCGTCAGTGTATACGAATGTTGCCATTGCCCTTGCCTCCTTATGATATAGCTAGACTTCCGATACCCAGAGTAATAAATACAGTAAATGAAGGGCCTCCCCCTCCGATAGTCATCTTCGACCGCCAATAGTCATCAGTGACGGCTCCATTAACGGAACCCCATTGGGCTTCTATACTTCCAGTATTTTGTGTGAATGTGATTCGAGAAGATTCTCCTGAAAAACCAGAATTATTGGCACTCTCAATTACAACATCCAGCGTAGGGGAAGTCCCGTCGTATGCAATGACATGCATTCCTGCATACAGAGTTTGCGTAGCAGATAACGCACCGAGCTGTGTCCCAGTACTGGCAGCAGTTGAAGTTTTCGCGCCTACACCTTCAACTACACCTTTTATTAATTCCGAATGAGCTGCATTGCCAGACAATTCAAACGGCAACAAATCTCCAACCGTCCCAGACAACGGTGTATAAGTACCATTCACACCTCGTATGGTAAATGCTCGTTGTCCGTCTGCGGTGCCGACAGGGGAAAACGAGAATACTTCTCGTGACGCCCCAATCCTAGAATATGCGGTTCCTCCTGAATCACCGAATGGAGTCGCTGCACCATCGTCTCGGAAACCGTTCATAGAAAAAGTAAAGGTCCGTAAACCAGCTCGATTTGTTCGAGTAGTGTCTCCAAAGACAGTTTCGTCTAAGACTTCCACGCCGTAATCAGTGGTCAATGAGTTAGAGTAACTAGTGTATTCGTATCCACCAAGGAATACGCGAGCATCCATTAATCCTTGAATAGCCATTATAGACTCCCTTACCTAGCCGTTGTTGCTAGCCATCTCGAGTAATACATCGTCTTCCACATTTATTGTTTGATTGCATCGAGTGCAATGAAACCGCCTAGGATGCCCCATCGTCCGCATATCTTTTAACCCATTGGCTGGGTGACGACATTCTTTTTGTTCTTGCGATCTATCAATTGATTGTAAATCTTCATCGATCAATGACACTATTGATTCTATGTTTTGAATTACAGACGCACAACTGGCTTGTAACGCACGCAGTTGTTGTTTCAATACCCTTGCGTTCTTCATACGTTCCACGACCTGTAATTACAAACCAATTGAGTTCTTTTGTTTTCATCTTCACCGATTGAGAACGGTTGATTCAAAGCTCGTATCAATAGATATGATGTCGAATCAATAGTCCCCTTGAACCAATGTAGATCGCTATATACTTGATCTGCCAAAGTTTGAGCACTCGCATAACTCGTGTTACGGACTTGTATTTGGAACCGAGGGCGCTTGACATATGGAGCAGTCCCAGATGGACCCATTGTGTTATATGGTTCTTGACCCATCATCTCCCAAATAACTATCACGTCGTCTGGCGAATTCGGGGAACGACCAATAAAGATATTAGTTCCTCGAGTACCTCGCCCTTGACTCTCTAGTCTAAGGCTGATGTCTTCTAATAGAGACATTATCCTTTCCACACCTCTGAGAAAGCTATCCTCCACAGCTTATCAATATCGTCTTCTCTTCTCTCTATCGGTTCGGATAAATATTTATATCTCCTGCCATCAGTATGTTGCCACGGTGGGTCAGGAGTTTCATGTTGAATCCATGCGTAATAGAATCCGCGATTCACAACTTCTTCTGAATGGTATCCAACTTGAGCTACAATAGATTTAGGATTCCTTCGAACTTTATAGAATGCGTTGTCATGAAGTAATCCCTCTCGATACGGAACAATGGATTGGCTTTCTGCTTTTATCTCTTTAGCTATTTGACGCAACAACGGTACAGCCGTATCGAAAGCCATGTTAAGAGACCTTCTCATCTTCTGGCTCATTCGTTTGAAATTAGCAGGATCCAATTTCAACTGGACCTTCGGGCTTAAACTAGAACTTGTTGAGCCAAATCCTAACGCTGCCATTATGATCCCTGCCTGTGGTACTTCCACCCACATGATAATTGAACGTGGCTGTCTCCATTTTCATCGCTCACACGTCGAACGGTAAATATTTCTGGAGTGGTATCAATCCATTGCGATCCTGTTAGAGTCAACCGTGCATCGGGCGATATAACATCGGTAGTATCCAACCACAATTCAAACGTAGTCGTAACTTCTTGACCTTTTTTATCTCGAAGCTCCATAATTTTACCAGCTATACGAGCTTGATAAGTTACAGGAGTCCCGAACGTTGCTTCATTGTATTGATTCTGACCAGATTTAGGAGCTACCGTAACCGTGTACGGCATTAATTCTAAAAAATCTGGATCAAAATTTGAACTAACAGCCATCAGTTATAATCCATCATGCCGCGTTTGAAATCAGGTTGCACCCAATTAGAATTGTCTGACAAATCAGTTTTTTCTGATTTCCAGACACCGCCAGATGAAGGAATTGCGTGATCATTTTTCTTTAATAATTCATCTGCTAACCGGATGTAGTGTCGATGGCGCTGGGCAGCAAGGAGTTTTAGGTCGCCCATTTCCTTGTCCACCCGACGAGCGTAATGAGCGACCAGCGCTATAGCACAACGATACGCTGCCTTGTAAATAGTCTGTTCATTATCGATAAAGAAATTGATTTCTTCATCAGTCATTTGTTGATCAGTGGTTTCTGTATCCCCAATCAACAAACGAACCTTGGCTAAATCCGTTCCGATAGACGTAGCATCGTAAGTCCAAGTCATCGATACTCTCTACTAGAAACCAGGCGCATGGACACGATAGGCGACTTTACACACCATATCGTTAGCTGCATTTCCTCCACCAAATTCTCCATCGCCTACATTATGGAGAACCAATGGTTGATTTACGCATTGAGCATCAGTAGCAATAGCATCAATCTTAGGTATGACGGTTGTTGCCATTTCGTCAGCAACAGTGACAAAACCCGTCGATTCGATATCAGCTGTAACAGCTACTCCAGATCCATCGACATATTTAATCTGCATATTATCTGCAGACTCCGTATAGACACCTGCTGATGCATCGCAAAACAACATTGCGCTGACAAGTTCGACTACAGTCCCAGTTCCCTGGGCAGTAACTAATGTAATCGGGGACGCTCTCAATGTCAGCATTTGAGCATTAGTGATCGTAGTTGTAACGATATTCAAATTATCGCTGCTCATACGGCCAACGATAAAATTACCTTTATTTTTTCCTTGCACTCCCATGAACGTTACCTCCGTTTTCGGGCAGTTGTTTTCTTTTTACGAGAGCGAGGGGAGGACCGCCGTGGAGATGGAGATTCTTCTGGCTCGGAAGCGGAAGAAATCTCCTCATCGGAGGCGATCCTAATGAAACGCTGTGAGATCAGTTGGTCCCTGCGTCGAATGGGCCAACTACCAGTGTCGATCAACCAATTACTTTGGTAATCAACCCCATTCCCGCTGAACGGTTTCTGAACCACGCAATGCATGATGTCTCCTCGCTTACGCAACAGCAGCGTTAATGAAATAACCTAGGTCAGTAGCGACAACCTTATTGTCGAATGCCACTTCACCTTCAATTCGTGTGGCTTTCTTCAACGGCATGTCTATGCTGGAGATACCAACATCCTCACCCAATGATCCTGAAACGCCATTCCATGCGAAGGTGTACCCAGCGCTTGGAGCCAACAACCCTGGATTCGGATTGACGTAACCAATCCATGCAGATTTTCCAAAATTGAAATCATAAGCTGCAGTCGCATCCTCATCGTTTGTCGCATAGATGGAACTGGCAATGATGAAGTTATCGATTTCCAACATACGAGCCACCATCCCTGGTGTCATGTTGTCAGCAGACGTATACTTAATCTGCTCACGAAAATCAGGATGGTTCTTCAATTGACGCCATACCTGCCACCCAACGACCATCGTGTTAGATGCAAAACCCGTGACGCCAAGGATAGCTTCCTTCGCTGTATCAACATCGTCACGCGGATCGCTGTTTACGAAGTCACTCCACTGATCTGTACCAGCAAGAGTCCTGTCTGTCCCCCAGACACCAGTCGTGAAGACATCGGACACAAATTTTCTTTCTTGACGAAGCAACAACCGCTGGGTAACGAACTCGGTGGCTTCGCTGTCCAAATTGATCGGGTTATCAGCGTTGTTGCGTGTCTGGTCACCAATATCTTTATGGAACGCATACACATCGCACTGATAAGAAGCGGTCGTTAGATTGTACCCGCTGCCTGCCGATTCCGTAGAATCTCCACGACGTTGGGCTTCATCTCTAAACCAATCATTCTTTGTATATGAAAAATACACATCGGACAATTTATCTACTGGGATGATTGGAAAGACTTTTGTTGCAATATACTTTGATCGATCTTGAATGTATGCTATGCTGATGTTAGTAAGAACAGCATCGACATGCACACTACTTCTGGTTGGTTGACCCATCTTTTATCCTCCCTACTTCAATTCGATTATGATCTCGGTCTTCGTCTACAATCTGACGAAGCCATCGTTCCCACCCTTTGATGAAACCTTTCGCCAAGCGAATACATAACGTGTGCAATTCCAACGTCGCTTGACGCATTACTTATGCACCTCGATGCGGATTCAAACAATTCACTGTCGCTGTCGCCAACGCATTAGCTCCAGAACTGGCCTCCAACACAACACCAACAACGTATTCAGTCGTATCGCTGCCAGCAGTCTTTGCATCAGCTTGACCATCAGATGATGTTCCAATCAGATTACCAATTGCCAATGCCGCATTGGAACTGACCTTAGAAATACCCGTCACCATGATAGTGGCTTCAGCACCACTGGCTGGTGCATTCTGCAGAATACCAATCGGAACATCGGTAGCAGCAGCGCACGCAACGACAGTATCTGTCGTACTGAGTTTGACATAGTAGTACTGAGATGAACTCAAATCAGCACCGGCTACTCTCGTGAAAGTAAATCCTGGAATTGTCCATGCCATGATTGAATACTCCTATCAATAACTACTGCTTAATGGTTTGACGAGTTTCCTCGACGTACTCTGCGTATAGACTCTCATGTGACTTCGAAATTTTCCTAATGGCTTGAGCTTTAGAAATATTCTCTGACTGCATGAGTTCTTGAGCCAATGATTCTATCTTTCCAAGAGTAGAACCAACAGCATGGGTAGTTTCTCCGATTTCAGAAGACATCAATGTTTCGATAGCTTTATTTCCTGCAGCCAATCGAGTATTAATAGCTTCCTGTTCTGATGAATCCAATTTTTCAATTGCACCCAACATGACGGCTTTTTCTTGAACAGAACCTGGTAGATGAGGATACATCTCTTTAGCTCTATCTTGGAGTTCCCTTTTAATCCTTGATTCCTTCTCGACCGCAGCCATGGCTTCAGCAGCTTCGGCTTTCGCTACAGCTTCTTCTGCTCGTTTCTTGGCCGCATCCAATTCAGATCGTACTTCGTCAGGGAGAGCAGACATGATCTCCGCAGAGATCGCAGGTGTCGGTTCGTCTTGGGTTTGTGATTCCAGCTCAGTAATTCGAGCTTCCAAACCTTCGACATGGGTACGAGCGTCTTCTCCGAGTGTACTGATGTCAAATGCCACTTTATTGACCTCCTCATTGACTGCCGGATTAATACTCTCATTGCTCGATTCCGGCATTCCAACGAAACGAGCAATCGTTTCATCAAGTGTTTCTATCCCATCCACCATTCCTTTCGATAGAGCCGATTTCGCTCCAACAACTCGACCTTCTCCGAATTGATCTGTAACAGTATCAATTGATACATTACGGCCTCGTGAGACAGCGGAAATGAAAGTATCATACCGCTCATCAACTCGCTCTTGTATAGAAGCGTGGGCTTCTTCAGATAATGGCTCTAAAGGTGAAGTATCGGCTTTGAATTTACCGGCTTTAATTACAGTAATATCTCGGCCTTCAGTCTCTTTGGCTCTAAATACACTTTCATGAACAGCAATCACACCGATGCTGCCTACTTCCCCGCTGGGCGTGACAACGAATTCGTGGGCTTGAGATCCCAACCAATACGCAGCACTGGCTGCCAACGAATTAGCTGATGCCACGATATGGACTTTATCTCGTGCGGCAAAAATCTGATTACTCAATTCTTGGACACCAGATACAGCCCCTCCTGGGGAATCGATATCCAAGATAATAGTGCTGATATTCGGATCATTGGAAAGAGTATCGAATTGTTTCCCTAAAGCTTCGGTCGAAACTCCTCCACTGACCGAGTTCATCAGATTCATACGATGGGCAATTGTTCCTTGAACAGGAATAACCGCGACTTTATTTCCTTTCACCGATGGGTTTGAAGAATCTACTGGCGAAGCATCTAATATTTGAGTTTGAACGAATGATCTGTCTTTTGTTATCTCGGCTACAGATTCAGGGGATAGATTAACCCCTTCAACTTTCATCTGTATGAATTCGATAATGGCTTGAAGCTTTGAGGGCATAATCGCCCACGACGAATCACACATTGCTTGTACAATATGTTCGTATTTCATCATCCTCCTCGATTCAGCCTTTTTCTTTCGACATTTGTCTTCTGTGTCGCGCATCAATGCGCCACAAATTTCTTCACTACCTGTTTTCGCAACACAGTCATCGAAATTCTCAAATTCACAATTACGTCCAAAAGGCATCGTCTCTTTACTCTATGGCTGATGAAACAGATATAGAAAAAGTGAAAGATGCATTATCGGTACTTGCGTCTGTTACCACCCATTTAACTCTCCACAGATTAGACACTGGGCCTTGATTCACACCAACGGATAAAGCAGCATCGTTTGGTGTATGGAGAGATGATGTCGGTGCGCCTCGAAAATTCACAATAGCAATGTGTTTGACTGCACCACCATTTCCCAAAACTTCTGTGAAATGGATAAAGTCATCATACGTCGTCCCGCCATCAGGAGATGATTGGATATACACATTCAGCTTATCCCCAGCCTCTGTAGCTGCAGCAGTCACATTTAATAAGAACGTACCTACATCTAAATCCGCAGGAGCTCTAACGCCTACACTGGCGGTCCCATTCGCTGTCTCGGTTCGGCTCGCAACCAGTGTACTCATTTAGCATCTCCACTCATAAAAAAAGACGACATCTTCAATTCCTGTAAAGAATTGAGATGCCGCCTTCCCACCTCTGACGGCTCGAGCCTTGGTTTGTGGCTGTTGACCAGCCAACCTCGCTGATCAATACTATGAACTAAATGCGTCATGAAATCAATACCTCCTTTTATATTAATCCCGATTCTGTTTGCAGTTGAACCAGTACACGACGAGGTTCAATAGTGTTAGTTTTAATCTTCACTACTATAGACACAGATGCAATGTCGTCATCGATATCGATATGTGATCGCCTTTTCTCCAATTCGTAACGTACAGCAGACATAATACGGTCTGTACGAGTCGAACCAGGAACACTGACTGCCCACGCTGGGGGTCGTTGATGACGAGGCATATAGTTAAGCTTTCATGATACGGGATTGCCAATCCCCCCACCGTTCGAGGCGTACGGTGCGTATAGGCCTTTTATCGCCACGTAATTCATACCCCGCAGGCTCTCGTATCGAAATACCCATATACCCACCAGGTCCATCAAGACCATAGATGCGGACAGGCCCCTTATGCTGGTCTGTTGTATCGTCAGAGGTAGGGAATCTTTCTTTATAGAAAGGTGAACAAGCCCAATGACCATTACAATGTTGACCAGGGTATTCTATTGGAACCAAATCAAGGCCTGCATTCCATGCAGACAAACACGCATCGGTATCAGCATCCGGTACATCACCTTTCAACAAGCAATGTGCGTGGAAAGCAGGAATGCATTTTTTGAGACGCAGTATAGCTGTCGTCGCCATAGCTGTTGCTGTGGATGAGGTCTCTCCATCCGATCCCAGGTTCATCCATTCACCCGAAATGAACGGCATCTTTCGTCTGCTGTAATCGACTGCTGTATGTTCAATCAAACGTTTAACGCTCGCCATGTAGTCCCATTTACGTTTACGCGCAAGATGTTCATCGAAGAAATCAGCAGGATTCCGACAATAAAATGTTGAATCTTCATTCGTAGCTGCTCCAAAATTCATTAGACGATTCGGAGCCATTGATTTACAATGTCCGCCAAGTTCAAGAACGACTTCCGAATCACTCCCGAAACCTATCTGAGCTGGTTCATTCGCTATTTCATACAGTACGGGAAGGTCTCGGGTGGTTCCCACGAATTGATCAAGATAAGCATGCATACGGTTAATAACATCTTGTTTACCGGATACAACATCTGATCGACTGTGGGGAAGTTTTGTAAATGCTTCCACCCCACCGAATATACATAATCGAGTATATAGACCATACGATGCAGCATACTGAATAAATGGAACTAGCTGGGCCCAGAATTTATCGCCCTCCAAATGAGTATTCGTTCTACCCAAATCTTTCCAGTACTGACTTGTCAGATTAAACAGCGGTCGAATAGCGTTTATCTTTCTGGATTGGAAATACGAAAACAGATTATCTATCTTGTCTATTCTTCCATCCAACCACAGGCGATAGATACCCATTGCTGTGGATTCTCGATAGTCGAATATTTGTCCATCTTCAGTATGGAAAAAAGGAGAATCTGTACGAGCGTACAAAGGATCTAAATCCCCTGAATTACGAGAAGGGCTGGGATCAGGCTCAGGGGCTATGACTTCTGGGAACCATTCTTGAGTAGCTGAATCAACGTTGGTGAACCTATCGCCTTCAAACATTAACCTCCATCGAATATGGTTTATCGTCCGAAGCGTCGGAACACCAGAACGGCCTGATTGTTTCCACCTTTCAACAATGCGTTTATCTTGCTCATTGAAAGACCACCCACTGTCTAGAAACGATTCATAATCCATAGCTACCCCTTGTTAAGAGTGGGTGGAGTGCTCGAGGGATAACACTCCTGGTTGTACTCTTGGCGTTGAAACAACCACCACATAGCGTGGACCCACAATCAGTCTTCATCGTTTCTTGATGAAGAATGTTTTGATAATCGGATCAAGAAAAATCCCTACCAATCCGATCAAGATACCGACAATCATTAAGGCGTACAGTGCATACACAATAAAGTCAGCCATCGGCCCCTACCGTCCCAGGCATCGGTTGGGTCACGAAATATACACACGACATAGTGGTAACGAGAACTTGTTTCTGTCTGGTCGGCAATGTCCATTCGGCTTGTGTGACACCTCCACCATTCATCTGGATACGGAAATCGGGAGGAGCCGGTACTGGTGCTTGCGCGGCAATATCTCCATTCCCGTCATAACATGTCAAAATCGAAGGAACAGATTGCGCTTGTGCTGAAACAGCCCATGCGATAGCTCCTACAATCAGAACAATCAATCCATTACGTAGACGACGCATAGTTGTCGTGGTTTCCATCGACTACCTCTCAATCATCATCGAATCCTTCGTCAGACGCATCGTCTACATCTGGTGGGTGGTCAGGAGTATCCCCCGGATGGTCTTCATCGGGTTGCCCTGACCGACCGGCTAGATCCGCCCGAGACACAGGAAGGCTTGCTGCTCGAAGAGCCGCCTCTTCCAGTACTGGGTTCGGGAACAGATTCATTCCAGACGCTCGAAGGTTACGAAGATAAATCCCGATAGCTTCAATATCGGGAACATTAATTTCTTCATGGTCAAGGCGAGGATGGTCTTTTAAGTCCATCCCGTTCAACGCGAATAACTTCGGAACAGCGTGTTGATTCAATACATCTCGAATTAAATTCATCCATCCATTCAAAGCGGTATTAAACAACGAAGTCTTACTCTGGCTTAAGGCGAATGAACCAAATTTATTAGAATGGCCGAGTTGAATGAAATCAGCCAGCACCGTCATTGCCATACGCTGGTCGTATCGACTGATAATGGCGTTCGTGTCAAAGGTCCGACGACCCCCTGAGCTGAGCAGTTGTATCTCCCACCCAAAGGGTTTCAGGATACCTTCTTGTTCATCTCGACGTATTGACCGCACAATATCTTCTGCCAGTTGGCGTTGTGAAACAGCCAATGCGTCTTGATCATTCCATAGGTCCAGCCCCTCTGGAGCTGTCATCATAGGTAGACCGGCCAAGTCTCGTTCCAGGCCGATCCCCTCAATCTCTTCAATCTTCTTTTTGAAATACCACGGTCGATAGCAGTTCCGTAAGGCAGATCGTCCTTCTGGATTGTCTTTTGTCACCTGCGTACGGAACAACAGTGACCGATTCAGAGGAATCGCCACCAACCCACCAGAGTCCGTTTGCTGTACCATGGCTTCGATGGTGCCGTTCCTGGCGATCTTCCAACTGGATAATGAGTCCTGTGCCCGAATGGGCATCTTCCGCCAGCCGATTAACCCGTCTGAGAATTTCGATTGTGTACGCGGGTTGCCGGTATCGCCCTCCCGACGTTTATAGATTACTTCATGCCATGACCATCCATAGGTCAACATGCTTAAGACTTCGGTAACGACACTGCTCCAACTGTCTGACATATCATTCATGCACGATCCCAGAAAAACAGCTCTCGGATCAGTGTGAACGTCACCACCTGTCGTTCCAATCTCGGTCGAGGGATTATCTTTCGGTGTCGGGTCAGTTGGTTCATGGCTAACGCCACCGGAAGGGTCTTGTTCACGAGTCGGCCCTGCAGTCGAAACAACTTTCCATTCAACTTGCCGCATCAACATCTCGATGGCAAACATCACGGCCCCGACCGTGGGATCGTTGTCACGCATCTCTCGGTAGACTTTAACGGCCTTCGTCCCCTTCAACGCAGGAAGGAATTCTTCCTGAATCTGGCCACCTGAATACTTCAATCCGGTGGTGCCAATTTCATTGAAAATCGCAGGCTTTGGTCCTCGCCGTTGTGGTTCACGTTTTGCCATATTATCTCCAGTAACTGGACTTCGATACGATGCTGGGCAAGCCTTTATACGAACCTTTCTCCAACAATCGAATCACCATTTCTGTAGCGTCTGGAGCGTCATCATGCTCGGCGCCAGGAAATTCATCGAACTGTCCGAAGAATTGAGGGTGTTTTGGGATCAGATGTCGAGCGAACCGCACGATACCGCTTTCCACCAACGGTTGGATACCAAGGATACGTGCGACTTTATTGGAGGTATGGTTCATCATCTTCCACGAGGGGTAGAGATTCCGTTCTCTGGCTCGTCGAGCCAAATCGACTTCCAACAAATTCTTGTACATGTTTTCTTCAGCACCAAGTAACCGAGGTCTCCATACTTCATAGATGTCCAACAGTTTATCGATCTGTTGATCTGGGAGATCACGTTTCATCCAGATATCAAAGATATCAATATACCCATCAGCGGTTCGTCCCGCCGTCACAATACAGGCAAAGTCCCGACGCCCCCGTTTCATCTCGCCAGGGCGTTCTCCTCCCGCTGGGTCGAAGGCCGAGGCCACCATGGAAAACGACGCACGATGGTCGTCTGTCAAATCAAACAAGGCGAAACTGTGAGGGTCGAACACCTTGTCTTCTTCTTCGCGAGGATCATTCATCATCTCGCGTGCAAAGCCCAAGGACCCGACATTGGGTTCACTCTTGTATTTTTCTAATTTCTCGAGAGGCCACACTTCTGGCCATAGCGATTGACTATCCGTCTTGGTGTTCCCGACGGGGTACCGTTCATTCTCACGCGGAGGGATGTTGATGGCTCGGTACAGCTTCCCGTTCCATGTTTCGGTATCCATTACCAAGTCTGCGATCAAACAATCGTGGTGTGGCAGATTCCCGATCACGAACAAATCCCACTCCCTGGCGCCTAATCCCATGAATGTCCCACCGAACCAGCGTTTGTGGCGACGACGCTTCAGGAATGTATCTGCGGTTTCTGGGGACTCCGGGTCATCAAGGATAGCGAGGTCCGGTCGTCGTTCCCGGTATTTCAATCCGCGCATACGCGCACCCATGCCCTTGGCCATGACGGTGGCATAGGATTTGATGACCAACTGACGGTCTGTCCATTTGACGGATTGACCTCGGATGTCCATGGCTGGCGCAAGGTGCGGAAAATCAGCTACCAGTTGTTCGTTGGTTTCGATCTCCTGCGTCAAGGTGGCCAAGTTCGCTTCAGCGGTCGTGGCCGATTCCCCAATCATCAGCACAAACCACTTTAACCGATAGGCCAGCATATACAACGGCAACCCCAGCGAGATAATGGTCGTTTTTCCGAATTGCCGAGGGGCAATCCGCGCTATCCGTTTGCTGGGGGTGTGGGTGTCAATCGTGGTAAAGATGTCGTGATGCAGCTCGGAAAATCCAGCAGTGAAATGATGGCTTAAATAAATCTCACAGAACCGTCGCGTACTGTGCTGGGCTTGGTCGATGCGTCTGATGTTTTTAATGTCTCGACGATGGTGACGCAATCCATTGACGGCTGACGATAGATCAAGCGCATTCGCCGTCGGCGTAAATCGAGACAACCCTTGTTTCAAATCGCCCAGCGTTTTCGCCACAGCCATACGCAGCCCCTAGACCTTGAACCCATCTGGCCCAGAACGTGCCTTCGACGGTGGGGTAGATGCTTCGTCCACCATTTTTCGTATGGACGGCATGGCTTGTTCGATGCGGAGCTGTTCGACAATAGCCACCAGTATCCGTTGCCCCAGCACAGCGACCTGATCCAAGGTCAGGTGGCCGATATCCGTGCGCGAGACGCCAGGGTCGATGACCCGATTCCGCAACAGCCGAATCACCGCATCAGCAAAATTGGGATCACGCGGCCCTCGTTTCAGACAACTGGCATCCACCATATCTTGTAAAATAAAGGCGTCGGTCGATAACTCCCACTCATGAATCGGTTTCATCATCCGTCTCCACGTCTGGTGCTGGATGTTTGCCCACGTCCCTGGGGTCGAGGGCCAGTTGACTCCAATCGATTTCGATGGCATCCAACAGGGCTTTGTCCTCGACATGTTTGGCGACGACGATGCCCATGGACTCGACCACCCGTTTAAAGGTATCCAGCGTAATGCTGCCGGTCGAATGGATTTGGTGGATGCGCTGGACGGTGCGACTGATCTTTTCGATTAAATTCCCTGCGTCCGAAATGTCGAGAATTTTTCGCGGTTTACTGGTTTTCCCGTTCTGATCGGCGTACCACGCGACCAAGGCTTCGTGAAACGTCTCATAGCGTTCAACGTAATCCACCACCAGCGTCCGCAACAACTGGACCTCAGGGACCAAGTCCATGACATCTTGTTCGATGGCCTCCAGTTTCCCAAGTTTCTCGCGGAACCGTTCGTGGTCGATGGTGCTGTAGCGTCCTGATTTCTTCACACTGCGTCCTCCATGCAAATAACAGCGCCCCTGGCCTGGGTGGTCGGTCCACTTGCCGGCTGGGTTTCGGCACGTTTTCTGTTGATGTCCGAGGGACCGCAGCTGTGCCTCACAGAAGGGGCCAGTGACTTGATTCGTTCGGCTGATGGTCACCATTGGGTCTCGCCTTTCCGCAGGCATGGCACTGTCCCTCGATGTTGAGGCAGGCACAGTTGGGACATCGCCAGGGCATCGCGGTTACTGGTGCGTGGGCGATGGCGTTGGATCAGCCACATGGTCATCATCCGACGGAGCCGGTGTTGGCGTGGGAACCGGCGCAGGTTGGGAGGAACGGGCATCGGCAGATGTGAGGTGTTCACATCCACTGCGTTGGGGGGCAGTTCCGCTGCCGCTCCACTGCGCTGGCTCCCACACTGGTGACCCGCACTTGGTACAATAGCTGACCAGGTGCCAAGATGCGCCCTCGATGGTCGAAACTCGTCGAATCATGTGACGTTGCTCCTCTCGCGATACGGAAATCCGTCTACCTATAATGGTGGGGGATAGGAGAGGGAATGTCAATCATTAGCTTTTTTCTAGAGAAATTTTTTTTTTTGACGGGGGGGTCACGCTCTGCATAATAGGCCAGCGCGTGGGGGGTGCCGTTGGGGTTCCCCATTGGCACAAAAAAAATGGGGGGGGACCGTGTCCCCCCCCGTCACCCGCCGCCGCGTTACGCGGTCAACACGGCCGGTTTCGATTCCCGAATGTAACCATCATCGTCCGGCCCACCGACCCGGAATTGCGGAACCGGGATGGCGGGTTTACGTGCGCCACGTTTACCCGTCCCCCGGTTGTAATCCCGTCGTGCACCGACCACGTGGTCGACGGCATACCCGCCGCGGTTGTTCCATACCGCATTCCATACCGCCACGATTTGGACGTCCGTCAACCGCCATTCGCGGTTCAATTCAAACAACCGATTTTGACCCGCGACAACCGGTAACCCGCCCAAACCGTCCACGCCCGTGAACGCATCGTCGCGGCCCAACCGCGGATTGTCGGTATACCGACCGTCGATGATCACGACGTTTGGGTTGTCGGTTAACACACGGGTTTCGCCAACCGGGTTGGTTTTTTTCATGGCGGCAACCATGGGTTTGGTTGGTTTCACGGGAACCACGTTAACGACGGTGAACGTGCATTCATTGTTCATGGGCATTGTTTTGTTCCCCAACAACACATCATCATTGATGTGATAATGGGATCATATCAAATCACAACCATAATGGCAACCCGTTTGACGTGTTTTTTTCATTTTTTTTTCGGGCGTTTTTTTGTTTACATTTCAAAAAATGTATGAACGGGTTTTCACGGTATGGGTTATTGTCACATTGACAATAACCATTATTGTCACATTGACAATAACCATTATTGTCGGTTTGACAATAACCATTATTGTCGGTTTGACAATAACCCCGACCGGCGGAACCGACCAACATTTTTTTGGCAATGTCAACATTTTTTTTTCGACCATAAAACGGTCGTTTTAAACACCCGTTTGAAACACCCGTTTGTGTTCCACATGGAACAATTTTCAACCGTCAAATTATTGACAATTTGGCGTCAAATTTTTGACGACGATTGTGAAATTTTTCACAACCGAAACACGCATATCGGTTGTGATTTTTTTCACAATCAAATCCAAAAAAATGGATCGTCGATCCAAAAAAATGGATCGTCAACAATTTGACGACCGTCAAAAAAATGACGGTTGATCCAAAAAATTGGATCCAAAAATTTGGATCCAAAAAATTGGATCCAAAAATTTGGATCTAGACCTTGCTTGTGAAAAGAATCACAATCAGGAAAAAAAGTGAAGTTCTTGACGGACATGCTCTCCGGAAGAACTTTCTCAGGGGACTCTTCGGGCGGCGGCAGTTTCTTAGTCCAAATCGATTCAGCAGTCGGGCGAAGATTTCAGGCTGAAAATCGAAGCAGGATATATGCTAAAAGCTTTCAGCTGATTTTTCCAAAAAAATATTTCAGGAAAAGTGGCTGGTCCTGACGGCTGTCGTCTGATGGCTGTCCCTGATATCAGCCGTCAAGCAACAGGCACAGATCTCGCTCACTTATGCTACTGAAAAAAAAAGTGGCAAGAACACCAGCATGGAGGGGGAACATCTCTACACCAGCGTCCTTGCCGATGGCACCCCGCTCTATCTATGAACAGGGTGCCAAATCGATTGACTCTCCTGAATCAGCGTCAGGATGATTCAGATTCAGTGGCGGCGATGAATGCTTTGCATTTATCGCGAAGTTCATTCACATATCCCACCTTCCACACATTCAAGAGCATTTCAGGATTCGCCACCTTCGTGTACAGGCTCTGGTTCATGTCGCTGTCGATGTAGACACGAACCTCGATTGAACCGTCTTTGTTCCATTCAATTTCATGCGTAGTCATTATATGTAATCTCCCCCTGTTACATGACGAACATGGCAACGGCAAACAGGTAAACCGATGCACATAAGAACAACACCATTAACCCGTCAACAATCAATGACCCAATTTGTGGAGTACGTTTGTTCATCATGTCAATATGATAACAAAACGATATCTGAATGTCAACACGAAATTACCTCTCAATAAAAAAACATCTACCCCTTATCGCCTTCGATATCAGATCTCTCTCCCCCCATCAGACGAACAGACTGCATCCTGTATCCTGGCGGCTGGGAGCTGAACAGGGGAAGGCGCTGATGCTGTTGCCTGTCATGGTAGCCCAGATCTGTGAGGGGCAGGCGGTCGGGTAGCGGAAGGGACCTCCCGCAGAATCATAGCGCAGTATCGCAGCGTCGCAGGATAGCCGTGTCGCTCCCGAGCCATGAGGGACAGGATGCAGGGTCCGAGCCGTAGGATGCAGGGTGCAGCGTACAGGATGTAGGATACAGGCGTTAGGCGTAAGGGTACAGGGTACAAGGCGATAGGTTGAAGCCATAAGCCATGAGGGTACAGATTGTAGGGTGTAGGATGTAGGATGTAGGGTGTAGGATGTAGGGTGTAGGACATAAGGCATAAGGCATAAGTATGCAGGGTACGAGGTGCGAGGATGTAGGATGCAGCGTATAGGATGTAGCGTATAGGATGTAGCGTATAGGATGTAGGATGTAGACGGGAGCCGAGAGGCATCAGGGTTCAGCGTGTAGGGTATAAGCCATAAGGTATAAGGCATAAGCCATAAGGCATAAGCCATAAGGTGCGAGCGTACAGCGTTCAGGGTACAGCGTGCAGGATGTAGCGTGTAGATTGAAGGATACAGGGTCCAGGGTTCAGGATACAGGGTCCAGGGCATGAGGCATGAGGCATAAGGCATAAGGCATGAGCGTGCAGGATACAGGATACAGGATACAGGATACAGGATACGAGGTATAAGGTACAAGCGTATAGCGTATAGCGTATAGGGTGTAGGGTACAGGGTTTAGCGTTTAGCGTTTAGGGTTTAGCGTATAGGGTATAGGGTATAGGGTTTAGGGTTTAGGGTTTAGATCTGTTTTTATTTGGTGGTTGCATTCGAGAACATTTTCATGGTATCATTCATTATGAACGTCGGACACATCAAGGGGGGGAATGGATGAATCCTAATATCAACCCATATGATAAAAGAATGTTGGACAACGGAGGAACGTGGATTCGTGAATGCGAATGCTGCGGCCGAAAACAAATAACGAAACCCGTACCTTCGTATGTTGGTGATACGTGGACAGAGAAAAAATGTAAATACTGTCAATCATCGGGATTGACGTATGGTCGATGGAAGTAACCATCACGGGGGGGAATGAATGAATACGACACTAACCATTGTGACGCTATCGCTGACTGTCATCCTGTCAGCTGGATGCGCGTCGCCTACCGCTCCCGCTGATTGCCTTGACCCTGCATGGGAATCGACTCATGCGAGAGTCGAAGGCGTCAGGCAAGGCGACCCCGACTATGCGATGGCTGTCCGCTGGGCCGCTGAATGCCCAGCTTGGGGGCTGACGCCTGACGCCTGACGCTGGATGAGGAGGGAGGGCCTCGCGCCCTCTTTCTTTCGCCCCCAGCATGAAGCAAGATCTAGGTTCCGATAATAACGTTTCCATGGGAATCCGATATTTCATTCATTAACGGTTTTACCGACGAAATGGCAGGTCTTGCTCGATTCTCGGTCAGAGTTCTTTCTATCAGTATTGTCTCGATGGACATACCCTTGAGTCGAACTTCCTAGATTTGAGAAACCAGGCCTTTTTCCATTTCGTTGTTGCATTCAAGACCATTTTCGTGGTATCATTATACATGGTGGATGGGCCATCAAGACATGGGGGATTTATGAAATTACAGAATGATTGGCACATGTGCGTCAGTGTTGGCGAAATCGTCGATGACCATGATCTGGCGGGTCACATCATCGTGGGAACGCAACATGGTCTGATGAAAATGGCTGACCGGAAACTGGCGCGTGGGGTGTGGGATTGTGTGTGGGTCTTCCCACCGGGATCGGATTCCCACCCCGAAGCCCCCCACCCAGGAAATGGGTATTGGGTGGGCGAAATGTCTCCCGACCCGAATTACGTATCTTGGATTGATTTGGACGAATGACTGGATGGGGGCGGCAACGCCCCTGTCTTTCCATGTATTGTGAAGCAAGACCTGTCTGAGAAGCCAGGTCTTTTTTATTTCGTTGTTGATTTCAAGAACGTTTTCATGGTATCATTATACATGGTGGATGAACCGCCAAGAACGGGGGACATTGTGGGATTGCATAAAAAATTACTGGAAAATGGATGGCGTGATGAGTATTGTGGGGATGACTGGCTGGTCGCCGGAAAACGGGTGGGCAATCAAGAATCAACCACATCGGTGGTGGGTTCTGAATCGGAATGCCGGACGATTGCCAAGTTGATGGTATCGTCGGGAACCTGGTCGGATGCATGTCTGTACCCACCCGCCGTATTTGGAGAATACGACGACGCGGTCAGATCGCCATATGAAGTATATACGGCACCAACACTGGGTGGCACACGCGGAACTGAACATTCCATGAACTGGATGGGGTGGGAACATCAGAAATTCGATGAATAACTGATGGGGGGTGGGAACACCCCTGTCTTTTTATGGTCGATGTGAAGCAAGATCTGTCTCACGAATTCAACTCATAAAAGACCCCCCCCCCCTTAGTATATGGTTTTCTGTTTTTGTTCCTCTTAATAACTAAAGTATATTTTTTTTTAATAACTTAGAAAGATGTGGGTGGGGGGGGGTGTCTTTGTTGAGGTGAATTATCTAGGCCTTTTTTCATTTCATGGTTGATTTCGAGAACATTTTCGTGGTATCATTACGTATGGTGGATAACCCACCAAGACATGGGGGAACGATGACATTACTGGAATGGACGACATCAACCACTGGATACATGGGTACGGATTATACGGTCCATCGTCTGTCTATCGAACGGGGGGGCGTCGATTCCAAGAGACGGTTCTGGGTGGAACATAATCAATTCCGCGACACGGACTGGGACTGTACTTGCTATTTCCCGAAATGGCGGTCGGACGACGATTGCTTGGACATGGGGACGGTTGGGTCTCGCTCTTCCCAGGTTGGTGGGCAACGGTTCGTCGGTAAAGGCTCCCTACGCCGCAGGTGGTTCTGTAATGAAACCTCGCAATACGGCGGGTTGGATATCTAACGCCAGGGGGGGCTTTGCCCCCACTGTCTTGTGTGCGGCGGCAAGACAGATCTATTTTCAAAAAACATCTGAAATGGGTTGCGAATACATTCTCTATTTGGTATCATTATTATATGACGTATAACCGTCAACAACTGGGGGAACATTAATATGTGGCACGAAATGAATTGCACGATCTGTGGGTATCGGGAATCGACAGATTATGATGACCGAACCGAATCACAGATCCAATCCGTATGTGACAAAGGTTGTCCGTTGTGCGGGAATGATTCGGATGTCAACCCGTTCTGGTTTCAATCGGGACCGGACGGGGAACTGGGCGAATTCATCGCGATTGACGTCGATGGCAACGTTCTGTGGCGTCACGGTAATCGTCACGAGATTCGGGCGTATGTGCGCGGTCCAATTAAATGGTGGCCAGACACACCTACCCCCGAACATCAACAACGAATCGACGCGGGTCTGTGTGAATCGCCGCCCGTGTCCCCGAAATTCTAGCCAGAATGGGGGGGGATGGAAACATCTCCCTCGTTTTTTGTGGGTGGTGGGGAGAAAGGTCTTTTTTCAAAATATATTCTGAAACGGGTTGTAAACATGTTCTCCATTTGATATTATTATAATACGACGTATGAACGTCATTATGAAACGGGGAACACGTAATGAATAACACCATGGCGGTATCGTGGCGCGAACAACTGGTTGACGACATTAAATCGGATACACGGAAACTGGAAACGATCAAACATTCATTGCGAATGAACCGCGAACGGTTGCGTCATCTGGATGCGTTGACGATGGTTGCCAAACCTGGGTCGCCAAAATTGATATCTGAAATGGCACGGATCATGGGCGTCGAACCCATGCATGTGTCGGTTCTGTCCCAAAAATTGGTGGACGCCAACATTCGACCGGATCTGGATCGGTCGCCCAACGTGTTGACATCACGGATGCATACATCTCCACGTTTCAAACGTGTCGGTGTTGGGACATACGCCGTGGTCTGACTTTATGGCGGGGGGGGATAAAACCTCCCTCGTTTTTTTGTATGGTGATCGAGGGCTGGCCCACGGGGTATTAGATGTCTACCATATATGTGTTCTTATCTTTTTTTTCCCATCATGGGGGTGGGACGGATTCATGGATGGGGTGAAAGAACTTTCTAACGTCGACAGATCTATTTTCAAAATATATTCTGAAATGGGTTGTAAATATGTTCTCCATTTGGTATCATTACGTATGGTGGTATTAACCACTTGGGGGGAACATGATAATGAATGAAACCAAAAAACTTCATTTGGCGATTGGTGATTTGGCGGATGTCGAATCACAAGATGCCAACGGGGACACCACCGGAAACTTTGGCGACAATGACCCATCTCGGGCATTGGGGGTTGCAACTTGGAATGTCCAACACGAGGTGTGGAACCAAGCGGTCGTCACGTTTGAACAAGATGGAACCGTATACGAAGTATATGTGACACCCATATTCAACGAAGACATCAATGGATTAAAACGATGTTTTGAAGTTAAATTGGAATATGCCATACCTTCGACCGATGTTCCGCATCATCTCACCACACATACCGAAACTGTCTCGTATGACACGATGATGAAAACCTCGTTGACATCGCGATTATTTGGATAATCTTTGGGGGTGGGGGTGGAAACATCCTCACTCGTTTTTAAAAAAACATCTGAAATGGGTTGTAATTATATTCTTCATTTGGTATTATTAATCATGACGTATGAACGTCACAGAAACGGGGGAACACCATGAAGAACAATTGGGACGAATTTGGAGGCAGTCATCCGACCGGCATTTCCGAAACACGAGATTTCATTCGTGTCGATGATCACAATCCTGGCACGTTTGAATTTTTGCAAGATGAAAACATTGTCTTGTTTACGGAAGAAATCGCGTTGGCCCCAGAACCGTGTATGCCCAACATTGTCTTGCATAAGAAATTCGCATCCACGGCAAAGAGAATTCGTGTGACCGTCGATATTCTGGAATGAATATCTGAAACGGGGGGGATCACATCTCCCTCGTTTTTTTATATCGACGATGAGAACTGGGTCACGGGGTATTAGATGTTTTACCATTTTATGTTCTTATCTTTTTATTCACACCATGGGGGTGGAACGGATTCATGGGTCGGTCGATAGGTCTTGCTGCGCGTAGGGATATCTTTCTCCCAGGAATAATCTTTTTTTAAAAAAAACCTTGAAATGGGTTGTAAACATGTTCTCCATTTGATATCATTATTGTATGACGTATATCCGTCACAGACATGGGGGGAACACACCATGACTTCAATGGATGATCACCACCGAAGATTAATTGCCGATTTACCGGCATCGGAACGGGAACTGGTATTCCGCATTGACACACATCTGCGTCGGGTGTTTGATTCAATGGATGATGACTTTCTGAAACGTGCCGTCAATGCCGAATACGGGGACGACGCACCTGACTCACATTGGTGGGATGCCGTGTTGCAGATGGTTCATTGCACGGTTGAAGGTATGGGAATGCGGGTTGACGAATTCTTCGCCGACACGTTGAATGAACCCCATGCTTGCTATGCGGCACGGGAATACGAACAACGTCTGGCTGATGGGGTGTATGCCAAACCTGTGCAAAAATACCGAGGTGAAACTCGGTACAACACGTACGATAACTGACTGATGACGGGGGGGGGGGTGAATGCCACACCTCCCTTGTTTTTTCGGTAATTATAGAAAGTTCTCGACATTACGGTATTAGATGTTTTCCATTTATGTGTTCTTTTCTTTTTTTTCCCACCATGCGGGTGCAATGGATTCATATGGGCGTCGATAGGTCTTGCTCTCATGTGTATTCTTTTTTTTCAAATGAAGGAAGATCTCGGTTTCGATAATGTCGTTTCCATGGGAATTCGACATTTCGTTTATCACAGATCTTGCTCGGTCTTCGGGTGAAGTTCTTTCTGCAATCCCGCCTCTACAGATCTTTTTATAGCTCGCCGGACATGCCCTCGAACAGAACTTCCTAAAGCGGACGATCTTGGCAAGGCAGTTTCTTAGTCTAAAACTATGCGGCAGGCCTTTTTTCAAAATATATTCTGAAATGGGTTGCAATTACGTTCTCCATGGGGTATAATTAAGGCATAATGAATGACCGACTGAAGGTGACCGCGCCATCCACGGTCGGCGTAACTTGCGCGGGACATGAAAGGGCCAACTATGGCCAAGACCACACGTCGTTCGACCGTTCGTAAGACCACCACCAAAAAAGCGGTGGCCAAGCGTATCACCAAGACCACGGTTCCTGTAGTGGATTCTGTCCCCGACAATCCGATGCCTGAAACTTCCACGATGGGTCGATACTGGAAGCAGACGATCCAACATGGGCAAAACCTCATGTTCGCAGAAAACGGTCCCGAGGGTATGGAATTGACTGACAAGCAATTGACGGTTCTGTGGAATGTGAACTGGCCGAAACGAAAGGAATATCGACCCGACCAAATTTCTGGCGCCAGACGTGATTACAACAAAGGCAAGCACGGCGTGTCAAGTCGAACGGGGTCACTCCCTAAAATAGGGAAATGGAAAGTGGATACGGAAACTAACGAACGCACTTACCACCAATCTTCGTGAGAGGGAGCGGGGGTGAAAGCCCCCGTTCTTTTTATCCACCCCATGAAGCAAGACCTGATCCCCCACCCATGAAGGCGGCCCACCCGTGTGGTGGGAATAAAAAGGTAAGGATTCCCTAATATCCCAAAAACCAGATCTTGCTCGTTCAGATCTCGACAGACCTGGACCGAGACCTACATCAAGGTCTTTCTGCATATCAGGCTTTTTTCTCGCTCGGGCTATACAGACGGACACTCGCTCGCTTTAATTTTCCTAAGTCTAGAGGACTTCCCTAAGTCTGAGGGCGAGTCCGCAGTAAGGAAGACCCCGCAGTAAGGAAGCCTACGTCGTAGGAGAGCTATGTCGCGGGGGAGTGCTTGAACTGAAGGGGAGCGCTTGAACTGACCCCGTTCACAAAGTTTCAGGGACATCGAAAAGCGAGGCTTTTCTGAGATCGGAAGAGCACACGTCTGAACTCCAGTCACCTTGTAATCTC
>CAACVE010000016.1_pt1 | contig 30350 bp, 43 predicted proteins | sample 2381751 | NCBI WGS metagenome assembly CAACVE01 (sample SAMEA5211968, study PRJEB30684) | marine metagenome | biome: Marine; feature: Epipelagic; material: Water | collected 2015-10-15 | depth 2000 m | reverse complement strand
ACAAGGTGACTGGAGTTCAGACGTGTGCTCTTCCGATCTTATTGTGTACACCTCTGAACTCAGTGTTGTGCATAGGATACTTGTTAGTGTAATGTTTTATATAATCAAAGTCATCTTTCATAGAAACTTCCATCTTGTCAATATAATCATACAAGGTTTCTCTCGCCTTAACATACTTTCTATAGGCGTCGTTATGTAAATCTATAGCCATTTTACTAGCATACTGACCCTCTGGGAGATCCGCTATCTCAGTTGCTCTCCTTGACTGTGCCTCCCATGCGTACCTAGTCATCTTTTCTAAAATTCTAGCTCCTTTTATATCCTTTACTAATGGGGGAAAGCGAGGGTCTACCTCTAACTCTGCATCAGAACGACTAGGATCAGGATACAAAGCTAAATTAGGTATAGTCTTGTTAAACATAGCTAGTATCTTTCCTATAGGGCCTCCATGCTTATTATGAGCATTCCATAACTGCGCTCTATAAGCTCTACTTCCCGTAGCTAAAGCTCGCTTCATTAGTTTAATTCCGTTAGATGGTCTGGTTCGTTGCAGTTGGACATAGTCTATACTACTAGCTGTAGGCCCACGTCCTGCAACTCCCCCTTGACCTTCTAATACATAAGGCACTGGATTCCTAGACGCTTGGGTTGCAGAATCATATACCTGATTAACAGCGTCAAGATATTTACCAGAAAGCCGCCGACTATCGTCTATATTAGTTACTATCCTCTCTGCTCTCTCTAACAGTTTACCTTCTAAATCCTGAGGAAGCATACCAGATCTAATAGAAGTACTAAGACGATATTTCTTATCAAACTGTTCAGGACTTAAGAAGTCTCGGTCTTGAGCCATGTAAGCCGCTACATCTCCTGGCTCCATACTCTCATGCCTAGTACCTGTTGTTGCAAAGATTTCCAGCTCGGTAAAGAAAGATTGAGGTTTAGCTAGTAATCTACCAGTAAGTTCTTGTTTTTTCATATAGGGCCGACTAGCATAGACCCCTGGAGATATATTTAATACTTCATTCATAGCCTTAGGATTCATTCTAACTACATAGCTGGAAGCTAGATTCGTTAAGGCATCCGTTGCTGAGTTATGCCCTATCCCTATGTTCCTAGAAAATGCTTCTCTTGAAGTCACTGATGGATCTCTAGTTAGAGAAGTTCCTGGAATCCGAACTTCTGCAGAAGACCCTCTTGTAAACTGCGTCCCAGCCTTGTATGCTGGATCTGATGATCCATGATACAGATATGGAATTTGACCTTTACGAGCTTTCTTAGATCCTATAGTTGTACGAGGAGGAGTGCCCGGAAGTAACTTCTGCCGTGCTAACTTGCCACCTGCCCTAAAAAACTTACCCCAAGGAAGAAAAGACATCCAATTCTTTTCTATATCAGCCCCTAACTCTTTAAAGAAAGAGGACTCAAACTTTGATATCTCTCCCATAGGCACCTGAGGTGCAGTTAACCCTTTTACAAGGTCTCTAAGTTTTTCAGCTAATGCACTCTGTGGGCCTCGACTATGTATCAGTGATTGTCCACCCTCCATTATGCCTGTAGGTAGACCCATTCCGAATCTCTTTCTAGCCGTAGAACTAACCTCGTCCTTTAGTCGTCTAATCTCGTCTACAGTCAGATTATCAAAGATCTCATTAAGCGTAGGCTCAGCCATCAACCAAAGTCCTTTAAATCCCCGGAGTAGGTCATACCCTTAGGTAACCAAAGGCTATCACTTCCATACCCTTCTACCCTCTGTGTACGTTCTACTTGCATAGCTATAAGCTCTAGGAATATGTCAAAAGTCTTCTCGAGAAACTCTACGCGTTTCTCGACGTTAGATTTAGGTATTGTATCTTTGTTCTTGTGGTACCAAACAGCGGTGTCTATTAGCCGTTTTTCGAGAGGTAGGTGTGTATCCGTAGATATCTGCTCTAACTTCTTTATTAGACCATCAGTTATTACTGCCATCTGTTCTTACCTTTCTATTGAGAATTACCTAACCCAGCAAGGCTAGCGGTTGGATTGGATAGGGCAGATATCTCTGCGGCACCTTCATCTCCACCAGTACCAGGACCACCTACGTTGCCTGCATTACCCCCCGCTCCTCCTGTCTGAGACGTGAGGTTTTGGAAGGCTGGAAGTTCTTGCATATCTTTATCTATTCTAGCTAGTTCTTCGTGATCCCTCTCTATTCTCTCGGGATTTACATTGAGCGTCTTCATCATATGAGATAAGATTCTATCGCCACTATATCTCTTGTAGAAGCTCTGTAGTAGGATAGGATTGACTGTGACCATCTGGAGTAAGGATGCCATTTTTTGGAAGTCTCGAACCCTAGATAGAATGCTCGAAAGCCCGTGGACCTTAAACGAACAAAAGTTAGCAAATGTAGCGAATCGAGTCGCTTTGTCCATTTGAGCTAATCGAAATGCACCGTCTAGTCCTACACTATTAACTATGTATTCACTTGGGGTGACTTCTAAGTTCTGTAAGACAGTAAGAAAAATCTTCTCCAGTAGTTCAGTCAGATAGCCTTCTACATCAGCTACTAGACTATCGATAGTTAATGATTGACTTTGACTTAACTCTACAATTTCAGTTGCTTTGACTTGTTTAGCAGGGAGTGAGCCTAACTTTAATTCTGTAGTAAGAGCAGCAGCCATAAACTCTCTATTGACCATCTCAAACACAGCCATAGAGTCTCTAGGTACTTCTCCTTCAGATACTGTCTCCAGAACCTTAGTTCCATGAGGGAGAGTGTTCTTTACTGCTAGGGTATCACCTTGTGCTATACCATCAGTCGCTTGTCTAGGATCTTCAAGATCGTCTATTCTTATTTGCTTTATCCCCCATACAGACGAGATGCCACCATCAAGAATAAGGTTAAATACTTCGTTTAGGGCCATATTCAACTGACTGGCATGATCAAACAGAGCTTTATGCCATACACTGAATGGAACACGGATTAGAGGAAACCGTACAAAGGGACTCTTCTGATGCCAGAAGGGATTAGGTTGAGGAGCTCTTATTATATACTTATCATTAGCCATAGCACAGAATATATTCTCATGGGTAATGTCTCCGTTCTCATCCAACAAAGTTCCCCATAATTCTGTTATTACTACGCGTCTCCTAAAGGATGGATTCTGAGATTCATCTTGCTGCATATCACCAGGACGCCGCGATTCCTCTTCTATCTTCTTATAGTCTTCCTCTATACTATCTACAGCCGCCTTATCATAGATGCCTTGCTCAGCAAGTCGTTTTACAGAGGATAGATCTAACTCACTTTCATGTATCTCATACATATTTCTCCCAGTAGGATCTGGATAGTAGTCTTCAGGTCTTATTAGATCTACACGAAGATTCCAAGCGTTTCTAGTAACCGTCTCTAATACAGACTCGCCTTGGAGTATCTCACCACCAGTAACGGATATATTTCCCTTCTTAGCTACAAACTTACGTTCAGGTTTCTGGAATCCGTGTACCTTGAATATAGCTAGACTCTCCAGAGCTGCAACCTTAATTGCATCTGTTAGTATAGTTGCTAAATTCTCTTTTTGATAGTCCGACGTGTAGCAGTTGTCCAGGAAGCAATTTAATAAACTACGGATCTCGTGAGATGCTAAAGGAGATGGAGAGTCTGGAGATAGCTCAACATCATACCAAGCACCAAACTGGGTCAATCCCCGTTTTATAAATGCCGTCAACTGTTCTATAGCTACAGGAGTCTTAGGAAGAAATTCCCTAGACTGACCCTTTCTCTTATGAGAAAAGTCTTGCTTTCCCAGATAAGCATTTTTATTTATCTGGTTAACATACATACGATGCTTCTTAGCATCCTTAGCTTCTTTTCTAAATTCCCTTATAGAGTTAAGTATAGATACTTCACTATTCGGGGATATAGGGCGATCCTCGCCCGGTGTTGTACGAACTTGATCTGCCATACTGCACTCCAGGTATCCTTGTTGCCTTATACTTATTCGACGCCATACACCAAGCGCAGATTCCTATGCGTCTATGGCCTCCAGGAGAGAGGTCATCACCGCACATCTTGCAGCATAATGTAATATCTTCGCGCTTTGACATTTATTTATAATACGCATATATGTATATCTTGTCGCGTACTATCCAGATGATCCATTAAGTTTATCTCTAAGTTTGTCACAGAAAGCCCATAGACCTGTTATATTTCTATTTATTCCATCCACTTCTGCTCTTAGTTTAACAGTTTCAACATAGGTATCTCTACGATTTAAATCTTTTGTAAGATTATTTAAATCTTTCTGAATAGAGTTTACTTGAGCAGATAGCTTTACTGCCACTACTACTAGTCCTATAATGAAAACTATTTGATGCCAATATAGTTTTATTAATTCCATGCTCTATATGATCGTAATCCGATCAGTAGATCGAGACATTACAATCCCTTTCTCATATAACTAACCGATGGTATACGAACACGAGTTCCTACATGACTAGCTCTCATAGGCCGTATTGGAGCCTCTTGTGCTATCCAATAACCTAATGCGTCACTTGTATGAGTTCTTTTATAGTAGGGATCTTTTCTATTGAACGTTTTCTTAATGCCTTCGCGTCCGTCCGATATTACCTGTTCAAAATCTTCTACCAATTCTTTACACTTAGGATCTACCTCTAACTGTACTTCTCCATGTTCATCCTTACATATTCTATTAACTGCATTTATTCTATCCGCTATGCTAGGATTACTCTCTGGAACCTTCATCTTCATAGGAGTAGGATAATCTACCATATTGTTTAGTATAAGATTATACGATGACTTCTTAGTCTGATGACTTCTGTCCTTTCCTGACGCATCACCATATATCCATATTTCAGCTAGATGAGAAGGATGAACCCGTTTGAAGTAATCACACATCTCCTGGATGTTTCCCTCCTCGAGAATGAGTTCTCTAAATACTCGGAATAATCCCTTTTCTCTCTGACCAATAAGACTAACCATAGGCTCAACGTTGAAATCCCAGATCCAGCATAGAGGACGTCTAGATGCTATATCCGATTGATCTTTTACATTTAATCTAAAGTCGAATCCACTATATATTCTAGCGCCAGACAATCCAGGGATAAGCTCCCCATTCAGACGGATACGTCGTTGAACTGATCCTTCTGGAAATATACTCTCTAATCTTTCTACCTCCTCAGATGCTATATGGGGATTATCGTATATAGACGCGGATACTATTCCTATGTCTTCCATAAGACCTTGTTGCCACGGTTTTACTTTTTCAGAGTATAACCAGGTTATTCCCCCGATCTGTCCCTCGGGCGGTAGGAGAGTGCAGGTAAAAAATAGATTCAAGGGGCGAGAACCTACCCTTATAACAGTCTCCTCATATATAGACATAGGAGGCTCTTCGTCGAAGTGTACCCAATCCTTCTCAGTTCCTTGGAACTTAAGCCTTCCAGAGTCTGCACTCTTGAAACCCACGATAGATCCGTTCTTTAACTGGAGTATCTGATCCGATACTCGCCACCCGTTTTTCTTTAACTCTCTCTGTGGGATAAACGGCTCGTGCGTAGCCCCCGGAGGTATGAATCCATTATCAAAGTACTTGGGCTGAACTATATCCCTAGAGGAAGGAAAATCCAGAGATACTACCCATCCACTGGTAGATCTATCTCGTATAGACACAGAGGAGTCCTTACCTCTAACCCACTTAACCTTATCAGATTGATCCCCGAATCTTGCTAAGGAGGCTCCAACATAGCAGCCAGCATCTGACTTCCCTGACCTATTAGCTCCTAGGTAATAATTCTCCTTAAACTTCCTCTGCAATACATTGTTAAGAAAAACCCTCTGCTTACCGTGTGGAACAAATCCATGTAGGGGATCTTCCTGCTGTCTTCTCTGCCTCTCCGATAGAAGCATATACTCTTCTTCTTTATTCTTACGATCTACATAAAGCATGATATCTCCTTTTCTCGAACCTACCATATTCTTCATAAGATGCAAAACATAGGCCACATCATATTCTGGCGAGATGGGTCCCCCCCACCCCTTGACTGTAGTGCGTCAAGGGGTCACCCCCCCACAAGGTGTAGTGCCCCCCGTATAGCTGGGGGTACCATAGGTAGTGGGTGCCACATGCGGTCACACTTGGGCCAGTTGCGAATGATTCTCAACTGCAATAGCTTGCTTGGGCGAGCCAGTGTGACCGAATCTGTCATGTGCCACATACGGTCACACTCACAGCGTTCTCAGTGTGACCGATTCTGTCATGTGCCACATGCGGTCACTTTGGGGCCTTGTAAACTGTCAGCTTACAGTTTACATGAACCGAGGGGTGGCAACTGACAGCTTACACTTGGCACTTGTAAACTGTAAGCATACAGTTGCCAGTCACCACTTGTAAACTGTCAGTTGCCACTTGACACATGGCGTTCTGAGTATGACCGATTCTGTCATGCTGGTAGCACGTCCAAAACACATAGGATGAACCGACACATTGGATAGGTCAAAAACATGCAAATGATTTGTTGACAACTGGGTCAAATTGGTGCATTGTGGTTTTGTTGGTTGGGATTATCCAATCACTAACAGAAAGTGAAAAACATGAAAACAATTACTCTCAATACATCGGTTTCAAATGATGCGGCGGCGCGTTCGTTGTCGGTCGATTTGAATGTTCCGGAAACCGTCGAAGAATTGGTTTCCCGGATGGGTGATGAACAAACCGCAATAGACTTTTTTACCCGTGGTTTGAAAATTTCAGCTCAAAGCATTGTTCGCACACAACTGAAAAAGGATGTTACGGACAAGGTGATACTCGCAGGATGGTCACCGGATTTTATCCCGCCAACTCGCAAGCCCGCCGACAAAGCCACCAAGGTGAAAAAGCTAATGGTTGGAATGTCAAAAGCGGAAATGCTGGCACTCATTGAAACAATGGACGACTAAAAAGGAGGGGGGGCGAAAGCCCTCCCACTTTTTTGCCTAATTTTTTTAACAAGAGGAGGTGATAGTGCCCTTACCGCTATTGACTCAAGTAGCCAAATCTTACGAAAGATATATGACTACAACCGAGAACCCTGGACTCTGCATTTCTTGTGGAATCGAGCAAGACGGATGTGAACCCGACGCTCAGAAGTATGAGTGCGAAGAATGTGGAGAGCCCTCAGTTTATGGTGCTGAGTTTGTACTTCAACATAACCTATATAGGAGGGATGAGCCATGATAGATAAACAATTAGCATTCGGCTATGCAATGATAATGGTAGGGATAGTTTTAGCTTCCTACTTAATAGTACATTAGCCGAAAGGGGCGTAAGCCCCTCTGGCTGGACTTATCGCCAGTCACTGATGAGGCAGATACCTTACCGAAAGGACGAGTAAATGGATGATTACAATACTATTCTGGAGAGTGCCCGTTTGGTTGATTCTATGCCTGCTCTTATTGACGTTGTAGAGAAACTCGGCGACTCACTCGACAGTAGGAGAGAGTTAGCTGAACAGCTACCTGATAGTTTCTTCAAAGAATATCGTAAGCAAGTAGATGCTTTGATATCAGAAGATTGGAAAGCAGAGTGCCTAGATGCAGAAGACCTAAGTATAACAAGCTATTTCTTCTCTATTAGCGATGCTATCCTACATCATGGGCCTATAAGTGAAATGGTCTTCCAAGGAGTTACGTTCATGCTCTGGTATAAGTCGTACCAGGATGATATCAGCTTCGACGAGGCTATATACGGAAGTTGGATCGCTTGGAAAGCCTATACTAAGGGTGAGCTAGACAAGCTGATCACAAAGAACAAAACCATACATTAACTTATGATCGGATTCCGATCACATCTTAGAAAAGGAAGCAAAAAGATGGAAATTTATTTTAACGTAAAGTTGCCACATCAGTTTGAGATGGACAACATAGTATGTGAGAGTGAGGACGAGGTAACAGAGGTACTAAGTTCACTACCACTGCACACTAAGTTTGATAGTGTAACTACTGCCGTTTTCAGTAAGCAAAGACTAGAACTGGATTTTGGTGTTCCACTTGAAAAAGACCACTGGAGGTATAAGGAAGGCGTGGAAGATCAGATGGAAACCGACGAGGTTATCGTACAACCCATGATAGTTTATAATAAGACACAGTCAGAGCATCTAGGAGAGGAGTACATAAAGATTAAAGAAATGCTCCAGGAGAGATATGCTGATAGGCAGAAAGAACTATTAGAAGTGGAGTTGGAAGATGACTCCGATTAGATTCTTAACCAAAGATCTAGAAGATTGTCACCTAATAGATCCTGATTTTGATGGAGGTTTTTTAGACATGATAACAGTGAAACGACGGTCAAACTTCACAGGAAAACTCAACACTAGATCGTTGGACATACCTGAAGACAAATACACTGACTATATGCGCCGGAGACGTGAGGGAACCACGGATTTGATTCAGAATGAGTTCCCATACCTCTCACTAGACGATAGAGAGTTTATAATGACCGGAGCAACTCCCGAAGAATGGGAAGACCTATTTCCAGACGTATAAGATTCTCACCCAAACTAGGGGGCTTCGGCCCCCTTCTCTTTTGCCAACCCATCACAACATGAAATATGCCCACTATGGCAACCCTCATAGTCGCAAGGATATAAACTTCCTGGAAGAAAGCCAGTGGGGGGAATGTTTAAGTGAGACGCATGAACAAGGCCCGCGCCGGAGCACTTAGGGCACAGCATTAGTCGGGGGCGTCCTCATTGATATCGACTTCGTGTACCAAAGGTGTGATATCTTTAACCTCCCTAAGTTCGAGCAAGCGTTGATCAAGCTCTGCATCTCCGAGTCTGGTCATATCCAAGTGGATATTGTGTTCTATTTCTAATTTATCGTGATATCCAGCCATCTTACTAAAAGTAGATATAGAGTTAGCCCATCTATCAGGATGGGCATTAGCGAACTCTTGCACAGCTTCTTTAGTAGGCATACAACCTAGAAGATAAGCGAGAGTTTGTATAAATGGCTCCCTGCTATATCTTTTAAGTTCGTTATGGATATCCACCTTGGGTACAGGACGATAATCAGTCATTCCAGCTCTTATCCCTTCCATCTTCGAGCAACTCTTTGACTATCTCAGGGTCAACCCGATGCTCTCCACTTTCTACCTTGCGTTTAAGCTCTGCTCTATTACCTGCAAACATCCACATATTGATAAGACTCTTGGATATGAACCAGACACCATCAGGTGTCTTGCTAGCTGGCAGGTATCCAGTCTCAATCCACTTAGCTATCGTTGTTGGATGCTTCCCGAAGAACTCCGCCATCGCCTTTATTCCTTCGAGGATGTGAGGACTCTTGCTCAATACCTTCCGGGGCATACTTACTCTCCAATGTGCCATGAAATAGACGCATCCTTTGCATAGCTGGACCAGAGGCAAGCCAAAGACGCTCAATTTCTGTATTTTTGTTTCTCATCTTACTATTATACTCATATTCGCTATGTTGTCAAGGAGTAGGATGTTTGAATGTTGCATGATACATAAATGAATAAATGAATATATGGATGTTGGGGGGTGCCATACTAACCACGGGGCCGAATACGAACTTACGGCGAGGATGTAAGCTCCCCTTACTCTATTACGAGGGTTATTTTTTTTTTATCTTATTATATATACCCTCTTACAAGACCCCTTTTCCACTTCCACCAACATCAGGGGGGGTCACTATACATATATTTATTTATTCATGTATTCACATAGCATCTTATGACAATGTGATTGACAAGTGGTGTGCAATATGCCAAAATACATAATTGGGGAATCTACACAACTGAAAGGATACAAGCACTTGCTTAGAATTCATAGAAATGCTGGAACGCACCTCGTGGAGGTTAAAGGCCAAAGCTGGAACCTACACGATCTGAATGACAAACAGAAGAACTCTGTTCGTGAAATGATAGTTGATTACTGGTGCAGAGAGAATGGCTTTGCTCCCGTTTATGGAGGTAATAATGACTGAACAATCAGAGTTAGACCTATCCACCAAACGTAAGGAAGGTGGCACTCAACAAAGCGCAATAAAGGCGTATCTATTCCTTAGTGACAATCTCACAAAGTACGAAAACAACCTATGCGACTATAAACAAAACTGGACCGATGTTAAAGTAGCTGAACATCTCAATATGTCTATCAGCACTATCTCTAAAACTCGCAGAGAGAATTTCGGCGAGCTAAAAGCAAGTAAAGACAGAAGACTTGCAAAAGCCAAGAATGAAGATAGAATAACTCTAGTAGAACAAAGACTTGGCACACAAGAACGAACTACCAAAGATATACTAGAACAACTACGTTCTATAGATAATCGGTTGAATGGTAGAGCCGATGTATAATATATACTTCCTAACCACCTCTTCAGACCCAAACTGGCAACGCCTAACTGAAGAGCAAACTCTAAAAGAAGCTGTCAAGATCTGCCATAAAATAGTGAAAACACTGGGCTTCTACTGTGCCCGTGTATCCACTGTCCACACCTCAGAACTCATTCCAAAGGAAGAGCTGAAACTATCAAACAATCACTTCCGTGAAAGAACTATTCGTTGGAATAAACTAAGAACCCTCAACAAAGGAGAACAACCATGTTGACTAATATAGACTACAAGATTGAAGGAAACAAACTGGTGATAGAGGTCGATCTAGACAAAGATTTCGGCTTTTCTAGTTCCAAAAAAACAGTTAAAGTGGCAACAAGCCACGGATTTCAAAAACTAGATTACGGCAATGGGGTCGGATTCTCGTTGAATGTAAACAAGAGCGGACTGGACGGTTAGCTATGCTACCGCGTGGAATGCTAAACGAAGACAACGCACGTGAGATTAAGACCCTCCTCTGGGAGGGTCAACTCACTCAAGAGTCGATCGCGGATAGATACGAGGTATCCCAACCTACTATATCTCGTATACTTAGGGGTCGTGACTGGGGTGCAGTTTTGTGGCCTGACGGAACTGATGGAGAGATGGCTGAAGTTAGATATCGAGCCATTCTCTCTATGAAGAGAAGAAAGTCAGCCCACCTATCTCACGGACGTAGTAGTGAAGATGCGGAGCAAGTAGCTGCGGCAGTTACACACGAGATACTAAAGTCGCAGGGCGCTTCTACTGACCTCCGAGAAATAGTAAAAAAGCGCACTACCGGATAGGAGTAAGTTAAAACTTTCTGCTTGACAAGTAATCTGCTATCCATCATAATACACATACGCTTCAGATGAGGAAGCATTATCTTAACAACCATGAATAAGGAGAAAATATCATGGAAGTTTCTGCTAAAATTGGACAAGATGGCGCAAAGCAAAGCGTTAAGTTTGAGTTCGGAAAAGATCTTGACGCAATGGTCAAGAAGTTCGGTGCAGACGTAGTTTATGACAAAGCCCGAGCTAATATGATCGTCGGTCTACAATCGGTTGTACGCTCAGCTATAGATGCCGGAACTAAAGGTGCAGATTTGCAAAAAGTTGCAGATTCCTGGGTACCTGGTATTCGCAAAGCCGCTAAGCCGAAAACCGAGAAACTTAAAGAGGAATACGCGAACCTCTCAGACGAGCAGAAGCAAGAACTGCTCGCTATGATCAACGACATCTAAGGAGTATCGAGGGTAAGCTGATTTCCATACCCACATTGTCCTTTCGGGTTCCTCCCTCTGAAATTAGTTTACCCTCTTTAACCCAATGCCTAAAGTCTACATTCCTAATAAAGGGGCACATGATTACTCCGATGCAAATCGCTTCGGAGATTTCGTGTTTTTGACTTCAGGCTCCGTTCCCCGATATAATACAGAAAGTATGTACAGAGAGTTAGTAGAAGGTATGCAGGATGCCGAGGAAACTGATTACCTGCTGATCAGTTCCCTAGCCATCTTGAACGCACTAGCCAGTGCAATTATGAGTAGGAAGTTTGGGCGTGTCAATTATCTCTTATTTCGAGATGGTGAGTATATAGAGAAAGTAGTGGTTATTGATGCGCTCCTTGAATAACGAAAGGATGCGATATGAATATTGGTATACTAACAGGAAAGCGTGGTGGCTTCGATGCTATGCTCCCCCTTATAAAACGATTAGAGGAAGCTGAGTGGGCCAACCTATTTGTCATAGTGTGCGATCAACATATGATGAAGATGTTTGGAGACACCCACCTATATGTCAAAGGACACCTTCAGCCAGAAACTAAGATAACATATATAACAGCCATAGCTGGAAACACCTGCACGAATAGAAGTTATAACTGTTCTAAGGTGATGAAGGAAATGACTGAGATATGTACGCTCCTAGATACTCTGATATTATACGGAGATAGGGGAGAATCACTCGCTGCTGCTCAAGCTGCCCTTATCAATGAAGTAAAGATAATACACCTAGAAGCAGGAGAGGTAACGGGTACAATAGATGATCCCACAAGGATGGCTATTACCTGCATGGCAGACTATGCCTTCGCACCTCACGAAGATGCAGAAAGACGAGTGGAGAAGATAACTCATACAACAGTGTCAGGGGATCTTCACCTAGATGCCTATAAAGATATAGCTACAACAGAGGAGGCCGAGTTATGGATCCAAAGCTACTACCCAAAGCCAATAGTTAGTAAGCAAACAGCTATCTTCCTAATGCACCCTGTGATAGAAGATTATGGTGATCATACTAGACTAGATACAGGAGACTTTGCTCATAGGGTACTCCAAGAGTTAGTAGATTACAACTACCACATAATAGCGATCTATCCATGCTCAGACCCTGGGAATGAATATATAATAGATACACTGCACGAGTTTGAGACGCGGGGAGAAGCTATGGTATTTCAAAACATACCTGGTCGTATATTCCGTAGACTTCTAACAGATGCAGACCTCATGGTAGGAAACAGCTCTGCTGGAATAAAAGAAGCTCCCTTCGTAGAAACAATCTCCATAGACATAGGAACGAGACAGGAAGGTAGGGCTAGGGACTGTGGAGTCTTTCATGTTAGGACTCATAAAAATCTGGGTTCAACACTAACCTGGCTAAAGAACCACACAGTAGATCGCGCTGTGCTAGGAGAAAGATCCTTTCCATACGGTAAAGGCAATGCCACAGACGCAGTATTTAGTGGACTAGAATGTATAGTAAAGGGAGACCTATAATGGAGTTTATAGATCTACTAATACGCACCTATAGAAAGCTAATGCTAATTGGCTGGATCATAGTAATATACCTATTAGTAACAGAGTGGCAATCGATATGAGTAAACCAACTGCATTATATTTCGACTGCCTAGGGTGGCAAGACGATAATATAGATCTCATAGACAAGAACTTCGAGCTAACCAGGCAACCCTTTCCAGATGGAGGGAGGTCTGGAGAAGAGGTTGTCTTCTGGCCCCTGGGATACGACTTTATAAAAGGTAGATATCCTGATACAAGATATCTAGTTATGAACACTTCATTCAAACCTACTCTAGACAGTGATCAGATTACGATCATATCTAACTGGAATAACCCAGATATGAAAATGATAACGGCTACTGCTGAGCATACCTTAGGACTAATCCTCGCTGTGCATAGAGGAATACCAGCTTATCACACTGAAGCAAGTTGGGGTATGTGGAACCGTACAATTAGACCTGCAGAAAAGATGTTATCAGAAATGCACTTATGTATATGGGGTGCAGGGAGGATAGGGAAGATGCTGCATAAGATGGCTACTCCTATATTCGAGAAGGTCACACTAGTAGATACAGACACAGATGCAGTAGTCCTATTATACTGTGACGTACTAGCAGTAACTGCCTCTGTAAGAGACGAAGATACCCAACCTATAATTAGTAAAGACAAACTGAAGTTGCTAAGACGTTCAGCCTTTGTGGTTAATACCGCCAGAGGAGAGCTGATCGACACTGACTATTTACTAACCATGTTAGATCTAGGAGAATTAGCAGGAGCTGCGCTAGACGTTCTGCCAAATGAATTTGAGCCAGGCTTCACTCCTATGTACTCTTCTGTCTGTGAATACGCTAGACGAGAAGACAATCTAATACTTACTCCCCACATAGGGGGGAGTACAATAAGCGCTTGGAGCGCAACAGAACGCGCGGTGATATATGAAGTTATAGGTAGAGTAAGATGATAGGCACAACAGCTATTATGTGCCTAGCACTCAATATATATTTTGAGTCAAGAGATCAAGATATAGTAGGTCAAGTAGCAGTAGCAGAAGTAGTAATGAATAGGGTAGAAGACCCACGATATCCTGACGATATATGCAAGGTGGTAATGCAAGGACCTGTCTATGCAAAAACCGCGTTTCCTGTGCGACATAAGTGTCAGTTTAGCTGGTACTGTGATGGCAAAAGCGACAAGGCTAAAGATAAAGAAGCATTTGCATGGGCATACCTAATAGCACAATTAGTAACTAAAGCTAACTATCCCCCAGTTACTAAAGGAGCAACTCACTACCACGCTGACTATATCTTTCCAGACTGGGCAGAAACTAAGAGTCTAACAACTGTAATAGGAAATCATGCCTTCTATCGCTGGGAACGAAAGGATTTGAAGTGAGAATACTAGGATTTATCCCAGCAAGAGCCGGTTCCAAATCTATAGAGCATAAAAACATGGCTCTATTAGGAGGAGAGCATCTAATATCATACTGCATAGAAGCACTAAAAGCTAGCTCTATTACAGATAGAGTTTGCTCCACTGATAGTGAACCAGTAGCCAACTTAGCGAGGAGAAAGGGAATAGAGGTCGTTAATAGACCAGAGCATCTTACTAAGGCCGACACGCCCATTGGTAAGGTACTCACAAACTTTATTAACACCTACTATGGGCAGGATGAGGAGCGACATTACGCAATCGCCCTTATTCAGCCCACAAGTCCCTTTCTCCTCCCCTATCAGATAAATGAATGTATAAAGAGATTGAAGGAAGAGCCAGATCTACAGAGTGTACAAACAGTATGCAAAGTTCCACATAACTATCATGCGTGGAACCAAAGAGTGTTAAAGCAAGGGCGAGTAACCTGGGCATACAACCAGAGAGAGTGGGCATATAATAAGGAGAAGAAACCAATACTATATAAGTTTGGAAACCTGGTCATAACCAAGACAGAGAGCTTGGAGAAGGGAATAGTATTTGCACAACCATCAGCGGCTGTTCCAATAGGAATCTATGATAGTATGGATATCGACGGAAGAGACGACTTACTTATAGCAGACGCATTAATAGAAGCCAACGCACTAGGAATATGGGAGACTTAAGATGGTAAAGAACACTACGATAAGAGAAGAGATAGAACTAGCAGTTGATAAACGGAACAGTTCTTATCTATACAGGCTAGTAGGTACTTGCATGGCACACGGTGTAAAGTACAATACTATATATGGATGGGTAGCATCTAAACTACCTATGAACAAGTTCAATAAGATAGTGAGGCAGGGAGGCCTAGAGAAATGAATGTTTTAATACTGGGGGCCGATGGATATCTAGGCTGGCCCACAGCGCTACACTTTAAGGCCAGAAATCACAACGTCACAGTAGCTGATAACTACTTAAAAAGAAGAATGGAAAGAAGTATAGGGGTAACTCCTCTAATACTACCAGAGCTATTAGAAGTTAGAGCAAAGCAGTTCGATAATATGCCTTGCCACATTTTCGACCTATCAAAAGAAGAAGGGTTTAAAACTCTATGCAACATACTAGAAAACGATCGAATAAACACTATAGTACATTACGCAGAGCAGCCCTCCGCGCCCTTCTCCATGAGGAGCAGGTCTGCTGCAATAGAAACCCAGGTGAACAATATCGCGGGAACCTTGAATCTTATGTTCGCCGTCAAGAAGGTAAATCCAGATATCCATATAATAAAGCTAGGAACTATGGGAGAGTATGGGACCCCTAATATAGACATAGAAGAAGGTTGGCTTGATATAACACATAAAGGGAGAGAAGATAGAGTTCTCTTCCCCAAGCGGCCAGGTTCCTTCTATCATCTATCAAAGGTTCACGACTCCCACAACCTAGAATTTACCTGTAGAATATGGGGACTACGAGTCACTGATCTTAACCAAGGAATAGTATATGGGGTAGGGACAGAGGATGGCCCATATGACTCTAATAACAGAACCAGCTTCCACTACGATGAAACCTTTGGAACCGTTCTAAACAGGTTTATAGTACAGTCCCTACTGGGCATACCAATAACTGTTTATGGAACAGGAGGTCAGCAGAGAGGCTTCCTTGATATAAGAGACACTATGAAATGTGTACAGATAGCTGCAGAAGTCCCTGCCGCTCCTGGAGAGTTTAAAGTAAGAAATCAATACACACAGAAGTACTGCGTCATGCACATAGCTGACTGTGTTGTAAAAGCTATAGGCGGTAAAATAGAAGAACTCCCAAATCCAAGAGTAGAAGCAGAGCAACACTACTACTCTCCCGTAAATGATAGCTTTATCCTGGATGGACTTACTCCACACTTTCTAACTGCAGGACTAATACAGGAAATGGCAGATGCAATATCTCCATTCTTAGATAGAGTCCGTCTCAATTCTATAGAACCTAAAACCAAGTGGGTGTTATGATGATAACTATGTATTTTATAAGTGCTTTGATAGTAACTACGCATACACCAGATAAAGGCTGGGTTCAATGGACTAATCCCCATCCTACTAAAGAGGTTTGTATGGACATGGTTGGAGTTAATTACGACAATCTAGTACAAGGAATTAAGTATCAGGTTGGTAAACCTTTCGTCAAGGTATTAGAGATGAAATGTATGACTCACAACGAGGCCGTAGAGTTAAACTCTAAATTAGGACATTAAGAACATGGTATACATAATAGCAGAAGCAGGAATAGATCACGAGGGCGACCCTGGACGTCTTACAGCTCTACTAGACGCAGCGGTCAGAGCCAAAGTAGACGCCTTTAAACTTCAGTACTATAAAGAAGGCTTTCAAGGGGCACACAGACAGCTCCCTTGGCTACCTGAGAAGTATATTCTTCCACTAAAGGAAGACTGCAATAAGCACGGCCTACAATTCATAATAACTCCTCACGATAACTACGCAGTTAATTTTATCCTCAACACTGAATGTGTCGATAGAGTAAAGATAGGTAGCCACGACTGGGATAGGATACAATTCTTCACACCAGAAAGCGACTTGATTATATCCTGCGGTAGTAAGTGTAGAGATGAAATCTATTCTATGATGATGCGGTATAGAAACTCCGATTTCTTATACTGTGTTTCAAAGTATCCAGCTCGTGTAGGAGACATATTTCTGAGAGAGATAGATGATATGCTACAGATAAGTAACCTAGCTTGGAGACCTGGGCATATAGGCTATAGTGATCATTCAATAGGAATGTACTGCTGTATAGGCGCAGTGGCAAAAGGAGCCACAATTATAGAAAAACACATGACCTTAGAAGGAGACGTAGAAGGAAGAAATGATACCTTCTGTTCTCTCCTACCAGATGAATGGCCTGTATTTGTAGATATGTTAAGGGCAACAGCTATAGCCAATCAAAAATACTAATTTTTATTATATTGACAAGTAGTTCAAAATACCCCATAATAGGACAATCGAGAGTATATCATATCTTACTCAAAATAAGGAAGCGATTATGACAGATAGATTCTATGACAACACTAGGATAACTGCGTATAAAAGATGTCCTAGATATTTCTACTATAGACATGACAGAGACTGGCAATTAGATGGGTCTAGTCCCCCATTAATCTTTGGATCATCCTGGCACGAAGCGATGGACGTAGTATGGAAATTACTTCCTACTAGAGATGATCGGAATATGACCACCGAAGATATAGTAAAAGCTGCCTGGGTCGCGTTTAACCACTCTTGGGAACAGGAACAGACACCTTGGGAAGAAATGGGAGACGAGGAGAGAAAGCGGCTAGGTGCCCGAACTCCTATGGTTGCTCTGGAAATGCTCTATGAATACATAGATGCCAGAGAGAAGATCCTAACATCTCCAGACTTTGAGCTGATAGCAATAGAACAGCCCTTTGCTGTGCCTCTTCATCCAGATGATGATACCCTATTTTACGTTGGTAGAATAGATAAGGTGTTCCGCTGGAGAGGAGATGTATATGCAGGGGAGCATAAAACTACCAGTGCCTATCGTAAGGCAGAGGTTCCCTTCCGAAGCAACTTTCTAGACTCCTTCTCCCCTAACAGCCAGATAGATGGATATCTCCATGCACTTCATATGCTATATGGGGATGAGGCCAAGGCTGTCTGGATTGATGCTGCTTTGGTACACAAAGAGCGGCACGATGGGTTTTCCTGGATACAGATAGAGCGTCAGCTATCCCAACTAGACTCCTGGCTCTATGAAACAAAGACTTGGATAGACAAGATGGAGGTGGATAAGGAAGAGCTATCTCATATGAGAGAGGACTACGCACCGAATGACTCCTACCTCAGAGCCTTTCCAAAGAACACTAACTCCTGCATGGACTATGCTGGATGTGCGTACTTGGAACTGTGCAAGATGATACCTAATCCAGAAGGAAGACCTGTGCCATCGGGATACACAGAAAAGCACTGGAGTCCGTTTGATGAGTTAGAACTAGGTAAAATAGGATTGAAGAAAGATGCTGCCTAAATGGGACTTCCGATTCCTGGCCCTAGCCGAACATGTAGGAAAGTGGAGCAAAGACCCATCCAGCCAGGTAGGAGCTGTTTTAGCTAAGGGAAATACAATTATTTCCCTTGGCTTTAATGGCTTCCCAGTAGGAATAAAAGATGACCCTGATTTGTATGAAGATAGAGAAAGAAAACTAGAACGTGTTATCCATGCAGAAACTAATTGTATATTATTCGCTTGTGGTGAACAGGAAGAGGCCACCCTCTACACCTATCCCTTCCCTCCATGTAGTGACTGCGCTAAGCTCATCGTACAAGCAGGAATAAGTAAATGTATATCCATAAGTCCAAATCTTCGTTTTAGGAATAAGTACAACTACTCACTAACCAAAGAACTGCTGCACTCCGCAGACGTTCCACTAATAACATACTTGGAGCAAGATTATGCCGAATGCAAAAGACAATCCTAATGTTGGCTATGAAAGAATAATCCTAGCCGGTAATACAGGAACTGGAAAGACTACCCAAATACTAACACTCCCAGGAAAGAAATTCGTCTACATATTCGACCCCAATTGCTTAAGATCTATACGGGGCCACGACATAGAGTATGAAGAGTTTCTTCCTGAGGTAACTGAACTAGATAGTACACTAAAGGGCTTTAACAAAGGAGCAAGGGATGATAAACCTGCATCTGAACGTGAACCGACACTTTATCTGCGTTGGGTAGAAGACCTTAACAAAAGAGAGCAAGACGGAAAATTCAAAGAGTATGACTGGATTATCTTTGACTCCCTCACGTTTCTTGCCCAGTCGCTTATGGACAGGCAACTTTATATTAACAACAGATACGGGAAAGTGGAAGACCTCGGTGACTATCGTGTGGTTGGAAGCAAGCTCTCAGACGTTTTCAGAACGATCACGTCACTTCCAGTCAATATCTATGCGACAGGTCATCTAACTTCTTATCAAGATGAAAAGACAAAGAAAACAGAAGTGCAACTGCAACTCCCTGGAAAGGCTCGGGTGATGTTGCCCCTGGTATGCACAAACATCTGGCTTGCTATGGCACCTATGGGTGAGGAAGGCAAGTTCAAGGTTCAAACGAGGCCCGATCAGCGGGGTCTTCAGACCATACGGTCTACAATCTCGGGATTAAAATTCCAGGAGGACGTGACAATAGCTGATTTCACCAGCCCCGAAGACTATGGTATCGGAGCTCTTTTAGCAAGGGATATAAAGGAGATATAATATGCCCCTTATTGACTTACCAGACCTAGACCAAACTTTCGAATCAGAGCCTGTCCCCGAAGGACAGTATGACTTGCGTGTAGCTAAATTTGAAGCTGCAGAGAGTAAAGCAGGGAAGCCTATGTATAAGGTTATGCTGATTGTAGAAGATCAGGAGTTCCCAAACGCATCTCCTGTTAATTTCTTTTTGTCTCTACCCGCTGACGGAGATGAAGAACGGACAAAGACCTTTAAGATGCAACAGATAAAAAGGTTCCTTACTGCGTTCTCTATTCCGTATGAGGCAAATGGCTTCGCTGCGGAAGATGTGGAAGGGTCGACTGCCTCCCAGATCTCTATAAGCCAAGCACCTCCAACTGAGGATGGTAGGGTATTCAATGAAGTACATCTACCTCGAGCGAAGTAGCGCCTCTAGTTGCTTCCTCTAGAGCGCGTTCCCCGTCTCTGCTGTGCTTGCACAGGTCATCGAACGGCTAGCGGGTAGGAGAGTAGACTATGCAGAGAAGTCTACTTTCCGTTCACACAGGAGATTAAGATGATTTGGAACTTAATAGGAACGATAGGCGGTAAGGTTTTAGACATAGTCGATGACGTTGTTGAAGACAAGGATGAAGCCAACAAGTTAAAGTTTGAAATACAACGTCAGTTGATAGAGAGCAAGTCAAAAGAAATGGAGTCCGCGGCTAAGATAGTTCTAGCTGAAGCCCAAGGCTCTTGGCTACAAAGAAATTGGAGACCCTTACTAATGGTCACCTTTGCCGCCCTGGTCGTCGCTCACTGGTTTGGCTTAACCGCTTCCAACATACCTGAGAGTGTACAAAACTCCCTACTAAACATAGTAATGATCGGTGTAGGTGGTTATGTAGTTGGTCGTAGCGGTGAGAAGATCGCTGAAAAGTTCAAGGGACATTGAGCCGTAAATATGGCGGAAATTGGTGCATTATGTTGCATTATACTGCAAAATCCTTGCAATATTCAACATGGGGGGTCTATACCCCCTCCAATGCCATCTAATGCAATATAGAGCAATATTAAAATGACTGATAAGAAGCGAGTAAGGTTAACACTAGAGGTAGATCCAGATCTATTAGAGCGTTGTAAGGTTATTCCTTGGGGGCTGAGAAGCGAGATAATAAGAGCTCTTTTGGTAAAGGCTATAGATGCTGGAGAGAGGCACGGGAATCTAATGTATGGAGCTATCATGGATGGAAAGTTTGATTTAAAACCGAGGATAGATAATGGCAGATCTTAAAGACCTTAGGGAAGACTTGCTCGGACTATCTAGAGAAGAGCTTGTAGATAGAATATCCGAAATCAGAGAAGATAGAAAGATATCTAAACGAGCTATATCAGTTAAGAAAGAGAGAGAAGATAAAAAGACAAGCAAACTAGCCAAAATGTTTGCTGATATGTCAGATGAAGAAAAGGCACGTTTAAGAGAGGAGCTGTTAGGTGAAAGTTAAGGAGATAGAAATTGAGTCTATTATTATTGGCGAAAGATTTAGAGAAGAACTTGGTGAGCTTTCCAACCTCATGGAGAGCATTAAAGATAAAGGTGTCATACAGCCTATTACTGTTGACGATGCCTATAATCTCTTGGCTGGAGGACGCAGGCTTGCAGCGGCTAGACAGGCTGGCCTCAAGGCTATACCTTGCGTTATTCGTAAAGTTCATGGAGAACTTGACGCGAGAGAGATCGAACTCTTCGAGAACGTTCACCGACAAGACTTCACCTGGGTGGAGAGGGCGAAGTTAGAAGAGAGGATATTTGAGCTAAAGAAAGAGAAAGACCCAAACTGGTCTATAAGGAAACAGGGGAAGGAGACAGATACTGGCTATGGGGCTGTCCAAAGGCGGTTGGCGTTAGCCGATGCTATAAAGACTATCCCAGAGCTAGCCGACTCTAAAACTGCGGAAGAGGCTTGGAAGAAATATAAACGGCTAGAAGAAAATGCCGTCATTCAACTACTGAAGCAGAAGGGAGAGGAGAAATACACAGGAGCTGCTAAGTATGCAGAGACTCACTATAAGATAGGAGATGCTATAGAGGGGATGAAGAAAGTGAACTCAGACGTCGTAACCTTTGTAGAAGTTGATCCTCCCTATGGAGTCGAGTTGGACAAACGCAAGAGTAGAAATAAAGACTCTACAAATATCGACAAGTATGATGAGATAGATGCAGGTGAATACCCAGAGTTCCTAGAGGCTGTAGCAACAGAAGCGTATAGAATACTAAGACCCACCTCCTTCTGCTGCTGGTGGTTCGGAATGACCTGGTATCCGGAAGTTTTATCTATATTAAGAAAGGTAGGGTTTAAGGTAGGGGATGTACCTAATATTTGGTATAAAGGAGGGCAAGGGCAGACAGCTTCACCAGATACGATGCTTGGATCATCGTATGAACCTTTCTTCCTCGCTAGGAAAGGTATACCAAAGTTAGCAAAGACTGGTCGATCCAACGTCCTACATTTCGATCCTATACCACCCCAACACAAGATTCACAGCACAGAGCGGCCTATTGAGCTTATGCTAGAGATATTAGACCTATGTACCTATTCTGGTGCTATAGTTTGTTCCCCCTTTCTAGGAAGTGGGGTTACACTGAGGGCGGCCTACAAGAGAGATATGGCTGGGTACGGTTGGGATCTATCCGAGAATAATAAGAAGTTATTTATAAACAAGGTCGTTGCAGATAAGCTAAAGGAGGAAGAAGATGAGGAGAAATAGTCCTGGGCATGACGGTTGGTATGTAGCTGCAAATAAAGAGTTTGAAGCACTAGATGTAGTACAGCAATTCGAGCTAGGCTATGAAAAAGGAAACGCACTGGAGTATCTTCTAAGAGCAGGGAAGAAACCAGGAGAGCCAGAAAAGAAGGATCTAAAGAAAGCCATATTCTACTTACAAGAACGCATCAACATTATTGATCGGACTACGACCAACGAGCTTGAATTAGGCGACCTTGGAAAACCGAGCGAAAGAGATTATGCCAAATACATCACCAAGTGAGGAAGGCTCACCTAACGCAAAAATCTGCATTCTCGGTGAAGCTCCTGCGCGAACCGAGATGAGGATGGGACGACCCCTGGTCGGGCCATCAGGACAGTTGTTTGAGTATTGCCTCCACGCCGCTGGGATAGCAAGACGTGAATGCTACATAACTAATGTGTTCGATTTCGAGGTTGTCAAGACCAGAGATGGTAGGCATATAACTACTAGAGACGGAGATATCCTATGGACGAATGGGAAGGGATTAACGGAGCTGGGAGTGGAACAAACAGAAGCCTGCGTTCAGCGATTAAACGACTGCTCATCGAATGTAATAGTCCCATTAGGGGGAACTGCCTTAGATTTTCTATACGGAGACGCAAGGATAATGAAGTGGAGAGGCTCGATTTTAGAGTCGTCGAGACTTTCTGGCCGAAAGGTAGTACCAACTATCCATCCTGCCGCGTCGTTGAGGGGACAGTTTCTTTACAGATACATGATAAGCAGCGACTTTGTCCGAGTGAAGGAAGAGAGTAAGACTCCTGATATAAATATACCTGATAGGAAGTTCTGGTTAGATCCAACATACAACGAAGTGAAGGAGTATCTAGAAAGCTGTCTACAGTGTCGATCAGTTGCGTTCGATATAGAAGTATTAAACCACCAAGTGTCTTGTATAGCGTTTGCAAAGACTCCATTAAATTGTATGTCTATTCCCTTTGTGACTGAGGGTGGTATGCACAGGTGGACAGTGGAAGAAGAGGCAGATATATGGGTATTGATATCTAACGTGCTTGGAAACGAATCTATAGAGAAGATAGGGCAGAACATTGTGTTCGATATAGGGTTCCTTTTCCAACAGATGGGAATATTCACACGGGGTAAGATATCAGACACTATGATAGCCCATCATATAATCTGGCCTGATCTACCAAAGGGGTTAGACTTCCTCTGTTCTATGCACACTAGAGAGCCTTACTATAAAGATGATGGAAAGTTGTGGAGTAAGCCCTGGCAGGATCTTATGCTCTTCTGGCAATACAACGCTAAGGATGCCGCAACCACTATGGAGGTATGGGAGAATATACAAGAGGAGCTAGAGCCATACCTGGATACATATAAAATCACTATGGAGATGTTCCCAGCCTTATTGTACATGATGACGATAGGCTTAAAGGTAGATCAAGATAAGCTAAAGATTACAAAGGATAGAGTGTCTAAGCAACTAGCAGAGAAGCAGACTAAACTAACAGAGATTGCAGAGTGGGACTTTAATGTTAACAGTCCTAAGCAGTGTCAACAATACTTCTATGAGACAAAAAGAATCAGACCTTATATTAATAGAAAGACAGGGAACCCTACTACAGATGACAATGCTATGACTAGGATTATAAGGAAACACAATCTACCCGAAGCCAGGTTAGTACAAGAGATAAGAGGACTAAGTAAGTTACGAGGAACCTATCTGGATGTAGCAATAGACAAGGATAATAGGGTTAGATGCTCTTATAATCCACGAGGAACTACAACAGGTCGGCTAAGTAGTAGCAAGACAGTATTCGGCACTGGGATGAATTTACAAAACTTACATTCTGAATTTAAGGGGTTTTTAGTAAGCGATGAACATGAAATATCAAATACCTGACCAAGCACAAAAAGATCTTATAGATATAATAATACTAATAGAAGCAGATGTAGAAGCTGCTACGGGGTTTCCACAGAGTCACTGTAAGATGTTAGTAGCCCAGATGCTTATGACGCTTGTAGAGACATTAACCATACAATCTGATACTTTAAAGAAGCTAGAAGATGAAAAACCAAAAACTGTTAATTGAGTTAGACAAGGCGGGTGCTGAATGGGTAGTGGTCGCTTATTTATCCGGAGATGGGCAGATGCTAAAGGTACTACGATCCACTCGTAGCCCTCATGTAATAACCGGATCTCTCATCTCCGGATGCCCTCAAGATTTAGTAGAGAAGGAGAGTAAACTTGTCGGACTTCAAACTGATCCGAATCTCGTCGAAACCTCGAGACAAGACCTACCTGAACTACAAGGGAATGGGTATTTTCTTCCTAGGACTATGTCTATACGTCAAGCTGGAAAGAAAGCCAACCACGGCCTTAACTATGGGCTTGGTTATAAAACGTTCGCACTATACAATGAGATGGAGGAAAGAGACGCTAAAGAAATCGTTCGTAGATACCACGAAGATGCGTACCCAGGTATCCGACAGTGGCACGAGAAAATCAAAAGACAGTTAGCAAAAGATAAAACTCTATCTAACTGCTTCGGCAGGAAGCGGAAGTTTATAGACGCATGGGGAATGGAACTATGGCTAGACGCATATAGCTTTATTCCGCAGAGTACCGTAGTCGATATGGTTAACATAGGTATGACTAAGGCCTTTGATGATAAATCTCTAGACTTCCAATTACTAGCGCAAGTACACGATAGTATACTTATACAGGTTCCTCCAGAATGGGAAAAAGCCGCACAGGATTGTAAGAAGATAGCCCTCGATTATATGATGCCTACTATACAATATGGGGCAAGAGAATTTCAAATCCCCACTGATGTAAAGGTAGGATACGACTGGTCAAATATGAGGGGAGTAAGTGTAACTAGCCAAACCCTGGCTGCAGATATAAAAGAGGCTATAGAAGCTATTGAAGAGGAAACTAGATGATTGGCTCACAGCATACCTAGAGTATACAGAAAATACCGAGTCCCATCTATCTTATCGGATATGGACTGGTATAGGTGTATTATCTGGTGCGCTTCGTAGACAAGTTTGGATAAATTGGCCAGATCCTATATACCCTAATCAGTATATAGTGTTAGTAGGACCTAGTAGTCAGAGTAGAAAGAGTCAAGCTATAAATCCTGGAAAAGCGTTGCTAAGAGAACTAACAGTACCAGTACTCCCTGATGATAATACACCAGAGAGTATTATACAGTATCTCGAGAGCAAGTGCCAAGACACATTCTACTACGATGGAAGGCAGTTTATATCAACAACTGCCACAGCATTTTGCACAGAGCTATCTGTATTTACTGGTAATAAGAATACCAGATTCTTAGTGTACCTAACTGACTGGTACGACTCAGCTAGTAGATGGGAGAGGCAAACTAAACATCAAGGATTTGATGAGTTGGTGGGTCTATGCTTCAATCTCGTCGGAGCTACTGCGGATAGATGGTTCCCTTATATACTAACAGAAGAGGCTATTGGTGGAGGATTTACTAGCCGGTGTATATTTATAGTAGAGCAGGACAGAGGTAAGATTATAGCAGATCCGAATCTTCATAAACCACCGGCCACACTTAAAGAAGCCCTAACACATGATCTGGAAATAATCTCAATGATAATAGGAGAGATGAAGTTTGATAAAGCAGCTTACAATAGATACACATCCTGGTATCTGCAAACAGCAGAGGAGGAAGGCAAAGGCCACTGGGCTGTTAGAGATCCTCTATTCCGTGGCTACTGTGCAAGACGGGCAACCCATATAAAGAAACTAGCCATTGCAATCTCTGTCTCTGAGAGTGACGACCTTATTATAACACTAGATCAGTTTGAGCGTGCAATGGGACTTATGGTTGCCGCAGAAGAGAACATGGGCAATCTGTTCTCTACTTTCGGTACAGCTTCATATGTAGGACAAACTACAGATGTTATGAACTTCATTCGTTCCCACGGTAAGGTTAGTAAGTCAGAGATTATGAGACAGTTTTATAGATCTGTAGACAGCACTATACTAGAGGCTGTAATAAAAGTACTGACTGATATGAAGAGAGTACGAGTAGATATCTCTAGTGGAGAGGTCATCTACCAATATGTAGAAGACACATAGCGTTGCCTCGACGTATCTTGTGTATTACACTATTAACTGGAACATAATATGAAGCCACATAAAGTACCTAAACTATCTATGCCAAAACGTAGGCATTGTATAAACGAAAGAACAAAGAACTTTCACTTCTCTGTGGGGTTTAATAAAGAATGGCAACCTGTAGAAGTATTTATAACAGGACGAGGGAAGAGTGGAACAGACCTAGATGTGGAACTATATGAACTAGGCGTAAAGATATCTAAACTAATGCAAGGGGATGATCCCCTTACAGATGAGGAACTGGAGAAAATGCGCGATGTTGAAACTTAAAGCTGGTGTAAGATGTGTAGGCATGAAACCAGAGCTCATGCTCGCTGTATCTATTTGTCATGATACCTATGATAAATGGGGAAGGGATTGTATAATTACATCTATGTGCGATGGAAGACATAGTAGTGGATCACTACACTATAGTGGAGCCGCAATAGATCTTAGAACCCGCCATATACCTGACACAACAGCAGAGGATATAACGGAAGAACTTAAAAATAGCCTAGGGGTAGATTTTGATGTGGTCTTAGAAGATGATCATATCCACGTAGAGTTTCAACCAAAGAGCGGCTATCCATAACGCTTTTCTAACTCTAACATAGAGGTCCATTCCCATGACTGTATGTGTCCACCAGATATACCAAGGACATAGACACCCCATGACCAACCTGTTGTGTTATGAAAAGCATACTTCTCTACGTGCTGATAGGGAAGGGCACAGCCAACGTTCAAGGATCGAACATAGTTGCGTGGCCCTATCTTAGGGAGCTTGACATTATTATCCTTATGTGAATGGCCCCAAACTATATCAAACGTGCTATCAAGACAAACTCTATGATTAGCTGTTTTACCTCCATAAGCCTTACCTAACTCAGTGAGTGGTACATGTATGAACCCTACGCCTCCAATGAAGTAGAACTGACCATATTCAGTCCAGCTCCACGAATGGCGCTCAAAGAGCTTCGTGAGTTGTGTTTGCATCATTCCATAGATCTCGGGAGTTCTATCTTCAAATTTCCAAAGCCGGAACTCGTGGTTTCCGAGAGTAATATGCTTAATTGGACTACATCTACCGGCTATGCCAGTGTCGAGGGCATCGAGAGCCTTTTCAAAACTAACAATGTCTCGCATATATGTGGGTTTAGCTTTACCCTCAAAGGTCTCGTTTGGGATGTGTGTATTGAGAGAATCGAGCGTGAGGAAATCTCCGATTTGGACCACAGCATCTGGGCATACATCCCCTATGTACCTACCGATCCACAAGAATCTGTCCTTCTCCATCTCAGGACTGTCGTGGGCGTCTCCAATTACGACGACTCTGTATTCTTTTCCCTGACTTGCTCCCGAGTCGGAAACTACCCTTACGCGAGGAACATCCCTTGTTTGGACAGACGGAACGGATATATAGCTGGGAACATCGTGAGCTCTAGGATCGACCCATAACCCGTAGGTAGGCTCCATGCCTTCCTTCTTAGCTATAGATAATATATTTCTTATGCTATGTGAGCTAGTATAACCCAGACGCCGCGCAGTCTCGTCTCTAGCGGATGGAACTTCATCGATGTTTAGGTGGTGAGGTCTGAAGCCCTCTTTAAGGCAATTATTATAAGTATCTATTACTAGTTTATTCTTGTTAATATCATCACGGGACATATATCCCTCATAGGCAGTTAATATTAAATCAGATAGTGCCAGAGGTTCCCGTTGGTTTCTTTTCTAGAGGATCCCCTCTTCCATCTACTGTATCTAAATCTACACAGTTCCAAATAGCAAATTGATAGTTTGGAATTGCTTTATAACTCTGTGCTACTCTATTTCCTACTTCCATACAAACCAACCTATTATCATACCACTCGCTACCAAAAACCCACTTAGGCATAGGACTATTATTAAGAAACGTTACTAATATAACTACCCATTTCATTGCTATCTCACAGTGATCACATTCCGATCAGTTAAGTAGTTCTTTTAAAGTACCTTTAGTCAAAGTCGCAGCTTCCTTAGCTACACCCTTAATTTCTTCCCAAAGCCATTCCGCAGCCTCACCTGTTTTAAACTCTTGCTCTGGTATCTTCCCTACAGCCTTCTTAACACCACTAGGTAATGCAGGTACACCAAGTTCTATGCTATCAGGACCTCCTTCGTCTTCCTGCATCTGTACTAACCCAAGAATAGCTGCTCTACGTCTATGTATCTGTAGAGAGGTATCAGCTGCTTGGGAGGCCATCTTAATCCATTTTGGATTTCCTACGAAGTGGGCAAACCCGTTACCTATAGTAATAACTGCTGCTGCTGTCATGAGGTCTCCCTGACCAACCATACCTGCACCTGCACCACCAGCTGCTGCAGCCCCAGGTAAGACCATAGACCTAATAGCAGATATACCACTGATGTTAACTTTTCTTGCTATAAAGGAAGATACATTAGGAACATTAGACCTAACGGCAGCTACAAGGGCATCATTGAATGCAACAAAGGCAGGCCATCCTATATTCGAGTGTTTGATAGCCTCTCTAGTTCCCTCGTAAGCGATAGAGTTAGGATCATCCATACCTGTATGTTTAAACCAAGTCTTAAGACTGAAATCCCCTCGCTCTTTAGACAGAACAGATATGCCCTGATCTGCAGCTACATCGTATTCTCTAGCTCTCTGAAACCCTCTATTAAGCCACTGCCCAACAATACCTGCCATTCTACCTATCTTCTTACCAGGTGGGCCTAAGTCTCCAGGAATTAACTTGGCCATAGATTGCCAGTTACTCTTGGTATTATTCTCAGTAAGAATATTAACAGTTAACTCAGGAGGTCTACTATTCTCTTTTGTTACCTTATTAGCCCACCTGTTTCCACTTATTCTATTCAAAGATTTAGCAACACGAGTCTCGAATATCTCCCTAAGAACTGCACTGTACTCTGTATCTATCTTAGACCACATCTCGGATAGACGCTTAGAATAGAGATTCTCAACCTTACCAGTAGTTTTATTCCTGACTGGTATAGTAATACCAAGGACAGACTTATCCATAGCATTCTTGAAGGGTTCCATAATCTCTTTCCAGTTATGCCCAGGATTATCTTGGACAACTCTTGCTAAAGATTCTATTAGACCTACATGGCGATCAACCGACATAAACTCTCTATATCTCACAGGACCAGTAGAAACTATTGCGCCTTCCAGAGGAGCCATTGGCACTCCTCCGCTAGTCAGCTTCTGTCCTATCTCTGATCTATACCATTTACCAAAGGGATGATCAACCCAAGCAACTGCAGACATCTTCCTCTGTAAAAGCTCTGCATAGTCATCAGCAACTCTAACAGCTCCTGAGGAAGGCACCTCGCCCCCTAACTGCCTAGCTAGGGTAAACAACTCTTCATATCTCTTGTTAAAGTGCGTACGGAATAATCTAAAGTGGGCATCTGCGATCTTATCTATTCTACGCCCCATCGCTCCCATATTCGATAGAGGAGCCATAGTTATAAATAGTCTATCTACAGCATCATGTACTCCTTTACCTAACTCCTTCGCGTGTCTAGTAATAGGACCAGCTATTAATGGGAACTTACCAAATATAGTAGTGATCCAAGGAATAACAGTAGACTCTGTGACATCAGCTATGGATAG
>CAACVE010000012.1_pt1 | contig 32306 bp, 36 predicted proteins | sample 2381751 | NCBI WGS metagenome assembly CAACVE01 (sample SAMEA5211968, study PRJEB30684) | marine metagenome | biome: Marine; feature: Epipelagic; material: Water | collected 2015-10-15 | depth 2000 m | reverse complement strand
CGAGATTACAAGGTGACTGGAGTTCAGACGTGTGCTCTTCCGATCTGCGGATCTTCTCGAGGTTGGGGGCGTCCTGCAACGCAGTAATAAAACGTTCGGCCGGCTTGAGGATATCCCAACAGTACCGCGTAACTATGGAAGTCCTTAGAGCGCCGCGCGCCGAGACGAGATTCAATCCGGTCGCGATCTCCGTGTAAGTACAACCGTCCTCGCGCATCTCCCTGATGCGTGAAACTGTTTGCGGTGATAGGTGGCTACGACGACGTCCCACTAAATCGTCCCAATCTCGTCAGAATCTTCGAGCTCGTCGTCGTCCTCTGGAGGCTGCGCAACATCTGATACTGCACCACCGTCTTCCGTCGTAGGGGCTCCCAGCAATCCGCTTTTCATATCGTCGTACCATCCGGTCGCGCTGCGGCCCAGGTGTGCTTGCGGCTCCCACTCAAGGTCAGCTGCCACCGGAAGATCGAACAGCGGCACGGGATCTTCACCCGGCTCAACAAGATACCGCATCGGCCCGCCGGACACCAACAAGCGCGATCCGCGGAACGGGAAAACCATGACGTCCTGCCCCGCCAGTGCGCGCATGCACACGGCAATCTCCTCAACCGATTCAAACGACTCCACCTTTGGAGGGCCTACAGAAGGACACACAACTACGAAATACTCGAGGTTCTGTCCCGCCTCGCCCTGCGCGTCGCCCTCAACCTGATCCATATCAGCTTCAACCTCCCGGTGCATAAATCACCACGTAGGCAATAATTATGCACTTCAATGTCATTTCCTTATTAGCCCATACCTGACTGATTCCCGGAGCGCTGACCGAAATGATGTTTGCGTTATCACTCCCCACCCACGCCGCAACCTGCTTGTCTATAGGCTCAGTGTGAGAGACATGCTCCCACTCATTAGGAGCGGACCCGGCGGCGCGTTTCTCATACCGGGATTCAGTAAAGATCTTTGTGTACGTCTTCATGGGGTATACGGAACCCCCTTCTTAACTTGCTTCGCTGGCTCCGCCCCGGGAGACATCTTGTCAAAAGCAGTGCTGGCTCGCTTCGCACGAGACCCCACCGAGAAGCACTGACCGCTAGAACCGCTGCACTGGAGCAACGCCTTACGCTCGGCTCCGTTGTCTCCCTGCACTGAGACGTACCCCCATGTGGAGCGCCCGTCGCTCTTGGTAAAGAACGGCTCGACGATAAGCTCCCGTTTATCAGTGTCATAAGTGACTTCGGCATCGGCGGGGATCTTGATCCTGATCTTCATGATTTTTTCCGTCCATTGCGTTTCGGGTCTACCGGTATCTCGTGCAGCCCCAGGACCTCATCAGCTATCTTCTGCGCGCCCGGCCTGGGCGGCGCCACTGCCACATTTATGGGAGCTGTAAGTGATGGCCCCGGTCGAAAGCTAACGTATCCCGTATTACCATCCAGTCCGAAAAGGGATACCGGGACGTCCCCGGAAAGCTCTCCTGCGCCCCTTTGCATCCAATCCCGCACGCCTGACTCCACAAGATATGTCTGGCTGAACACTCTTCGGGAAACGTCCAGGATAGCCGTAGCCAGCAAGGCATCCCGTAAAGGCTCCCACGCATCACGAGGAACGGCAACAAGAAGATGCTCCCAGGGTTGAAATTCCGGTATCCCGTTAGCCAGGTTATCGAACAACAGAGAAGGAGCCATCGCCAGCCTGAGATGATCTCCGGACAGTTCCACGTGTCGTTGCGCGGGATCAAAAGGTAAGCGTCCGTAAGAAAAGAGAACCCCGTGGTTAAAGAAGACATAGTCAGGCGCCAGATCGAGGAGGGTCGTGCCTGGAGAAACCTTCAACGGTTTTATTGGGTTATTACCCACTCCAAACGGCTCTGGCGACCCGTCATCAAAGCCTTCCGCACCACGGGGTTCAATATCCATGAGAAATGATTCCGCCCTAGAACGGGACCGGGTCAGGATCGGCCACGACACTGTAACAACCGTTCAATGCCTGCGCCTCAGTCATGGCCATGGCGGATCGCGCCTCGTGGGCAGCGTCCGAGATGGTCACGTCCCCCCTGTTGAACACAGGAGCAGGGCTATCGATGTTGTAGAACTCCGTCATCAGCGTTGCAGGGCACACAACGCTAGCCCCGTGCAACGCCAAGGCGAACGGATCCACACAGTAAACGCGCTTGTACCACAGCCGCACCGGCGGAGGCTCTCCGTCAATCTGTTCAACGTGCGGCGACAGCATCTCCGCAGCAGCCATACGCATGAACTCTTTGACCTTGTAACCGTAAAAGATGACACCCCGGTGAGGTGCGCCGTCCTTGAGCGTCGGAAGAGCGTCGTATTCATCCAACATCTTTGGGAAATTGAAGTTGTTCAACATCCACCGAACGAGGTACTGCCCGGGCGACATCCCGAACTCAGGCGCCTCCACACTGGATAATATCTGTTCACCGTGGTCATCCAAGATGACGTAGTGCTGCACCATGGACACGTAAGGCTGAGTCATTGCGTCAACCTGCTGGCGGGCGCGTCTTTCAACAAGCGCCCGCTCGATTTTCTCGGGGTTAACCAGATTCAACGGGGCCCCGACGGGCTGCAGGAGATCCGTGCGATGTGGCGCAGATCCCCACCCAACGTAACAGCTAGCTGTCTTGTTCTTTGTCATCGTCTTCCTCTTCCTCTTCTTCTTCAATGCTGCTTTTCTGCGCGTCCAGAAACTGAACGCACGTAGTTGTAAGATCTGCCACAAGATCTTCAACCCTGTAAGGTTTAAGGGACTCTTCACGCATGGAGTTTGACACGATCGTCTTGATCGTTTCACGCTCGCCCTCGGTAAAAGTCTCATCACCGTCCACATACGCATTCATGGTTGCGTAAGAACAGTAGTACAGCCGCCACGCATTGAGCATGACGACCATGGAAGCCTGAAGAGTCTTACTGGACTTGATGAACACGTGAGCGCGCTCCATCAACTCCTGCATCTCCTGCGCTTCTTTTGATGGCTCTGACATCCAACAGCTCCTTAGGAATCCGCTACGGGCTCCAGCCCGCTCTTACTTTCCGACACCTTGGCGAGGGCGGACTTCAACTCTTCGATCGTCGTCCATCCCGAATGAGTTCTATCTCCCTCGGGTTCAAACTCAGGCATGACGCCCTCTAGGTCTGCCAAAGCGTTACGACAACACTTCAATAATTTCAGCGCCATCATCGACACGGGGATTTGTGCTTCCTCGTCGGTCTGCTCCTCGCAATGACCGCACTCCGGGCACTCCCGCAGACCGTCAGATCGCGACTGGTCGTACAGATCATACATCCCGGCATGGCACCAGACACAAAAGGCGACAGGGATGATACCCATGTCACCTGCGACACCGCCCTCGGCGTTAATATCAAACTCGCCGCCGCACAAGCTGCACGTCAACATCTCCGCACTCATGGCCACCACCCTTGTAGTTTGCGTTGCTCGTATCCGTACTGCGCTATCAGCAGCGCGTCAGCGTTCGCGTGAACCACCGTGACCTCGGGAAAGAGCTCTTGTGCCCTGGCCTTGGTGACATTCTTGTCCCCTTTTGAAAGACATCCCAAGTGTCGCTGCCACTTCGCGGGAGATACGGTCTCAAATGGAATTTCCGACGCGATCAGCAAACCGCGCAAGAACCCGTAGGACGTCCCGAATTTGAACGTGGAACTGACGCCCTGCTTGGGCATCGCGTGCACCTTCTCCAGGTACGCGAAGCCGATGTTGGGCTTCCATTCCTTTATCCACAACCAGGCATCGCGCTCTGTCCCGGTCAGCCGAAACGGCTCAACTAGAGAGGCATCTGCGCCCACCACGGCAAGAGCTCCAGATTTACCAGGATCGATCCCCAATACACAATCAGACATCACGTCCCCCGTCTGATGAATATCGACCCACAGTAAACGTGACCGTGAGTCGTCTTGAAATCCTTGACCCGCTGTCGGTGAGCCCAGGCGTTTTCGACGTTCTGCTTATCAACCCGAACTCCTTCGCGCGTGTGATAGTAAATGGTGGAATTCATTTTGTCACCCGTTTTCACTCCCATAACGCAAACCGGCTACCGCGTCACGAGCCACCTCCGGCGGCTGCCACCAAGATCTTCAGGTTCCAAAGGCCATCAACTGCGAGGTAGAGGTTCTCCATGTCCTCGCTCCTGTCCGACAGCTTTTCCAGCGCTGTGGACAAGATGCACAAGTCAGCGGGCGTATGCGGAAGCTGCCCGGAATCAACCGTGCGGATAATCCTGCGTGCAATAGCAGGAGAAATCTCACGGCCGCCCTCCCCCCAGCCGTCCGCGCAATGCTGATTTACGGCGGCCGTCACATCCCGGATAAGAGCTTTCCACCGGGGAAAAGGATTAGCCACTGGAACCAATTCCCTCCGACCGACGCGTCCTTGCAACCGTGGACGGGGTCTTAATTCTCAACGTGTTGTTAATCGATGCGCACTTGGAGCAAATCCGATTGCCTGGGCCGCGTGAGTCAAAATCCTTGTTGCACCTCAAGCAAGTTCGTTGGCCGACATCGGGATTAACCTCCTCCTCGAGGGGTTGGGGTTTCTTGCGATACACCGAAGACGGCCTTTTCCGAGATCCCACGTAGCGTCTCCAAGAAGAGGTGGGTCACGCGGCAATCAAATCCCGCGTCATGAGCCTCACTCATATCCAAGTTGTACTTCTCCACGAGGTTGTACTTCTTTACCACGTGCGTATCCAGGTTCCAGAACAAACCCGCCCTCGGCGAATTTGCTATACGACGAGACCAGGTTTTAAGATTCTCCGTCGGCCACGGTAAGGACATGTAGTCATTATCCCTATCCTGCAACGCTTTTTCCAGCATCCCGGTATCAATAAGTTCATCGTGACGCCACTTAAAATCCTCGTCCAAGTAGTGCCGAAAATGATACCGAATAAACTTGGCGTCAAACCCCCACGCGTTATGCCCGATGAACTTCAAACCATTTTCCCGCGCGTCGGTAAAAATCTGGTGGTACGCCTGTAACGTCTCAACGGGATCCTTGCCTTCCGCGCGCATCCTGTCTGGAGGAACCTGGTACGTTCGTCCCTGTTCCGCAAACCTACGAACAAGAAACTCGAGCTGCTCGTCGAGCCAGGGAAGATACGCCATTTTCTCAAACTCATGGAGACTGCGCGCTTCCGCAGTAGTCCAATCCAAGATCACACCACCATAAGATTTCGCTTCACGATCGCGCACCACGCAATGCCCAATCTGTGTAATCAGATCGTGGTGCTTGTGAGCCCGGGGGGTGTCGTACCCCTGGGCACCGTAGAACACGCGGCCCGTCGTTTCTACATCGAAGACGATATAGTCGTCCGGAAAAAGATCATACCCCAAGCGTACTTGGAGCTCTTGCAGCCACTGTCCTGGGGTCATCCTGACCTACCATCCATGGGTACAGGCGCGCGGGTGGCCTACTGAAATTTGTTAAGCCTAACAATTTTCACGGGCCGTTGTAGCTATTGCCGTTTCTCCAATTCCCTGGCGAACATCTCAGCGGTATGGACAAGAGACTCAATATCTCGGTAAGCGGGGGGCTGGCCGCCCATCGGCGTAACATCCCGTATTGCGGTGAAAAAGGCCCCCGTGAACACGTGCCCCAGGCGCATGGCTATTACATCCTGCGCAGGCTCAGGAGTATCGAAAAATCCGGCCTGGCCCAACGCTTCACCCGGGCTGCTTAATCCGTACTTGGTAAAGAGAACGATGCCCTGGGCAAACGCACGCGACGCCGCGGCAACGTCCTCCACAGTCGTGCCCGTGGATTCCAGGTACTTCTTGATCCCGCCCTTCCACAGCTCAGGCGAATCCAGCGCTGAAATAGCTGACTTGCACAGCTGCGGGAAAACGTAAGCAATATCTCGGTTAGGAGAATACTTCCTGCTATCTCCGCCAGAAGTTTGTGAAAACTGAAGAAGATGCGAATTGTCTCGTCCGCCCATGTGGCTCTCTCTATGTACAGAAATCAAATTCCGTCTGTGTAACCCCGTAACGCCTATTGGGATCTAGACGCTGTCGCTGGGCTTCAATCACATGATCAAATTTGGGAACCGGCTGATCCGCAGACTCCTCAAATTTTCCCGTCTCCGGATCAAGATGTCCACTCCTAACCTTGAGAAGATTAGCAGCATCGACACATTCAAGAACCTCCGCGTCCTCGATCCCGCAGGCTACAAGCGATCCGATGTTGATCACCGAAATACATGCGCAAGCTTTGACCATGCTAGCAAGGCCAGCCACATCACAATCCGGATCCGCGGTAAAGCCAATCTTCTTCATGGCGAGGGGCGCGCAAATCTGCATCCCTTCCGGCGTGGCCACCGCAGCGTAATCTACATCTATACCATCATGGGACACCGTGATCTCGACCCCAGCTGCCGCCGCAAACTCAAACACCTCCTCCATGAGCATCTTGACGCGTGATACCCGGGTCTCCTGGCTGGGAATCCCGGGCGCTTTCGGCGTCTCTTGGTAGCGCTCCTGCATCACGTGCAGCACGCGCTGCTGATGTGGTGTTCTGCTCATTACCAGTTCTCCTGTACGCCTCATCACATGGGACACATTGTGAACTACGACTACCTGAATCAAACACAGCCAACCGCCCACACGCCGGGCATACCTTGTGGATGTAATCCTCGCGGTGGGTACCGGCGAGGCAGTTAACATACCCGATAACACATCGATGGCATTCGTGCGAGTAATTTCTCGGACACGTTTCGGGATGCTGCCCAAGGCGGATACCCAAAACATCACGATTATACCGATGGCAAGACGGGGGCGCCTCAATCTTGTAGAACCCGGGCCCGTTCGTGCTCAGCTTGGGAGTAACCTGCCCATACAGGCGCAACCCAACAAGCTGCCGGGGATGCGAATACGGGTAATTCCCCCGCCGGGTAGAAAAACCCACATGGCTCGCAGCCACCGAGCAAGTTGCTCGCGACCAGAACCTATAAATGTGAAGAGGGCAGGGCGTACCCGCCAAGGCGCGGAACATGAACATGTAGCCCCGCTGCTTCCGCTGATTGATGTGTGGGTTCGCGCCTACAATCTGAAGAGGTACCCACTCGGACCCGCTCTGCGCAGCCCACTCGTAAGACGGCACGCCCTCTTTGAGCGTGCGAACATTACCGGCAATACGCCACATCGTGGCTTCAAGGCGCGGCATATCCAGCTCAACACCGGCGATACCCCGCAGGGATTCAAACACCACAGCGAGCCCAATACCAGCAGGCAACGCCTTCCAGATGGTCTCTACGAATTCCTGAAAGGCATCCCCTTCCAGAGAGCAGTTGTAGTACGGCAGGCAAACGTCTTGAACCAACCGATTACGCAACCGAAAAACGGTATCAAGGTTGTAGGGATGAATCTTCGCCATTGCTTCTCTATGCGCCGCCGTAGCTATTCTTGAGCACGTGCTGCAGCTCCTTCACAAATAGAGACCGCCCGGTCCACCAGTTCCTTGATCTTGCCCCAGGTCGCGGCCACCTGAGCGCCCTGCATCCCCATCAAATCTTGAGCAATTTCAGGGGCCGCCACGGCCAGCGGCAGTGCGGCGTTGCTGATCTCAAAGGGCTCTGCGCCGGGCGACAAAGAAACGTAAAACGTAGCGCCTTCAAGTGAAAAATTATCGGGATCGCCGTCGTCCACGTCCAACAACATATCCCGGATCTTCCGAAACGCCGTCATCTCACTGCCCAAATCAGCGACAAGGGCATCGAGAGCGCCGTAGATTTCTTCCAGCTCCGCCTTCTTGGTTGGTTCAGAACCCGCCACTATAGTTCTCCTGTTCCATCGTCGACCCGTCTGGGTTGCGCAGGCGATATTGAAATAGGCCGCCGCGCTCTACCCTCTGTGAGTCAACAATCCATGATCCATGTTTCGCCTTACGCAGATGCCGCAACTGAGCACTGATAGATGGCTGCGGATCTCCGGTGAGCTCCGCCAGCTCTCCCAAGGTAATCCACTGACCCGTAGACATGGCGCTGAAAACACGACCTAGCTGGCTATGTAAGCGGTTATCGTCCAGAGCAGGATTGTACTGCGCGCCATCGAACTCGGAGGAGTTTCCTTCTCTCCGCTGCACATCCTCGTCCAACAGGATGAGCGCCATACGAGCCGTATCTGTAGCAAGCTTCACATCACCCGCGATGAGCAGCCGCGCTGTATCAATCAGAGCAGTTCTCGTAGCTGCGCGCTCTCCGCGTCTAGGCATGAAAGATTCCTCCGGTGTCTTGACCAATGTCACGCTAAAACCCACCTCCCCCAAGCTCTGGCAAAGATCCGCCAGACGCTCGATCTGATCACGTGTCAGAACTTCAATCCAAAAGGGACTCATAGGGCAGGACTCGTCTGAAGACATCTGACAACGCCTTGGTAGCGCCGGGATCGTAGTCGTAACCAACGGGAGGCGCGTCGTGGCCACGTCGTGGAGCCTTGCACTGTTTACCGTCAGCGTCCGCGTTGATCGCCACGTGTTTCGTAAAAGGTGTGTACTGGAGACCTTGCTGGTGCAGAAGCGCGCCCAGCATGACATCGCCACCGCGGTGATCAAGCGCCGGAACGGGCCAATCAAAATCCCGAATCACGCGGGCGTCCAAGGACCACCATGCCCCAGTGATAAACTCAATCCGGCTGCCAATCGGTTCGCCAGTGTACCAGGGCTGGTCCTCAATCCACAACTTCTGGTTTCCCTGTAAACCGATCCAGTACCTGGCGCCCGCCATGGTCGACCCGGCCTGGTGCAGCCCCCGAAGTTCAAGAAGCCACTCCCCAAAATCAGCGAGCTCGTCAACCTTGAGGTACGAGTCATCATCGAACCACATCACGTAAGGAGTAGTGATAGGGTTCGTCGGATCGTGAAACATCCGCCTCATCATCGGGTACTTGTGCACGTTGTCAGACGAGCAGTAAATATTGCTATCTTCCAGATACCCCTCAGCGACCATCTTGTCGACAATCTCCTCAGTCTCACTCCCGTGTGGGACATCGTTCATTCCGACACGTAACGTCACCATGTGCGACGGGAGTCGCCGAAGCGATCCCAGGCACCGCGCTGCCAGGTGCGCGTAGTCGCCATAGAGCAAGACACACACGGTAAATGTTTGCATGTGCCATCCTCCGCTCAAAGAGTTGAAACAAAGACAAGAAAAAAACGCAGCCCCTACACGAGTCAGTCAACGACCAACCACACGCCGGTGAAGCTCTCTCGGTAGAGGCTGCGTAACAACGAACACCCACACTCGGTGCTCTCTCTAGGCGTACTCCACGCCCGCGGCCTTCAGCCGCTTGTACTTCGCCACGGCCTCCGCCTGGGTCAGACCGTCTTCTTCTTTCATGGCACGGATACGTGCGTGGTACACGCTGGATCCCGGATTACTTCTTTTCTCGGGAGCCGCAATCTGCGCTACCTTCTCAGCAGCACGCATACGCAGGGCTCGCTTTTGACGCCTAACCCGCGTAGTCAACCGCTGGCCAGACAACGTCGCCTCCTGGTCCTCCGTGATCGTACCCGTTGTTGCGGTATTCAGCACCAGCTCGAATCCCGACCCCGCAAGTTCTGCATTGAGGTCTACGAACTGTTGCGCCTGTGTAGCAGTCAAACTCGCCATTTTCTGTCTACTCCCATGTTGAACTCCCGACCCGCGCTAATCCTGGCGGGTCCTTGACTTACGAGCTGCGTCCATCGCAGCTCAACGATGAGGTACACCACTACTTTCCTACGTGCTGTCCTCGTTCTTCTCGTCCTCCTCGTCACGGTACCTCAAAATCCCCTCAACCTGATCGATCAACTTACTGACCCGCCCATAAGTCTCACTGCAAGCAACTTCCATTTCCGCATGCACGTTAGATATTTCACGGAGATCCTCGAGCATCTCTTCCGTGTAAGAGTCAGGTGGAAGCTTTTCAGCCTGTTCAAGGTAACCCTTGGTGGGAGCCCACTCGCTAACGTGCTTATCAAGCCAGTTTTCCGACGTGTTTTTAATCTGCCGCAGACGGCCCGGGACAGTTTTCGGCTGAACTTGTGAGCTGCTCGCTCCAGACTTTCTCTTGAACTTTTTCGCTATCGCCTTGCTCAAGTCCTCGGCAGTAAGAGACTCAGCGACGACCTGCTCCTGCAACTCAATCCGCTTTTCAGAATCATCAACCGAAAGTAGCGCCACAACGTGACCCCACCCCAACATGCGCCCGTTCGTCATGCACAGCGCACAAAGATCGTCCAGCTTCTTCTTCGTGTCGTAGGTGCGCGCGAAAGCGCTGGATTTGTAAATCGTGAACTTGCTCTCTTCCAGTGCCGCGGCCAACTTCTCCGTAGCGCCGGATCCGTACTCAGCGTCAGCGTCCTCTTGAATCTCGAGAATCACCGTGCCAAGCCAATGGTACTCCCTCAAGTTCCACTCTCTCGCAACGGCTCGACGCCTTTCAATCTCATCGTACCTGCGACGCAAAGCAGGACTCATCGCATCCAGCAGGTCGTCATAGTGCGCCTGAGCCATCACGGCCGGCCGTGACAGCTCCCCCTGCTTGTTCTTTGCCTTAGCCATTGATAGCCCTCGTCATTTGGCGGCTGCCATCAGGTATTCAAACGCTGACTGCTCCGCGGTTTCCTGGTGCCGTATAGGAAGCTTGCGAGCTTCCATCCCTATCGCGTGGTACACGTCGTATGACGTTCTCCCTGCGATCTGCTTGTTACGCACCATGCGGTACTCCGCATCATCCACGGGGAAAGCCCCGGTATACACGGCATTATCAACAATCTTCTGAGCCAATGACTCCGTAAGCGTACCGTATCGAGATACCTGATCAACCAAGTCAGAAACCTGGCTTTCAAAATTGACCACATCGAGCGGATCCAGATCGAGAGTTCTCTCCCGCAACAACAACAACTTCCTCGAAACCGTATCCGGATCAACTCCCAGGTCAATCACGGACGCAAGCAGGCGGTTAAGCCTGCTGCGAAAATCCTTCCCGGTGTGCAACATCCGGGTCTTGGTCTTGGCGAACTTGCCCAAGCTGACAGCCTCTGTGGGGAGGCACAAATACATGGGCGCTGCCCGAATACTAGCGTCCCCAGACTCACTGTTGCTGAAATGGTATCCGCGATGAACCTCATGAGACTGACCGTTACACGGGCCAATGCTCGTGACCGGTTCAACATTGCGATACCGTAACAACAATCTTCGGCCAGCCAACTGCGCGCTATGAAACTGGATATTTCTATCCGTAACAGAGCTCAGCATGTCATCTACAATCTGCAAGAGGGTCGAATTCTCCAGGTACCGTGTCTTCGGTCCCAGCAAGCCCTCTATGTAGTTATCCTTCTCATTGATGACGAGCTGGTGAGTTGACAAATCAGCGTAAAACCGCAACCGCACAATCATGTTGAAGATCTCAATCGCCTCTGCGAAAGAAATCTCCTCATGGATACGGCCCGACCGAACATTCATACCGGCTATGTTCGGTATCAGAGTAGACAGGCCGGGAGCCAGGATTCTCGACACCGTGTCGAACGCAACGGCAGCATAGCGATACCCGCCCAGCTCCGTTCTGCCCGATGAATCCAACGTGATTTCATCCGGAGAAGCAGGCGGCCTGACGAACGTCTTCTCGTCAAGCTCCATGAGGCGCTGCTCCAAGGGACCCTTCTCGGAGAACCGCTGGTTCTCCGGAGCCGAATACAGCTTTGGAACTTCAGAAGGAATCACTCGTCGTAAACCCACTCACAGAAAGTCCGGATATGTTGAAGCAGCGCTTCAAGCGGTTCAATCGTGTAAATCACCGGAGGTGACGTAGTACCTAGAGGCCGCGTTATGCGCGCCCACTGCTTATGAGGGTCCACAATCTCATCATCCCTGATGAGATTGTGAATCACCATCATCGTATGGCCCGGATACGGAAAAATCAGTCCCGCCGTTTCCTCTTTGGGATCAGTCCCGCGCTCCTCGTGAAACTTCACGTACTCCTTGAATATGGGAGTGCTGGTGAAGCTCTTAAGGATCTTGCTCAGGTCGATCTTGTGCACATACTTGATACGCCGAGCCCCGAGAGTCATGGGGAAGTTCGGATATTCCGCGTGGAACCATACGAAATCCATGTCGTCGGTGCCACGCTGCTCCCGGAGCTCCCTGCGTATCTGTTTGACGCTGCGCAGAATGCCAGAATTACTGAGCACCCTCCGTACAGCCGAATCCTCGAAGGAGGACTGCGGATCCATCCCGCTCTCCTCCAGGATATCGGCCCACTCCATGTAGTCAGCCCCATCCGTGTTCATTCGTCTACCGGCGCCTCCATATCCTCAGGGAGCTCCGCGCCCGTCGAATCAGCCGACAACGTTTCCATGACACTAGCCGACTCAACCTGTGGCGGCGCGTACATGGTGATCCCCGGCGGTCCCGAAGGCAGAACCACCGAGTCAAGATTGGTCAAAATGTCCTCCCCCCTGACAAAAGGTCGCCGCCTACGTATCCCAAGGACGTCGTACAGCCCGGCCAGTATATCTGGCCGGGTGTGCTCAATCACCCGGTAAGCGTCTGCGTAACTGAGAGGATCACTCTCCGGAATATCCAGCTCCCGCGACCAGACCCGGCGGGATGACAGCTTCGGGTGTAAGTCCACCACATCCAGTATACGTTTCCAGATAGCCTGCCGCTGCTTCGCCTGAGAGATCAGGAGATGCATGGACGCATCATCCCAATCAAAGACGTGCTGCTGCTGCCGCATACCAGTTTCTGGATCCGTGTACCACCACCAGCGGAAGATCACGTCTATCCTCATGCGCGAAGGACCCAGTGAATTCTTCCACGCTTTGATGGTGAGATTTATCCCTCCATCGTCCACGTTCTGTATGTCCCGACCCCGAGACATTTCCAGTTCAAACGTCTCCATGAACGCGATGGACTTCCCACCCGGCTTAACGCGCACCGGAACCCCGGTGCGGGGATCGGTGCTCTTTTTTAGATGCTGGATAAGCACCACCGAAAAAGGCCAGTCGTTCAAGTAGGACGGAAGCGTTTGAAAATACTTGGTGTTGTGAAGCGCCACCGTCGAGTACCCCCGCTCAGCGTGCCCGACTTTTCCAATCTTCTTGAAATCCTCGTCGGATCCCTTGGCGTTGATGGAGTCCACGCCGAAAATCCCAGGCACAGAACGCCCAGGACCATTCTTGAGAAGGCATTTGTCCTGCGTCGCCTTGATTCCACGGGTCAGCGCAGTCTGCCACTCTTCAACGCTACGCGTATCCACACTACGAAAACGCGTATTAAGGAAGTCGTTGTCATGGCTCCACAAACCCTGACGGATATCCGGCGAGTCCTTCGTCTCGTTTTCCAAGAGCAATGAAAACCCACCGTAAACCAGGTGCCACCTCATGATCTCGTACATGAGCGAGCTCTTACAGCTCCCCTCAAGACCAGTAACAACTGTGATACGCCCCAGCGGAAACATATCCTGCTGGATGAGGTACCGAAAAGCCAGTCCTGGCACAGGCAATCCGACAAGGCGCCGGTTAATCTCATCTTGGCTTCGGATACGATCTCCGCCCAGCTCTTTACTGAGGGACATACACATAGCATCCAGCACGGAAGCCGCACTTTCGTCGGGGTCGGTTACCGCTTTTCTAGCCATGGTTCCTCGCCTAAAAGAAAAAGGTGGTCCGGCCTCTACCGATGCGGTATGGAACGCAATCGGAGAGACCGAACCAACCAGAGAATCGTAACTACTACTCGTTCACCGCGCGACGAGCATCAGCAATGGCATCATCGAGCGCGCCATCCTGGCCGGCTTCCGCTGTGCCTTGACCGGCTGCAGCAGCGATATCGTCCATCGGGATCCCGTCGGGAACCGTCTGGTCCGTAACTTCCGTCGTCTGGGTATCCCCCTGGGGCCGCGCCGCAGGATCGGCCTCAGTCGGCTGCGGGCCGGCTTCGCGAGTAACTCCCCAGCCGCCGGCATCAGTCACCGTTCCCGGCACCGAATCCGCCGGAACTGTCGACATGGGCGGCTGCTGCGAAGACACGTCAGTCTGCACAGGCACCGTAGTCGGCGCCGTCATCTCCCGGATCACGTTCTCCGGAATCCATCCCGACTGGCGGTAGTCTGCAAAAGCATCCCAGATCACCTGCGGAGGAAAATGCCGAGAAAGCAGTTTCGCCTGCTCCTCGTGCGTCATGATATTGACGATGTCATCCCAGGGCTTCACCTTCTCCTGGACCATATCCGCGACGCCACTGAGGTCGCCTGAGACACCGTTCCATTCGCGGATAACCTTGGCCCCGTAACCGCGGATGAAGTCCCGCTGTTGGCCGCCCATGCGCTGGCCTCCGAAACCACTGCCGCCCTCGGAAATGTCAGGATCGGCAGCGCCGCCCAACTGGTAGATCCGGAACAACGCTCCCTGCCCGGGCTCCAGGCTGACGGGATCGTACGTGTCAGGCGGACTCAGCTCGTTCAACTGCGGAGACAGAGCCTGGATGACAGTGCTGGTACACTCGAGAATCAGAAGGTCATCATCCTCAGCCCCGCCTCGCGGAGGTGAGTTCGGTTTGCTTTTGTGCTCGAGAAGTGCGCCCTGCATGATGAAGATGTCACCAGGGCGTTTGATCATTGCAGAACGGCCCTCGCCGCCCTTCGTAAGCCGCTGCATCTCCGGACTGGCTTGTCCGGCACTGCTGCGACCATCGATGAACCGCCACAAAACCCACGCCGGGTTCGTCTCCGGATCGTAATTGTGATCCGTGGGATCGTACAACAAGAAGGTGAGACCAGGATCTCCCCAACTGCGAACAGCCGGATATCCTCTGATCCAGTCGTCGAAGTCATTGGGCTGATCACTGCAGCGGAATCCGCAGAGAACCTCTGGGTCCTCTCGGGAGGGCACGGGAAACGGCCGAAAGACCGTGGTTGTGTGGTTCCACGTGGGTGTCCACACTTCGCAGCCGGACTGGGGCTTGATGACGTGATCGCCGAGCCTGCCCTGCTTACGAGAAGATTGCCCGTACTGCTTGAAGTTGTAGCGAGGACGGGTAGACGCATCGCGACCTTGTTGTGCCATGTTGTGTTCCTTCTTCTTTGTCAAACAATTATCGGTAATCGGTTAGCTCTATTTTAATGCCTTGGCACAGAGCCACAAGCATTTACTGACGAGTTTTTTTCGCCTGTTAACCTCTCAAACGAGATCTGCGGGTATCCCCACCAACTGCGCACTTTCCAGTGAAATGGGCTCGCCCCAGTATTCGTAAATCTCCTGGTCACAGACCAAGCGATAGGTATCGGCGCCCGGTAACGGCACGCCGTCAAGATCGGTCGGAACGACCGGAACTGAATCAGTCATGCAGTACGGCAGAACCTCACGGCAGACGCGCTCCACACACTCATACGGCACTTCAAGTAGAACAGCGTCGTGTATCTGAAGCACAATCCGATACGAGATATCCGGGCAAGTCACACGGTGCTGATGAAGATTCCACAACGCCAAACTCATCGCGTCTGCGACCAACGATTGGATCGGAAAGTTCTGCGCCTGGCGCTCCTGCTCCGCAATCACGGAACGTTCGCTGGACCTCCGAAAACGTCGGTGACGTCCAAACGCGTTGCACAGCCAGCCCGGATCTTCCACGCGTCTTCGACACTGCCCGAGAAACTCCCGAGTAGCCGGATAGCTATCGAAGTAGCTTTCAATCAGTACAGATGCTTCACCCTCCGTCAAATCAACGCCCTCCTCACGACACTGCCGCGCAATCGCTGCGGGCCCTCTGCCGTAAGGTATCCCGAACATCACGTTCTTCGCGGCCACGCGAAGACCGGGACAGCCCGCATCTTTCAGGCCCTGCTTGGTCGGGGGGCACGTCAGGTTGAACGCACGAACCGCCGCGTTCGAGTGCATATCGTAATACTCACTGTTATCTTCGGTGAGCATGTTTCTTCGGACATGCTCAATCCCGTTGACATCCTGCGCCATCCACATAATGGCCGCCAATTCAGCGCCCGTGTAATCCGCTTCGATCAGAACCGTGCCCTGTGTTGCTCGTCGCTGATCCGGGTCACCGTGTAACGGCCAGTATTCACCAGCACGGAATATTGTCCGAATTGGAAACGGGTAAGCGTCCCCAAGAATCCTCTTGTAGTCATCTTCCCGGCGCTTCGAGATATTCTGCAGGTTCGGGCGGGCTGAGCTGAAACGCCCCGTCTCCATCGTCTGCATTATGTTCGTGTGGATACGGCCCTCGGTCACGTGTGACAGCAGACCGGTCGAGTAAACGTAACTCCCTGTTTCAGGATCTATAACTGGATTACCGTCCTCATCTGAATCAGGCGCGCGCAACACTGTTTTGAGCACCTGCCCCAAAAATCGGATGTCCCGCACATTACCGGCAACGGGATGCTGATGGGCCAGAATTCCTAACGTCTCCCCGTTCGTAGAGGGGGAGTACAAATCCTCCTGGCCGCGAGCTACAACGGAAGACCATGCCTTGGGACGATGCCCCGTAGTAGTAATTGGCTGCAAGTTAAGTTCCATCGCCTCAGGTGGCCGCACAGGAACCAACTCACCGCCTTGGGACTTTTGCGCATACGCATCCCCAAATAGCAGGGCGCGACACTGGACAGAACTGTCCGGATTAAAATCTGACCAGTTAATCTCCTGGCGGAGTATCCGCAAAAGCCACTGCCGCGCCGCGGTAAAGCTTTCACGTAAAACCTCCGCACGCTCCAGCGATACCGAAAGGCCGCAGTTCTCTATCTCAAGTACAGCCAAAGACGCCGCATGAGAAATCCAGTAAGCCCGGCGGACACGGTTAGACTGCGCATCGTTGTCCAACAACGCATCAAAAACATCAAACAACCTGCGAGTTGCGTCCGCGTCATAAGCAGCATACGGATAAAGAACCTCGTCAGGGCACTCGCCGTAACCCCCAAGATCCTTATCCTTGATCCCGTTCTCTGCGCAATAGCTCTTCTTCCACTCTTGAAGCGCAATATCCCACCGGGGACAACCCGTATACCTGACCGCGAGATCTTCAAGCTTGAAGCGCGCCGTCTCATCTACAGCATGACACATGAGAGCTGTGTCGAACCCGCCAGAATGTGCCGTGCCCTCCCAGGGAGGAGAACCAGCAAAGCCCGCTTGCGGAGGCGCGTACTTCTCAGACAAATCGATCGCAAGATGATGGTTAATCCATGGAATATCGGACCGGAAAAAATGTCCGCCAATACGGATATTTGGATGTAAAAACAACCGCCGGAGATGATGTCTTGCGTGGTTGTAGGACGGCATGAACGCCAAGTCGCCGCCCGTCTCAGCCAGCACAACACAAGCCGCGAACCCGGAGCGATGCGAAAACTGCACGGACCGCAAGTACGACCCGGCATCCCACGGATTGTCCCCGTGCCATTCGGCGTCGACCGCCATAACGAGACTCTCGGACGACGAAGCTTCGGCCTCGGCGATGATCTCGTCAACCAGCCGGCTCAACGGCCGTGCCTTGTAGATTATGCGATGATCAAGTCCCGTTTCTTCCAGGACCATGGGACTTCCCGATATCAAACGCTTGAACCGCGAAAGGGCCAGATCGAGGTCGTCCTGCCACTCGGGCGTTCGCAACACCGCAGCGGGGTTAATGGACGTGATGACCTGAGCCGTATGCTCTTCAAGCGGCTCATCTGCCTCGTTGACGGGGAAACTGTACTCCATCACGCGGCCCTTCATGTTCTCCACGCCGCCAGCCGACCCGAAGAAGTACTTGCTGGCCTCGGAACCAAGACAGAGAATGTAGTCTGGTCGGACCAGTCGCAGCTCCTGCTCCAGTAACGGAGCGCAGTTCTTGATCCACGCTTGCGGAAGCGCGTTGGAACCCACGTTCAGGCTTCCATGCTTAACGAGGTACGTGACGTACCAGTCCAGGTACTCGCTCTCTGGAATCTGCACCGCCTTCAGCCGCTCTTGCAGAAGAACGCCCGTCGGGCCTATCAGGTTACGACGCCCGCCCTCGCACGAAATCTCATGGTGTCCGGGCAGCTTACCTATCATCATCACTCGCGCTCGCACCGGCCCCTCGGGCAGATCACCCCAGAGATGACCAGGAACGAATGACGCCAAACGCGATACGCTCTTTACGGAAATTCCCATGGTAAAGGTAGCGTCGTACAGCGCGCGCAGGTACAGGTAGTCAAGAAACTTGCTGACCTGCCCCTCCGCCTCAGATGCGTCCGCCGCTTCCGGGGACTCACATAAGCGTTGCGCTTCCGCCAAGAAATCTGGCCCCACCGGGGGGAAGCCAGGAGAAGTGAGAGAGTAAAACGGATACTGAGCTGTCAGCAAATCGCAGCTACTGCTCTGAAGCAGTTCTAAGAACTGGGAGTCCGGAATCGGAAGAGTCGCTGTCATCGTTCGTCCTTACCATTGTGTATCCGTGCTGTTCCAACTGGTTAATGATGATCGCCCACAAAGCCTCACGGCTAAGATCCCCGGGATCCACCCCATCAAGATGGATGGGAACCACACCTCCCGAAATACGGGGCTCCAGACGCCGAACGATATCCTCAGCGGATTCCCGGGCATCTGGATCCAGCATCACGACTACGGTGCCCGTCCCCCAGGCCTGACACACCAACCGCTCCTGGCTCGTGTGTAACTTGCTGCCCAGAAGAGCAACCGCCTGCGGGCCAACCGCCCAGACGTCAGATATCCCCTCGGTCAAAACGACCAAAGGGAACGTGCGCGCTGAGTCAAAATTGTAAAGCGTCAACCGCTTGGGCATCCCGGGGCGCGTGTAATACTTCGCTATCCCGAGCTCTTTCCAATCAAGCTCACCAATATGCCTGCACTGCCACCCCACCAGCTTGCCGTGCATATACACGGGAGCAACGATGCGATCTTCTGCCGCACGATACCGCGGCTCCGCAAATTCACAATAGGAGACCCCAAAGGAAACCCCAAGCTCTGTGATATCGCACCCGCGACTAATCAAGTAGGTAACAGCCCGGTGATCCGCAGGGAGCGTATCAATCCGCGTCACGGGCCCGGGCAGGCTCACCTCTACCAGAAGCTCCTGGCTGGCGGCTCCCTGCCTCGTCTGTATGGACCGCCTCTGCGACCAGTTCATCCCCTGGAAAACCATGTTCTCTAGGTGCTGCCGCCTACCAGCGGCCTGCACCAAGCACTGCTCGTTATAGCAATACGCGAGATGGGTGTTCTTGCTATGAGTATTGTTGTCGTAAACGCCGAACTTATGGTTAATCCATAGTCGGTGCCGCGTGTCACGACAAAATGGGCAACACACCCGATAATATTCACCCGACTGCGAAACGACCTCCTTAGGACGCCCATCTATTCCTCGACGAGTCTGGCTTATAAAACCTTCACCAGAGTTCGCAATTAGCACCGTTCCAAAATTGTGCTGGAGGCGCTTATAGAGTTCAAGATTCAACGGTTGTACTTCCATTACATCCCCGGTCCCCAAATTCCCGCCCCGTCCAGGCCGCTCCTGGCACCGCGAAGCGGCGGAGCTTGCGAATCCTCATCACCACCAGCAAACTGCTCCGCTACATCTTTGGAAAGAATCCGATCGCTCATAACGGTAAACCGATCAGTGCGATCCTCAATAGTGGAAATGCCGCCATTGATAAACAGAATGGCGGGCTCCTGCGGATCTCCCGCACGTCGCCGCTTCGTGCACGCCATCCGTGCCGTATTAGTAGCGTCATCCTTATTACCGATACAAAAACAAAACGCGAGGGCCATCGCAAAACTGGCCGACTCAGCTGCCGCAGTATGGTGCAACAGCTTGGCTGGCGACATCTTATTTGCCGCTCCGTTGTACTGATGTAACAGCCACGCAGAGAGGTTAAATCTCTCAGCAACCTGCCGCTTCATGGAATCAGCAAACATCGTGATCTTATGCCGCAACTTGGACTCATCAATGCCCTCGGCATGAAGAGCGCGGTAAGCCGCCAACCACACGTGATCGATCAACACCATCTTTGGAGCAGCAGCGTTCCGAGCGACGTCGTTCTCCAAAATGGCAGCAATCTCGTCGACATACCCGCTGCCATCCCGCGACTTGCTACTTCCCGATAGATCGACAATCCGAAGGTGTGTTTGGAGCATGTCCTTCACGTCGATAAAGCGCTCATACTCACCAGGGGGCGGCGGGTCGCTGTTGATCGTGCCCGCTCGCGTGAACATTTCGATTTCGTAATCCTTCAGATCCCCGCTACGGCTCAGGCAATCCTCACCCGTAAACGAGTTCATCGTGCTCATGTTGATATGGGCGGCGCAGGCCAGGGCCTTACTGCGAATCTGGCTCGCCGCCTGCTCATACGAAAAGAAGTAAACCTGTCCAGGTGCTTCATCGTTTTCGGCCGCCCTGTCAGCGAGCACACGACACTGCTCAACACACATCTGGATACCTAGCGTGGTCTTTCCCACACCGAAAGGACCCAGAATACCGTACACCTCTCCCGGGGCCTGGCCGCCATCCATGTAGACATCCAGAAAAGGGATACCGGTCGTGTTGACCTGCAAGGCCGCGGGACGCCACTCGTCAGGAATTCCCAGCTCCACGGGATCTTCACGAATGCCGTGAATCTGTTCCTGCTGCCGGGTAGCGTGCTCAAGAATCGCCGGCAAGTTTGATGGCACCCCGCCGCGGGACATATCCAAAGCATTCCGCAGGTGGCCCATTACGACGCGCTCTTCAAGGAAACGCCGCAACAAGTGCCGACCCTGATCGAGGTCCAGCCCGTCTACATCCACACCATTCAACGCCCACCTGATAATGCCAGGCCGATCCGAATCGGTGTCGAAAATGTTGGCAAACTCCTCTGCCGAAATATCTTCACCAGAATCAGTGAGCGTCTCTTCGGCAATCTCAGCGAGAGTATCCTCGGACAAACGTCCAAATTGGTCATAGGCACGTACTGCCGCTGCCCAAACTACAGACAGAAAGACTTCCGATCCATCAAAATGCTCCGGCTTCAACAGCCCCCGCGCTTCATGAAAAAGGGCGGGGCACGCCAACAACCGCACAACCAACGCCTCGACGAGATTAGAACTCATCCGGCCCTTCGTATACGAGAAGGTCCCCGGTGTTTCACTCATTACGTATCCTTTCGCCAACGATTGAATTTTTGACCCCGTCGACCATCTCCACGAAAGACACGGGTATGTATTTAGCCCAGAACTGGTCGTACAGGTCTCTCTCAAACAGGTACTGCACCGCCGCCGGTTCCATAAACTGGTCCCTGATATCCTGCAGCCGGTGTCGAGAGTCCGCTGCAGCGCAGTAACGATACAACGCCGAAAGCGGCAACGCCAAATCACTGAGAACCAACCGCAAGGCCTGCTCATCCGTGTACTGCATAGACTTGGAGCGCAATAACTCGCGAAACTTCAACGAAGCAGTCCGCGCTTGACTATCCAGGTCCGCCTCGAACTTCTTGGGAAGCTCGTTTGCTACATAATCGTCATACTTCTGACGGAGCGGGGCAGACGTGAGCATGTTCGGCGTAGGGTACACACGCCGATCCCGTGGTCCCTGCGGCTCAAACGTGGAAAACAGAAACCGAATAAGCCGTGCCGGATTAATCCCGTTCATGACCATGTGGCGGGCAAGCTGAGGCCACAACGGCTTGTAGGTTCTGCCATACGAATCCGTTCCGCCATCGTACCTGGGGATAACCGCCCCACGCCTAGCGTACGTGGAAGGCTTCTGTGTAAGAAGCTCTTCCCGCCTACGCCGCTCATGTATCCACAGATCACGGATCTGGTCGGCCAACCGCTCAGCGGTACCATCGTTATCTCTCGTCATCGGCTGCACCCAGACCCGGAGCATCAACCTGCTCCCAGCCCTTCTTCGTATAGTTTCGATAACGTCCCTGTGACTTATTCCGGAATCCCTCGTCAAAATGGTCTCGGCAATCGTACACGATCCCCATCTCCTTTCCGGATTCCTGGTGTATACGCGCCACGCGTCCAGGGGCCTGGGTATCCATGATTTCACTACCACGCGCATCAGCACGAACAAGTACAGCCAATCTCTCAAAGCTGACCCCGGTCGACCAGACATCGGTGGCAATCACCTTCCGAACCTCGTAGTTCTCAAAAGCGATCCGCAACGCCGACCTACGTTCCACAGTCATAGGCTCGTAACCATCCGGCAACATTCCGTTTCTCTGGTACCGGTCGAAATCTTCCATTTCTATGGTGTCGTAACACAGCTCGTACTCCGGCAACCATTGCCACAGATGTACGGCGTGCTCTATCGTCTCGACAAGAATGAGTACCTGGTCCTCGGCCCCATGACCCTGGACGGCCCGCGCGATAAGCCCATTACGTTCGTCGTGACGCCAGATGCCCCAACGCTTCTTGGACACGCCTGTCCGTCCACGAGCTGGGTTTACAGAATTCGACGCCCAGATCGGTATCCACCGGACCTGTATGGGAACGATAAGCCCCAGGTCAGTGGCGTCCTGCCAAGACAACTCAAAGATCTGCGGCCCGAATAAGTACTCGAGCTTGGCATCCGCGTTATCGCCGCGCCCTTCGGGAGTTGCCGTAAACCCAAAGTTACGCGTGAACTTATACCGCCGAGCCAGCGCATCTGAATACTTCGGGGCCATCAATTCGTGAACTTCGTCACAAATTAGAAAGTCCGCCTCACCATCAGACTTGTGCAGGGACGCAGCGGTAAACACCGTTACACGAGCATACTCGTACTTGCCCCCGCCAACCTGACCAACAGCTGGCAGCACTCCGCGCAACATCCGCACGGTCCGCTCAACGAGATCCCGGCGCTTAATCACGATATGGATTTTCGCCCGGGGATACAGCATGCAGATAGCTGCAATAAGGTGAGACTTGCCAAACGCGGGAGGCGCGTTAATGATGCCGCCCTCGTGCTCAGAGACGGCGCGCACGCAATCCTCCTGGCGGACGCGAAATTCCATACGATCTCGCATATCATCCCAAAAGGGCTCGTAAGCCCCCGGCGAATTCTTGTCATCCGGAGTCAAATCCTGAATGTCCAAAGGAATCCCCGCCCGGGCCATTACCTCCTTGATCCGCGGGATATACCCATAGCAGGTGATAAGCTTGCCATCGGCGAGCTTGAAAAGACGGGTCTTGGTGAACCGAATATTGCTCTGGACACCCGTCGTGGTGTCCCAGCGGTCTGCGCCAAACAGATGCGTGACGTGCGTGTAGGTCATGTGCGGACGCAACAGACCTACCGTATCATCAGTGAGTGGCTGCCCATCGGCCCGCCCGAGATCGATCATGACCCCGAATTTGCGCAGGACAAGGCCTGGATCTGGCATAGTTTTTCCTGTCGAAACCCGTGAAACAATATAGGGTTACGCAGGGAAATGACTTGCCAGGCGCAGTACAAGCACATAAAGTGTGCTTACGCCCACGAGCCCTCCCCTACGTTCACAGCTTTGTGGGATACATAGAGGCCCGCCGTTTCATCCACGGCGGGTCTCTTTTTTTTAACTGTTCTCTGTCTTAGTGCTCTCCGCTTTCTGTTTTATCGACCGGCGACGTTCTCGGATGGAGACCACCTGGAACGTTCCGTAGCCTTCGTTGGATTTGTACGGGCTTATCCCGCGGTAAGCGCCCGCCACGTCTAGAATCTGCCACAAATCGTCCGGGCTGATTTCTCGCGGCAGGACGCAATTGACCCCGATAACCGATCCCGGCATGAACGCCTCGTGCAAAGCGTAACGCGGCCGGACGTTCGGCTTGTCCTCTGGAACTGGAAAGTAACGACGCCATTTTCGGGGGGTTCCATCAACCACAGGGTCCCAACGAATCTGCTTGACCGCCTTTTGATGACGATTCAAGACCTTGGAAGCATACCGGGCAAGCGACGCCCACCACGTAGGCAGGAACATCACGTTGCCCTCCGGATCACGCTGCATCGCATGGATGACGTTACTGTCTTCCTTGCGCCTGCATGCCCCAGGACAGACCTGGTTGAATCTAATCCGAATGGTTACCTCTTGCACTTCCCAGCAGCTCCATCGGAAGTGGGGTGGATTCTATCCAAGCCCCTACCACCTGTCTACTCAGTTCTTGAAGGTTGCCACGTGCTGAACAAACGACTTGGCCTCGAAGGGGTGCTTGAAGAAATACTCTGGCACAAACAGACCGTCACCGACAGTGTCCACGTAAATGGCGTCCATCCACACGTCACGCAAGAACCGTAAAAACGTCTGGGAAGCGCGAAGCATCCCTTTCGAGCTACGGCCGTGTGAAAACCAAACCCGCCACAGAAAAGCACCCGGCATCTGTATGGGCGCCACTCCCTGCTCAGATGCCGCGAAAGGAGCCTGAATGTACTCCGCAGGCGCAATCCAACACTTGATCACCGACATACAACGATTCAACATCCTCCGATCATAATCAGAATACTTCACCAAAAGCTTGTCCATGCCTTCCTGATCAAGACCGCGTGTCGCTGTCTGTTCCATCAAACCCGTCACCACCCGCTGGGTGCGCAAGCTCATCCCCATGTAAGACTCCAACCGAGAGGTGCGGGACGGCTGCTTCGCGTCCACGTACCAGCGGGGATCCAACAGCTCCGCCAAAACCCGACAGACAGCCGCAGCGTCCAATCCAACGACAAACGAAAGAGATGGCCACGCAGGATGCGCACGCAAAAGATGCAGAACATAATCAGAAACGACAGGATCGTCAGTGAGCTGCTCAGTCATCGCGTACGAAATGTAATCGTCCTGGTCGAACTTATGCCAGCCCCCCAGGCTAGCTGCCACGTGAGTCTCCTGCAAATGCATCGCGTTCAATACGCTAACAGGATCCCTCCGCCTGGATGACATCCCCGCAAACAACGGCGATGCAAGCCAGAGGGAGAAATCCTGATCAAACTTCTTAAGATACATCTCATTGATGAGACGAATATTCTCAGGCAGCGGAAATACGTAAACCGCAGCTGCCTGGCGGAACATCTCCTTCTTCACAAAATCATCAACAGACGCAGCTACACAACGAGGGTGCGATTCAGACCAAGACACGGCCCAAACATCCCCTGTTGTTGCAGTGTGAAGTTTTAACTCCCGTAGGCCATCAGTTAACGGCATCCCGCAACCCTTAAAGAGTCACAACCTGATCAAAAAGACCGCCCAGGCTGCTCTCATGTGTAATCAAAATACACTGGAGGCCCCGCGCCTCCGACAAAGCTCGTAACCTATCAAGAGCGATTCTGATACAGCTGATGTTATCCGAATCCAGGTAAGCCGTGGGCTCATCCAGGCACAACAAACCTAGATCGTTAGCGAACAAGGTATTCACCGCGATCCTGAAAGCGAGAGCCAAAATCACCTTTTGGCCTCCTGATAACCGCGGAGCCGCCTGAACTCGTCCATCAGAAAAATGAGCATCAAAACCGATTCCATCACGAGCTGAAACGCGAAAATCGGAATTGAACTCCACCAGTATCTCATTCATGTCCGATTCCAACAACTGGAGGTACTGCTGCGCTACGATACGCGGCAGATTATCCCTGTGAAACACCTCACGAACTTGCTTAAGGTGCAGCGCAAACTCACGAGAGGCGGAGGACCGACGAGCGGCCTCTTCACAATCAGCGACCCGCTCTTGCGCAATAGACAACGCCTCTTGCTTACCAGTCAAGACGCCCTGCAAGTTGGTCTTCTGTAACAGATCCTGCAACTTCTGCTTGAGCCGACGGCTCGCAGCCTCAGCAGACTCCTGCGTAATATCATCGGCTGCAAACTTCGCGAGCTGCTTAGAAAGCCTGGTAATCTCTGTCCGCGAGCTATCTGCTCTGGTCGCCTTAACCGCGAGAGAATTCTCCAGGTCGGTAATTTTTACGCGAAGCGCCTCTCGCGCAGTTTCCCACCCACCATGACGCGCCACGATGGCCTCATACTTTGCGTGCACAACATCGCTCAGGGGCGGCCCGGCATCCGCGAACTCGGATCCGGCTACTTCCTGCGCAAGCAAATCCTTCTGCCGCTGCTCCCACCCCGCACGCCACTCGCGCCACCGGGTAACCTGAATGTTGTGCGCCGCCGACTCGGCCTGGGTCGAATTTCTTTCAGCGATACGATGCTGGAGCTCGCCCAACTCGTTACGCATGAATTCGATATCCATCTCAAGATCATCCACGGGGGTGCCGCAGGTGGGGCATTCTACAATCCCGGTCTCCGGATCCAACGCCGTCAGTGTCTCGTGCACTTTATGACAACGCGCATCCAGCACAGAAGTCTCCTTCTGCCACTCGGCAATGTCCACCGCAGAAACAAAATCCGCGGACGCCTGCGGTTCCGGGTGCGTCTGCTGCTCTTCTTCAAGTGCCCGTGATATCTCAATGGAGGCCTTAACCGCCGCCTGCTGGCTTACACGCAGCTCCCATGTTTGTAAAGCAGCCGCTGCCGCCTCGTACTTGGGTGCATTTACAGAAAGCGCCGATAAAACATCCTCCATATCCGAGCGAAAACCACTAAGTTCCTCGCCGGGCCCCGCAGACTCCTGCTCTACTATGCGCAACTGCTCCTGTTTGGCGGCAAGCTCCTCTTCAGCTACGCCCCTCTCGCTGTTTGCATCGATGATAGCCTTGTCTGGGTCCTCATCTGGATCATATCCATCTGGGATGTGCGACAAAGAACTCAGCTGCAATTGAACGTCAGTAACCGCTTCAAGAAGCAGCCGCACGTCCTCCCGCAAATCGTCCAACTGCGCAACGGGAACCGCAGAAGCACCAGCGTGGCTCACTTCAATCGCGGAAATCTGCTCTCCAACAGCTTTCCAACATTTCTCAGCCTGGACAGTCCCGAATAATTGCTGAAACGCCCGAGAGCGATCTGCTTCCTTGGAAACAAGAGGCGCAAAAATTGCCCCCTGGTCTACGAAGATATACTCACGAATGATCTGCAAGGACGCGCCGAGAAAATTCAACACGTTAGCCGTGACCTCTCGGTCACCGCGAACATCGTCAGTCCCCGCGCCCAGGTAACGTATGTACGAGCGAGAGGCGCGCAACCCGCGCTGAACGATAGCTTGCTGCCCGTTATGTTCAAACGTGAGCTGCACGTAAACAGGCTCATCATCCGGCGCCAGCTGGCATATGTTTTCAGCCTTGTTCCCATGGGTACGACTGAAATCGTTAGTCAGTGCACCCAGGGCTGCTGTGAGTAAGTTACTTTTACCAGAACCATTCTGCCCCAGCAGGGCAGTGAGACGCGGATGAAATTCAATCACCCTCTCACGATGCTGGCAGAAGTTTTTAACCTCCAGCCGAATCAACTTCATGCGGTTCTCCGTGATCAGGTAACGAGGAATTTCCACTAAGGAAATCATCATACATGCGAGATAGCTCAGAATTCAGATCGTCCGTCCGCAACAAGCGAGCGCATGACTCATAAACAGGGGTATCCTCCTCCACAACAGAAGACAAACACCCCAGCAAACCCTGCTCTCGTATACGCTCTTGTGCCTCAACGTCGATCTCAATGGACTCGTCACGACGTGGATACAGGAAAAGGTAGGCCGCGTCACCGACCTTGTTAAGGACGCGATCGTAAACATCCGGGATGCTGTCAGAGTAGTTCACGCGAAGGCACGGTTTACGAAGACCATCGGGACAATCAACAGCGCCGTGCGAAAGATCAGACAGCCCGATGTGTACAGCGTGGTCCTGCAGGTCTGCCGCTACAAAACTCTCCAACTCCTCCTCGGTGGAAATCGTCACCTCGAGCTTGGTGCGCGTAAGCAATTCGGCATCGCTAACGCTGCCATCATCTTTCACGATGTAAACGTGCTTATCTGCCGCCTCTCCCATCGAGCGCATGCTGATGGAACCGGGCGAAAACATGATGATGTCGTTACCAGCCGCGGTTTCCGTTTCGTGGTAATCGCCCGTGAACACACATTGAACGTGTGGAACCATATCCAGGCGGGCCTCGCACTCAATGTGCTCGCCCATGAATTCCTGCCATACCTGATGACAGACGAGGATATCCCTGTCCTCGGGAATGCGGGAAAATGCGTCCTCCAGCTCATCCGCCGGCGTCCAGTCCAACCCCCAGATCTTATGGCTGCCAATCTCAAACGAGGCTTCGTGCACATGCTGGGGCCAGGAGTGCGCGTTCATCCAGCAGGGCGATGAAAGCTCGCTGTTGGCCAACATTGACCGCTTAACGCGTTCGTGCTGCCCCTGTATGAAATACACGGGAAGTGCCGCCTGTTCCATGCGATCCATATTTTGTCGCATGACGTTGACGGTGATCGCGTCGGGGAATGGCTTGTCAAACAGATCCCCGGCAGCGATCAGCGGAAGCTCAAGCTCGATACACAGGGATACAATCTGGGACAGGCTGTAATAGGCGTCACCAGCCAGGGTGGGGTACTTTCCCCACGTGTTAAACGAAAGGTGCCAGTCGGCACTGAAGATGAAGCCGCCGGTCTCGTCACTCAATTGTTGAACCCTCCAAGATTAGACCCTGACCCCCCAAGATTAAGATACGCCGGTGATTCAAACTGAGCCCACAATTCGCCAATTCGCGGGTCATTGAGATCTTCACACCAAAAATTTCCGCAGACCCTGCATGGCGTAAAACGCTGCTCCAGCTCGGGGCACGTCCAGAGCATCTCCTCCAAAAACCCGTCTGAAAGTTTTTCCATACCTCGGGCCAGCTCCGCCAACCCGATCCAATCCCCCGGTCGCAGCCAACGGGCAACGCCCGGCAACTGCGAAATCAAACTGTGCTCGCGCTTGAACGCCGCCGCCCCGAGTTCCAGGAACAGCTCCAACTCAGACGCGGCCGATTCAAGGCGGTGTGAGGCCATAAGTTATTCCTTTTTGATGTCCCTTGTGTTTGAACCTGTTCCATACACCAGATCGCTTTGCTATCATCAGACCCATGGACTGACCCACGCCGTCCGCCCGGGCGGTAAAATTCATGACGTGAAGGACCACGACATGCTTGTAATCACACGCAGGAAACACGAAACCGTACACATCGGCGATAACGTAGCGGTCACCATTGTACACACGAATGGCAACAAGGTACGCCTGGGCATCGTCGCTCCTGACGGAGTAAAGATCCTGCGGGACAACGCCGTCAGCACACAGCCCCATAAAAACACGCGCGGCACGCGGCGTCCAAGAGGCTAGCCAACGCTAGTTGTCTGGGTCGTGCTGTACCCGGCAAGGACGTCCACAAAGTGGACCCTGCCTCCGCGGGAAGCTACGTATTCCGCGCCCGGGACGTCATTATCCTGTGCGTCCGCGCCCTTAACCAGAACATCCGGGCACAACTTCCGGATAAGCTGTTCAGGCGTAGGCTCATCAAACGGAACTACGTAATCCACCATTGGCAGTGCAGCGACAGATCGCATCCGGACAGCCAACGGCAATACAGGACGATCTTCGCCTTTGAGGCTGGCGATAGTACGGTCAGAATTTAGAGCCGCAATCAGAATGTCACCCTGGGCCGCAGCATATTTCAGAAGGTGCGCGTGCCCCGCGTGCAAAAGATCAAAGCAGCCATTGGTGAAGACAATAGATTTGCCCGTCTCCTTATGTCCCTCAAGACGATGCTGCAGATCACTAAGCGCCACTATCTTACGTCGTGCCGCAAAATCTGATTGCGCCAACAGCGCCTGCTCCCGGCGCACGACCACAGTTCCATGACGTTCAACAGCAACGCTAGCCGCGGCATTAGCAAATGCAACCGCGCCACGCAGGTTCTCTGCCGAGTCACCGCCCTCCGCAAGACGCGTCGCCAGGGCTGCTACTACCGTGTCACCCGCCCCAGTCACGTCAAATACCTGACGAGCCTGCGAAGGAAAGTGAACGAAGGAATTCGGATCGCTCTCGTGCTGTGGACCACAGTACAAACTGATGCCCTCCGATCCACGCGTACAAGCTATCGCTCCAAACTTATACATCTCCAAGACATCGAAAAGACGCATGGAAAAATCATCTACACCACGAGGCGCATGCGATTGACCACGTAGGGTTGCCGCATCACGCAACGGGACCGATATCGAACAAAGTTCGGCCTGGTTGGGCGATACAACGCACGCCTCGCGAAACAGGTGAGCGTTGGCGGGCTTGAAATCAGCGATTGTCACAATGCCGCGCGCATGCGCGCCATCAAGAATATGTCTCGTGAAGTCCGAACTCAGCAGCGCGCCCTTGTTGTAGTCTGAGAGAATAACAGCCGCACAATCATCCCACAGTTCGTTAGGAAACACAGGGCATGCCCGCCCATCGTGCCACTCTTGATCAAAGCGGAAAACAAGGCTGCCAGCACTAACGTAACGCGTCTTAGTCGTGGTACGAAAACCGTCACCCACTTCACGGATGACTGGCACAATTTCAGCTGGGCCGCAGAGCTCGCTGATGCGCCTACCGTCCTGATCCGATCCCACCATCGACACAAGCGTAACGTCAAACCCCAACGATCGAACGTTAGCGGCAACATTGCCGGCGCCGCCCAGCGCCTCTGCAAACGCAGCGCACTGCTTACCGACTACCACGGGGGCCTCGGGAGATACACGTGACACTTCACAGCTCACGGTCCGATCGAGCATTACGTCGCCAACGACTACGATAGACGCCATCAAAAATCCTCGCCTACAGCACTGTCCGGAAGAGCCGCAAAAGAGCCTCCGCACTGAAACCTCCGACTGATTCGACTATTGTCATCGAAACAGCGCTCGCACAACCGGTTACCGGAGCCGGTCGAGCATATCCAGCCAGCACATTTGAGACACCGCCGTAAGGTTCCATCCTTACATTCTGGCGGCGCCTTGGATTTAGACTTTCTTTTCCTAGGCATCCTTGCCCGTTCCTACTCATTCTGTCAGTCTTCAGTCGTTACGACCAGACTGTAGGTTGTTCCCTCGTACTCAACGTTCAATGGCGACAGGTGGGAAGATTGATGCCCGTCAGACACAAAGCCGGCATCATATACCGGTTTGGCCTCAGCAACCACCTCGGTAACTTCCGGGAAAGGTATTCCCCACCCCCGCCGATCCGTACAGCGCTGCAAGAACGCATCAACATATGGACCGCGGTCGGACTTAACTACCCGCACAAGAAACGCCAGTGGTGAAGCGTGGCCGGTCGGGGGCACTTTAACGGCCACAAGATTCAAACAAACCTCGCCCGCGGTCAGATCATTGTAAGCGCCCTCCCGGTCGAACGCCTCACGCAATTCTCGGTGCTCCTCACGGGTGATACGCGCATGCACAGGTATGGGCCCGGACACGGTTTCCGCTTCCGGACCCGGCTCGGCGCTGTGCTCCAGCACGTCGTTCCGAACCGTGGTGGGTGACGCGGCTCCAAATACACGGGTCAAAAACTCCTCCGCAGTCATTCTCACCTCGGCAGGAGCGAGAAGATCAACGTAACAACACAAAGCCGTGCACATCTTGTCTCGATCAATGTGAGCAAACTTATCCCGAACTAGGTCCCTAGTTGACCGGGGCTTAATGGAGCTCATCTGACGTCCTTTCAAGGTTGGAAATCGCGGCGCACAATTCGGGCACAGTATCGTCGAACAGTCCTTGGACGTAGCAGCTAGTTCCACGATCAGCAATCGCGCGAACCAACAACGTCTTCCAGGGTCGGAAGTAGTACAGCGGGTGCCGGTCACCAGGGTCTAACGTTGTCTGAAGTTCAAGACAATGTTGGGACCGATCATTGGGGCCGGGAATATCCTTCATATCGAATACAACGGTCGTGAACCCGGCACAATCCCCCACGTTTCGCGCCATCGACAACGCCTTCAGAAATACCTCGGGGCCGTGTACGGCGGATCCAATACTGATGAAAACTCCCCCGTCATTAAGACCTCTCACGGCCTCCGCAAACACGAGGAAGTCATTGTGTGATGCTTGACCCCAGGCAGCCCCATCAAAATTCGGGTGGGAGTGGTTAATGTCCCCGCCGAGCAAGACATGGCACGTCAGCGGAACAGCGTGCAAGTAGCAAGACGCAAATACCGATCCTCGATATTGCGGAGAGGGCGGGCCCTCCGAGAAGCCTGCGGTAGTACAACAATGATTATACAACCGACTCGCCACAATATGACCCAGGCCGCGGCCAGGAGAGTGAGCAACACAACGAAAAACGATGTCGTTCACATACGAAGTCTCACGCCATAGGCCAAACTGCCCTTCATCGATGTACCGGGCAACGCTTTCGCTGGTCGCGCCATGCATCACCAGCTCCCACTCATGGACGATGCAAGCACCGTTAGATCGGAAGAGCACACGTCTGAACTCCAGTCACCTTG
>CAACVE010000011.1_pt1 | contig 32586 bp, 41 predicted proteins | sample 2381751 | NCBI WGS metagenome assembly CAACVE01 (sample SAMEA5211968, study PRJEB30684) | marine metagenome | biome: Marine; feature: Epipelagic; material: Water | collected 2015-10-15 | depth 2000 m | reverse complement strand
TACGAGATTACAAGGTGACTGGAGTTCAGACGTGTGCTCTTCCGATCTGTCCTAGGTCCTGGGCTCCAGAAATTTGGACCCCCCTCCCCCGCTCTGTTTTTCGTCCAGGCGAGCGGCCCGCCGCTCGGCCCCAGTCTTTTTATTGTGGCACGCATGGCAAAGCCCTTGCCCATTTCTCAAACTCCATCCACCGCCTTGACGTAGCGGCATAATGTGATCAGCCACCGTAGCCTGTACCCGCGAGCAGGACCGACAGACCGGGTCACGCGCTAAGACCATCAGCCGCCACCGGTCGTGCCGTGTATCATAACCCCGCGCCTGTCTACTCGGCCGCCCATCGGGCGCCCGCTTCCGCCGGACAAACTGTGGTCGGGGATGATCTGCGCACCGTCCGGTCGTGGTCAGTCGAGGACAGCCGGGGACAGTACACGGGCGCTTCGCAGCGTACGGCATAGCTAACCCCCACAAAATGAGAGGTCACGCACGTCCGGCATGCTTTGGTATTTGCGCCACCGATGCACCAATTTTCTACAGTTGGGGGGACAGACGAAGTTGCGTAGCGTTTCCATCTCCGCCGAGCGCGGCCACTCGCTCGACTTAACTTGCACGAGGACAACATCAGTCCGCCCTATGCCGATCACATCCCACGCGCCCAGGCTTGCAGCGGATCGCGTGCACGCGTACCCGGCGACCTCGAGTAACCGGATCGTCCGCCATTCGTTCCTGTTGCCCTTGGCCTTCGCGTTCATCTCAGTCCGCCTCCGTCCTTGTCGCACGGCGGATGCGCGCCTGATCGATGAGCCAATCCACTTGGTCTTGTATGCAAAACCAAACGAGACCCCGCTGTTGTATTTCGATAAGCAAGAGCACCAGCTCTTCACGCGTGACCCGGATATAATCCTCACTCCCTGTGTTCATATTATTGCGCCTCCCGTGGGATGATACGGACAGGCAGTTTTGAGTAGGGGCAACTCGGCACCGCATAGCCATGACTATGCTGCCCCAAGATACCGAACGTCCCATCTTCAAAGACCTTCGCTGGTTTGTGTGTGCGCTTCGATCGCGCTTCAGGACAGCGAACCAATTCATAATCTTTTGGTTTCCGCATCGAAATTTAGCCTTTGTCCTCGACTGATGGCGTAGCCGTCTGGCCTGTAGCTTTCTGATGGCGCCGCCGCCGGGCATCCAGCGAGAGGTGATGGTATTGACACAGCGCGACCAAATTAGCCCCATCACAATCCAGTTTGTTCTCGTTGAACAGATGCGCGACATTTAGAGCCACCTTAATAGACGGCGCCCAGGCGGTATCGGGCAAATACGCAGCCACCATGTCACCGGTGTGCCGATCGATCTCGCGGACGGGGCGCCACAGGGACTTGATGTATCTATGCCGCCGGACCTCTTCGCCGTTCCGAACGGAACAGAATTCGCAGCGATCCTGAGCAGCGGAGATCACGCGGGCGCGGATCTCCGGCCAGTCGTTAGGGTATCCGTCCACTATAGACCCTCGATGTCGGGCACCGGTTGCTCGGCCGGGCAGACGATAATAATTTGCCCAGAGAAGTGCAACCCTGCGTTTATGCGATCCCGGATTAACTGCCGCTCGGCTTCCGTTCGGGCGGCGCAGTACCGCTCAAGCCGCAAGCTTAGCAGCGTATTCGCCCCGCTCCTGACTGCACGGCCCGGCGCAGTCAGACAGCCGACACAGATAAGACAAAGGAGAGCTACTCCCGCGACCACCCCGTTAAAATATTGCCACCGGTCCGCCATAGCTCCCCCTTTTATTTACCCAAAAAGAACCCCGCCGGAGGGTGGGCCCCAGGCTCAAACAGCCTCGCGCGTCCCACCGTACGCACATACTCAGCGCAGCCGTGATCCTTTAGTCCGTCCGTGCCCCACTCCCCGAAATCCGCGAGTCGCCCGTGAACACGATCACAAAATCTGAACCAACGGGAAGGGTCACGGTAGGGGTGCCCGTCCTCATCATAGTAGACCAACGCGCCCGTGTGCCTGTAGCCCATCACGCGCGGCGGTAGGCGCGTGATCGTGTCGTTATTATTGACGTGGCGATATGGTCGCGTTTGCTCGGCGTTAATCGCGCGAGCAAACACGGCATCCCCAACCCGCGGACTACCAAAGGTGTGACACCCCCAGACCGGCAGCCCCGCATCATATAGGCGCGCAGCGCAGAGCGTCGCAAGCGCGCCCCCCAGCGAATGGCCCGTCAAAAAAAGAGGCAGGCCGCTATCATACACACGCCCCAGCTCGGGCCGGAGTTTGTCCCAGATCGCGTCGAGCGCAACAAGAAAACCGCGGTGACAGGCACCAGCAAGCGGAGCCTCCGTCCAGACGCAGTCAACGTCCGTGTAAGCATCGACGAGCGAGGCGTCCGTTCCGCGAAAGGCAAGCAGCGCATAGCGCCGCAAAACAGGCACAGTTTGCGCGCTCCGCAAAATAATACACTCTGTCCCTTGCGCGGCAGCGTGCCACGATTGACACCCCCAGTGCCCCGCCTGGGCGGCGATAACGTCGGGTAGCTCATACGCCAGGTGCGATCCGCGCGCGCACGCATACGCCATGTCCCAGCTGGCCGGCTGCGTAGGCGTACAAACCCACGCGTCTCCCACCGCCTCTCCCGCACCTGGCGGGCTGGTGCCAGCGGCAGCTATTGTGGCCGCCGATCGCCGAATGTAGCCTCGACCCCGCGAATATCAAAGTGAGTGAAGCTGCCATACCATCCCAGCCCCCCGAGCGGGAGTGTCTTGAGGTCGCGCAGCTGCGTGATGATACGCGCCAGCGCATCAGGCAAACAGGCCTCCCACTCGCCCCCCCCCGCACGCCGCCAGGCGACGATGTCAGCTGCCCGGCCTTGACAATGCTCGGACGCTTCGGCACCCCCGACAGACGCATTATGCGCCGGTGTCCGGTATCCAGACGTCACAATCAGCCGCGCCGCGTCCTGGTCACCACGCCCCACCGTCCGGCGGATAATCTCCAGTTGGTCACAAAGCTCTTCGAGTCGCCCGCGCCAGTCCTCCGGATATTGCACGCCATCACCAGAACGAAATTCTTCGATATTAAAATGCGCCGTCACGTCGCCCATGATACACCCCTCTCATCGCTCTTCTTTGTTTGAACCCTGCCCGTAAGCGTCCTCGTGTGTCCGGCAGATACGACACACGGGAGGGCTCGGCGTCGAACATTGGCATTCGACATAGCCGCGGATCTGACCCCACCGGCCGATAAGATGACCACGGCCGTCCGTATCCAAGTCTGCGTTATTCCGAACGTGCCACTCTTTTGAGCCCGCGACATACCGGATCGCCACGTCGCCCGCATACGCGACAACGCGCTCAGCCAGCAAAATATAGATCATGATCTATAATAGCCGATACTGCACGCCGGACACAACGCGGCTTGATTTCGCTGCGCGTGATGGGGGCGCCGGAGGAGGCACCGGGCGCCGCCGCACCGGCACCAGTCCACCCGTATGCCAACGCCAACGCGATTGCGCGCCATTGAGCGGCATAGATCGTTCCGTCTCGGCGCGATACCGTAGCCGCCCATCGCATGTCACACACCGCGCCGTATGTCGTCGGCTACTGTCCAGCAGACTGACGTCGACCTGCACCAGACCAAAAGGACAGCCCACCAGCCGCCCGCAGTTCGCGCGGCCTGGGTACGCCCGATAGAGCGTACGCACGGGCTCTATCGCCTTTGTCGCGACCGCCCGTAAGGTCTCCGGCGTCCGGTCAACCGTCGCGCCGGGGAAAACCCTAAGAACGTCTTCAATTGTGACCATAATTCCCCTTTCCTGCCAAAAGCGCCGACAAAGCGCCGACAAAGCGCCGACAAAGCGCCGACAAAGCGCCGACAAAAGCGCCGACACGCGTGTATATATTGGCGCTTTATCGTATCATATTGATATAATCCAATTATGCGAAAATGGATACTTCAATGATATTATATACTTATAGATTTTTAAATACCCTATATAGAAGGACAAACGCGCGCGCGCACGCGTCGGCGCTTTTGTCGGCGCTTTTGTCGGCGCTTTTAGCATTTGTCGGCGGTTTGTCGGCGGTTTGTCGGCGGTTTGTCGGCGGTTTGTCGGCGGTTTGTCGGCGCTTTGTCGGCGCTTTTGGCTCCCTGGGCGGCGAGTGTTATCATACTGGCACCGGCTTCCGTTTCGCCCCAGAGCAGGACGAGCCGCAGGCAGCGTGGACACTGTTCTCGGTTAATATACGCCATGCTGCTGTTGCCACTGCCGGTACTTGTCCATTGCCAAGGGCTCTAAGCCTGTCCACCCGAGCGGCCACCCCATGAGCCACTCGACCCACGTCGGGTTCAGTTGCCCACCAGTTTGGTCTATTAGGCTTTCCCCGGTATGCGCCCCTCTCGCTCTCTTGTCGTCGGCTGTCTCCGGCGAGCCCCTGGTCGCATCGCCCGTGTTCGGTGTCGCCCATAGAGCCGTTATGCCTCTCAGATTCTTTTTTCGGTTGTCGTGTATTTGGCTCTTGCTGCCAACTGGTCCCGTCCCCTTGGAGTCGCTGGCCTTGGGGCTCGGCCACCGCACCGCATCCTGCAGGGTGATCTGCCGCTTGTGACCGCTGGGCCGAAGACGGCTGGGTGGAGTGGCTTCCGCCCCCCCGGCGGTGACCGCTTGGCGTCGGCCACATGTTCTGACGGGCCATCGTGTCCAGAGACGGCCGCAGCGGCCCTGTCCGCCCCATGCCCCCGCCCTGATTGGTGCCGTAGCTCACCGCACTCGGCGTCGGTAGCGAGTATCCAGAGCCGGTTCCGCTTATGCGGGGCACCAAGATGGTGCGCTCCCAGCACTGTCCATCGTGCATCATACCGGATTTCGGCCAGGTCACGGAGGATCGTGTCAAAATATCCGCTGGAAATAAGTCCAGGGACGTTTTCCAAGAATGCGTAGCGGGGTCGAACGAGACGAATGGTATCCCTGGTGGACGGCCACATGTTACGTTCGTCGGTTGCCCCTTTGCGCTGCCCTGCGGTGGAGAAGGGTTGGCAGGGGAAACCTGCACTGACGACATCAACCAGGCCCGTATAGCTCGCGGCGTACCCGTCACTATTGAATGTTCGGATATCGCCAAAGATCGGAGCGGCGTCGAGGATGCCGTCGGCGATCCGCTGTCCGAGGATGCGCTGGCAATACGTGTTGTTTTCGACATATCCAATACACCTCCACCCTAACGTTCCCGTCCCTAAGAGGCCGCCTCCTACGCCTGAAAATAGGGACAGTTCTCTCACCCGAGCTGCCCTCTAGCTCCTGTCAGCTGACCCCTCGCTCGGGGGGTATAAGCGCAGTGCATGTCCGCGCGCAGGGTTGACGTCTTCTATGAGGTCGTGCTCCTCGATGAGCGTTTCTATAATTTGGCCGATCTTTTTGCTGTCGCCCCGTATGCGCTTTTTTAGCTCGCGCCGGGTGTACTCGCCGGGACGCGACACCACCTTGTGGCGCACTTTTGCCGCGAGCTCCATTTCGTATACGACCCACGGCGGCTCTGGGACGCCCACATCTTCGAGCAAAAAATCCAACCACAGCCAGGAGGTATCTACCACGCTCACGGCGCATTCTACGTCGGCGACGGTTATCGTATCCCGCTTGTCGAGCGCCGCGTACAGCATCGACAGCTTATGCGCATAGACGTGCAGGCGTTTGTATGCGTCCAGCTCCGGCGGCTGGTCTACGGCGTTCATTATCTCGGCCTCGAAGCGCTTGCCCCATTCCACCAGCCGTTCGGCCGCGTCGGGTGTATAGTGTGCCCAGATCGACGTTCGGCTCTGCCAGACCGGCGGCGGCCCGAGTGCCTGTTGGATCGGTGGTAGCCTTGCATAGTCCATCGACGCCCGGCCCGTATCGTGGAAGGCCCACCGCCGCTGCTCTCCCGGCAAAATCAAAAAACGATTGATAAACCCGCCCTGAATGAACCGCCGGTCTGTCTCCTCGCGGAACAGTCCTGTCGTTGTCGTCGCGCAGATCGTCAGCTCCGGGTTCGGATACACGATACGCCCACCTTTCTTATCCCGATCGGAGCGGTTTAGCTCTAGGTCGACGGGGAAGTCATACAGTTTATTAATGTCCTCTAACAGGTGTGAGTATGACATTTTCCCGAGTCGGGCTAGTTTAGACCACTCTTCACAGATCATCGTCGCCGGTTGCGGTGTTACGATAATCTCGCCGCCGTCACGCTCCACGTCCGCGATGAGGTTGCCGAGCGCTTGGCCTGACTGTGGGGAGTCTCCGGCCCGAACCGTTGGGGGGAGCAACGCCCGCGCTGTCTCTGTGCAAATAGATTTGCCTGCGCCGGTCCCACTCACCAGCAGGCCAAACACGTTACAATGTAGCGGCCCGTGGTATAGCGTGCGCACCGCGCGACCGAGCCAGGCGCTAGCCGCAACGGTTGCCCCTAGCCAGACCCCCCACGACCGGACACCGAGCGTATCGGCTACAGCGCTATAGTATGGCCCAGACCATACTGTGTCAGGACATAGCAAGTCCGGCGGCCCCGTCGGGGGCGCGGCTTCAACCGTTACCGTGGGCGTATACGCGAGCACGAGCGCAACATGTTCGCGCAACTCCTCTTCGCCGTATGAGGTCAAAAAGTCAGCGACGTCCCCTTTCTCTGCAAGCCCCGGTAGCGTACACACTACCACGCGACGTGCGACCGGCTCGAGCGCGGCCGCGACCTGCTGCATATGGGCACGCCCTGGGCTGTCGTTATCTGGCAAACATACCACTTCTTTGTCCAGGAAATGCGGCGCGAAATGCTCCGGCCATTTGCCCGCGCCCATCGGGTTCGTAGTGGCAGCGAACCCGAGATCGTGCAATAGGTCGCAATCTTTCTCGCCCTCGCATATGTAGACCCTGTCCGCGTCTAACAGCTCGGGCAGTCGATAGGGGACTGTTTCGACTCCGCGCGCATGCCACAGCCAACCCCCGTTCCCATCGGATTGCCGCTGCCTGAACGTTTTGGGCTCCAGGCGCACGACCTGATGCACCAGCGCCCCCGCCGCGTCGGTGTAGTCGTAGGTCTCGACGATCGTCGCCCCTGGCAGGTTCCCATTCCGCCGCGGTTGCGGCTTTGGAAGAAGCCCCGCCTCTCCCTGCTTTTTACGGTCGGTAAGGAGTTTGTCGAGATCATCCCTCGCGGTGCGCGGTTGCGGTTGCGGTTGCGGTTGCGGTTGCGAGTTATCATCGCGGCGCAGATCATCAGCGGACACGCCGACGCGCTCGCAAAATTTGAGCCAGCCACCGGCGTCTTGCGTGCCGCGATCAACCCAACACATTTTAGTAACATTTACGGCTAAGGAAGGATGCGTGTCCGGCCGCCACGGCACCGTGCCAAGATATTCACCCTCTTTTTTTGTCGCGGTCAGCCCTGGGACGTGGTCTCGCACAAGCCCCAAAAACCGCTCCGGCGTCACCGGCGGGCCTTCTTGTTGAGGGTCTTGCGTAGCTCGTGCAAGTCTCGCGCGCGCAGGAACGCGTCTTGTCCGGCGGCCCACTCCTCCGGCGACAAAAAGTGGGCGACGCAGGCGCCCGTCTCGCGGCCCATCTGTAGCACACACAGACGTCGAACCGGCGCGTCGTCGTGCTCCTCGTTGTAGGCGAGAGCATAGGCGGCCACTTGGATTTTGCTTTCGGCGTACACGGTATCCCCGCCGGACGTTTTCAGGTCGACGAGCGTCCGCACGCCGTCGATCTGACATATCAGGTCCGCGGTCCCACCATAGCGATACTGGGCCGACAAGACTTTAACCTCGGATGCTATCGGCTGCACCTCGGTTTGCCCCACCCACCGCTGGAAGTTGGCATAAGCCTGCATCGCGAATTCCGCAAGGATCGGCGCGACCCTCGATAGGTCAGGCTCCGTCTCCTTGACCCAGCATTGCACCAAATAATGCGCAGTGGCCCCTACGGCGGCAGCCGCGTCCCGTTCTTGGTTTTGGTCGCGGTCTTCCGCGTGTATCCGCTCGGCCCACCGTAGCAAGCCAGCCGTCTTCCACCCGATATTTTGCAAAACTGTTGTGACGGACGGCACCTGCTGACCGCCGATGTGGTACTTTTGGTGAACTTTTAATGTCCGAGTGAATTCGTCCCACTTCATCTCGACCTCCTCCTCTTCCGTTGGACTATAGGCCAGTCTCCCTGAATGATGTCCTGCGGGTCACCCCCGACCGCGTCGACGTCGCCTCAGCGCGGCACCGGCGCTGCTGTAGGTGCGCTCGGCGGCGGGGCGGCTGGGAGGCTCGACGGCACGGCCACGATCTCGACTGTATGACTATGCCCGTTGTATGCCTGCGGCAGTGGTACGCGGCGCAGGATTATCTGACGTCCGATCAGCGCATCGGTGTCAGGACTCGGCGCGACGATCCGCTGTAGCGCGCGCGTTTGTGTACGATTGCAGACAAAGCCCGGCGTTTTTTCGGCGAAATGCAAGACCAGTTTCGTCACGTACGCGGGCGCACGCGGGTCCTGCTCAGCCTTGCGGTTAGCCATCTCCTCGCGGCCACACTCTGTGACCGTGACCACTTCGCCGACGTCCGGGACATCGTCAGTGCTCATGTACTTCTTTTCTTCGACCACGAACTCATCCCAATCCATATCGCCTCCTCACGTCTCGCCCCGTCGCGTGCGGCGGGTACATCTGGTCGACAATGGGCGCCACTACGTCCCGCGCGTAGGCGCGCGCTGCTGTGACGTCAATGCCGAGCGTAGAACAAACCTCTGAAAACGAAAATAAACACGGCAGGTCTGGCCGTAAGACCCACCGCAGCGCATCGCGTGCGGCTAGTACATTTTGCCGTTTTGTCCCGACTGCCGCCCCTGTCCGGCCCCCTCGGTCGAGGTCGTCAAACGCCCGCATAAGCACCGCCCAGCAGATTTTCTCCGGCCCTGCCGCATGCCCCGTGAGCCGCGGCCCACGTATCGGAGCAGCCGACCGCCCGTGCGAGTGGGATTGGGAGTGTGGCAGGTCCGGCGGCAACAAATCGGCAGCCAGTAGCCTTTCGGCGGCGCGGTCGGCCATACGCGCCTGTAGGTATACCAGGCTCGCCACCGCCTCGCCACTCGCTGTGGCGGCCACCGGTCGTGATACAGTTTTGTTTTTGTTGCCCCCCATAGTCTGTAGGCACTCTACCTGTCCGGCAAGGGGGGGGTGCGGCGGGCGGCACCAGGAGAAGAGTGGCCCCCGCCGCGGAGAGAAGGTTGACCCCCATAGTACCCGACCCGCCTACCGCCGTCAAGAATTCCGCGGGCGTTATATTGTCCAGGCGACGATAGAGGCAGCCATCAGCGCGACCAACCCGATCACGATCAGCGCGACTTCGATCGGTACGCCCCGACAGCGGCCAGCATGCCAATTGTGGCACCGCTGACACTTCTTCTCCACGGTCACACGGGGCAGCTCGTGGAGCTGGCACACGCGCGGGACATACACCACGCCTACTGTCCGCCGTGTCGTCGTGCGGCATCCACACCCGTAATGTAAAACCATTTACCTCTCCTCCTCGCGCGGATGCGCCTCCGGCAGCAGGATTTGACGCCGCCTTTTGCTGTACGCACGGCGCCGGTGGTATCGCTGCTGTCGGTCCCAATGGTCTTGCTCGGCGGCTGACCGTCGCGCCAGACAGTATACCGCGGCCGATCCGCATACACTGCACACCCCTTTGCTACAGGCCGGACTAATTTGCCCGCAGCTCTCACAACCAAAACTCGTCGCTACCCGCATATTACCCCAATTCGTGCCCATGCCTAGACATAGGGTGGCCCGAGATCGTCCCGTACGGGCGATCCTCGGGGTTCGTTTTTTTAAGACTCCCCACCTAATCCACTGTCGGCGCGGCGAAAGACCAAAAGCGCCCGCGTCGGCCCTCTATGAGCCGCCACCATCCCGGAAGATTCTCGAGGTCAGGATGCGTCCCCGGCAGATGATACAGGCTCGGGTTCTTCGCGTAGAGGTGCCCGTTTTTTCGCGCCTCGTCGGCAATAAGATAGTGGCTTTCCTGCAAGATGCGCGCTGGTGCGACACACTGCGCATCTGCGCCCGGCTTCCGTACGGGCAGAAACGCGAAGTCGCCTTGGCGCACCATGCGGCCATAATCGCCGCCGAAAATCCAATCCTGGCAGGCGCGAACAACATTGCGACCGGATTTGATCGCGCTATGGATGACGCCCGCGCTGACCGGGTGCGCGAAATACGTTTCGTCCTCATTGCGTCCGATCAAGAAATACGATTTCCGCTGATTGCCCCACCCGTTTTTCCGTTGCCGGGTAAATCTGCGTATCTGTATGACAGCTAGCAGCCGACGACTATGGCAGTCCCGTCCGTACCCGTAATAGTCGTAATTCGTCGCGTGGCCGCGGCCGTGCCTGTCGAAGTCGCAATCGAAAACCCAGCCGCCGTGTTCATCGATGTGCTCCGATCGGCTAGCCCCCCGCAACAGCCGGTCCAAGGTTTTGAGCGTCTGCGGCCGTATCGTCCCCCTCTGTATCTCTCCGTACTGCCCTCTCTCCATTTATCGGCCCTCCTGTGGAATGATCCGGACAGGCAGTTTTGAATAGGGACAGCGCGGCACCGCATGCCCATGACCGTGTTGCCCCAAGACACCGAACGTCCCGTCCTCGAAGACCCGCGCTGGTTTATGCGTGCGCTTAGATCGTGCCTCGGGACACCGAATCAGCTCGTAATCTTTCGGTTTCCGCATGGGAACTACTCCTCCTCCTCGGATGCCGGGAGTGCCCCGGGCTCTTGATCTTCCGCTTAATAGCTTGCCCATGTCTGACCCCTTTTGTTGTGGGTGGCTTAGCTGGCTGACATGCGCTTTCGCAAGTTGGCGACTTTTAGCAGGTAAAGGTCGGCCGTGTGTTGGTCTCCGCGTAGACGGTATCGACGTGACACCGCAATGTAGCGTAATGCGTTGTAATAATCCTTATCTTTTAGTGTTCGGTCATATTGGCGCATGTTCATGAGTGTTTCCTCCTTCCTCCTCTTTGGTTTAGGGTTTTTGTTATGCTCTTAATGTAGCACCCTTAAGGGTAAACGTCAACACCTTTACGCAGCGCGCACCTACTGCGGCTCAGCGGGGCTTGACTGGGTCCGCCTAGACGTATATCTCTTAACGATGCCCAAAAAAGGTGAGAGGCGGACATATTCCGCCGGACGGGAACGCCTGAGCGAGAGCGAGGAGACGCAGGCCATCCATATTAAAGTTCTAGCTAGTCAGCGCGCATGGCTACGCGCGCAGACAAACGGTTCGGCGATTGTCCGGCGGCTCATCGCCGACGAAATGGCACGACGCGCCACTCTGTAGCCGCGGGCCGTCTCACCGGTCAACGCCCCTTGCGAATCTCTTCGATGATTAGATTACGCGTCTCGGTTATCTCGTCCCGTAGCGACTGGATATTGACATCCACTCTTTCTGAAATACGGACCTGTTGGGCCCGTACGTCAGCGACTTGCTGGTCGACGTGAGCGGCGTCTTGTTGGCGCCGTTTTTCTGCTTCAGCGTGCGCGACGCCGTGTACGTGCGACAGCACGATAGTGAAACTCAGCGCGATAGAGCAGAGTCCGCCGACCACCCAGGCGAACGTCCGCCACAAGACATACTCACCCCGAAACAGCTCGCCCATGTCGCTCACGCGATCGACTCCGGTACGCAAGGGAGAATCCCAGCATCTGCCACGTAGTCGAGCACAGTTTGTGAAGATATGGCGAATGGGTCACCGCCTACAGTGGCGAGCAACTCGGCCCAGTAGTTACGCTCGGTCGAGAGGTCCTCGTTGTCCGTAAGCATCAAATGCGTGACCTGCGGGTCAGCTTGTGTCAGATTCGGGTGACACCCGTCGGCGGTATGGTAACAAGAGGTGAACCCCACCTCGACCCGATGTTCCAGCGTGTTAACCTGGCACGTCCACACGACCCAATGGTTCCGCGTGACCTTCTGCGGCTGGCCCGCCGCATCGATGTACGCTACCACCCTGCAATGTTCGGCAGTCTGCAATTTGTGCCCAGGCCCACAAGTCTCGCTCATGATTATTTCCTATGTATCACTCGCCCAGATGTACCCCACCAACACCGGTGGGTCTGCATCCGTCTCAATTTTAATCCGGCGGTTCGGTGATGACTCGCCGGGTGGGTTGTCACCCACCCCGTCGAAAATGCTAGTTGAGCTGCGGATGTTCCCTGTCATCCACAACCCAAGATTCGTGAAGGAATTACCGGACGTCCCGAGTCGGATATTGTCGCTCGTCGATGAGGGTGTAACAATTTGTAACCCGCTAAACCCGCCCGCCGACCCTGCCCCGATATGGGCTTTCTCGCTATTTGTTCCGGCATCGAACGGCGTTGCCCACCATTTGATTTTAGCAAACGCGCCAAAGGTAAAGCTGAGCGCAGAATCACCCGTGGCCGAGATCTTCACACCAGAGGTATTCACCGTTAGTGTCCCTGCCGTCAGCGCGCTCGCCGTGATCGCGCTATCAGCGTTACCCACCTGCACAACGCTTGCGCTATCGTTGTTGCTGAAATCGTCGGAAGGGTTGCCGCTGTGGTCGATCGCCTTGACGCGGTAGTGGTATGTGCTCCCATAGGCGACTTCGGTGTCGGTGTACGAGTTTGTCCGGCTGCGCGCATGCTCGTCCGTTGGGTCGGCAGACGTGTCGCGGTAAATAATGTACTCAGCAAGCGTCAGATCATCGAGCCGATCCCAAGACACGCCAACCGCCTTACCCGTTCCGGGTGTCGCGGCGACGTTCGCGATATTGTCCGGTGCCGTCACGTCCCCTGCTGCTGTATGACCAGTCACGGCCACAGCCGTTGCCAGCTGCGCGCCCGGGTCATTAGCAATATTTTGTGCATACACGCGCAGGTCATAGCTGACACCCGGTGTGAGTTCAAATTCAGCGGTCACCGTCGCACTCGCGGCAACCGGGACTTGTATTTCGGCGACGTATGCGGCCTGACTCGCTCGGTGCGCCCGGAAGAGGAGGTGCGAAACGTTGACCGCAGGCGCAGTTGCTTGACAGAGGACGATTGACGCCGCGCTACCATCGCCACCCGCCCCGCCTAGGCTCCCGCTTGACGTGACGGTAAAGCTCGACGCCACCCCAGGCGGCGTAAAGTAGTAGTCAGTCAATGCCGTGGCCCCGGCGTGCGTAGTCGTCGTGGCCACCCCTGCGGCAAAGGTGAAAATCTCCGCGTCGTAGTCGACGAGCTGAACGGTATAATGGCCCGTTATTGTGGTATCGCGCTGACTCGACTGCCAGCCGATTTGCCGCGCTTCGCGCACTTGCCCCGTATAGTAAAGCGCCGGGATATGGATCGTCACGAGCTCTCCGAGCGTCACCACGGACAGGTCTAAAGTCGCCTCAGCCTCGACCATTGTGCGCTCGCGTATCATCCGATGCCACCGATAATGTCCTTCGCGCTCAACGACGGCCGCCGTCCCCAAGAAGGGGTTGTCCCGCGTCTCTGTCCGGCCCGCCTGGGTCGCATCGGTGCGCGTCGAGGAGATCAGATATTGGCTACCCCCGTGCCCGCTAAACCCCGGATCGAGTAAGCCGCGTAAAATAAAAGTCTGGATAACTTCCGAAGTTTGCGGCGTGTTATCACTAATAGAGTCGGCGTCCAGGTTCTCCCATTCCCCGTCGCCGCACCCGACGGACACAGACGCCGCCGTGTGTATTGAGGCTTGATCGACCGTCAGCAGGAATTCGCCCGCGTGGTTTTTATTGAGTGACGCGCCGTGCAAGAGGAGGTCGTCGAGGACATCGAGACACGGACGCTGAGCGCCGAGACCCCCAACGATTGCCAGCGAGGCGGACGTATACGCGCTCGCGGCCGCGGTAAAGGAGGCTGCGTTGACGCTCTTGCCGAGCCCGTAATTTGCGTCGGACAGTAGAAACTTTATAGCAAGCGCCGGGTTGACAAACTCTGTTGCGGTAACGTCCGCCTGGATTGTCATCGGCGACCCGTTGGCGTCGGTTTGTGCAACCGCAAACCGAATAAGATGGTACCCGGTCGGCGACTCGACGAGACTATACTCTGCGCCAGCCACGAGCCGCCCATTGCGATAAACGTTGTTCACTACAAGTGAGCCCGTTGCCGGTTTACGAAACGGGCCATAGTCATAGGACGTGTCGGCGACGGACTGGCATAACACGAGCCGCACCTTACGCATGACGCCAAACACGACGATCACGGGCGCGCTCGTCGCATCGGTCCCGGAGAGATCCGCGCTCGCAAAAACACTCGCGACCGTTTTTGCTGGGACCGGGTTCTGTGCTGCCTCTAAATCGACCGTCTGGATCGTCAAAGTCGCTTCGCTCAGTGATCGCGAAATCCCGGTAACCTGGCCTTCGATCGTCCAAACGACCGAACTGGCGTCTAGGTCATACAGGCGCGCCCGCGCCCGTGTACCAAGCAGATCTTCCGTTCGAGCAATTTCCGACAGTGTTTGTGGGCCGCCCCCGCCGTACGGGTGGTCGCCGTAGCCGCTGTCGGTTCCGTCCGGCGCCACCCCATAGAGCGCCCCTCCGAATGCAACCGCGGCAGGGACATTATTAAGCGCAGCCTCCACCGACTGTTGGACAATCGCGCGCGCCGTCGAGCCGGGCAAACGTTGCGTCATTGCAAACGGCCCGGTCAACATATGCTCGTACCCCGGAAAGGCGCCATCCTCTACGCGGTCCGCCCATTGATACGTGGTAGCCCCATATACGTCTAGCAGTGATATCAGGTTCGGCATGCGCGGCGGTTAGTCCTCTGTGCGGTTGTCGATTATTTCACGCCCTGGCAGTTCACCGTTAGGGGCAGCCTCGACAGTCGCCTCAAGAACGGTCGTGGTTTCCCCATCCAAAAATATTTGAGGCGGTTGAGCCGCTAGGTAAGCATCGATCAGAGCGTCGATCCCGTGCAAGCCGGAAAAAATATCTGCGGAATCTGCCTCGTTCTTCACCCTGTCTATGGTAAAAGCCGTGGGTGCGTCAGTCACAACCGTGGGGGCGTCGTCGCTTTGGACGATACTCCCTACCCGGATGATGCCACCCTCGACTGTGCACAGCTGGTAGACAAGTCGCTCTAGCGTTTCGGCGTTTGCAACCCAGCGCGCCGCAACAAGTTTACAGTGCGTATAAGTCTGAGCTCCGACTGTGATGGGCTGGCTTAGCTTTAGCATGGGCTTGCTCCTCTTAGCTGGCGAGTCGTCGTTCCAAGTCTTCAATCTTTTTTGAGAGCGCTTGAATCGCTAACGTATGGTATCCGGTCACGTTGACCATATTGAGCTGACGCCCGTGGGGGCAATCTTCGGTTTTTTCTTTTCCCGCCCACGGCGCCCAATCCGTTACAATTCCGGTAAATTGTTCACAGTTATATTTTCCGTCCTTGTAGGTAAAATCGTAAACCCCCGTATCAAGAACAGCTTCAAGCGCGTCCGTCGGGTCCCCCCATTGTCGGATAATATTCTTTGCGCCTAAATATGAGGACTGCCCTCCGACCTCGTCGCCATGCTCGCGTGTGTTATATGTCGGCTGCACTGTGTGCATACGTAGCAGCCCGGTGTCACACCAGATGTAGTGCACGACGTTCGCGTCCGTCACAAAACCTACAGCACCCGGCGCAGGTGTATTAGCCCCGACCTCGGTGCCGACATTACGGTCCAGGTAAAGCAGTGGGCCAGGCACGGTGCCAGCGATGTCGATAGGATCGAACCTCAATTCGCTGACGGCGGCTGTCTGTTTCACCCATGCGCGTGAGCTGCCGTTGTAGTGCCACTCCTGACTCTTCGCTGTAGCGCTCGCCGCCGTATCGACAAGCAGCGAAATCACACCGGTGCCAGTCGGCACGATATCGACCATCGCATCTGGCGTTGTTTCATTAACGCCGAGTTTTCCGTCCTGGTTAAGCGTCATCCTCGTGGCGGCATTAACCCGGAACGAGAGGACGTTGGAGGCCTGGTCATACAGGATTGCACCATCATTCTCATCTGACGAGTCTCCGAAGTTAAGGGCGCAGTCACCGCCTGTGCCACTGATGAGAGACAGCGCGACCCCATTGCCCGTCGATGCGTTTCGTTGGATGATGGCCATCGTCCCGGCATCTGGGGTCCAACTGAATGACCCGGCACCCTCTTCTACATGCAGGAGCGCGTCAGGCGCGGTTGTCCCGATCCCCAGTTTACCCGCTCCCGTCACGACCATCAGGTTCCCTGCTAAATCCGAACTCCCATTGTTTAGCTCAAGCACGTTGCCACTCGAGTTGCCTTGACTGAGAGCCGCCGTCGCTACCGTCGCGCTATTTTCGTGGGCAGCAAACCGGCCCCACGTAGCAGTTGTGTGACCGACTCCGACGCGAGCTGCGGCAATAAAAAGCGAGCTGCTCGTCCCGACCAATAGGCCGTTTAAAAGGTCCGCGTTCGCGTTCCACAGCGTGTGCCAACCTGTCTCGCCGCGTGCGGGCTTCGAGATTCCCAGGCTTGTCGTCGTTGCCATACCTAACCGCCTTTCGGAACAAACTCACCACTGGTTATATCGCACACCCACGGCGTCGAAGCTGTGACCCCATGCGCCGCCATGATGGCGGCGTGCTGTTCTTCAAGCATTGTCTGCGATTCCGCAGCGCGAATGCGTGCGGCCAGCTGGTCGCGTTCGCCGGTCACTTTCGCAAGCTGCACTTGCGTGTGCGCGAGCTGAAGGCGGAGTCGCTCGGTCGGAGAAAGTTTGCGGGGCTGGTGTCCGTTTATTGTGACAGCCGCACTATCGCGTTCGCTGTCGGGATTCGAGCGATCATCTGCCATTATGTGTGCTCCCTCCATGTCTGCTGGGTCGTGTAGTGGGTGGCGTTATGGGCGACCTGGATATCGCCGGTCCGTCGCATCAACTTGACCTCCGCCCGGTCCCCTTGGTTTCTAAACATCACGACATTCGCCGCTTTTCCCAGCGCCATCACGGCGAAACCACTATCCTTATTCTCAGGCAATAAAATAGCATCCCACTCTTCCTCGCTCCACTCTTCGCCCGTGCGAGTCACAAGGTGTGCGTTTTCCAAATATCGTGACTGCAAACGCTCGACCATCCCCACGCGCGGGGTTTGGATCGGGAGGAATGCGCCCACGACCACGATACAGCCGACAGAATAATAAGCGTCTGTTGTATGCCGAGCCGTCGAGGCAGGAAACCGCACCCTTATATACCGCGCCGTGATCGGCTCGGTTACGCACAAATTATAATAAGGACCGGGCGTGTTTTGAGTGATCTGGTACGAAGGCTGTGCGGCGTTAGGCCCCCACCCGGTATAGGACGGCGATCCCGCGGCCGTCGCGAACGCCAGTTCGCACGACGTGGCGTTCACGTTGAACAACGCTATTCCCCCAACACTCTGGTCGCTACCAAGGTCCAAGGTTAAGTCGGTGAGCGTCACCGCTGTGCTACGCCAGGCGCGGAGATAAGGATGCGCGGCAAGATCCGCAAGGCGTGTTACGGGATAGTCGCTATGCGCGGTTGTGGCGGTCGGCGTATAGCTCAAAAATGTCGACGCGTACAAATAGCCCATCTAGTGCCGCTCCATGTCTTGGCGTACAACACGCCCTAGCTCGCCCGTCCTGTACTCGTGCACCACCGCAGCTGCAAAGCCGCGGCCTAGACGCTCGCCGTCCTGCTGCGCGTTTCCGGTAGTTGTCGCCGATATTTGCATCCCGGTCATATCAAATGTCACGCCGTCCGACTGGCTGCCGTTATTATTCGACGCGGGCGACAGTAACGTGTTGAGCGTCGTATCGAGAGTGTCGAGCGTTCCGTCGAGCCGATCGAGAACCGCAATTGTCGCCGTGTCGAGATCGGTCGGCAACCCCAGCGCCTCAAGCTCTTCAACGATCGCCGTTTCCGCGTCTTTGAGCTTCAATCCCGCCACACGGCCGAGTTCGATTTGTTGATCCCGTAGGTCGCTAATCGCGGCCACCGTCGCCGCCCTCGCGCTATTTATGGCTTGCTGTTCTTGCCCTGAGAGGCGCTCCAGCGCGAGCTGCTGATGGTGGATCTGCTGGTCGATGCTACTCAACGCGACCTGCATCGCAAGCTCGGTGTCAAGGATTTGCTGTTCGATCGCGATCGCCTTATCTGCCTCATCGCGGGCGGACTGCTGTAACGCCTCTATCTCGGCAACCACATCGTTAAATAACGCGGCGTGTTCCGGTGATGGCCGCTGAAAGACGCCGAGACCGAGCATACCTTGGAGCACGGTAGACAGCTCACCCATAAGCGCTGGGCGCTCTGCGTCGCTGGCCCCTGTTATCTGGGCGCGGAGCGTTGCTGCTCGCGACTGCAAGAAAGACAGCTGCTCTTGTCCCGAGAGCGGCGATGTCCCGCCAGTCATTAGCTGAGTCAGCGTGGACTGCAAGGCGTCAGCCTGCTGCTCGTACGCCTTCGCAATCGCGAGCCGTTCGCGCAGCCCCTCGATTTGCACCTGATATAGCTTTTCCGTCTCGCTCCGCTCGTCCCTCAGATTATTTATCACTCGCTGCTGGTTCTCGCGTTTAAGCGCGTACTCTGCGCGGATCTGCTCGGCGTGCATCTGAAACTGCTCAACGAGGAGATCTTGTAAGCGGCCCAAATCATCAATTGCCGCCATCATCTCGGCCACACTAACCGGCTCGTGTCCTAGCTCGCGCATACGGTCCGGCGACAAGCTCCCGAGCCTGGACGGCATCTGAGCCACCGTCTCGGGTCGCCGGTGTGTCGGGTTAAATTGGAGGTTAAAACGCTCATAGAAGCTCGCGAGCCCGCCGCGTATCGGCTGCATTTGCGCGTTAATCATGTCCCCCTGCCCAGCGACCCCCATGGTCACAAGTCGAGCTAAAAATGCCATCTCCGACTCAACCATTTGCTGCCGTAACGTGATCATCAGTTGGCGGATTTGAACCAAAAGCGGCGGCAGGTTTTTGAACTTTTCGATCACTTCGGCCAGCTTGTCCCCGAAGACCTCAAGATCTAAAATCCCCTGCTCGGTCATACTGTCCATTGCGATGCCGAACGCGTCAATGCCTGCCGGGAGGTCGACGAGGAACAGCGAGAGCGCGCCTTGTAGCGCCTCATGGTACAGTTCCGTCCCAATCGCTCCCCGCGCCATCGCGTCGTTGAGCTCTGTCACAAGACCCCCCAGCTCAATCCCGGCCTTTGACACGAGGTCCGCAATAAACGCCGACAGTTTTTTCTCGTCGCCGCCCAGATTATCAATCAGCATGTTCGCAAACGTGACGCCTGTTTGTTCCAAGTTTTTGCCGAGATCGATGGCCATATCTTTTGTCACCGCGACTCCAAGTGCGACGAGCTGGTGTCGTAAGTCCTCGCGCACACCAGACTGCGCGAGCACCTCTTTGCTCGCAATCAAAAACCCAGAACCGCCACGCAATCCCATCCGGTCGCGCATCGCTTTTGTCTCGTCAAAAAAGTAATCCTTACGGTCTAGCTCCTGCGCGAAGACGACGCCCAGGTCCTTGAGCCAGTCACGGACACCCTTCCGGATTTGTGTGCCCTTCGTGGGCTTGTGAGCAAAAAGGCTACCAAAAACCGAGCCGATAAGGTCACCCAAAAAGGCCCCGACAAAAGACCCTACCGGGCCCCAAATACTACCAATAATGCCGCCGACCATGCCGCCGACCTTACCTCCCATAGCGGCTTCCTCTGACCCCAGTATGCCGAAGATACCTTTCATTCCTTCCGCTAGCCCAAACCCCAACAACCCGGCGCCCGCCTTGCCCAGCCCGTGGAACATTTTGCCGAGACCTTGGCTCGGGTTGAGCTTAAAAATAGTCGACCAATCGCCGACCCCGGCCAGCGCCCAAATGTCCTTTGCTCCGGCCATCATCTGTTTGACATTCACCCCCCAGCCCGCAAGAAAGTTCTTGCCGAACGACGTCCCCGCCAGTAACCCCCCTTTGCCCAGGATATCTCCTACAATTCCGTTCGGCCCTACCAATCCTAGGGCGTTTGCCTTCAGCGGAACGTCTAGCGATTTGCCTTTTCCCATGATAAACGACTTTCCGAAATCGAGCGCGAGCGCCTGCCCCGCCTGTTTAAAAAAGTCACCCAGGCGGAGCGTGCCCGCCATAATCCCTTCCACCGCCTGGTCGAAGTATTTCGCGAGATCAATCGTGCCCTCCTTGACCGCCTCTGTCGCCTCCTCCTGGCCCTCAACCATCGCGTCATAAGTGCGCGTCACCTGCTCGTTTGCGCGGACAATTTCCATGCGCGCATCGATAGCAGCGATCTCGGCGTCCGTCAGTTTGTCCACCGCTGCGGCCGAAACTAAACGCGCCCGCGTCAACCGAAATTCAGTTTCACGCGCCGTCAAGCCCAGAGCGATCGCTTCTTCGAGCACTGCCGTCTCGGCCTTAAGTAACGCCGTCCCCTTCTCCAGACTCGCCACGCTCGCCGCGTTTGTGTCCTTGGTTTTTTCAAGCGCCTCGCCGTGTTTCGCGAGCGCCTCCGTATCGTCAACCAACGCGTCGTTTAGTTCGATGAGTATATCCTTAATCTCTTGATATCCGACCTTAGCCGCCCCCAGCTGGTCTTTGAGCTTATCGAGCTCCACCCCTCTAGCAGCCCCGACACGCTCCCGCATCCCTGCTGTTCGCAGCTTCTGGGCCGCTTCAATCTCCAGTTTTTTTAGAGCGATTAACTTTTCTATATTTTCTATTTCTTTTTTCTGGGCTTTCAGGGCTAACAGCTGGTTACGTACAACAGTTTCATTATATACTCGCTTCACCTCACCGATCAGTTTCGAAAAAACAGACACTAGCCCCGTGATACCCTGCGTGAACCGCTTGATAAACGGAGCCAGTTCGATCAGCGCCCGCTTAAACTGCGTGTCGAGTGCCGCGGCCGCGACGTTGAAGGCGGTATTGAGTGCCGCAGCTTTCCGCGTCAACTCCTCTTCTAATACTCGGCCTAGGTCGCGCGCTTCTTGTCGCTGCCTCGCCATCGCAGCCGACCCCTGCGAAAACGTCGTCAGCATTGCGACGCCCTCACTATCGACCAATTTTTGTACAACAGAAAGTTTCTGCTCGTCGCTTGCTAAACCCGCTATTTCATCGGCAAGTTTCGGGATGACGGTTTCTAGCGTCGAATATTTCGTGCGGACATCTTCTGCGGAAATGCCCAAGGCAAGAAACGCCTCTTTTGCCGCGCCCGCTTCGGTCGTTGCAAAATCAGAGAGGCGTCGGCCGAGTCGCTGAAGTCCTGTGTTGACGGTTTTTGCTTCAACCCCAGTGGTTGAGAAGGCGTGCTGGAGCTCTTGCAAAGACTCTACGTTAAGTCCAATCTTGTCCGCCGTATCCTGTAGCGCGTTTGTCTGCTCAAAGGCTTCTTTCGTAAAACTCGCAAATCGTTTAATAACGGCCAAACTCGCTAAGCCAATAAAGGCTTTCTTCATTTTTGTGGCGGCCGCAGTCACGGCACCGAGCGATTTACGCGTCTGCGCGGCTTGCCGCTTCATCGTCTTCTCGAAGACCTTTAGACGCGCGTCCGATGCGCGGAAGGCTTTGTCAAACTTCTCGTTAGTCGCCGTCAGCGTGACGCGCAGTTCCTCTAGTGTTTGAGCCACTTAATCGGTTTCCTTTGGGCGAGGCAGAGACGCACCCTCTCCGCCCATCAACGCTTTCGCCATCGCGATCTGCTGTTCGACGCTTTGCGTTGACTGTTTAGGTTCACGCGCGGCAGCAGTCTCCGCATCGATCAAAAGTTGTTTAATGTGCGGGAAAATATCCTCAGCAGAATACGGGCGTGACCGCTTCTTACTGTCGCGATTGACTTCGACGACCATCGCGGCAACCGTCCCGGCGCGCAAAAAGGCGCGCGCCTCTTGGCGCTCATGTCCCTCGATAGCGAGAGCGGTCTCTGGTAATGTCATGCCCCAAAAATCCTCGGGCATTATATGGATCGACCCTACGCAGATCCGGAAATAGCGCGACCACGGGACTACGAAACGCCGTCGGTCAGCTTCGGTCTCACCGCCCGGACGGGTCGTGTCTTTCCCCGCGCCGGTTCCTCGTCGTCGCCATCTTCATCGCCGTCCTCGTCCTTGCGATCAGTGATGCCATACGAGGCCATCAGGACCTCTAACACCACGGGCACAAGGTCCATTAAGCTGACCTGTTCACAGATCCTGAGCGCCTCCTTCCGGCCCAGCTTTGCGCCGGTAATGAGTGCCCGTTGTAGGATCTGCATGCTATCGCGGAGCGAGTAGCGGTTCTCGGTGAACCGCTCCAAAAGCTCGCCCGCGGAGGCGGTTAGCGACGCCTCGAGCGACAAGAGGTCGTTGTTTGATAGCTTAAGCGTATATTCCTCGTCGTCCCATTCCCAGGTCACTTCCGCGCGTAGGGGGTTCGGCATATATGTCCCTCTGTGCTACTAGGCCCAGGTGACCGGTCCAGTGATCGTCAAATCAAAGGACAGCTCAACAGCCCCATTTGGCGGCGTCTCGATAGAACGCGAACTCACAAACGCCTGGAACGTGGCAGTTGTGCTGCCCGTATCGTTCCAAGTGATACGCCAATAACGCACGGTTTTATTTGTAAACTCACCGAGTATGCCCTTCGCGGCGGTAAAGTGTGAGCCGCTACTAGGGTCAAAGTTGGCCGTGCAATTGATCGCCCCTTGACTCGCAAGCCCGGAGACGAACTCGGCGCTCGAGCTACCTAGGTGTGTAACCTCAACCGTCGGGTTATCTGCGGAGGGTCCGCTTAACGTGCGAATTTCCGAAATAGCGACAAAGTTGGCAGCGGAACCCGTGTCTCCGGCCGCGAGAGTGGCGCCCGATCCAAGAAAGGCGTTGGTGCTCATTTTGTGACCTCCTGACGTCACTTGAAGTGACATCAAATACAGTTGTTCCCGAGCGAGTTACGAGCGTGAACATATTGGCGGCAAGCCCCCCGGCTCGGTCGTGGGGCGTTTCGGGCGCGACCCTAGCCGCCAAGCAAGCGCAAGTTTATGCGGACGTGCCCTCGACCACTATGTTATAGGTGACCGTCGTCCCCGAGCTACTATTTGCAACACGTAGCAAGTCACCCGAACCCGCCGTAACGGCATATCCGGCCGCGCTGGGTGCGCAAATCATGAAGGCCCCGCCCGGCAAAATATTGATCTTGTCGGTCGCATCGCCCACCCAGTTGATAAACTGATTGCTCGCCGCGCCTCCCACGACCACGCTGTTAGTGTTCGCGCTGGCCGCAGAAACATAAATCGTTTTGATCTTCACAAACGTCAGCGTGGCGCCGAAACTGTCGGTCAGACCGCCCGCGAGGTCAAGGTCCTCGTTCGACGACGCAGCGATCGTGCGTTGGTCATGAAAGAGTAAGTCCGCCTGATTGGCCCCAGTCCCACTGGAAATCGCGATGTTGTTGCTGAGCGCAAACGGATCTGTCACGGTCGACAAATCCTTCGAGCTTGTATATGTGCCGTTCACCTTAAAAATCACTTCGCCCGTCAATGCCATAGTAGCCTCCTATTCCTGCTGTCGGCACGCCGAAAACGTCCAGCTGCCGACAATAAAAAACAAATCTAAGTCGACTTCGTATTGGTCGGCTAAGTTGCGCTGGAGCGCTTGGCCGACAACAAACGGCCCCAGAATAGCGTCTGTTTTCCCATTAAGAGAAACCTCGATTTCCTCCGCGACCTGCTTCGCCTCGGCGTAACTATCCGACCAGCACTCGATGTCGATATCCGCCGTGTAGAGGTTCGAAATGCCGGTCAGCGTCGGGTCTTCGTATGTCGTCCCGGTCCGCCGGTATGTCACCGCGGGCATAACGCTCGCCTTATCGCCGACGGACTGTCGAATTACAAGCGGATAAATACGGTCTCCCACTAAGCCAGCGAGTCCCGGCTGAGCGCGCAAAAAACCGTACAATCCTTCCTCGACAAAGCTCACGAGGACGCCACCGCCCGCTGTTGCGCCTGGTCTAATACACGCCGGATTTCTTGGTTTGCTCGGCTTTTTTCGCTGTTAAATGCCCGCTGTAAAAACTTGTCAGGCGGGCGGCGCGGGACTGTAATCCTGCCGCGCACAAACGGATACTTCCCGCCTTTCGGCATTTTAAACGCCAGCTTCGACGGGCCGTACGTCGCTGATTTCGCGCCCGCGTGGATCATGTTGCCGTGGAACGCGGACCGCAGCCAGCCGATGTCGACTTTGACCGTACCGGTCGCACCACGTGCGCCTTTTTGGTTCACAACGCGGATACTTTTGGACAGTCGTTTTTTCTTGGATCCATCCTTGAAGGTCACGCGCTTCCGGGCGCGTGCGTTCGCCACCGGGGCATTCTGTGCGGCTTTTTTCTGCACGACCTTTCCACCGGCACGCACAGCCCGCCGCAGCGTTGCCGTTGACATGCCTTTTTTAATGGCAGCAAATTGGTCGTGCAACGCTTTAGCGTCAACAGTCATGGACGAGGCGAGAGCCATTAGACAAGCTCCTCGACTGTGCACCGTAATTCGCGGCGCCGGTCATCGACATCGATCACGCCCTCTACGTCAAAGATGCGGCCGTCCATGACTATACGATCCTTAGGCGTCAGCTCGCGATATCGCATCCTAAATTCACCGGACAGTTCCGGCGCAAACTGGCGCGCCGTAAACTTCTCGGTCCCCTTCAGGGGCAGCCATTGTGCCCACGTCGAAACCAGGTGTGTCCATGTCTCGGTCACCTCACCAAAAGTGTTTTGCGTTTCTGACACGCGCTGCACCGTGACACGGCGATTCAGTTTGCCCGCTTGCATTACGAGACCACCATGAGCCGGTCCGGCTGCAACATCATGTCAACCGTAATCGGCGACCGATTTACAGAGGGGCCAACAACAATACTTTCTCGATTTTCGTAGGCATCCGCGACATACATTTTTATCGCGGATTTAAAAATCTCAGGCACATCAGCCGCCGCGCCATATCCACACACAAACGTCAGCGTCACCGCATTCGGCACGGCGCGAATGGACGGCCAGCTCGCATTATACGCAGGCACTACACGCCCCGGCTCGCTCAGTGCGTCCAGCGTATATTCTGACGACGACAGCGTCTGAGTCGCGCCGTCGGTGTCCACGTACTGCACGCTAGTAACCGACACCACGGGGCTACGCCACAACGAAAACGCGGCAGGGTACGCGTCGAGCGACGCCTTCCACGTTTGCGAACAGTAGGCCCGGTTCTGTCGGTCCTCGCAATAATGACGTGCTGCGGTAGCGAGTGCAAGGATAAGCGCGTCGTCCGCAGAGTGGTCGACGCGGAGCCAATCCTTGCACTCTTGCACGCTCACCGGCTCGACCGTCGGTGGGGTCACAAGCGTCAACATCCACTACGCCTTCGCGTTGGCCGCATCTGCAAGCGCGACCCGGTGCCGCGGATTACCCATCAGGTACAGCCCGCACCCGATTTGGGCGTTACTTCCAACGTCCGCCACGGATAACTGGATGTGAGTAAAGTCGTTATTGACATCGAGGTCGTGATCGTTGACGCGTACGCACATGATAGCCTGCGATTCCGCGCTCGCTGCGTTCGTATAAGAGGTCGCGGCGGTTTGGGAGGTTTTAGTCCAAGCAGCCACCCCGGTTAGGGTGCCGACTTTTTCGTGAATAGTCGTGAAAGTCAAATCCTTGGCACCGCTGCCATCATTTGCGGTAGCCTGCTGCAATTTATAGACAGGGTCGTCCCCAGCCGTGCCAGCCGCCTTATATAGCACGACCACGCAGGACCGGTAGTCTGTCAACGCGACCCAGTCGCCATTATTTGCACCGGCCTGCATGTCGATCGGGATGATCGCGGCATCGATGCTGCCTAGTTCGAAATTGTCAAAAGTACCCATATTCCTTATCCTCCTCCGGCTATGCTAGCACCACATAGGGCGATTGGGTGTTCGATCCTTTGGCAGGCGTCACCGCCTTGTTCCACATCGGCTGCCCATCGACTCGCGTCGTCAAGCGGAAAGCCATTTCGTCCTCGGAGAATTTCACGTGCGCGGACGTTGCTAAACTCGGCCCAGCCTTATCGATCACAATATACTGCGACAAGTCCACCAAGATAATATCACCGGTTGTCCCTTTCGTGGCACAGTGCTCGTTTTCGATAACGTCGCGGCCCATTAAACGCGCCCGCGGCGCCTCATTGATGCCGCCAGCGGGCAGCCACATCGGCTGGTTGCCGAGCGTGATTACGTATAGGTCAGGCTCGGCGTCCTGATTGACAAGCCAGACTGCGTTCTGTCGGCTGCCCCCGTGGAGGCGTGCCCACATGCCGACGATATCTTCAGTTTCGATATCGTTGCCGGACGACTTCCGCGTCACACTGACCAGCGCCGCCGAGCTCATAATGCCGTACGGCTTCCCGGCTCCGTCGCCATTGACGATCGCTTCCTCAATTTGCCACACCAATTCCTCGGCAAAGGCTTGTGACATAATACTCTCAAGCGCGCTCGCGTCGGCTAAAAGTTCATCCGTCATGTAGCCCAACGCGGCGACCTTGTGGAGCTCTAAATCGATACGCCGCATCTTAGGCTTGCTTGCCGTCACCGAGCCGCCCTCGGCCACCCAATAACCTTGCACCCCGCCCCACCGGCTACCCGTCACGCGACTACTTTGGTCAACGGCGGGAATCTTCATGCTGTTGCTATTTGCCGACAGCGGCAGACGCCGGACTCGCGATAAAATGTCGCCTGTGTTGTATGCCTGTGTGTAAACGTCCGAGAGGAAATCAGTCTGCACAGCATAGCCGCCATCTGATCCCACCCCTTGTGACATGCCGGAGGCTGCCTGGAGTGACACCAGGCGGTCGTCAACCAGCCCGCCGCTCAGCCCAGCCTGATAGACCGCCTGGAGCTGCTGACCGAAACTGTCAAACGGCCGATCCTCCACCGGCTGGGTCACGTCGATGCGTGCCGACCGGCGTGGCACCATTAACGGCTGACTCTCGCGGGCCGCTGAAAGTCGGGCTTTCATTTGCGCCTGCCGGTCTTCCGCCGTCTTCAGCGTGGCTTGACCTTGGTCAAGCTCGACCTTTGCCTCATCGTAGGCAGACAATAACGTTTCCATCTCATCCTCGCTGGTCTCGTCCCCGTCGGCTGCCTCTACGGCGGCCCATGCGACCTGCACGCTCCGATGTAGGTCCGCCGACCGCTCTTGTAACTCTTTCAACTTATCCATCTTGCCTACCTCCATTCTCTCTACGTGCCCGCGCGAGCCGCACCCGCGTCCGGACAGATTTTTTCGACAAACTGCGAGTCGGCACCGCAGCGCCGAGTTTTTCCAGAACTTCAGGGAGCGTGTCAACACGGTCCACCATGCCAAGGCCCAGCGCCTCACCAGCGACGACCGTACGCCCCTCCCCAAATCCGCCACGCACGTCAGCGACTGAGACGCCCCGGTGTTTTGCGACAGCGTGAACAAAGAGTTGATAAAACGTGTCGACCATACTTTGTAAGTGAGCGCGAGCCGACGGCGCCAACGGCTCGCTAGCGTTTGCTTCGGCTTTGTATTTACCCGCCTTGATAATAGTCGTCGTAAGGCCCGACGCCGTCTCCGCCTGGCTCTGTTCGCGGTGGACAGCGACAACGCCGATTGAACCCACTTCACCAGAGGGAGTCATAACGATTTCATCAGCGGCAGACCCGAGCCAATAGGCAGCGGAAGCCATCAGTGAATTGGCTACAGCAATTGTGCGCTTCTGACCTCGCGCGCGGTAAATCTCTTGCGCAAGCTCAGGCACGCCCTGCACCGCCCCGCCTGGACTATCGACGTCAAGCACGATTGTCCCGATATCACGAGAGGCAAGCGCGTCGCGATACTGCGACCGGAGTTGGTCTGTACTCACGCCCCCACTCGCATGTGTCACAAGGTTAGCCCGCTGACTAATCGTGCCGAAAACCGGAATCACCGCAACTCGATTTGCGCGTGTCACTGCGGGTGCGGCTTGCGCCCCCCACTCAGTGACCTCGGGTCCAGCCCCGGCGGCCCATAGTGCGACCGCACGATCGATGTCCGCGAGCTTATCCGGCAGGATCGCCCAAGGCCGACTATAAATCAGTGTGTCAATGTAATGTCCCATCATTTTCCCTTTGCCCGGCCTTCGGTTCCGCCGACAATGCGCGTCCCGGCACGACCAGCGCATCCCCTACGGGAGCGGCTGACGACGTGGCGGTGTCCTGCATGTTGAGCGGCTGCAAATAAGTGTCACCGCCGTCAATTGGATTTAAATTTTCTAATCGCCGAATGTCGTTAACAGAAAGCCAACCCCACTGGCGCGCGATAGCATAGCTGTCATACCGAGCCTTCGTGTCGCCGCGTAATAACCCTTCAACCGCATGTTCCGCAAAAAAAGTATCGGGCGCGACCATCAACTGTTGGTTGATCGCCTGTTCCCACCGCACGAGCCACGGGCGCAGCGTGTGGGTAAGAAAGTCTAAACCTTGGTGTTCGATATTCGAAAACGTCGCATTTTCGAGCGACTGGATGAGATGGGGCGGGACGCGAAAAAGACGCGCGATGTCGATGACGGCATACTGTCGCGACCCTAAAAACTGAGCCTGTTCCGGCGTCACCGATAGGGTCTTGACCTCCATCCCCTCTTCCAAGATCGCGACCCCGTGCTGATGGTTACCGCCGTGCGCTTTTTGCCACCCTTCCTTCAGCCGTTGCTGCGGCTCGGCGCCGAGCTGCCCAGGATGCGTCAAGACCACACCTGGCCGCGCGTCGTTTTGATAGAAGCGATTTCCGTACGCCTGGGCCGCTAGCGCCCCGCCAATTGTCTCGCGCGCATAGTCGATCACCGACAGCCCCACCATCCCACCGTCAGACAGCATCGGCCCCCGCAGGTGAAAAATTTCACCTTGCGTGTAGGTGAGGTCAGTCCCCGCGCTGTCGCGGTACGTATACACTAAGCCTTCGTCGCTACCTGTCACGGTCATCCGGTCCGGCGCGAGCGGTATCAGCTGGTCGACCGAGCCGCGCGCGCCAGGAACGATCACCGCATACGCGTTGCCCCGTAACAGAAGGTGTTGCATCATTAGCTGACGCAGCTCAAACGCACTCATATATGTATTAGGGCGTCGACTTAAAATATCGGCTAACGGATGGCCCGGTTCGCGCGCCTTCCCGCCGTCCGGCTGTCGCCGGTAAATCGGCAGCGGCAAACTTGCGACCGTCTCAGATAGCAAAACCACACACGCCAGCACCGCCGACGACTGGAGCGCGGTGTCAGCCGTCACGGTCTGACCCGCCGTCCCCAGCTGTGCCGGGCGATACCAAAAATCATCAATCGGACTCGGAGATCCGGCCCGTACGGTTCCTAGTATTTTTTGTATCCAGCCCATTTTGCACGCAAAAAAGCCGCAAACAGTCATTACCTGTTGCGGCTACTTACTCTCGCCGTTTTTATCGTCTGGCGTGTGGTAACGCCACGGCGGGCGCGTAGCCCGCCGCTATATGTCAACCGCGTGGGCTACGCTCGCCAAAACGGCGAAGGCTGCCCGCGCGTACTCGATACCCCCTGACACGGCGAGGTATCAAGCCCCATCAGTATACCCACTTCCGTCCCTCTCTTGCAACATGTCCGTCGTCGTCTCCGCGCTCACAAGCACCTCGCGCACACGTTGGTCGGGTAATAGGCGGACCACCACTCGGACCTGTCTCACATCGCGCATACGGTCGAGCTGCGGGCGCTGCCCCTCTAGCGCCCGCGTGATTGCCGCCAATACCCGCGCGCTACGTCCGCCCCGCGTCATCGCGCGGGCCACTCTTTCCGCAGCCTATCGTTGATATTTTTACGGCCCGCACCGGTACAGGTATATAGCTCGGCCAACCAACGGCCGAAAGAATCGCGTTTAAAGATTTCCAGGCCAATCGGGCGCCTGGTCAGCGCGACAAGGACCGCTTTCGCCCGCTCGAAATCCGGCTGGCCACGCTCGGGGGTGTCAACCCGTAGCAACCTCACCGAGACCGGCCCGATCCACGGGACCATGTGTGGCCCTAGCAAGACCATTTCGTTCACGACCAGCGTATCCCCATCGATAACTCGCACCACCTGGACGGTACACGGCGTCGGATGTGCCGCCACGTGTGAGGCAGCGACAGAAAGACCCCAGCCGAGCGCGACCAGCACAAAAAGCAGCATTTTTGCGGGCCGCCAGAAAAAAAGACGCCCAAAAAAGGCCCAAGACGGCACGATCTGACGCGTACACGTACGTACGCCCTTGATAGTGCCATGTTTAGGATAAACGGCATTTTTGGCCCTCATATCGTCACCAGCCCTCTCGACGTGTAAATCGAGTCGGTTTTTGGGGGCTGCACCATACAGCGCCCCAGCGCCATCACCAGCGCGACGACCCCGTCAATCTTCTCTTCGCTCGCCTTACGATCTGGCTTAATGTTGCCCGCCGCATCCTGTTGCACCGCGACGTTCGAAGCCATCCAGCGCAGCACAGGGTGCCCCGCATGCGCCAATGATGCGCCCAAAACGAGTTCCTCCAAGCGCTTCGTCGGGGCGCTCATGGATGCGAACCCCTGGCCAAACTGCACGACCTCAAACCCATCACCAAGCAGCTGTGTTTGCAACTGCGTCGAATTCCAGCGGTCAATCGGCACTTCGATAACGTCGTACGTCTCGGCCAACTCGTTCAGCGTGCCTCGGATCTGGTCGTAATCCACCACCGTGCCCGGCGTCGCGATCATAGCGCCACTATCAATCCACGTCTGATAGTCCACCCGATCACGCTCACGGCGACGGGCCACGTTGTCCGCCGGTGTAAAAAAATACGGGAGGATACTATACGGCTCACCCGCCACCATAGGCGGGAAGAGTAACACGACTGCGGATAAATCAGTCGTTGAGCTGAGGTCCACTCCGATATAACAGCTGCGGCCCGCGAGCGCGGCGGGCTCAACTTCACCGGCGCAGGCGTCCCACTTATCCATAGGCAGCCAGCGCACAGACTGCTCGGTCCAAAGACAGAAATTTAAACGCTTAACCAGATTCTCCTTAGCCGGTATCCCGTCCGCCTCCGCGACCTGTTCGCGCAGATACCGACGCGACACGCTGACGTCAAGCAGCGGGTTCGCCTTCTGCCACACCCCCTCGTCACGCCAATTGTCACAATCTGCACACTCGCCGTTCGGCTGCATAAAGCCCGCTGCATAGCAGACCTCGCAGGCATCGAGCGAGGCCACATAGGCAAACCACGAGTCGTTAGGCACGGCGTCGGACACAACCTGGAGGCTGTACTGATGATGGTCCCAACAGACGGAGGTCTTACTGTATCCGCTATTAGTGATCTCGAAAATCAGGGCGCGTGTGCGCCCTTTTGTTCCGGCGCGCATCTTGTCCACCACCAGCGGCGACGGATGCTCGTGAATCTCATCGACCAGCGCCATATGTACGCGCTTGCCATCCAGACTTTTATGCTCCGAGCTCACCGGCCGAAAGAAAGACCGCGTTTCAAGAACGGCAAGATTGCTTATATTCTGGTCGACGATCCCAGAAAGCTCAGGGCTTTGCTGCACCATGTTTTTCGCGTCGCGAAATACTATGCCCGCCTGGTCACGCGTCACCGCGGCGCTATAAATCTCTGCCGCAGGCTCATTATCCTCCAGCAGGCCATACAGCCCAAGTGCCGCCCCGAGCGGACTTTTACCCGCGCCTTTAGCCATTTCGACGTACGCGGTCCGATACCGGCGCGAGCCGTCGGCGTTATACCAGCCGAGCAGGCTGCCGATAATAAACTCTTGCGCGGGCTGGAGAACAAACGGCGCGCCATCGTCGAGACGCAAGAGCGCCGGAAAGAATTGCAAGAGATGCCCAACTTCGTCGCCGAGCCAGACTAAACCGCGAGCCTTGGCTGAGCTAACGTCACGCAAATGCCTCGCCGCAGCCTGGCGGACCGGTCGCCCGGCAACGACGTCCCCGGCTAACACGCGGTCTGCGTACGTGGTCACGGGATCAAGAAGCACGAGCAACACCAAACTGCCCGACCGTCGACGGAGCCTTCGGCGGCGCCGCCTTTAGGCGCGTCCGGGCGCCCGGCGTTAGCCCAAACTCGGCGAGAAGGCTGTCCATCTGCTTGACACACTGCCGCGCGATCGTAAAAAAAGGGTTGACCATAGGATACCCGCTCGGCGCTCGGATAAGCATCCCCTTGTTTTGTATCTCTCGGGTCGCGTCCAGCCACTGCGCCCACGCCTCGCAATAGGTCGCGAAAGCATTTCGGTCCAAAGGAGACATCAGGCCGAGCTCTGCGAGCTGTTTGCCGAGCCTACGCCATTCCTTCACGGCCGCAGCGCTCAGGCCATCCGGCGGACGTGGCAGCCTGATAGCAGGTATAGGCTCGCCCGCGGCTGCGCCGATTTTGCGCTTGCCGGGGTTCCCCTGCACCAGTTTGATGTTCGTGGGCGTTGGTCGCCTCCCTACGCGTTTCATATCGTACCCTCCTTTATGAGTCGCTTGGTCCTCTACCATAATCCCCCCCGCCCCATTTTGCGGACAAAGTAGTTTCGAAGATCGGAAGAGCACACGTCTGAACTCCAGTCACCATG